>ERZ857984.616-NODE-616-length-39523-cov-4.561974_pt1 | contig 39523 bp, 36 predicted proteins | sample MGYA00519914_ERZ857984 | MGnify/ENA primary metagenome ERZ857984 (study PRJEB31778, sample SAMEA3449417) | human gut metagenome | biome: human gut; feature: human-associated habitat; material: faeces | place: United Kingdom | collected 2010/2012 ... | reverse complement strand
GAACTCAATTATTTGAGGATGCAGCCCCTTTTTTGTGATATGATTTAGTTGTTTTGAAAAACCTATCACAAATTTATTGTACGCCATATCAACTGAAATAAAGGCTCATAACCCGGAGGAAGACGACGACCTTACAACCATAATAAGCATAATAAGTTTTGAAGGTGGAAGGGGAACACGGGCTGGAGAAGCAGAACGCACTGGATTGAATTCGGAATATGATGTGATGGCTCTTATCAAAGAATCACAAAACGAGGATAAAACCATATGATTGAACTCGACGCTTCCTCAGAAAAAACGCAGAGGGCAAAGAATGCTCTTCTGCGCTTTTTTGTTATTCGTCTTCAACGCTCACACATTCCTCTGGCAGCTTATCCTCCCGCAAGCCCTTGAATACAGGCTGCCTAAGTTTTCCGGATTCGTTCTTTTCCATATATTTGACCGTACAGCAAAGCGTCGGAACCACCCATACCGTATTCTCGTTTCCGTTCGGAGGCGCAAACGGCGGTATATCGAGCCTCGGCAGCTTCCGTATTCTGTGGAAGCTCTCACCGCCAACGCCAAGTGTCACATGTCCCTTGTATGTCAGTGCTCCGCGTACATACTGTCCGAGCAGGATGCTTGTCATACCGTTTTCCTTCGGAAGATAACCGCAGACGACGTAGTCCGTGTCCTTGAGGTTCTTGCACTTAATCCAGTCCTTCGTGCGTTTTTCGAAATAGTAGCGGCTGTCCTTCCGTTTTGCTACGATACCCTCCAAATTTTCTGTCTTAGCAAGCTGAAAAAAAGCGACGCCGTTGTTCTCCACCACCCTCGATACCGCAAAGCGGGCGGATTCTTCTATGACCGCCTTTTGCAGCAGCGCCTTACGTTCAGTCAGAGGCAGGTCTGTAACCGAATGGTCCTCATAATAGAGGAGGTCAAAAGCGGTAAAGCAGGCGGGAAACCGCATTGCCGCAAGCTCAATTTTCAGCGGATTGCTCATCAGGCTTCTCCGCTGTATTTCATAAAAATCCGGTTTCCCAGCTCTGATAACCGCCAGCTCACCATCCAGAATACAGCGGCAGCATATCTGTTTGTGGATTTCAGACAGCTCCGGTACCTTCGGAAGAATTTTCAGATTCCGTTTGTTCCGCAGCTCAGTCCCTAATACGGGATCAAGATATGCGACGCAGCGCTCCCCATCCAATTTTAGCTCATATAGATATTCCGATGAATCAAAGGCTTCACCCTCCGCACCAATGAGCATCGGCCGTATATTTTTGTCCGCAAAAAGATCGCTCATGTCGCGACGCCCGCTTGTGCAAGGCTCTGCTTGAGCGCTTCCATCAGATCGACGACGTTGACAATCGTTTCCTTCGGTGCGACAATCTCTTTCCCTTGAATCTTGGCCTGAATGACCTGCCACAACCTTTCTCTATATTCGTCTTTGTACCGTTCGGGTTCGAAAACTTTCACCATTGTTCTGATAAGCGTTTTGGCCATTTGTAGTTCAGCGTCGCTGATCTCCGACTGTGCCACTTCCTTTGGAGCGTTCTTAACTTCATCCGCAAATAGCAATGTCTCCGCGAGGATTCCTTGGTCAGTGGGGATGAGCGCCAATAGCTTTTCCCTTGTTCCCATAACAGTTTTGGCTACTGCGATTTTATTTTCATCCTTCATTGCACGCCTCAGCAGTTCAAATGCCTTGTCTCCACCCTGTTCGGGGATTACATGATAGGTTTTATCAAAATAAATCGGGCGGATATCCTGCAGGTCGGTAAATTGCAGGATATGAATGCTTTTATCCTTTTCAGATTTTGCTTTTTCAAAATCATCGTCGGTCAGCGTAACATATTTGTTCGGTTCGTATTCGAAGCCCTTCACAATGTCGCTCGGCCCGACTTCTTTTCCGCAGCCGGCACATATTTTTTTATATTTGACACGGCTGCCGTCCTCCTTGCAGAGTTGATTAAAATGAATATCATTATCCTGCGTCGCAGTGTAAAGGCCAACCGGGATATAGACCATCCCAAAGGAGATAGCGCCTCTATGCGATACCGCCATTGATACAACACCTCGTTTCCCTTTTATATAGTGTACCCATTTACAGCGGTTTAATGACTGAACTTCCCTCCTCATTCAGCATATTACAGAATCCTTTTGTTCTATATCGCTCATTATTAACTTCTCAATTTCTCAACACTCCATATATCGTTATCCTCTTGACAAGAAACACAAAATATGGTATAGTAAAATTGTTCTTAGGTTCGAGTAATTGTCCTCATTTGGGGACTTTGGTACGAGATATATGGTCGGAATTATCTTTATAAGATAATTCCGGCTTTTTTATTTATTCAGCAACGAATCCCAGCGTGCAAACAAAGGCCGCACCATGATTTCCAATCAGGAATCTGTGCGGTCTTTGTTTGTATATTCAAAATCAAGGAAGGACTGATGTAAATCGTGATACCCCTACCCCTCATTCGTGTATCCTGTAAAAGCGAAAAAGAAAAGCTCGGCTTGACAAACTATTCCGATATGGTGATATACGACAAGGAACATTCACTTGTAGCCATCCGTCTGGGCGGATATCCGGAGATGGTACAAGCTATGAGCGACGCAATACTCGGCGGTTGCGAACTGGAACTGACGGGTGCGAGAGAGACAATCTGCGTGAATTCCAAAGGAAAGCACAACTACGATCGTAAAATTTCGCATGACGGTATTTATGCGGAAGCGATGCACTATCTGCGGGACGACCCGCTGCAATCCCTGAGCATCGGAGACGATGAAGAGGAAAGGAGCGATAAGGAAACTGTCAAACTGAAACGCAACCTGTATTTCTTCTGCAAGGACAATGACGAGCTCTTTTCTGAACTGGACCGCAAGCTGGCTGTCCCACTGATCCCGGAATTCAAGGACTACTTTATTTCAGAACTGCAAAGTCGGGAGCTGTTGACACCGCTGCGGGTATGCTGTATCGGCCGGAAATTCGACGGATGGCATATGTGCGTATCTGAGGAGGAAAGTGAAATCGCCGTCGTGCTGGAGGACGGGTTGAAAAGCGGACAAATTTCTATCCCGGGTTCAGATTCTGCGGCAAAATTCCTTTTTTCCGACATCCATTCCTTTACCCAGTATCTCCAGAACTTCGGGACAAAAATTGCAGACCGGATCAAGCGGTGTTTCCCGCCGATATATAACCCGGCGGAGGAACCGATTTCGGATAAGCTGCGGGAGGTTAACCAGTATGTGATGGAACATGCAGGCTACGCGCTTTTTGACGCCCAGCTCGGGGCAGCCGAGGCGCTGCGCCGGCAGTTGGAAAAAAGCAAGCTGGCCCTGCTTGTGGCGGAATGCGGAAGCGGCAAGACCAAGATCGGCAGCGCCGCTTTATATGCCTATCAGCACAGCAATCCCAAACGGCGGACAAATCACAAGGCGTTCAACGTCGTGATCTGTCCTTCGCATCTTGCCGGGAAGTGGGTGCGGGAGCTGCATGAAACCATCCCCGGCTGTTTTGCGCAGCACATTCAAAGCATCACCGATATCGACCGGCTTCACAGACTGTATCAGCAAGAAAACCGGACGGTATACTGTGTGCTTTCCAAAGAGACCGCCCGCAACGGCTATATGAACAAGCCGGCGGTTTCCTGGAACCGGCTGAAAAAGGGCTTTGTTTGTCCGAGGTGCGGCACGGTGCAGGAGATGAGCGTTTTTGACGGCACATCTTCCTACCGGATCAATGCCAACGCAGGCTTTTTCCGGAACGAAAACAGCAAAAATCACAAATGCCAGTTCTGTGACGAACCGTTGTGGGAAATGCTCAATCCCGACGATCTTTCCCCAAAGCGCAACGAATGGGTGCGGATCGGCGGATACGGGTATGTTCACCGGTGGTTTGCAGCCGAGGCGCTGATTGGCTGTAAAAACAAGGAACATCTTGCCAAAATCGAGGAAGTGTGCCGCAATCCAAACGGTGTATATCCTGCTCGGGGCGCATACGACCGCTATCCGCTGTCCACTTACATCAAGCGGAAGGTACGGCGTATTGACGCGCTGATTGTAGATGAGCTGCACCAGTATTCCGGCGAGAGCGCCCAGGGCCAGTCTATGGCAGAGCTGGCCGGGATCGCCGATAAGGTGATCGGCATGACCGCCACCTTAGTCAACGGCTATGCCAAAGGCATTTTCTTTCTGCTGTTCCGGCTGAAATCTCATCTGATGCTGCTGGACGGCCAGGATTACAAAAATTCCCGCAGCTTCTGCGAACAGTACGGCGTGGTCGAAGACGTGTATGAAGTGGATCTTTCGGAATACAACGCTGCGTCCAAAGCCACCCGGCGCAAGATACGCGAGAAATACCTTCCCGGCATTTCCCCGATCGTCTATTCCCGATTCCTGCTGGAAAATGCTGTATTCCTGTCACTAAACGATATGGGAAAGGAACTGCCGGATTACGAGGAAATTCCCGTAAAGTGCTGGATGGAAGAGAATGTCAGCAAGGAATACGACCGGCTGGAAAAGGAATTTAAGCGGATCAGCAGAACATACCCGGAAATCGGCAGTCGGATTATGGCCATATACCTAAATCTGTTGTCCGCTTACCCGGATCAACCCTACGGGCATGAACCGGTGTATAACCCGTTGTCTAAAGGCAGAGAGGAGGAAGAACCGCTTATCATACCGCAGGATACCAGCGACGCTATGGCAGCACAGCCAAAAGACAACGAAGTGCTGAAACTGGTACAACGGAAAATCGCCGCAGGAGAACGGGTAATCATCTACACCGCCTGGACGCGGCTGGATACCCAGACCAAGCTTCACAGGCTGCTTACGGAGAAAGGAATCCGCACAGCCATTCTTGACCAAAAGGTTCCGACCGTTAAGCGCGAGGCATGGGTGGATAAATGCATCCAAGAGGACACAAAGGTGCTGATCGTCAATCCAGCCTTAGTTGAGACCGGCTTGGACCTCAATGCCTTTACCACACTCATCTTCTACAACATCGCATTCAACTTGTATATCTTCCGGCAAGCATCCCGAAGAAGCTGGCGGATCAATCAAACAGCACCCAAAGTGGAGGTGTATATGTTCTATTACCACGGCACCATGCAGCAGCGGGCGTTGCGGCTGATGGCGTCGAAACTAAGCGCCGCTACGGTGATCGAGGGCAATATCTCGGAAGAGGGGCTTGCGGCAATGAGTGACTGCGAAGACATGACAACGCAGCTCGCCAGAGAACTGGTGTCCGGCCTGCAGGATAATGTCGATGATCTGTCGGCATCCTTCCGCAAGATGGCGATTCTTGGAAACCGCCAGAAGAAAGAGGACCCGGTGCAACAGGTGATCCCTATGCCGCCAGCGCCGCAGGAAGAAAAAACGACCGCGTCCAATCAGCCGAATGCCGTCCTGATTGCATTTGCCAAATTTCATAATAACCAAATCGAGAAACCCGTCGGTAAGACGAACGACACAGGTCAGCTCAGCATTTTTGACCTACTCGCCTCGTAAACCGTGGGCTTTTGATTTTGAAAGGAGCCCTGTCCATGCTGAAGCCCTATAAAGCGATAGCGATGATTCATTCTCTCGGCAGCGAACATGAAGCGCTCATTGTCCGCTTTGAGGACAACAACCATTGCCGGGCTGTGTTCGGCAACAAGCTGTGCAGCGCCGTCTACAATCCTTACACCGGGATGTTTTATGTGGATGACATTTATGGCGTTATCGAGGAATGGAACAACGAAAATCAAAAACAGGAGGGAGAAAAACCATGAAGCTGAAAGATTCCATACCCTTTTGACAAAAGCGGATGCTAACCGTTTAGCAAGATGGAAATACAGCGATACAGTCATCAATTCTCAGGAGGTCAATCATGATTAAGAAAAAAACAGGTGAAATATTTGAATTTGAAAGCGTCCGATACAGCATCGGGGATTGGGTGCAGTGTACCGAAAGCTCGGAATACGCCGGCCTGTCCGGCGTTATTGTGGAAATCCGGGACGGCGAAGATCGGGAAACCGAAAACCCGACGCCAGACATCTACTGCTGTCTTCAAATCCCTAAAGACGCCGAACTTGTGCAGCAACTGGAAGCAAGATTCTCCGGTTTATATGGCAAAGCGGTCAAAATCAAAGATGTCCCGCTGGATTGCGTTATCCTGTCACCTGATGAACTGATCGGTATCCACAGCAATCCGAATTGTTATACACCGGAGCCGGACCATCCCTACCCCTTGTGCGTTGGGAACGGCGAGGCCATGTGTGAAGACTGCGCCTTTTATGTAAATCTGGACTACAATTCATACGAATAAGGAGGAAAGCTATGAAATTTATAGTAAACCGGCTGCTGATGTATGAGGCTGTCAAAACAGTCCTGAAGGCCGTCAGCAGCAACAGAGAAATCCCGGAGATCGGCGGTATCCTAATAGATGCCGATGCCGACAGCGGCATGCTTACCCTCACAGGTACAGACATCCGCACCCACATCCAGCGCCGGCTGCGGCTGGAGCACATCAAGGAAAGCGGAAACATTATCGTCGCGCCGATTTTGGTGAATATGCTTCGTCTGCTCGAAGGCGAAGCGGTGGAATTCAATGCTGAAAGAGGGCTGGTGACGCTGCATTCCGGTTCATGTTGCTATACCATATCCTATCTGGAGACCAAAGCCTTTCCGAAGCTGCAAATTCCATTCCCGGAGGATACCATTCAGATTACAGGAATCAACTCTCTGATTAAGCGCACGATATTTGCTGCTGATGAAAAGGTAACCGATCCCCAAAAAGCCGCTCTGTCCTATGTCAAGCTGAGCTTTCAGAACGGTATGACTACGGCAGAGGCCACAGACGGCAGTTGTGTGGCCGTTGCGGCATCTCCGCACTGTGCTGACGGTGAGCTTGAGATAACCCTGCACGAAAAAGCATTAAATATATTGAATAGCACTGTCAAACCAGATGATGTGCTGTATGCAGGAATCGTCGGAAAATACGCCGTTCTTATGAAGGAGGATATGTTTTTTTCTTCTATGATGTTTGCTGGAAAGCCTTTGAATTTTGATAGGATTCTTGATGAGATCCAAACTATTTACAAAGCTACAGTTGACGCCAGACAGTTTTACGAGCTTGCAATCGGACTTTCTGCCGTTTTGAGTGCCACCGACGATCATTGCGTAGATCTGTGGATCGAAGCGGACAGCGTGCGCTTTCAGGTAAAAACGGAGCGGTGTACTTCCTCCTCCCATATACAAGCGAAAGCCACCGTGCCTACGCCGGAAGAAGGCTTCCACTATCAGGCAAAATTACTGATCGACTGTCTGCACCATCTGGTCGGTCCTGTTCAGCTTGGAATCGATCGGCGCGGCTTTGCTTTGCTGGAAGGGAATGGCTGCCGGTACTGCATCTGTCCGAGAGGACCTGCACGCATAACCACACGGAATGACAGCCATAAGGAGAATACACCAAAATCTAAAAAAGCGAAAACCGTCACTGCAAAAGCAGCATAAGGAGGAAAACCCGTGAAATTCAAACTTGGAAGACTAACCGGTACACATAGTATCGCGGAAAGATTGCAGGAGGACACAGAGTTTCGATTTTTCGTCCTGCATTCGATCAATCGGTATTGTGCGTGCGACTGGGGCGAACTTTCCGATTATGACAAGAGAACCAACAATACTGCTGTGGCAAATGGAAACGGTCGAATTTTAGCTGCCTATGCCTGCAAAGAACTGCAATCAAAAATTCTCATCATAACGGATGCCGACAGGAGCTTTACCACTGTTCTGTTTCCACAAGAATATTAAATCCAAACCATACAAGGAGGAATACTATGCTGCACGACAAAATGAACGCCGTCATCTATGAAGTCTGCGAAGGGCTGGCCGAACGCGAGGAGCTGGTACATACCATTGCCCTGTCGCTGCTGACCGGGAAGAACCTATTTGTCTTAGGTAAGCCCGGCCAGGCGAAATCTCAAGCGATTGATCTGTTTCGTTCCCACATTCAGGGGGCAAAGCAGTTTGACGTCCTGATGAGCAAAGGCATCGACCAGGAACAGCTTTTCGGCAGGCTGGATCTTGCAAGTATCATTCCGGGCCATGTATCCCACTCGGTTCTGGAAAAAGACGAAGGGTACCGGAAAATGGCGGAGTATTTGAACCGGCTGCTGGAGGACGCCGCAAAAGATACGGACAGCGGAAACTTTCTGGCGGCGGCCGGTGAACTGCAAAAGAAGATGGAAACCTACCGCAAATGCCTTGCCGAACTGCACAGCGGAATCCCGGAAATGCAGACGGCAAACAAGATACCGGAAAGTCACATCTGCTTTTTGGATGAAATTTTCAAAGCCAACGACGGGGTGCTCAACAGCCTTCTGAAAGCGTTGAATGAGCATGTTTACACAAATGAAGGCGTGTCGGTCAAAATCCCGGTTATCAGCTTTTTCTCTGCCTCCAACGAAATACCGAATTTCAACAATCCGGAGGAGAAATCGCTGCGGGCGCTGTATGACCGTTTCGACTTCAAGGTGAACACCCGGTATGTGCAGGTCAAGGCCAACCGTATGCGGATTTTGAAGCAGAAACAGCAAAAGGAACCGAAGCCCGCACAGGCTTTGATTTCCCTGAACGAGCTTTACGCCATGCAGGAGGAAGTCAGGACAGTCAAAGTCCCGGACAGCATCAACGAGCTGGCGGACAACATCCTGTGTGAGTTGCGCCGGAAGGACATTCCTGTGAGCGACCGCATTTATTTTAACTTTTCTCCTGTGGTGCAGGCGGAGGCCTGGCTCCACGGCAGGGACACCGTGACGCCTGCGGATATGCCGGCGCTTGTCAACTATCTGTGGGACAAACCGGAGCAGGTGGAAACGGTTGCCGAAACCATCCGGCGGCTGACGGAAAATCCCCTCGGAGATCAGATCGACGCCATTCTGGCCGCAGCCTATCAGGCGCAGCAAATCTTTGAAGATGCAGCGGATAAGAACCACGCCCTGCTTACCCTGCGGGGAGAACTGTTGTCGGCCTATGAGCAAGGCGTTTCCCTGAAGGACGGCCTGGTGGAAAACGACGCAGCTATCGTTTCGGTGGACGGGTTGACCGCAACGCTGGAAAGTATCAGCCGTGAAGCCCACGCAAAAACGTCCTTTACCTATGTCCCGCTGGAAGAGCTGAAAATCTACAGGCAGATGAGCGCCTGAAACCGCAGAAAGGAGCAAATCCATGGAAAATACCGGTTCGGCATCGTGCCCGTTTTGCGAATGGTATTACGGAAGTGCAGTATGGCGTCGCTCTTGTGCACAAAACATTTTATGGGCTATTCTTGCGGCCGTTGCAGCTACGATTTTGATCCGCTCAACGATTGCCCCATCTGCGGTACCAAACTGGAAGGCGGCGTAAGCGTCTGACCTTACCGCAAATCCTTATCCCTATCAAAAATAAAACAGAAAGAGGTATAAAATTATGTTGAACAGAATCACCATGACCGGAAGGCTGACCCGTGACCCTGAACTGCGCAAGACAGCAAACGATATTTCCGTCACAAGATTTTCGATTGCAAATCAGCGCAACTACAAAAATAGTGCCGGAGATCGGGAAACCGACTTTTTCAATGTGACGGCTTGGCGCTCTACTGCTGAATTTGTCACCCAGTATTTTCGGAAAGGTTCGCTGATTACCGTGGACGGGCGGCTGGAAAGCCGTAAATATACGGATAAGGACGGAAACAACCGTGTTGCGATCGAAATCATAGCCGACAATGTGTATTTTGGGGAAAGCAAAAGTACCGCTCAGTATCCTGAAGAAGCTGCCGGCTCTGCCGAAAATTTTTCTCCTGACTTTGCCGCTTTTCAGTCAAGTGAAGAAGGGGACGACTTCCTTGATGACGACTTCATTCCATTCTGATCATAAGCGAACCGAAATCAGTATGCGGGCAATACGCCCGCATACTGAAGCGCCGTTTTGCGAACAACTGATTTTTCATCAATGATGGAGGAAATATGATTTATGAGAAACCGATACCAAAAAGAACAAGACCTGCTGACAGCAAAAAAATGGCTGGACAGTTATTTACTGACACGAAAAAATCCGATTTCCAGCCGGCTGCTGCACACCACCCATCTGACAGATCTGATATTCAGCAGCTTTGACAGGGAACAGCCAGTCCGCCGCTTTGAACAGACCGAAAGCCTCCCGAATATGGAAAGTCTTGCAAAGGATGTATTTACTGCGCTTTACTCGCCAGTTCTCCGCCGCAAGGAAGAGCATTCGCTAAAGCTGCGGGAGCGCCTGCTGAATCGGCCGCTGTTGGAACGAATCATACAAAACGATCGGTTTGACGTTCTGAAAGCTTTATGTGAGGATAAGGAACTGCCGTCCTTTGATGCAGTTTCCGCTTTTTGTGAAGCCTTCGCTGAAAATCTGCCTGCTGAAGCGGTACCGGAACAACATTGGCTGAAAGTGATTGAACAGCTGCAGAAGCAGGTGGAACAGACCATCCAAGCGATATGTGAAATGCAGAACAGCGCACGGCCTGCATCCCCTAAGAGGCTATTGTTTCTGTATAATCGTGTAGACAGAAAGCTGTCGCAGATTGACAATCTGATGAAGAAAGCGCAGAAAGAAGCCGTCCGTTATACCGAATCGCTGACACAGACCATTGACGCCGCCATGCAGTCTGCTTACGAGCAGGCGGTGCAGACCCATGCCATTATGCAAGCCTGGGGCGACGGCAGCGGTGTAATGCGGAACACGCCGGTGAATCAGGAACTGCTGGCCTATGTGAAAGGCAGCGAGGAACTGAAAAAGATCGCCCGACTGCTGGGCAGATACCGGGAAATTTCCGCCTATAAACGGAAAAACAGCTTTGCTTACGGGCGCGGTGAAAAGTACGATTTGACCGAAGGGAACGACATTACAAACTGCTTGTCTTCGGAGCTGGCCCTGCTGGGAACGGCAGAGACGGAAATCCTGTTTATGCGCCGCTATGAGCAGAAACGGTTGATGCAGCATCGCAAGCGTGCGGCCGTTGCCAAAGGCCGTGGCGATATGATCGTCCTGATCGACGAAAGCGGCAGCACCCGCAGCGTGGCCGGATGGGCAAAGGCACTGGCTTTAGCGCTTCTGGATATTGCTTCAAAAGACCGGCGTAAATTTGCGATGGTACATTTCGCATCGGCGGACCGGATCAAGACCGATTTGTTTGAGCCGGGGTACTACACACCGGAGGATGTAATAAAAGCAGCGGAGCAGTTCTTCGGCGGCGGGACAAACTTTGAAGCGCCGCTGAAAGAAGCCCTCCGACTGATGGAATGCGGTTACGAAAACGCCGATATTACCATCATTACCGATGGAGAGTGTTCCCTGCCAGAACCCTTCACAGAGGAATTCCGCAAAAAAGCGGCCAGTTATAAAGCGACCGTGACCGGAATCTTACTTGATAAGGGAGGCCCCTGCGGCAAGTCGCTGGAACCGTTCTGCGACAAGATTTATCATACCAGTGAGCTTACGGAGGATGAAATTGCCGTGCAGCTCCTGAACAGCAAAATTTCATGAAAGGAATAGAATCGTATGGATAAAAAAGAATGGTTGATATTGGCCGAAAAAGTAATAAAGCGTACACGATCTTATCGTGATAATCGGGAACGCGGCATACCTGACAGTGAAAATTTTCAAGTGTATTATATCTTGACGAAAGGAGAGACTCCACAAGATGCAGTTGCCTATGCGGTGTATGAGGACAAAGTTATTTTTATTCGTTCGTTAGATGATAACGGCAAAGCTTTTGAGGGATATGAAATTTCATTTTGGTTCGGAGCTGATCTGTTCGAATGGTTGGAAGAAGGATATCAGCTGGTTGAAATGTCGCTGGAATCTCATTCCTGTGTCTGGCAGGAGCTTGAAAGCTGCCGAGACGATTATGAATCACAAGCCGGCATACAGTTGTATTTGGATTATTGCAGATATAACGATATCACGCAAGATTTGCTTGCAACTAAAACCGACTACGACGGTATGGATATTATGACCTTTTATGATGAGCAGGACGTTAAGGTAATAAAAGAGATTCTTCAAAATAGGCAATCGAAAGAAAACTAAATATCATTTCCAGAACACAATAAAAAGCGCTGTCGATTCTCAAAAGGGAGTGACAGCGCTTTTTGTTTGATCTGCATCAGTTACTATAAGAACATTTCCATATACAATGGACTTTTGTAAACAGAGATCGAGTGATAATTTGTAAAACACCCTTTTTAGATGATGTTAATCAGTCATTTTTACTGCGAATTTGACGATAGTTCAATGTTTCAGAGCCGTGATCGGAACCACAAATACGCCGTCTTCCCGCCTGTAAGCCGCATTGGAAAGGCCGCAGATCACGCACATCACAGATGGCGGTGTACCGCCGTCCTCGTCAATCGCCTTTTTGATTGCAAGCATATTTTCAGCCGCTTCGTCAATCTGATTTGCTCCAAGCTTGATTTCAAACGCACACCAGTTTCCATCATCAAGTTCTATCACAGCATCAATTTCCTTGTTGGTATAATCCTGATAATGATACAGGTGGGCGCCAAAAGATTCCGCATAAATTTTCAGGTCCCTTTCACACAGTGCTTCAAATAAAAAGCCCAGTGTCTGCAAATCATTCAGCAGGCGCTCCGGCGTAGCTTTCAGCAAGGCGCAGGCAAGGGACGGATCGGAAAAATGCCGCTTTTCCGCCTGTTTGACCCTTACGGAAGAACGAATCTGCGTAGCAAACGGCTTCTGGTTATCGGTGAGGAACAGCCGATTAAAGACATCAAGATAGGAACGGATGGTATCGGTGTCGATATCCTCGTCATCCATTTCCTTCACATCGTTTTTCAGCGTTTTATTCGTAACGGTCGTACTCTCGTTCCTCGCCAGAGAACGCAGCAGCAGGCGCATCTTGGTGGGATTGCGTTTCACATTATCGATTCGGTATACATCGTCTTCAATAACGGCGTTCAAATATTCAGCCGGCAACAAACCCGCCCTATCTGCCGGCGTATCCAAATTGCCCGGCCAGCCGCCCCGCACGATGTAGGAAATCAGGTCCCTGAGATCCACATCTCCGGTCATGACCGGCGTAAGTTTTCCTTTGCACAGGTCTTTCAGCGATACCTTTCCCGAAGATTCTCCGGATTCGTACAGCGACATGGGTCTCATTCGCAATCTCGCGATCCTGCCGGCACCGCTGTGTAAAACACCCTTATGATTCGGCGTTGCTGAACCGGTTAGAATGTATTGCCCCTTTTCTGCCGTCTGGTCAACCTGATACCGAACGGCATCCCATAACGGCGGGACTTCCTGCCATTCGTCTATCAGCCGCGGTTTTTCTCCTTCCAGGACTAAAGCTGGGGACATCTGCGCTAACGTCCGATTTTGGAAATTACCCGCCGGATCACCGATAAAGATTTCGCTTTTGCTGTGATAGGATGATGACCATGTTTTACCGCACCATTTTGGTCCCTCGATGCAGACAGCGCCGAAGGTGGCTAAATAGTCTTCTATCTGCTGATCTATAATCCTTGGTTTGTAATCCCGTTTGTCCATACACAAACACCTCCGCCATTATTATATCCCATTCGGTCTGATTTTTCAACCCCGTTCGGCATGATTTTTAAGTTATATTCCATTTGTTTTATTGAATCTATTCGGTTTTATTTCATAACAGGGTATCAAAAACAAAGCAGGGGCACGGCTCAACCCCATAAGCCGTACCCCTCTAAAAAGGACTTGGCTATAGTATAAACAAAGAAAAAGCGTTGTCAAATGTTAGCGGCCATTTTTTCAAAAATATTTTTATTCGTAAAATTCCAAGAATTTCAATCTATATATAGCGTTTAGCTTGACAATCGGAACAAAATATAGTATAATCAATTTGTTCTTAGGTTTGAGTAACTATCCCCCCCTTGGGGAATATAGTGGTATGAGAAATATGGTCGGAATTATCTTTCAAAGGATAATTCCGACTTTTTTGTGCCCGTCAAAAGGTGGGTGCATGAGAAAATAAACCCAATCGGTAATTACAGAGAAGGCCGGCTTTCAACCGTTTCATGTTGGAGGCCGGTCTTTTTCTGTTTTGCAAAAAGAAAAACAGAAAGGACGAATCCAACATGAGCGAACACATCAGCGATCCCCTGAACGATTTTCTGAATGCGAAAGAGCCGGAAAACGACCTGTTTGCCGATGTCCCGTTTCCTGTTTCGGAAGAGACAGACGAAAAGGAATCGACATATAGAAAAATTCCGTTCGTCGGCAATTCAGAATTTGAGGGAACCGAACCCGATGGGCCGGGGACATCCCTCCATGCGAAACAACCAAAGCAAACAAGCCTATTTGAAGCAGCGCTGGCACAAACCCCGGCTGCGCAGCAACAGCAGGCGGAACCCCCACAGAAAGAACTTTCTCAGAAAACCTCTGCCCAGGAAGAAAAAGATCCTTTCGCCGCTGCACTCGAAAAAGCGAAAGCACAGAGCCAGGAGCGTCTTGCAGAAAGCTTTGCCGAGAAGGATGCTGTCTTTTCCTATGGGAAGGCAAAGGACCCTATTACCGACCGGGACTGCACCTTTGAAGATCTTCGGACGAAATATGAAACGGATTTCCCAGAGCTGTCCGAATCCAAAAAGGTGTCCTGGAGCGTGGCCTATGGAAAGGTCACAAAAACCATACTGAACCCCGGTTCTGACAAAGTATACGACATCAAGGCGGAAATCGAGAAATCCAAAGCGTTCCTCGACGGGATCAATAAGGCGAAAACGGATGCGGAAAAGCAGCCTGAATGCCTGGTGAAGCCCCGTGTCACAGCGCAGAGCAAAGGCGAGACACTGCGGATGCCCTCGTATAAGGAATACTGCCTAACTTCCTCCGACGCACAGGCCAGCACAAAGCCGATCGTAATCCTCCCCGCACGAGACGGGAAAATTTATGAGATACGCAAAACCCCCGTGGGCACCTTTACGGCTCCGGCAGAGAACCTGCCGGAGCTCCCGGAGGTACACAACGGCTTTCAGATGACGCTTCCCAAAATCCCTATGCACATTCTGATGTTCATTGTCAATTTTTTCGAAAAGCTTTCGGACCAATTTGCGCTGGAGGCGCTCGTGCATATCCTGTACGATACCATCCGCAGAAAATACGTTGTCCGAGTGCCGCAGCAAGAATTGACACCCGTCAGCGTCCGCTCAAGCATAGAAAAAGAGTACCCGGAGCATATGATCCATGTTATGGATATCCATTCTCACAGCACCATGCCGGCTCAATTTTCCGCTATCGATGATGATGACGAAAAAGCGACGCGGCTTTATGCGGTTGTAGGAAGATTGGATAAAGTGTTCCCGGATATCACTGTGCGAGCAAGCTGCGGCGGAAAATTCGTATATTTAAGGCCACAGGACGTCTTTGAAACCGATTTTAAAGCATACCCCTACCCCTCAAGCTGGAATGCAAACATCAGCTTTTCCAAAGAAAAAAAACTGCCGCAGTTGCCGTCGGCGTCATATTGCTTGAAAGGACAGGAAAAAGTCAATGAAATACTCAAAATCTGCACCCGTTAAGATCCTTATCATTGGCGCCGGCGGTACCGGCGGGTATGTTATCCCGCATCTGTATCGGATCGGCTTTGCTGCTGACCGCCCTGTGCGCATCCTTGTATGCGACGGCGACGTGGTAGAGGGCAAGAACCTGATTCGCCAGAACTTTGTGGAACAGGATATTGGCCGAAACAAAGCGCAGGTCATGGCGGAACGGTATTCCGCAGCCTTTGGGATCGAATGCGAGTATATCCCGCGTTTTGTGGAAGACGAGGAGGAACTGCTGCGCCTGACAAGTCCGGACTTTGTTCGGAACAGCTATCGAGATATTCCGGAAACGCAGCGGGTCATCCTGCTGGGGTGCGTGGACAACAACAAATCCCGCAGGCTGTGCCATAGCGTTTTTACCAAACAGAGGGATCTTATCTACATTGATTCCGGCAACGGGGAACATACCGGCCAAGTCGTATGTGGCGTCCGTCAGAATGGGCGCACGACCTATAAACCGGTCTGCTCTCTGTACCCGGATATGCTGGCAGACGAGGATAAATTCCCGTCGGAGCTGTCCTGCGCAGAGCGTTCGGTTTCGGCGCCTCAGTCGGTGACGGCCAACCTTACAGCAGCCACCGCCGTTGTGTCGTTTTTGTATGACCTGATCATCTATGGGGAACTGAAAACCCGCTATGTCACTTTTTCCTCCCGTCAGATCAATATGCGGGCGGAACTGGTGAAGCCAAGAAAGCGAATCACAAAACCGGCGGCAAAAGCCGCTTAAAAGAAAGGAAATCAACCATGCAGGAAAGACACTTTATTCTATATCAAAACGCAAGCACGGAATACCGGGACGGCCATCACGAGGTGCTGACCAGCCTTCGGGTAGAGGAAGTTCTGCCGGACGGGGAGCGAAAAAACGTATATATGAACATCCAGCTTCACAACGACAGTATTCCGCCGATCATGGACAGCGTTTTTGAATCGCTTGTATCCAAAGAACCGGAACGTCGGGTTCGGCGCTCTGAAAGGGGGGCTGCCTGATGGGACGCGGTTACTGGCTTCCGCCCTCGGCTGAAAATCTTGTCGCCTGCGACGGTTTCTATATCGATGCAGCCGCCATATACACAACCGATCCATACGAAGATTGGGAAAAATTCCTGAACACACTCTGTGTTAAGCTTTCTTACCGAGAAAAAACACTGCAGAGAATTTGTGCGTGGAAAGCTTGCAGCGCCGGCCAAAGACGGTTTGTCGTGCTGCAAAATCATCATGTGGACATCGTCGCCGATGATGCTTGCGGTTATGTAGCCGTATATGTCATCATTCCCGAAGACTGCCAACATCCCGGCTTTGCCAAACGCTCATTTCCGTATTACGTTTCCCTGCTAAAAAAAGTTCTCATTGATATGTATCCGGGAAGCATCAAGAAACGGCTCAATTCCCAGCATACAAAATCAGTAGGTTGAATCATTGAAATGCTGTGTTTTTACACGGCATTTTTATTAGGAGGAATCCACTTGATTTTAGAACTGAAACACCTTCTTCTGGAAGTCACCCGGCAATGCAACATGGCGTGCCGTCATTGTATGCGGGGCGACGCTGAAAATCTTTCCATGAGCGATACGATCATAGATCGTATTTTTAGAGACACCCGAAAAATCGGGCATATTTGCCTGACCGGCGGAGAACCGTCGCTTGCCCCGCGTGTCATCATGGAAATTCTGTACCGGGCCCGGCGGTGGGGCTGCTCCATCGGCAGCTTTTTCTGCGCAACCAACGCCAAAACCGATTCCCCACAGTTTGCCAACGCCCTGACAAGGCTGTACGAATTCTGCACAGCTCCAAAGCGGTGTACGCTGACCGTCACCACCGACCAGTTCCATGAAGCGGCCGATCCGGAAGCGATGAACCGTTACTGCAACCTGCTGTTTTACCGACCGGTGTATGAGTACGGGCAAATCCCGGCCTACTCCATTCTGGAGGAAGGGCGTGCGAAGGAAAACGGCCTCGGCCGGTCGGAGCTGCCGATCAAAAGCTGCATTTACGACGCAGATTACACCGGCTTTTCCTGCAAGATCGGAGATACCGTCTACATCAACGCCAAAGGCGGCGTGATTTTGAACGCGGATTTAAGCTACAAAAATCAGGAGGAATTCTGCATCGGGAATGTGATGGAAGACAATCTGCCGCATATCCTTGCAACCGTTTTCTACTTACCCCGTTTTTCTTACGGTACGCAGGTATACCGGGTTTGCCTTCGGGCAGACGCCGATACGATCGATACCGTGAGAATCGAGGATGAACGGTATTACGGCAGGGAAAGCGCAGCGATGGGCGTCTTTCACCAGACACTCCACAACCTCCGGATCACACCGATCAAAGACTGCAATGAAGCGCCGGATACGCTAAAGCTGTCCGTAAAGCCAAAAGGAAAGGATGAGCTGGTGGACAACCGGCTTGCGGAAACCACCGTGACCTATACGGACGGGGTGAAAAAGCTCGGCGCTGTGCGCATCTATGTCGAGTGTTTTCCATTGGAGGACGCTTGCCATGAGTGAAACAGTACAAACCTGCTTTTGCCTTGAAGAAATCGCCAGATCCAAACGCAATCTCTGCCAGCTTCGGGAGCAGCTCCCGAAGGTACGGAACCAGTACGATCAGTACAGGGGGACCGGCCTGAATCGGGAACGCGATACGCTTGTAGAACTGCAAAGTATTGTGAAACGGCTTTGGGAAGAATTCCCCTTGCTGATCCAGCAGCTCAACGAGTATGGAGATGCAGAACTGATACAAATCACCGGAAAGCTGTATAAGACGCTGAAACGGTACGACTATCTCGGTGCGAAAAGCTATGCACCGCTTTGCCGTGCCCTGGAAGCGTTTGAAGGGATGATGCCCTGTGAAACCCGCATCGATGCAGCCGCTTTGGGCCATCTTATGAACCGTGTGCGGATGGGATATTACCCCACTGACCTCAATCATGTGAAGTTGCTGAAAAAAGCGGTGGTATTTCCAAAGGAATCGGTCAACATCCTTGATCCGTGCTGCGGAGAAGGGCTGGCGCTTGCCGCCTTTGCCGAAGAGGAAAAGGCTGTAACCTATGGCATCGAACTGGATGAAGTCCGTGCGGAAGAAGCGCAGACCCGCCTGAAGCGTGTCGGGTTCGGGAGCTTCTTTCATTCCCGGATCAGCGCCGGCGCTTTCCAAGCCCTTTTCCTAAACCCGCCGTATCTGTCGGTCATATCAGAATTTGGCAGCCGGCGTATGGAAAAGGCGTTTTTGGCGGACAGTCTGCGCCTGTTGGCGGACGGCGGCCTGCTGATCTACATCATCCCTTACTACCGGGCCACGCCGGACGTCTGTCAGGTGTTGTGCGAAAACTTTGAGAGCCTTCGGGTATTCCGATTTCTCGGCAAGGAATTCGACCGCTTCAAGCAGGCAGTCTTCCTGGGCATCAAATGCCCCCGAACAGAAGAACTGAAAAAAGCACAGCGATTGTCTGAATTTGTGCTGTCGCCTGAAAATATCCCGCTACTGAGTGATCTGCCGGAACAGGCGTATGCCCTTCCGGCCGCTGCAAAGCCCGTGGAGATGTTCAAGGGTGAAAAATTCAACGTGGCGGAGCTTGCCGCGCAGCTGAAAAGTTCCAAAAGCATCAACCGCTTGTTTGAAAATCGGACACTGGACACCCGGGATCGCCGTCCGCTGCTGCCGCTGAACCTTTCCCAGATCGGTTTGGTGGGCGCCAGCGGGCTGATGAACGGCTTGGTGGAATGCGAGACGCCCCATATCATCAAGGGACGTATTGTCAAAGAAAGGAAAACCAAAATCGGGGACGAAAACGCTAACGGGAAAACAGAGATGCGAGAGATCACTTCCAACAAGCTGATTTTCAATATCCTGTCTCCCGAAGGCTATCAGTCTCTTGGTTGAAAACGAAAAGAGAAAGGAATCGACGACTATGAAAAAACAAATGGAACCATTGACCGAACAGGAAAGCGCCTTTGCGGCAGAGCATCACCAGATGGTTTCCCGTTACCTGAACCGAAAAGAACTACCGGAAGACGAATATTATGACGTAGTTGTCTTCGGTTACTTACACGGCGTGCAGAAATACTTTCGACGAGAGGATCTGCGGCGTCAGTATGCCTTTTCAACAATTGCTTGGAGCGCTATGAACACCTGCCTTATCAACTATGAAAGAGACAAGGCGCGCCCTAAAAACCAAGCGATACTCCTAAGCATACATGAGCCTTTCTGTGGTCCTTATTTATTGGAAGAAATGATTTCTGACGCCAGAGATTATGCGGAAGAAACGCTGGAAGCTATATGTGTCCGGGAAACGCTGGAAAGCTTTAGCCAAACAGAGCGTGAAATTGTGTGCCTGCTGATGGCGGGATGTTCCAAATCCAAAATTTGCAGGATGCTCGGCTTCAAGGCCGGACAGATGGACGATATGATGTCACGAATTCGAACAAAAACCTTGAGCAGCCCGCTGATGCGGGCTGCTTAAAGTTCACCAAAAAGAGAAAGGATTGCTTATATGAACCTTATGTCCTACCTCCAAATAAAAATCCGCCTGCTGATCATGAATATTCGGCTGCAAACAGCAAAAAAGCGTGTGCTTTTATCCGTGAAAAACAGTCGAAAGACAACCGACAAAATGGATTACGAATACAGCCGTTTTCTGTCACTTGCGGAAAAGCGGGAAGAACTGTATCTGCAGCTTATCTATGTAACGAACGCTCAAACAACTCGCCCGATGCTTGATACATCTTTCGATACAGGAATCATCAACGTATCGAAACAAGCGGAAGAAACAATCTCAGATTTCGATCGAACACTCGCTCTGGTACATCACCGACACGGGGATTGGGGTGATATTTCTGCATGGGATCGGACCGAAAACAACAAAAGCCTGCAATCCGGCTGCGGGACAGTATGTTCCAAATACCGGCTTACGGGCGGTAAGACTTTTCGGATTGAAACCGATCTCGAAAAGCGGCAAACCCAAATTCGATTGGAGGATGAATACCAATGAACTCGATTCGGATTTCCAAACTGATCGAAAAGCTGAGGGCCGTTCCCGAAGAAACCGAGCGCGTTTCAACCCCTTTTTATGAGCCGAAAGACTGCAGCGACGGGATGCGGTATCTATATGAAAACGTGTTGTGCCCAATTCTGGAAGGCAAGGTCGTGGCTACCAACACTCTGGATATGGATCGATTCGATAGAGACGATATCGACGCAATTTACGATTTTTATATGGATAACTACAAGCGATATTCCACGGAATTATCCCAACTGTACAACTGGTATCAAACTTGTTGCAACATACCCGCCAAATGCGGGCAGACGACATTTTTATAAGGAGACAGGCAAAAATGTTTGAAGAACGAGAGATCCCTATGGACGCACTGCTCGGTATTCTTGCTATAGAAAAGCTTCGGTATGATAACGGTGTCAAAATTTATGGCGAGATACTGGATATCGAATGCTTTTGGGAAACCTGTTATATCGCTCTGGAAGACGTAGCATCAAGCGTTAGCGCACCGATAGACGAGTGCAATGCCTATATTCAAAAATTCTGTTTTCCCAGCATGGAGGACTTCTACCGGCTATGCAGGGAGTATGGCAGAAAAAATCAGGTTTCGTTCAAAAACAATCGGTACGTCAAAGAAGCAACAGATCTTGTGAATTACGAGATGAATGGGATCAACGACTACTGCATCAACTGGTGCCTGTTTACACCGAAAAAGACCACCGAGAAAAAATGGCCGTGCCTCGCCGTATTCACCAGTGTAGAATTCTACCAGCCGGTACAGTTGGTACAAGCGCTGTATAACATCCGATCCTATTATAAGGAAGCAGTGAAAAGGCTGGAAGAGGAGCTTGCGTCTTCTGCAAAAGAACCCAAGCGCCTGTCGGCCGATGCCATTATTCAAGACAGAACAGAAAGGAAGATAGCATGAAAAATCCTGAGGATGAAATGGTCCTGCGGTTTCGCGAGGACAAATGCATTCGCTTAGAATTTCTGGAGAATGGGGAACAGCGGACAAAGATGATTTCTGCTGACATACTGTTCAATTGCCTCGCAAAAAGTCTCAGCGACACCCGTATCACGACTGGCCTGCTGCCGGACAACGCTGTGAGTGTTACGGTGGATGAAGATCACGGACAGCGATATGCCGTTTTGGAATTCCCGGAAGAACGGGCGGCGGTCACCTACATGAACACCGAGTACCCCAACTTCCCGCTGCCGCGCCTTCTGTTCGGATTCCGCATTGAGGACAGCGGCCGGATTTCAGGCGTCAACCTGGGTGTGCCGGATCTCGGAAAGCTTACACCGGACACCAGAATGTTCTTTTACCCGTTTTCTAATGTCCTTCGTTTCAGCTTATGTATTGGTGCGAATCCGCTCCCGCATATTCAGTCCTTACAGCAGCTCAGCAATCTCCCGTATTACATCTTGTCCTTGCCCGACAACGATGATCGCTATCAGGAGCGCTATAACCGGCTGGGACTGGGGCATCGGGATCTGCTGGAGCACCTACAGGATAAGGACCGGCAGTATTACTACGACCAAGTGCTGGTGCCAATGCCGAACACGACACTGAAAGACTTTATTTAACGACAGATTGGAGGAACCACAATATGACAAACGAACAGGCAAAAGCATTGGAATATCCCTTTCCTGCAAATGAAATCGAATGGCGCGTCCTATGCACCACCAAAGACAAAGCCAAGGGGCAGGTAGCTGCCTTTGTCGATTCCCGGGCCATTCAAAAGCGGCTGGACGCTGTGCTCGGCCGGGATAACTGGCAAAACCATTTGTGTACGGTGGCCGGCAAGGACAACTCCGGAACCGCCCACATCTGCGAAATCAGTATTTACTATGCTGACCGGGGTGAATGGATTACCAAAAGCGACGGCGCCGGAAGTACCGACATTGAGCCCATCAAGGGTGGTCTTTCCAACGCCTTCAAGCGTGCGGCCTCCATGTGGGGGATCGGGCGGTACTTGTACGATTTGAAAAACATCTGGATTCCGCTCAAAGACGGAAAGTACATTCCGGACGATCAGTTTCCTGCACTGGAGAAGCAGTATAACCGATTTGTGGCACAGCTCCTTTCAGCAGCCGCCAACCCGCCTGCTGGGAATGAACAAACGGCATCGGGAACCAAAGCTGCGACAATACCCCCGACAGCTCAGCAAAAGGAATCCTCTCTGATGCAGGGGCGGTTCTCCCAAAAGTCGATGCCTGACGCAGAAATTTGGACAATCACAAATCTCCAGATTTCCAAAGGCGGCAGCGGCGCTCAAACGCTAATTACTGCGAAAAAGCCGACAGGAGAATCCGTGTCCGGGTATATCCGTGGCGAGGCTCCGTTGAAAACGGGCCAAAGCATCTGCAATTTGAAGCTGCTAAAAAAGAATTCGCCCATCGTTGGCGATTATAACATCGTTGAAAGCTATCAGATGGCGGCATAGGCATCTCAAATCCAAATCGAACAGAGTGCCGGCAAAGCATAGCCGGTGCTCCGCAATTTATAACGAAAGGAATTGATTATCTTGAAAACCCCAAAACATAAAATCCTGTTTCTTACCGCCGTTACAGTGCTCTGTGTACTGGCGACAATTTCTGGTCTTCTCATTTGTGAAAGCGATCTGCCGTATATGACGAAATACAGTTTTATCATGATTTTGCTGGCCGGACTGTGCGCGGCTCTGATTCTTACGATGAATACCCACGAACGCATTTCCGAGCAGTTACAAGGAAATCTTCTTGCCAAAAAAGAAGAGGAACTGGAAACGGCCAAAGCAAAGCAGCAAGAGACCGAAAAGGAATCGAGAAATCTGCAATTCCAACTGGACGAGCTAAAAGCTAAGCTTTCTGCTATCCGTCCTGAAACAACAACGATTTCCCCGGCTTCCGAAACAGAACGCCTGCGTAAAAAATGCGAAACGATTGAAAATTTCCGCAACAGCTTTCCGCACAAAATTTCGGAGGGGTACATTCTGTACAACATTATGCGTACGGAAATCCAAGTATCTAATTTCAGCCGTTGGCAGATCGTCGGTGAATACGACAATCAGCTTTGGGAGTATACCCTCCTGCGTCCGGATACCCAGTCCTATAAGGAAATGTTCAATCTGGCGGCCGCTACGTCGGCGCCGACAGAGCTCAAGGAACTTAACATCAGCGAACAACTGCTGTGGAATTAGGAGGTACAGGATGGAACAGATTACCGCTATGAAAATCACAGGCATCACTTTTACTGATTTCCGGAACCATAAAGCCCCGGAGAGTTACACTTTCGGTGATATCAGCTATATCACCGGCCACAACGGTACCGGGAAAACTACTATGGCGCATGGCATTTGCTATGCGCTGTATGGCGTTTCCTACTATGGGGAGCAGAAAATTGAACGGCTGATGAACGAAAGGGCCGCCGGAACCCAGGTGCAGCTTGATTTTACTGACCAAAACGGAAAGCCGCATACCCTTATCCGCAACCGCAACGGTGACAAGACGGCTCTTTCACTGGATTCCTATACCATTCGCCAGACCGACATTGATCGAATGTTCTGTGACAAGGACACCTTTTTGTCAATGTTCAATCCTACCTACCTAACCGAACGGCTGGGAGATAAAGGACGGGCGCTGATTCTAAAATATTTGCAGCCTGTGTCTGCCGATGCGGTATTGAAACATATGAGCGAAAACGATCTGGAATACCTGAATGGACTTGACCTAAACACTTCATCCGTAGAGGCGGAATCTAAAAAGTTTCGTGAAGCAATTCATCAGATGGAAGAAGAGGCAATGTGTATTCAGGGAACCATCGTTGCTGCTGAAGACGCTCGCAGAACAGCAAAGCAAAAGCTCGCTGAACTGCACGCAGAAAGAGCGAGGCTTGAAGCCCGAAAGAAATCGCTTGCGGACAAACAGTTCGCAAGCATCGAAATCGAAGATCTTTCCATTCAACGGGATATGCTACTGCAAAAGCTGTCAGCCGCGCCGGAAAGCGAAGATCCACAGATCCTGCAGCTTCGCGCTAAAATCGAGGAAACCCGGCATAAGCCCTATATTTCCAAATACACGCAGGCCATAGCGGAAAATGCCGCCGAGATCAAGAATCTGTCACAGCGATACAAGGCGCTGGCAAATCGTGTGAAAGAACTGAAACCCGGCAGCCAGTGTCCTACCTGCCTAATGCGTATTACCGAGCAAAATCTGCCGGAGGTACAAAACAGTATGATGGCCGAACTGAAGCAGTTGGCAGAACAGGGACAAGCACGCGTTGCGCAGGGCAAAGAGCTTGCAGAAATGGACAGCAAGTCTAAAGCTGTATTTGAGCAATTCAAGGAGGATGATTTGAACAAGCTATCCCAAATGCTGCTAAAGCTGGAGGAGGAAAACAATAGCAATACCGACCGTTCAGAAAACCGAGCAGCATTGCGAGCAGCATTGGAACAGTTAGATCAATTGCTTAAACTCGGAAATCTAAACGAAGACGAGTATTCCGAACTGAACTGCCTTATTGCAGATTTGATCGGAATTGATGCGCAGATTCAAGCCATTCAAGATATGAGCTGCGAAGAAAAACTAAAAGACGCTTATATGCAGCAGGAGGTTTATAGCGAGCAAATTCATAAGTGCAGAAATGTCCTGTCTGTTCTAAGTGACTTTCTTTGTAAGCGTACCGAAATCGCCGTGGCTGATCTGCAGATGCCCAATGTAAAAATCAAGCTGTTCGACGTAGTACGGTCTACCGGCGAAGTGATCAACGTATTCAAATTCGCCTATAAAGGGCGGGATTACAGCACCCTGTCCCTGTCGGAGAAAACACTGGCCGGAATTGAAATCACAGCGATGATCCGCAAAATTACCGGCCTTGACTATCCGGTATGTGTGGATAACACGGAAAGCATTGCGGCCTTTAATTCCGTTTCCATGCCTTCTCAAACGCTGCTTCTGCGTTTTGTCACAGGACAGCCGCTTACGGTACAGTCCAGAAACAACACGACAGCCATGCAGCCAACAGCCCGGGAACTGAAGAAAGCGAGCTGAATCAATGGCGGACCAGAGATATGTCTATATCGACGTGGTAGACACAGCGCTGCTCTGCGGTTTGGATATCAAGCCGGGAACACTCAACAATCAGGAAGTTCAGGCGAGATGTCCATACTGCGGAGACTATAAATACCGTATGTATCTCAGCCGCCAGCCTGACAATGCGACCTTCTGGTGCCACAACTGTGGCACCGGAGGGAACGCTGTCACGCTGTATGCAGATTTCAACCCGAGCCGACAGCGCATGACAACCAGAGAAGCGTACAGGGAGCTGCTCAACCATCCGCAGATACATACAGGAGAATCGCCCCATGTGGCAGGCGAGTATGTGCCGGATCCGATCCGGCCTTTGCACGAGCGCAGCCGGATTTATCTGAAGCTGCTCTCCCTGCTGAAGCTGGAAGGCAAGCATTATCAAAACCTGCTTCATCGCGGACTGTCTGATGCAATCATCCGAGGGAATATGTACCGAAGCATTCCGACCGACTGGCGGTTTCGACGACAAGTGGTGGAACATCTTGCCTCAGAGTTTGACCTGTCCGGCGTTCCGGGGTTCTATACCCGCAACTTTCGATGGGAGATGTCAAACTGTCGGTACAGCGGCATTTTAATCCCGGTCTGCGATAAGGACAATCAAATCCAGGGACTGCAGATCCGTCTGGATGAACCGCCGCCAAAGATCATCACCAAACCGGACGGCACCAAGGTCGAGAAGAAAGGCGAGCGTTTTCGCTGGTTCTCCACCGGCGGTATGTCAAACGGCAAAAAGTATTATGAAAACGGCACGGGAATCTCCAGCTACATCCATGTGGTAGGAGATCTCCGCTGCGACACATTGCATATCACGGAAGGCGCCATGAAGGCGGACATCGCCAGTTTCCTGTCGGACGGTGAGCTGTTTATAGGCTTGACCGGCGTACAGAATACGAAGTATTTGGAGCAGGTCGTAAAAGATTTGAGACCAAAGCGTATTCTGGAATGCATCGACATGGACGTGCGGAGCAATCCCCATGTGCAGCGGGCTCAGGCCAAAATCCGGGCCATTTGTACCCCGCTGTGTGAGGAATACCGCCCGTTTGTCTGGCCGGTAGAACAGAAAGGCATTGACGACTGGCTGCTTTTCGAGAAACTGAAACGGGAGCATCTTTATCAAGCGGCGTAATATGAAAGGAGATTTTATTCATGAACAACGCTCCATTTTTCACAAAGATTCTTTCCTATGCGGATGTACGGGCCTGCAAAATCTATGGAGTAAATATGTGCTATCGTGACCTGAAAATCATTGTTGATGTTCTTGACACCTATGCAAAACAAGTGAACGAGCATATACAGACGACCATGCCCAAAAACATCTGGATGGAAATCAACAACAAGGAGATGGCAGAGAGAATCATGCGGATTAGCGATTGTCTGGCCGATGCCATCGGGCTGGACAAGACCTGCCCGAAATGTAAGAAGCACCTTGAAAAACTACAGAAAAACTTTGGGTCCGACGTAGGCAGCGACGGAATATCCCAGACGGTATTGCGTGGCAATCGGAAGTAAGAAGCCACAACTTTGAAAACAGAAAGGACTTGAATCTATGAGCAAAATGGAAAACTTTATTGCCGTGCAGGAGAATACGGCCGGCATTATCGGAAAGTTCCTTTACTATTCAACCTCAAACATTCTAATCAACCGCGCCAAATTCATCGAGATCGGCCAGTCTTTCGGACTGCCGAAATACAAGCCGGCCAGAGAATCCAAAGCTGGTGCTTACCGCAACGCCACTACCGCAATCAAGGATCGCATCCAGGTGAATGACGGCAACGGCACACAGGTATACCGGATTTACTGCCGGGACAACAAGAAAGAGGATGCCACCCACATCTACCGTGAGCTTGTCAAGGAAACGATGAATTCCAGAACCAACGACTACAAGAAGCTTGCCAACATCATTTTTGACAAGGAGACGGAAACCATTTATTGCGACAACGAAGCGTATGACGCCGATGTGGATGTGCGGGAATACTGCCGTCGGGCGATGGAACTGTATGACCGGTTCTGTACCTGTTATACCACCGATTATGTAGAATCGGTTATTCGGGACCAGCTCGATCGGATGCAGGCAAACAAGATCAGCATCTATGGCAACCTGTATTTCATCCCAAACCCGTATCTTCCCCTGTTGAACATTCTGGAAGATTACATCGACGCCATCAGCAAGCACAATCTCAACGACGGGTTGGTGATGAGCAATTCCATGTTCGTGGTGGACGATGAACGCCAGCGTCAAAAAATGACAGATGAATTCTATATCAATTACAAGAAGGATATTGAGTTCTATCAGCAGCGCATTCAGCATTTCATCGACAGCGGCTGCGATTCAAAGGCCGTCATCAACCGCTGGATGCAGAAGATTCAGGGATTGCAGCAAAAAAAGAAAATCTATGAGGAGGTCTTGAAACGGCAGCTCGATGCGCTGAACAATGACTATGCTATGCTCCAAATGCAATCAGAGGAGCTGCGCGTCAGAGAACAAACGCTTCTGAAAGCCGCATAAGCATACGCCCCGCAGGAAAAAACGTGATGACAACGTTTTCTGCGGGGCGTTTTTTGTCTTACATTGATGACTCCTCTAACATTTCCATTGTAATTCTCCCATGTTCCTTTTCATATTTTTCAATACATTGCATGCATAAATATTCAAGCATATTGCTAAGACTTCGATGCTCGCTTTTGGCAATGTATTTCATTTTTGCCAAATGACACTCTGCGATGTGAAACGTAAACGGCATTTTGTTTGTTGGCATATCATCACTCCTTACAATAGTCGCAATCAGCGTTACATATATTTTATATAATCCCACGTCAACAATATACATATACGGTAAAATAACTGTTATCGAAAGTTGCATATGATTTATAATCATATATAATCATTATATAATCATTATTGTTGAAAAGGGATGATAAAATGTTATATGCGACGCCGTACAAAAAGCTGAAAAAGGACGCACTGGCTTACCAAATCATGTTGCTTCGAGATCAACAGAATTTATCATTTGCCGATATTGCGCAAAAATGCAATATAAACAACTCTGCTCGTGTCATATACAAATACAAAACAATAAAAATAGAACAGATTCGATTGTATTTGAATCACATTGCTTTGCAATTTGGTTACGATACAAACGAGAAAATACGGATCATATATGAAAAGGCTTTAGATTTTTATTGTGACTACACATATGCCTGTGCATTTTTGGAAATACGATACAAAAACATCCTATGTTTATACAGAGAAGGCGAGCCGGGGATATCTCAGACATTTCTTTGCGCTATGCCGCCGTATCGACAACTGACCGAATATGATGTCTCACGCATTATTGAAATGCGTGAAGCCAAAGAATCATTTGTCAAGATCGCAAGTGAAATCCATATAACCAAAAACAAAGCAGCACAAATATATCATTGGTATTATCACATACTAATTTTTGATGTCATAGAGTTACTGGCACGAAATGAATATGATAAAGAAGAATTACGCAATTTTTGCTTTGATAATCCATATTCAAGCAAACGCCAGTACGAAATGTTACTAAATAAATATAGCGAAAGAATCACTGTAGCCTGCAATAGCGGTAATATCAACTTAAATTCAATACATATAAATGCAATCAGATATATGGTTGATTCCATATAGAATTGATAGTTTTAATTCAAGGGATTTATGGAGGCGGGAATAAATGAGCCCATTTAACAAAAAAGGGGCTGCATCCTCAAATAATTGAGTTCGCAGCCCCTTTTCCAACTCACTAAACCCTTATTCGGGTTTAGACCTTTTGTTGCATTCGCAACCCGTTCACTTTCCTTCTAACTCACATCCCTCTATAGGGAGACATAGTTGTTGTTGACAACTGTCATCAGTATACACAGGTTCTTTCGGTTTGTCAACACATTTTTCAAAAAAATGTTTGCATACCAATAGCGTTATAATATATGATACTTACGAAATCAGGAAATTACATAAGATTTAAGGAGGTAATGAAAATGACAGAAATTAAATTAACTCAGGAAGCTTATATTGAAGGATACGAAGGAGCTTTTTTGAGATACGGAAATTCGGTGCATGGTATCTGGGATAATTGGTATACGGCTCATGCCGAAGATGGTGAAGGAAATTCGTACAACGTCTACTGGAAGATCAAGGGGGATTATGATCCTGAAATAATGGAAGAGGAGTATGCATGCGATTGGGATTCACCATACATGGTTGTTGATGAATACGGAAATACAGTAGAAGAAAATGTTAAAATAATGTGGTAAGTTTTTGGGAGCTGTAAAAAAATTCCCGATAAAAAGAGGAGCAAGCTCAAAAAACAAGAATAAGAGCTTGCTCTTTTTTATGAAAACATCACAAACATATTATACACCATCAGAACATTTTACGGACTTGCACCGATCGCCAATGCTGTGCAAATAAGTAAAACTGCCCGCATTTGACCTGCGGGCAGTCTGTCAAAAATTGATGTTATCTGCAATGTTTCCCTTTGCGTCTGTTAAGGACAACGGTTCCGGTAATGCTGGCTCCCGAAAGAACAAACAATGCGATCCAAAGAATAATCTGGCTGTTGTCTCCAGTCTGAGGTGCATCTGACTTATCATCGCTTGAAGCCTCAGATTCTGTCGATACATCCGTTCCCGATTCGTCCGACGTTTGTCCCGTTGCGGGAATCTCCACCGCGTCAGCTTTATAGCCGCATACGGTGCATTCTTCATGCTTGGAACCTTTATCTGTTTCAGTTGCTTCTTCATCCACCACCCATTTCATTGTGTGAGCGGCAGCATCCGACTTTTCGCCGCAGGCGCATTCATACCAATGATTCTCTGCATCGGATTGCCAGTCCGTACCGTAGACGTGAGTATGCCCAAGTACGGGGATCTCTGCGGTTTCCTTGTAGCCGCAGACAGAACAGATACGCTCTTTTTCGCCGACTTCAGTTTCCGTAGCTGCTTTTGTTTCTTGCCACTCGCCAAAGCTATGGCCCGCAGCCTCTACGTTCTTCGTCTCGCGGCTGATTTCCTCGCCGCAGACGGAGCAGTAAACGACTTCGTCGTAGGAGCCAGCCTCGGTGCAGGTGGCTGCTACTTCGTTCTCGCGAACAGCCTCAGCAGAGGTGTGGCCCAGAGCGGGGATTTCTTCCTGCGCAACAAGCGTTTCGCCGCACACGGAGCACTTCTTGCCCTCGGTCAGTCCGGCCTCAGTGCAAGTAGCTGTTTTGCCCTTAACGATTTCCTCGGTGTGTCCGGTAGCGGCAACAGGTTTATTCCTTGTAGAAGCACAAACCGAGCAGATCTGCGGCTGTACGCCGTCTTTACCGCAGGTGGCCGTGCATTCTCCGTTGTCCACCCAGATATGCTGTCCGGTAGCGGAAACAGGCTTATTCCTTGTAGAACTGCATACCGAGCAGATCTGCGGCTGTACACCGTCTTTACCGCAGGTGGCCGTGCATTCTCCGTTGTCCACCCAACTGTGTCCAGTAGCAGAAACAGGCTTATTCCTTGTAGAACCGCAGAGAGTACAGGTTTGCGGCTGGTAGCCTGCTTGTGTGCAGGTAGCCGTACTTGCACCGGTATCTTCCCATTGGTGGCTACACGAAGCGCCCTCTGCAAAAACGTGGATAGACGTGAGCATTACCACAACCAGCATGACGCTCAACAAACTGAATACCTTTTTTCTCAATGTATAAACACCTCCTGTTATCAGTGCTGATGGCCAACGCCATCCCATTCCAACTGAGACTGGCCTGCTTCCGCCAGCGCTTCCACCGCAACGACTTCCATTACGGTGCAGGTTTCGCCATCATAATCTTCCGTACCGATGATTGCCGTGACGCGAATCCAAGCGCCGTCCGGAATCTCTTTTTCCAGATACTTTAAGGGAAGTCCGCAGATGGTCTTTTCTCCATCGTGTACCAGCGTCCGATAAACGAAGGATGTATCCACACCGTTGATGCTTTCAGTCGTGTAGACGCCCTCTAACTGGTATACCTGACCGGAATAATTTCCGGGATGGGCCTGAAGTTCGATTACGGTATGTGAATAGTCATCGTCTGTAATGACATTGACATCATCCCCCATAGCAGCCAGAATTTCGGTCTCATCGTCTGTCAGCGGAATTGGTTCGAAATTGTCCGAACTGCACCCCACAATGGCAAGTACCAGAAGCGCACTGCAAATGACGGATGTAATGCGTTTCAATTTCAGCATAATTTATTTCCTTTTGTCGGAACACCAGCGGATCTTTTGATCCGCTGGTGTCCATATTTCTCCGACCGCTACAACACAGTCATAGCTTTGATGTGATTCGTTATGCAGCAGCCTCGGTAAAGGTATCGCCGCAATCCGGGCAGGTATAGGTTATAGAGCCGTCTCCATTGATAACGCTCTCATAAGCGTGCCGCCCGGTTGCCGGAACGATTTCCTGTGCAACGATAATCTCGCCGCATTCGGAACAATGGGAACCTTCAGTCTTGCCAGAGCTGCCGCAGGAAGCTTCAACAGCCTCATCGGTCACTTCCGTGTGGCCCAGAGCAGGGATTTCTTCCTGTGCAACAAGCGTTTCGCCGCACACGGAGCACTTTTTGCCCTCAGTCAGTCCGGCCTCAGTGCAGGTAGCCGCTTTGCCCTCAACGATTTCCTCGGTGTGGCCTGCAGCCTCTACGTTCTTCGTCTCGCGGCTGATTTCCTCGCCGCAGACGGAGCAGTAAACGACTTCGTCGTAGGAGCCATCCTTGGTGCAGGTGGCCGCTACTTCGTTCTCGCGAACAGCCTCAGCAGAGGTGTGGCCCAGAGCAGGGATTTCTTCTCCGGTCTTCACAGTCTCGCCGCACTTCGTGCAAATCTCATCTCCGGTGTAGCCTGCTTCCGTGCAAGTGGCTTCCTTTGCGTTCTGAAGTTCCGTGGTCTCATGCTCACAGCCGAGCCATGCAATGATCTCGGTTTCGTGGCAGCGAGTGCACTCCTTGTAGACATATGTGCTGTCTTCGCTGGTCATTTCTTCGCTCCAATCGTGGCCCAGTGCCTCAATCGGACGCTCTTCTGTTGCATTACACACGGAGCATTTGACAATCAGGATACCCGTCTCGATGCAGGTGGGTTCCTTTATGACCTCAGAATCTTCATCGTTAAAGCTATGCTCGGTCTTTTCAATAATGCCGTAGTAGTAGTCGCCGCAGATGGAGCAGGTATACTTGCCAATGCCGGTAGCAGAGCAGGTAGCTTCCTTCAGAGCGATGACTTCATACTTGTGGGCATTCTCGTCAATTGCGATTTCCTCCTGAGCAACCAGAATTTCACCGCAGACGGAGCATTTCACGCCCTCAGTCATGCCGGTGGCGCCGCAGGTGGCGGGAACAGCAGGGATGATCTCCTCGGTATGCCCGGTTGCGGGATCCAGTTCGCCCAGATCATTCTCTTCGAGAATTTCACCGCACACAGAGCACTTGACGACTTCCTTGCCGTTCTCGGTGCAGGTTGCATCGATATACTCAGGCTCGCCAGCCTTATGTCCGATTGCGGGGAGAACCTCGACCACTTCATCGCCGCAGAGCTTGCAGGTCTTGGTGATCGAGCCGTCCTCGGTGCAGGTGGCTGCAACGACCACTTCCTCATAGTCGTGAGGAATCATAGTGTCAGGGATCTCGACGGTCTCACGGTCAGGATCCACCGCGCCGCAGACAGAGCACACGAAGCCAACCTTGGTGTTCGCGGTGCAGGTTGCTTCAACAACCTTTTCTTGATAGTTATGTTCGCCGGTAGCGGGAATCACTTCCGTCTTGGTTGCACCGCAGCCTTCGACGGTGCAGGTATAGGTCTTCTCGCCGTCTTCGCCGCAGGTAGCCTCGATGGTTACGCTGCCCTCATTCCAGCTATGCGCCGCAGGAATGGTCGTATATTTGTAAGCGCCGCACTCCGTGCAGACATATTTGCCGATGCCGGTGGTAGTGCAGGTGGCCGCTTTCAGAGTGGCGGACAATTCATAGGTGTGGGCATCCGGATCAACAGGAATCTCCTCCTGTGCGACAAGCACTTCACCGCACACGGAGCACTTCTTGCCCTCGGTATAGCCGATATCCTTGCAGGTCGGCGCTTTGCCGGGTACGACTTCCTCGGTGTGCTCGCCGGTAGCGGGAATCTCCTCACAGCCGAACAGGATTTCGTTGCAGACAGAGCACCTCAACCCCTCGGTATAGCCGACATCCACACAGGTAGAATCCTCGGCAGCAACATATTTTTCGGTATGTTTGCCAGTGGCGGGTATAATCTCAGTGTAACTGTCGTCGCAGACGGAGCAGGTATAGGTCTTCTCGCCGTCCTCGACGCAGGTTGCTTCTTTGGTGACTTCCTCCGCATACTTATGACCGGCAGGTTCTCCAACCGGAATCAGTTCGCCTTTGATCTGGCCGCAGACTTTGCAGATTTCACCGACCATAATGGGCTCAGTGCAGGTGGCGTCAATGGCGCCCTCCTCATAGGCATGCTCGCCGGTGGCGGGGATTGCTTCGGTCTTGGTCTCGCTGCAAACAGAGCAGGTGTAGGTCTTCTCGCCGTCCTTGCCGCAAGTGGGCTCGGCGGTCATTTCACCTTCATTCCAAGCGTGGCCGGCAGCGGGAATAATCTCGGTCTTTGTCTCGCTGCAGGAGGTGCAGGTATAGGTCTTTACGCCGTCCTCAGTGCAGGTAGCGGCGGTGGTTACTTTGCCATCATCCCAATTGTGCGTCACAGGAATGGTCGCATACTTGTAGGTGCTGCACGCCGTGCAGACAAACTTGCCAACGCCGGTACTGGTACAGGTCGCCGCTTTCAGTACCGTGACTTCATAAGTGTGGGCATCCGGAGCAACAGGAATCACTTCCTGTGCGACAAGCACTTCACCGCACACGGAGCACTTCTTGCCCTCGGTCAAGCCGGTATCCTTGCAGGTCGGCGCTTTGCCGGGTACGACTTCCTCGGTGTGCTCGCCGGTAGCGGGAATCTCCTCACAGCCGAACAGGATTTCGCCGCAGACGGAGCACTTCACACCGTCGGTGCAACCGGCGTTGCCGCAGTCGGCGGCTTTTGCGGCCACAACCTCTTCGGTATGCTTGCCGGTGGCGGGAATAGTCTCGGTCTTGGTCTCGTGGCAAACAGAGCAGGTGTAGGTGCCTACGCCGTCGGTGACGCAGGTGGCCGCCTGATAGTCCTCGGCCTCCTCGTTCAGAATCCACTTATGGCCCGTCGCAGGGGCTACTTCACCCAGATCTATCGGCATATTGTCGGGATTTACAGTTCCGCATACGGAGCAGACCTGACCGTCGGCCTTGCCGTTCTCGGTGCAGGTTGGCTCGATGTACTTGATGTCTTCCCAACTATGATTGCCGGTTGCCGGGATTACCTCTGTGACGTTCTCTTTGCAGACGACACAGGTATAGCTTTTGCTGCCGTCCTTGGCGCAGGTGGCCGCTGTAACGGTAACGCCTTTTTCGGGTTCGGTGTGGCCCTTTGCGGGAATGTTCACGGTCTCACTGCTCAGCTTCTCATTGCAGACAGAGCAGTATACCACAGAGCTATAGGAACCGGATTCGGTGCAGGAGGCTTCCTTTTCATTCTCTTTGACAGCCTCATCGGCTTTATGAGCAGCGGGGAGCACATAGTAGCTGGTGGTAGTCTCGCCGTCTACAATCGTGATCCGCTTGCCGATTCCGTTGACCGTGCAGGTGGGAGCCTTCAGAACGGTGTTATACTCCACGTTATCGGCATCCTCTGCCAGATAGTCGGACACGTCACCGGAGAAGGTACCGCTGGTGACGACGTAAGTCGCTTCCTTGAAGTTCTCATTGTCCTTATAATCCTCGAACTGGCTCAGACCGATCGCGCCGGTGTAAGAACCGCCGTTGATGGTGATACTCGATTGAGGGCTCGGTGTGGTACCATTTATGGAATTGTCCGTGGACACCACGGCAAAGCCCAGACCGGTAGAGCCGTTGCTATTTTGCGAATAGTCAATATCAACGGTCGCCGTGATATCGCAGTCGATGAGGCTCATGTTCGTGTACTTGCCCTCGATGCCGGTGGGGCCGGTCACGGTGCAGCCGGTCAGGCTGATCGTGTTCATACCGTGCATATCCTCGGCAGTATTTGTGGAGTTGCCGGAAACATAGATGGCTGCCGCGCCCGGCACGCTTCCTTCTATGGCGGTGATCGTGCTATTGGTTGCGGTCAGCGTGAAGCCGGCTGTCTTGCCATTGTGAGTGATCGCAAACCAATCGCCGGACACATCACAATCTGTCAGCGTGACGGAACTTTTGGTACCAAAATCCCAGATACCGCCCGCACCATTCGCCGAGGTAACGGTGACGCCCTTCAGTGTGAGTTGTTGTTGTGTGCCACTTTTTATTTCCACGACACAACGAAGCCCACCGGTCAGATTACCATCTTCAATGATAACATCACTGTTAACAATAACGACCGCATTGCCTGCAGTAGAGGGCGAGGTAAGTGTATGTCCGCCAAGATTCAGCGTGATGTCCTGTGTAATTTCCACACTCTCTGTTACATCCGTCAGCAGCTTCACAGTGTCGCTCGCCTTGGCCTCAGCGAGGGCACCCGCAAGGGTATCATACTGCTTACCATTGACTTCGGCCACTTTAGCCGTGTCCGCCGCGAAGGCAGTCACGGACATAAAGCACATCGCCAGAACGCAGATAAGCAGGCTGACGAACCATTTTTCTCTTCTCATTATGAATCATAACCTCCATAAACGTTTCTAAGTTTGATTAGGTCAAAGACGAAAAAACGATGTGGGCTCTCTCGCATGGCACCAAATTCCCAATGACATGTTACCCCCCCCTTCGCATTGCTTTTTTGAACTGGTATTCGTGATTATCCATCTAAGGTCAGATGAAATGCTCCATAAGTATAAAATCTTAAAATAATGTGCAGAATCACCATTTCGGTATTGTTAAGCCCCTTCCCGTCCGGGGACATTCGGCCCCGGACGAGACGCAAGCGGGCTTATGAGGAAAGAAGAATAAGAAATAAGCAGTTAAGGGATTCAGTTATTTTACCTAACGATTAAAGTTCTTACCGAAAGCGGTGAAAACAAGACACTGCCCAGAGCCACCGAAGCCCTCAGTTACAGTCTCGGAACTATGGGGTTTTGATATGCGTCGGAATCCTTTTCATCGTCCGACGTGATGATATTGCCGATGCTTTCACCGGCAGCGGGTTCGCTTTGTGTGAAATGGTTATACAGAAATACAGAATGGATACGACAAGTCCCGCCGCGATCACCGCAAGCAGAACCGCTAAAATGACGATGATGTTTTTCTTTTTTGTCCTGCATTTTAGCAGGCTTCTTCTCCGGCAAGGGGAGATTCTCAAAAGGTAGACCTTTTGAAAATAGTCTGTCTGCAGAAATTTTGTGACATTTGAGTGGAATTTTTTTCTAAAATGAGCTTCAAACACTTGATTTTTTCGTTTTTTCATGGTAATATAAGCTATACAACATAAGTTCTCAAAAGGTCTACATTTTGAGAGCACTTTGTACGAAATTAAACTGTACCCTGTAAAATGGATACAAGCAAAAGGTTAAAGACTGAAAGTCGTCCCCAAACTGCGGATGCTTCAAAAAAGAACGCTGTCGCTTCAAAGCGAACAGCGTTCTTTTCAAAATTATTTGTTTCCCGACAGGTAGTATTCGCGCAGCTTTCGGTAAAAAGTCGCTTCGCTCATATTGCAACGCTTCACAACCTCGGCAATGGGAATCTGTTTATGCTCCCATTGCTTTATTATTTTCCCGAAATCATCTGGGACTTTTGATTCCGGTCTGCCGAATTTAATGCCTTTCGCCTTTGCTGCGGCAATGCCTTCGGCTTGTCGCTTTTTTATGCTTTCCCGTTCGCTCTGCGCAACAAAAGACAAAATTTGCAGCACCAAATCTGCAATAAACGTGCCCATCAGGTCTTTTCCCTGCCGTGTGTCAAGCAGCGGCATATCGAGCACGCATATATCTATTCCAATTGCTTTTGTTAGAATTCGCCATTGCATTTGAATTTCCTCGTAATTCCTTCCCAACCGGTCAATGCTCATAATATACAGCAGATCGCCGCTTTTCAGCTTATGTATCAGCTTTTTGTACTGCGGTCGTTCAAAATCCTTGCCAGATTGCTTATCTATATAGATATTCTTTTCCGGGATTTCACAAGCCGACAGCGCAATTATCTGCCTGTCCTCATTCTGATCCGTGCTGGATACACGCACATATCCGTATGTGTTTGTCATACCGTATTACCTCCGTTTAGCCTGCAAATTTTTACAGCGCTGCTGTAACAGGCGCTTGACTAAATAATGCGGCAGGGAGCTTCTGTCTCTTTTTCAAGTCTTATATTTCTAACTCCGCGACCTGCCTGCAATCCGCAAAAATCGTATTCAATTTTTTCTCAATTGCCTCGAAATACACTTCTAACCGTACGTTTTTGACAACAGAAATCCCCCAAGGCTCTTAGCCTTGAGGGAAATATGAGGAAACAATACAGCCGTTATTTACTTTTCCGCCTTACAGCAAAGACAATGACAGCAATCGCAACAACCAGTACCGCTGCGCCGATGCAGAGATAGAGGATGGTATCACCGTTCGCGCCATTTTCTCTATCCGCCGGTTCGGCAGACGATTCCGCAGTCGGCGCAGGCGCCGCCGTAGATTCATTGTCCTCCGTTTCTCCGGGCACCTCAAACGTCACCGGCTCTACCACCACCGTTTCGGCATCCGTATCGACAACGACTGCGAGATAGCGCCCGCCCTTCAGCGGCGATCTGGAGCCTGCCGACAGCTCCTCCTGCCGCAGGCATCCCACGTGCCCGCTTCCCGGATACGTCTCCGTGTTCTCGTATTGATGCGGTACGCGCCACTTCAGGATCGGCCGGTTTGTCGCTGCAGCCGGATCATACGCCTCGCCTGCTTTGTAGATTTGCACTTCCGTTCTATTGTTCAAGTCGAAATACCCTGTTGTCGTGCCCGTGATCGTCCCGTCCTCCGATACCTCAATGCGAAGCGACGGCTGCGTTTCAGGGATCTCAAACTCCACCGGCTCGCTCAGCAGCGTATCCTTATCGAAATCCACTACGACCGCATAATAGCTTCCGCTTTTCAGCGGGGCATCCGTCACATATTCATTCACTGTTTCTTCCTTTCGCAGACACTCAACCATTCCCTGAGCGTTGGGATAGGTTATATTTGTATTACACTGATAGGAAATCGGAAACTCCAAAATCACTCCGTTATTTGCGGCGGGATCGCACGCATCTCCCTGTTTGTATACCCGAACCTCGCTGCTGCCGCTGAAAAATCCCTTCGTGGCAAAGGAGACTGTTCCGTCCGCAGACGCTTCCACCTGAAGCGTACGTTCCCACTCTTTGATTTCAAATTCCACCGGATCGGTCAGAAAGCGGCCGTCCCCGACTGCAACAGCACAGTATTTCCCCGGCTTAAACGGGGTATTCGCGCCGTCTACCAGCTCTTCCAATCTCGTCCCCCACCTTTCAATGGATGCTTCCGGATTTGTATTATTTTCGTAAGGATAGGTCAAACCGGTTTCAAAGGTCGTCCATAACGATAGGCTGACAATAGGAGGTGGATTCCACAAACTCAGTTGAATTTCATCACTTTGTTTATAGATGTACAAACTATCGTTATTTAAATCCCAAACTCCGTTTTCCGTCTCGCGAGTAAAAAATGTAACTGAACCGTCGCCGTTTACCTGGACCTCAAGATACGGCTTTTCAGCGGCGGCCAACGGTACGTTCAAAGCGGCGAGCAGAAGAAGTGTTAATGCAAATAAAGAGAATTTTTTCAGCAATTAGAGTTCCTCCCATCTTTTTGTTTGTAATAGATGAAGGAATTATA
>ERZ857984.613-NODE-613-length-39700-cov-5.888082_pt1 | contig 39700 bp, 40 predicted proteins | sample MGYA00519914_ERZ857984 | MGnify/ENA primary metagenome ERZ857984 (study PRJEB31778, sample SAMEA3449417) | human gut metagenome | biome: human gut; feature: human-associated habitat; material: faeces | place: United Kingdom | collected 2010/2012 ... | reverse complement strand
TGTTGTCGGCTTTATTCGTTTTAGTAAATTCTCATGGAGCAATCCATGTCTATTTGAAAAAATAATTTATTATAAGGAGGGTCAATTATGACTCAAAAAAACAAAATATTTTCAATTATCTTATCATTATTAGTTTTAAGTTCAGTAGCTTGTAGAAAAAGCGGAGGCGGAAATGGAGGAGGAGTTGTCACCGAACCAGACGCTTTACCAGGAACTTTCTCAATTACAGAGGCTTCTGGAAATGTGAAAGCTTTAGTTGTAAAACCTGACACAACAGTTAGCGACATAAAAATAGCTTTTTCATCGTCTGCCGATTATACTGCCAAATTCACAGTCGAAGATGGCGAAACGGTAGAAGCAAATAAAATCACTTCGGAAGATTTTGAATTTGCCAATAATTCATTGACTGCGAAAACTACATTAGTTGATAAAGTGAGGAAATTGGATAGTTCAAGCCAAACCGTAGATAAAACTATTAAAATTAATTTCACTTTTAAGGCTAAAGATACGACTTTGAAAAACAATACTAAAACTTTATCCATTGAAGTGAAATTGACAAAAGAGTTGGCTTTCAAACCTTCCTCTCTCATAGGAGATTGGGAAAGCACTAAAACAGGTAATACATTAACGATAAATAACGATGGTAGTGCAAAAGCAACAGTAAATAATACGACTTTAAATAATATTAAAAAAGCAGATAACTGGGATACCAAAAAAAATGAAGAAGTTCAAAAATATACAACAAGTGTTAGCAAAAAAGATACTTATCCAACATATGACGCCACATTGACATTCAAAAGCGCGAGTAGTTGCGATGTAACCATAACATTTGGAGAAAAGCCTAATGAGCCTGTTAATGAGACTTTTACGAAAGAACCAGCTGCAACGACAAAATAATAAAATTTTAGAGTTAAACTGATAAGAGATAAGAGAAAATAAAGGCATCGCTTAATTGCGGCGCCTTTTTTATTTGCTTTATTTTTAATAATATATTTCAATAATGGGATTTAAGGATTTTATTAAAAGTACGCAAAATATTCATTTTTTGGCGTTATAAATTAAAGAACAAGAATTTTTACTTGCTATTTATAAAAAAAGAAAGTAAAAAATTTTTTTAAATTCTTCTATTATTGTTTTACAATAAAAGATATTATTTTTAACTCTTTACATGTCGATAAATTATAAGTTATTATTTATTGAATTTTATTTAATTTAGTATAATATTTATTATAAATTTTAATTTTTAATAAGATATAGGATATTATGACGAACAGAATATTTTTAACTTTATTTTTATTTAATTTAAGTTTATTTGCTCAAAATTTGCCGCCTTCTCCTCCCGATAATCCGCAGGTTATACCGATAAGCGAAATAACGGAAGGAATGGAAGGAGTCGGCTATACGGTAATACATGGAACAAATGTCGAGCCTTTTAAAGTAAAAGTTATTTCCGTTTTAAGAAAAATGTGGCATGGAAGCGATGCTATATTAATAGAACTTGAAGGGCTTAATTTGGAACATTCGGGAACGGTTGCAGGAATGAGCGGCTCGCCAATTTATTTTGATGGAAAAATTGCTGGCGCTTTGGCTTTTGGTTGGAATTATGCGAAAGACCCGATTGCGGGCGTCACTCCAATAGAAGAAATGTATAAATTATATAACGATACAAACGCTTCAAAAGTCGCTTCAATAAGTAAAAATTCTTTGCAAACTCCTTTAATGTTTTCGGGTTTTAACGGAGATTCTTTTTTAGAATATTCGGATAAATTTAAAGAAATGGGATTTTATCCAATGCAAGCTGGAGGCTCAATTTCGGATATTAATCAAAGTGGTAAATTTTTATTCGGCGATTCTGTGGCGATAGTTTTAATTGACGGAGATTTTTCAATAGCTGGAGTCGGCACTGTTTCGCATACGGACAATGAAAAATTTTTATTATTCGGGCATTCAATGTGGTCCAAAGGAAGATTAAGAGCGCCCGTTTCAAGAGCTTATATAAATCATATTGTAGCTTCAACAGCATCTTCATTTAAAATAGGAGCGGCTTATTCTAATTATTTGGGCTATACAGTTTATGACGGAACTTTTGGAGTTTCGGGAGTTTACGGAGAAGTGCCCGAAAATACTATGATTCCCGTTAATTTGCAAGTTGAAGACCAAAGTTTTTTGAATAAAGATTTTAATTTTAGAGTATTGAACGACCCGACATATTTTTCTTATTTGCTTTCTATGGCAATTTATACTGCCGTAACTTCAAGCGCGGGAAGCGATGAGGACGGAGTATTTAGCGTAAGTTATGAAATAGAAACGGATTATTTTGAAAAACCTTATAAAGTAATCGATAGAATATTAAGCTACTCTTCTAAAGACGCTTTCAAAACGGCAATAGAACAATTAATAGCTCCCGTTGATTTTTTTATTTATAATAATTTTAATAGAGTCGGAATAAAATCAATAAAACTCTCTATAAAAAGAAGTAATTTAGAATACGCTTTTTTAAACGATATAACTTTGCTTGAGCCTAAAGCTAAAGCGGGCGAGACTATACATTTAAGAGTTGGAATAACTCCTTACGGCAAAGAAAAAACTTATATAAATATTCCCGTTAAACTTCCCGTTAATTTGACTACGGATGTTTACAGTATTTATGCGGCTAACGAATATATTTATAATTATGCCGAGCGGTTATTTATGCCGAATAAATATAAAATAAGAAGTTTAGACGATGTTATGAGAATATATGGCAAATCCTATGACGATAAGGCTTTGAAAGTTTGGCTTTATTCTTCGGCGAGAGGCGTTCAAATAGGCAAAGATTCTTTTCCTATGCTTCCTATTTCAAAATACGGAGTAATGGCAAATAATTATACTTCGGATAAAGCATCGGTTATAAACGCTATAGAAGGACAATTTGATATGCCTTATTCAATATTGGGTTTAATGAAAATAGATATAATCATAGAAGGAGCGGATAAATATGAAAATCGCTAAAATCATTTTAATATTATTAATTTTATCAAATACTAATATTTTCGGAGTCGTTACAAGAAATTATTCAAGCTCAAGAAAGGGCTTTTATAATAACGGAACTTATAACGGAATAATGCTCACCGAACAAGGTTCTTTAATTTTAGCTCCGATTATAGAAAAAGACGGCGCTATAGAAGGAAAATTTATTTGGAAAATATATAATTCTTCGGACGGTTCTATGTATGCGGCTATAAGCGGAGACGGAGCGGAATTGTATAAAAGAGAAGCGGGAGAAATAGATTTTAATTTATTTGTCAAATCTACAAACGAAAGCGCTTTTACTTCTGTAATTTCAGATAATTCGGGAAATATATACGCGGCTACAGCGCCTTATGCAAGAATTATAAAATATGATAAATCGGGAAATGAAATTTGGAATAAAAATGTAGATGACACTTATATTTGGGATATGAAATTTGACAATAACGGAAATTTATATGCAGCAGCGGGCGGAAATAATGCGAGAGTATTAAAAATATCTTCAAACGGAAATATAACGGAAATATTAAAAACGGAAGAACAGCATGCAATGTCTCTTTATTTTGATTCTAAAAACAATAAACTTTATATAGGAACGGCAGGAAGAGGATTAGTTTTATCTGTGGATTTATCGACTAATTTAGAAAATCCTTCTTATAAAACTGTTTACGATACCGCTCAAAATGAGGTTTACGCGATAACTATGGATAATATAGGAAATTTATATTTTGGAACTGCGACAAGAGAGCCTTCATATTTAATTTTGCCTTCGATAATAGACGGCGGAAAATTGGCGGACGATAGCGCAAAAGAATTTAGAAATTCTTTATATAAAGCGGACACAAACGGAACTGTTCAAAGATTATTTTTCTTAAATCAAACTTTGGTTTTTGCTTTAAGTAGCGATATCGATAATAATATATATTTTATAACGGGAGATAACGCGGACATTTATAAAATAAACGGAAATGACGGACTTCTATCGTATATTGGCGGATTAGAAAATAAAACTCTCTCAACTTTTTCGGCTACGAAAGACGGATTATATTTTGCAATATCAAAAACGGGAGAAATTTATAAAATGCAAAACGGAAATCCTTCAGAAGGCAGTTTTATAAGCGATACTTTGGATTTAAAACTTTTAAGCAAATTAGGAAGTTTAAAAGCAATGACAACTATTCCAGATGGTTCGGATATATCTTTTGAAGTGAGAACGGGAAATGTGGCAAGAGTAGATAATACTTGGAGCGATTTTACTAAAGTTTCGGAAGACGGAAAAATTAACGCTCCAGACGGAAGATTTTTGCAATTTAGAATAACAATGAAAAATTCTAACGCTAATGAAAAATCAGTTCCTGTTTTAAGTTCTATGGATTTTACTTATATTGAAAATAATTTGCCTCCCGATGTTTTAAATGGCGGATTAACTACTTATTATAAACAGCAAAACGATTCAAGCGAAACTACGAAAAGTCCGCAGCTTGAAGAAAACGAAACTATGATTTATTGGAAAGGAAGCGACCCAAACGGCGATAAACTTATTTACGATTTGGAATATAGATTAAAAGGCGAAAAAAATTATAGAAAACTTGCAAATAATTTAGAAACGCCCTATTTTAGATTTAAGTCTTATTTAATGCCTTCAGGAATTTATGATTTTAGAATAACGGCAAGCGACAGATTCGATAATCCGATAGATTTATCAAAAACTAAAACTTTGGAAGTTCTTAATATAAAATACGATAATGATTCGCCTGAAATATTTGATTTTGCCGTAAAAACCGAAGGAAATAAAAGAATAATAACTTTTAGAGCGGAAGATAAACTTTCATTTTTGAAAACAGTAAGATATTCAACTATAACGGAAGAATGGCATTATATACTTCCCGATGATAAAGTTTTGGATTCTATGAGCGAAAATTTTACTATTATAATAGAAGATGAAGAAGCGGGTTCAATTACAATAGAAGTTTTGGATACTGAAGGAAATATTAAATATTATTCTTTTGTTATTTAAGATTTATTATAAATAAAAAATTGGAGATAAAATGAGTATTAATTGCGTTTGGTGCGGTAAAGAAATTGAAGAAATTGAAGGACAGGCTACAATGGATACCTGCGAAGAATGCGAAGATTTTTTTGAAGATAATATTTTAAATATTTCAAAAACCTTAAACGAACTCTTAAAAGAAAATGAATCGAGCAAAGATAAAAAGGATGCAGAAAAAAAAGCATGGATAAGCTACTCTCTTATAACTGCGATTCATATGTTAAGCTCGAAGCCTTATTTAGAGTTTAAAGATTCAAAATATAAAAATAATTTGCCATAATAATAAAATTAATAAAGAAAATTAAAAATTATTTATTAATAACCAAATGATATAAATCTTTATTATAATCTTTATTCGATATAGTTTTATTTTCGTATATAAGTTTTTTATATTTATCATCTGGAGAGAGATTTTTATTTCTAAATCCGCCATTCATTTTTAGAGAATATAAAATATCGCCAACAGTTATAGATTCGGGAGGACAACCTAATATATAAGATATTTTTGAACCGTCAACAGTTTTTATTATATACATAGATTTTTCTAAACTTTCGGATATTTCATTTATTATTGTCGGAGGAGTTTTTAATTCTTTTGCAAGTTCGTATATTGTAAAAGGTTTTTTCTTGTTAATAAATCTATAAGCGATTGCATGCATAAACTCTAAAGCTATAACTTCTTTTTCCGCAAATGAAAGTTTTATATTTGTCCTATCGACTCCATAAGCTCTAAAATATTGAAGAGAATAAGTAAGCTCTGCTCCAAATAAAATTATTATCCAAATTATATATAAAAGCAAAAGCAAAACGGGAATTTGAGCGAAAGCGCTTGCCGATGAAAACTCGGCTGGACTTATGCTAGTTAAAGTATTATCTTCGTTGCTTATCACTACAATATCGCCTATTTTAAAATTATATTTCATTAACTGCTCAAATACATTTGGCGAAAAATCAATAAAGTTAAGAATATTTGTAGAAATAATCTCTCTATCGTAAGTTGGAGCACTCAAACCGTTTCCAAGATTTTCAATTATTCTATAGCTTATTCTCTCTAAAGTAATATTTGAAATATTTTTATTAACGCCAGAGTTTATTTCTTTTACTATATATTCTATTTTATATTTATCGCTATCGAAAATTTGTTTATAATTTTTTACATTTAAATTTAATCTAAAATAAACGCTAAAAAGAGTTATTATAGTTATAGCTACCAAAACCGAAGATATAGCGGCGTTTGACCAATTTACTTTTGTTTGAGGAACTAAAACGTAAGAAAATAAAACTAATAAAGACATAGCGATTATTGGAGTAACCCAAGATAATAATATTCTAATTATAGTCGGATAATTATATGAGCTAATATGCATATAAGTTATAAGCGAAAAAGATATTCCTATCATTATTGGAATTAAAAAAAGTAAAGCTATATAATTCGCAGCGACTCTAGGAATTGAAGTTTTTATTTTAACTCTCCATATTTTAACAAGCGATTGCTGTATATTATGCAAAATTAATCCTGTGCTTACCAAAGTAGAAATTACGCCGACTAATCCGAAACTTGCCAAATTTGTATTGTCGGCTATATTTAATATTTGCCTAACCATTGGCTCGTAAAAAGGAGCGTTTGTTTGCATCCAATCAAAAATCACGGTAAAAATATTTTGATATAAATTAAAAATTCTCAAGATAAATAAACCTACTATTAAAGCGGGAATTAAAGACAAAGTTACAAGATAGGTTAATGAAGCCGCTCTTATTGTGCAATCGTCTTTAACAAAATCGGTTATCGCAAAAGTTATTACTCTAAATAAATTTATAAAAAATCTTTTTATAGGATTAAATATCGAAGCGTCAGTATAATATATATCTTCGCTAAAGAATTTTTTTAACTTTTGAAAATTTTTATTTATTTTTTGAATTCTATTCATATCGCATTACTCTTACTTGAAAAAAATATTATATAATGTATAATAAATAAACTTAAAGCGAGGGTGGTGGAATTGGCAGACACGCTAGACTTAGGATCTAGTGCCTAGGCATGAGGGTTCAACCCCCTCCCCTCGTAAATCTATTCGTTATATTTTTTATCTTCCACCTCTACCGAAAATTTACATTTATCGCATTCTTTTCTGTATCCATTTTCCGTCTTTATAATTTTTAAAGATTTTCTACTATGACAAAAAGGACAATCTTCACGATTTCTAAAAATCAAATACGATATAAAATTAAATGTCTTGCTTATAAAAGATACGAAAAAAAGTAAGCCAAACATTAAAATAAATACTATAATTACAATTATAAAAAATATAATAGCTAATAATTCCACGATTAATAATTCCAATAAAATAATATAATTCATTATATTATAAACTATAATAAGAATTTTTGAAAGGTTTTATTTATAATAAATTTATTAATTAATATATAATTTGTTTTTTATTATCTTAATTATAAAATACTTTAATAATTTTTTGGAGTTTTATAAATTACCCGATTTTGCTTAAAATTTTATAAGATATGCTTTCTAATAATATTTTAATTTAGATTGTTTATGATTCATCTATTTTATTTATATTCTTTTACTTTTCTTATTCCAACAAATAAAATTTTTATATTATTAGGTTTAAAGCCCGCATAATCAAGGCAATGATATTGCCGTTGCTTAAAATCTTAATGTTTTCTACGAATGCAGGCTTTACTATGTTAGTTTTTAGCCTATTGTGTTATCAAAAAAGAACAAGAATTTTTGATTACTTTTTATAAAAGAAATATTTTTATATACTTTGGTTTCTATCTACTTTAGATATGCAAGTTTCGTATTTAATCATTGAATTTTAATTTAATCTTTAATATAATATAAATTAAATTTTATAAAAACGGTTTATATTAATGAAAATTATACCATCGGATAAATTATTAAAAAGTAGGCAGAAAACGGTTAGCGAAAAATTATGCGCCGATTGTAATTCTTTATGCTGTCATGATTTGGTAATGGAAATATCGCCTCCGAAAGACGAGGAAGAACTTAACACTTTGAAATGGTATTTGCATTTTAGACATTCATTTATATTTATTTACGAAGATACTTGGTATCATATGATAAGAAGCGAATGCAGATATTTGGATAAAAAAACATATTTATGCAAAAATTACGAAAACAGAAACGAGATTTGCTCAAAACATAGTCCGCCGAAATGCGAAAGATACGAAGAATGGTTTAATATTATATTTGACGACCAATACGAACTTGAAAAATATGTTTATAAAAATAAAATTATAAAATCTAAAAAATCGGGTAAAAAGAAATAAAATTAAAAATAAAATGAAAAAAGATAAAGTAGAGAGAATATGCATAACATATCCGCCTTTTGAAAATAACGAAGGCTTTCCTTTAATGTCTTTAAATGAACAATTTCAATGGTTAAGAAATCCGTCTTATACTTATCCTATTCTTCCCGCTTATGCGGCGACTTTGCTTAAAAATAATGGTTATAATGTTTTTTTTCTTGACACTATCGCGCGAAATATGGATACTATAGAATGGTTTAGCGAACTTGACAAAATAGAACCTCAATTAATATTTTTTGAAACTAGAACCCCGATTATAAATTATATTTGGGATGCTATAGACACTTTAAAAAATAAATACGGCAAAGTTTATGTGGTTTTAGCGGGCGACCATGTGACGAGTTTGCCCGAAGAGAGTTTAATTAATTCAAAAGCCGATTTTATTATAACGGGCGGAAATTATGAGATTCTTCTTTTAAGCATAGTTAAACATATAAATAACGGAGACAAATTAGAGAAAGGAATATATTACAGAAACAAATCGGGAGATATAAAAAATACAGGAAAGTTTATACTTGATTATCCTTTAGACAGTCTGCCTTTTATAGATAGAAATTTAACTAATTGGAAAATTTACTCAAAGAAAAACGAATATTTTAAAAAATATCCAGGAACTTTTATAATGTCGGGAAGAGGCTCTATATATAATAGACTTAATAGCAATTCTTCGAGCGTTCTTTTTAATAGCGTTATGCTTAGAAGTCCTGTAAATGTGGTTGATGAGATAGAATATTTAAATAAAAGATACGGAATAAAAGAGATTATAGATTGCACTATTTGTTTTCCAACTGACGAATGGCTTTCTTTATTTTGCGAAACTATGCGAGAGAGAGGATTAAATAAAAAAGTATATATAGATTGTTATATGTATTTAAATATTTTGCATTTTGAAGATTTTAAAATGATGAAAAAAGCTGGCTTCAAAACTATAATATTTAATTTGCCAACGATTAATAATTATACGATTGAAAAAATAGGAATAGATAGAAATAATATAGAGCAAATGGTTGAATCGATTAAACTAGCAAAAAAAGCGGGATTATTTATAGACTTAATGGTAAAATTGGGCTATCCAAATGAAACGGAAGAAGATATTATAAAAACATTTCAAATAGTAAAAAAATTAATGCTTGGCGGATATGTTAATTCAATGAATGTTTCCATATTTGTGCCTTATCCTGATACTCAATTATTTAATTATTGTAAGGAAAATGATTTGCTTAAAACTAAAAATTGGTTCGATTTCGATATGCGTAAATCCGTAATTAAACTTAATTTTGACGAAGAGAAATTATATAAATATGTAGAATACTTTTATAATTTGTCTTTTAATCCTTTATATTTGTTTCATAAAATCGCAGATATAAGAGATATTTACGATATAAGGCATCATATAAATTCTTTTAAAAATATTTTGTCTTATTATTTTAGATAAAATCATCTTAAAAATAGCTGCCATTACAAGGACTTGAGGCTAAAGCCTGCTGTAAGCGAAAATCTGAAGTAATATATATTTAGAAATTGTGCTTTTATGAATAACAATGTGGCAGTCGCTTCTGCGTGCCATTAGTAAGTCCATTGTGTGTAATTGCATAAGGAAGCAAGGGGTTAAAACTCCTTGTTTTTAAGAAAAGCAATCTATTCTATGTAGATTGACACCCTAGCGCTGTGTGCCTCGCCAAAGGCGGACTTTAGTCTCGGTATTTGGCTCTCAACAGCTAAATAAAAAACCTAGCCTAAAAAGACTCGGCATAATCGCTTTAATCATTATATTATTTTTTAACAATATTAATTGTACCTGATGGAGTTGTTGTTCCAGAAGCTATAGTTGTAACATCTATAGTTCCAGAATTACTATTTGAAAATTTTATATCGTATATAATTGTAACGGTCACTCCACTCTGTGTTTTACTATAGCGCATAACAAAATTTGTATCGCTCTTTTTTGTTATGTTGGTAATTTTTCCTGTTCCATCTATAGTTATAGAACCGTCCGAATTTACTGTCATGACTTTCGTATTATCTTTTGAGTCATACCAATCGCCTACATAAGAAGAATATATTGCCGTTTCTTCGCTACTGTTTTTATTTGTATTATCTCCACTATTTACAATATTATCTTTTCCTGTTCCCGTATTATTTTCTCCTGTTTTATCTTCATTACTGCAGCTAATTGAAAATAATAAGATTAATGATAGTGTTGCGATTAGAAATGTTTTGAATGGATTTTTGGCTAAAAGACTATTATAGCCGTTTCGTTTCGTTTCGTTTCGTTTCGTTCATGAGAATTTTCCTCCCGTTAAATAGTTTATTTCCGAAACTTTTTCTTTCGGTTGTTTATTTATAGATAAATTATACAATATTTAGAATTTTTCTCAATAGTTTTACAAATAATTTTGGAATTGAAAAAATGAAAAATTATAAAAACGCTTTAATAGTTCATGGCGGAGCTACAAGAATAAGCAAAAGATATAATGCAGAAAATTTTTCTAAATTAATTGAAATGTTTTATAAAAAAATTCAAGTTCCGATTATTCTTATAGGTTCTAATTCAAAAGAAGATATTGATTTTGCAAATAAAATGAAAGCGAAACTTGGCGATATAATAAAAGAAGATTTCACGGCTAAACTTTCGATTAGAGAGCTTATGGCGATTATAAAAAATTCTTACGCTTTAATTGGAGGAGACAGCGCGCCTTTGCATATCGCTAACGCGTTTAATATTTATTCAATCGGAATATTCGGCGACACTTTGCCTTTGATTTATGGAGCGCGAGGAGAGAAAGCTTTTAATATTGAAGAGAGAAAAAAATATTGCAATTTTTTAAAAAGTTTTCATTGCGAGTATATAAAGCGAGGATGCAAAACTATCGATTGTTTGAATAAATTAAAGCCTGAAGAAATTTTGCCTTATTTAATTTCAATTTATAATAATTAAATTTTAGAATTTTGTTTTATTTATAAATGAATTTTATTAAAAATTGATTACTTCAGAAGATACTTAGCAATGACAGGAATTTATACATACAATAAAATCAAAGGCGCTCCCACACAACACAGGAAGAGCGCCTTCTTCGGATATACAAAATTTTTACATATTGCTTGACTTAATTTTTATGTCCTGGCATAAACATGAAGAACCACCAAGGAGTATCCCAACTATCAGAGAATTTTACATATCTCGTAAATTGTGGAACTACAAACTCAGGTCTTTCTCCTAAATATAATTTTTCATCCATCATTTTATGAACATTTTGCGGAGTTCTATCAGGATGTCCAAATCCGCCGCCATAATATACATAATAGGAATCAACGCCTGCGCAATTTGCAAGTCCTTCATTAGCATGAGGATTCATAACCAAAAACTCTATATAACCTCTTTCAAATTGTCTTTTGAAGTATATGTTGTCGTAATGAGCGCCATTCCAGAATTTAGACAAAGTTATGTTAGCTTCTATGAATGTGTAAACATTACCATCGCCATATCCATATATGCTTTCGGCTTCTTGTCCGCTTATAGCCATTTTGTAAATTCCCGCAACGGTATATTCGCCCGTATGTCTATACTCATGCGTTACGCTGTCAGCATATCCATAATTTTTTTTGGTAGTATTAACATAATCTACTATAACCGCTCCTACAAATTTCTTGATTAATCTGTTGTCTTTTGCGTAGTGAATATCTCCGTTAGCCGCAAAATAGTAATAATCAAGTTGCTTTTGGAAGTTATTTACATCATTTTTATTTCTACCGTTTCTAATAGCCATAACTCTACCGTCATTGAAAGCCTTTCTGTTAATTTGGTCGAGCCATAATTGTTTTAATCTTGCAGTATCTCTATAATCCACATCAACTTTGTCTTTGCTTGCAAAAGGAACAGAGATTCTATACTTTGCGCCTGGTTTGTCTGGAAGTTGAGCTACCGTCTCATTTGTAACATATTTAATTATGTATTCCTTCTCTCCTTGAACATACTGCGTGATAATCTCTTTTACTGGGGCTAAATTTGTATAACCTCTTAAGGTCTCTTCCGTAGCCGTTACCGTATCCGTTTCGATAAAAGAATTAGTCCATATCTTTCCCGTAGCTTCGTCAATCAAACCCGTCTCTTCGCTAAATTGAGACAATTGTGTAGGCTTTGATTTACAAGCCATTGTATAAACCGATACGATTATAGCTAAAGCCGTTAAAATATAAATGTGTTTTCTCATTGTCCTATTCCTCCTCTAACAATGAAATTTTGTTTATTAAATAAGAAGCCGTAATAAATTGATTTTAAATTTTTATTATGACTTATTATTTCAAATTTGGATGCATAATAAAATGCATAGTCGTCATTGCGAGCTTTAGTAAGAAAGCGTGGCAATCCGCTATTTAATGCATTAAAGAGTAATGCAAAAATTTTAAATAAATTTATATTAGAGCTGAGCTGAGCTGAGCTGAGCTGCAGAATGCAACCGTTATGTTTTCGTTAAAAATTATTTTATTTATCATACATACTTAAGATAATAAATTTTTTTAAAAAGTCAAGAACTTTTTTTAAAAAATTGTAAATTTTTTTGAATTTTTTATATTTTGAGCGTGATAATTTAATAAAAATTTGATAAATTTATTAATTTATATATTCATAAGTTCCAAAATGAAATCCTATTTGAACGCCTAAATCTATAGAACATAGACAGAAGACTTAACACTTAAAGTTGCATATTGTCGTATTCAATTAAAATTATAAAAAGAGAACAAATATTTTGCATACTTTTATCAAAAAATAATTTTTAATATATTTTATTTATTATAAAACTTCGGAGCTAAAAGTCCCATTATGCACATAATAATAAATCCGCTCGATAAAGATAATATTGGATTTAAACTTATTCCGCCTATTAAAACGCCGATAAAAGACGCTATTGCCACAAGTCCCGCATAAGGTATTTGAGTCGTTATATGCTCTAATAAAGGACAATTACTTCCCGTAGACGACAATATTGTAGTATCCGATATAGGCGAACAATGGTCTCCAAATACCGCTCCCGAAACCACAGAACCGACATTTATAAGAAGAACATTCAAAAGCGCATCGCCCGTAAATCCGTTTGCATTCGCTAATCCCGTAGCTATAGGTATAATTATAGGAATCATTATTGCAAAAGTTCCCCAACTTGTTCCCGTAGAAAAAGCTATTACGCATCCAAGCAAATAACCGATTGCAGGCAAAAGCCAAAGAGGAAAACCTCCGCCTTTTACCGTTTCAGAAAGAAATGCAGCAAGTCCAAGTCCGCCGTCTTCTGGGCTTGATTTAATTACATTTCCAATAGTCCAAGCCAATGCCAAAACAACCAAAGCTGGAACCATTGATTTTACGCCTTCCATTATAGAATTTCCCGCAGAACGAATATTTAATAATTTTCTCGCTAAATAATATATATAAACTATAATTAAAGATATTATAACTCCATAGAAAAGCGATTTTGAAGCGTCAGTTTGTATAAAGGCATCGCTAATACTCATACTTGAAATAGCTTGAGAAAAAGTTTCTATTCCTTCAGTTCCGACTAATCCCATATATGTCGTTATTGGAAACATTGATATGCAGGCTATTATAAGAATCAAAATAGCTACAACCATATCAAACCATTTTGCCTTATCGTTTGAAGTAGTTTCTAAATTTCCAGGACATGCTCCGTATAATTCTTCGTCAAATAATTTGCCGTTTAGAGCGTTATCTTCGCTTCTTTTCATTGGACCAAAATCTTTTAACCAAACCGATATTAAAACTACAAAAGCCAAAGTTAATAGAGGATAAATAGAATATGGAATCATTCTTATAAAGAAAATAAATTCGCTCATATTAAGAGATGCGAAACCTTCAGAATCTCTTATATAACTCATAACTGTTACAACCCAAGTGGAAATTGGAGCGAGTATGCAAACGGGAGCCGCCGTAGCGTCTAATATATAAGACAATTTCGCTCTTGATATTTTTTTCTCATCGCAAGCTGGACGCATAACCGTTCCAACGGAAAGACTATTAAAATAATCGTCTATAAATATTATAAGCCCAAAAAACCATGTAAATAATAAAACGCTTTTTTTAGTTTTTAAATATTTGCTTGCCCATAAACCAAAAGATTTTGTAGCTCCCGTTTTTGAAAGCATACTAACGAAAGCTCCGAGCAAAGCGCAGAATAACAATATTCGCACATTCCAAGAATCGCCCGTCATAGCGGCGACTTTATCGGTAAACATTATAATAGCCAAAAAAGGATTTCCAAGCGCTATTATTAAAGTTCCCGATAATATTCCTAAAGTGAGAGATATTATAACTTCTTTAGTCACCAATGCTAAAATAATCGCTAAAAGCGGAGGTATGATACCAAATAAACCGTAATGTTCCATAATTTAAACTCATATATATTTTACTTTTTATAGTAATATATTATATTAAATGGTTTAGTATGTCAAGTTTTATTTTAGAAATCATTATTTGTAACAGCAAATAATTCACCGTTTGGCGCTACTATATAAGCTTCTTTATATTTAAAATTTTCATTTGTAAAAAAATTCGTTCCCATTAAAAATGCAATAGTCGATAATGCATCGGCTTCTTCAGAGTTTGTATGAACTATCGTAGCAGAAATTGAATTATATGCAGGATAGCCCGTTTTAGCGTCTATTAAATGATGGTAATTTGTTCCGTTTTCAGTAAAATATCTTTCATAATCTCCGCTCGTTAATATCGCCGAATTCGTTGATTTTATTAAAGCTAAAAAACCGTTGGCATCGTCTCTCGGATTTCTTATCGCTATTATCCAATCTGAACCTTTTTTATTTACTCCGTTTGCATAAGTATCTCCGCCATAATCGATTAAATAATTTTTTATATTTTGTTTTTCAAAAATTTCAATTAATTTTGTTATAATATATCCTTTTCCATAAGCGCCAAAATCGAAAGTTAATTTTTTTTCAAGCTTTAATAATATTTTATTTTCATTGGTTATTATATTTAATTTTGAATAATCGACATTTTTTAAAGCTTTATCAATTTCAAATTGTTTAGGGACAGTTTGATTTTCTTTTATTCCAAATCCCCAAAGTTCTATTAAAGGACGAACTGTTATATCAAAAGAAGAGGCAATTTTAGAATATTTTAATCCCGTTTCAAAAATATGAGCGATTTCTTTAGATATTTCAATCTCTTTAATTCCATCCAAACTTTTTTTATTTATTATTGCAATTTCGCTTTTTTGATTATAAGGATTTATTATATTGTCCATTCTGTTAATTTCATTTGTTATAGAATTTATAATTTGATTAAATTTTTTTTCTGTAGTATCCGCCGTTATATTTAATATCGTGTCGCTTATTATTATAGTTTTTTTTATATAATCTTCTTTGTTTTTATATAAAGAAAAAATTATAATTAAAGCTACGGCGATAATTGGAATAAATGAATAAAATTTTTTTCTCATAAATAATTTTACCTTTTTTATTTTTAATATTATCATATATTTTCAAAATTAAAATATATAAAAATTTATAATCAAAAAGTAAAAATGATTTACATTCATTAAAAAATATTTTTCTTGATGGCTAAAAATGTATTAAATGTATTATAATTATTATTAATTTTTCTAAAATAGGTAAAAATATAGTAAATTTTTTGTAAAAATACTTGACAAAATTAATTTTAATTCCTATAATGTAAGTAGATAGAATAAATAATTAAACATAGTCAGAAATGACGAGGAGAATGCAAATGCAAAAATTTAAATTAGTATCAAAAAAATTGATATGCGTTTTAGTAGTTCTAACGGTTATAACTTCGGCTTCATTATTTGCCGATTGGTATATTCCGTTAGACCAAGTGCCAGCTGTCGTTCTTAATACGGCAAGACAAACCTATCCGCAAGCTCAAGTATGGGCTGTAAAGATGGAATACTATAATGTCTATGAAGTAAAAATGTCTAATATGATGGAGCTTTATATAGATGTTAATGGTAATCTTTTAGGACAAGATTTTGACGATTAATTTTAGAGGAGGTGATTAAAATGAAAAGATTAATTTGTGTTTTGGCAATTCTAACGGTTATAACTTCGGCTTCATTATTTGCCGATTGGTATATTCCATTAGACCAAGTGCCAGCGGCTGTAATGGCTACCGCTAAAAAAACCTATCCAGATGCGGAAGTATGGATGGTTGAAATGGAACACTATAATGTTTATGAAGTAAAAATGAGTAATTTCATGGAACTTTATATTGATATTAACGGTAATCTATTATATCAAAAATGGGACGATTAATTTTTTATTAAGGAGGTTTTATAATGAAAATTAAAAAATTATTAATCATAAGTTTAATATTAGGTTTAAGTTCGAGTATAGTTTTTGCCGATTGGATAGTTCCAGTTACGGCATTGCCTCAAAAATCGAGAGCTTTTATAAACTCAACTTTTCCAGGAGTTCAAATTTGGAAAGTTGAAAGAGACGGCGGAAAATTTGAAGTTAAACTCTCAAACGGCGTGGATATAGATTTCTATATGAATGGCGATTGGAAAGATATTGACGGAGAATGGGTTACAATTCCTTTTAGCGTTTTGCCACCTTCTGTTGCCAACACGGTTAAACAAACCTATCCTCAAGCTGCGATTATAAAGGTTGAAAAAGAATGGGGAAACTATAAAATTAAACTTAATAATTTTATGGAACTATATATAACCGCAAACGGACAGCTTATTGGACAAAAATTTGACGATTAAGCTATAAAAAATAGTTTTATAAAAAAATTAAAAGGGATGTCTTATAAAGGCTTCCCTTTTTTATTTACTGTAATCTTAAAACTCATAATTTCTTTAATTAATATTGAATTTTATTTATTAAATGTTAAAATATTAAAGTAATAATGAGGATATGAATTATGGATTTAACTATAGAAGATTTGAAATGCCAAACGGCTTTAAATTACGATAAAGAATTATGCGTTTGTAAAAAAGTCTCTTACAGAACTATTTATAAAGAAATAGTAGAAAATAAATTAATTACAGTCGAAAGTATTGCCGAAAAAACAACCGCTTCTACTGGCTGCGGCGGATGCGTAAATAGAATAGAAAGCTTGATAGAATACGCTAAAAAGAATAATTTTGAGCCTTTGCCATAATTTAATTTAAATTAATTGTTATGACTGAATGTTTTAAAGAAAGTCAAAATTTATTGTTCTTTTTTTGATGCCAATGCTACGATATGAATCGGACATACAACATAACAATAATAAAATAGAAACAGCAATTTTGAAGACGGCGAAGGAAAATATATTAAACTTAATTAAAAATAAAAAATCAAAAGCGGAATAAGTATTTATTAATAATATTTATTTAGATTTTTATAATATTTAATAATTTCTTATTTTAGTTAAACATAAAAGAGACGGAAGAGCAATCAACCGTCCCTTTTACTATTTAATGAGTCTAATATGAAAAAACTTTTATCTATCATATATTTAGACGAATAAAACTCAAAAAAGTTCCCGATTATTTAACAATTATTTAAGAATTTTCAAAAAATAAAAAAGAAACGAATAGATTATAAAATCATCCGTCTCTTTTCAAATAGTGAGGAGTTTCTTATGAAAAAAATTTATTTATCTAAATTATTAGACGAATAACTTTGAAAAAAGTTCCCAACTAAATTATAATTAACGCAATTTTTTTGACAAATTGACAAATATTTTATATAATATAGCTTAATATTAAACTAAAAAAGGCTTTATACAATGAAAAGAATTATAATTACAGGAGGAGCAGGTTTTTTAGGCTCTCATTTATGCGAAAGATTATTAAACGAAGGAAATCATATAATATGCGTTGATAATTTTTTTACAGGCTCTTATGAAAATATTAAACATTTAAAGAATAATAAAAATTTCGAAATTATAAGACATGATATAACTGTGCCTCTTCATATAGAATGCGATGAAATATATAATTTTGCCTGTCCCGCCTCTCCTATTCATTATCAAAGAAATCCCGTTCATACTTTTAAGACAAGCGTTTTGGGAATTTTAAATATGCTTAATTTAGCGAGAGAATGCAACGCTAGATTGCTTCAAGCGTCAACAAGCGAAGTTTACGGCGACCCTTTGGAGCATCCGCAAAAAGAAACCTATTGGGGACATGTAAATCCTGATGGAATAAGAAGTTGTTATGACGAAGGAAAACGAGGAGCTGAAACTTTAATGATGGATTATAATAGACAATATAAAACCGATATAAAAATAATTAGAATATTTAATACTTATGGACCGAGAATGAACGAAAATGATGGAAGAGTCGTTTCAAATTTTATTATTCAAGCTCTTAAAAATATTCCTATTACGGTTTACGGAGACGGAAGTCAAACGAGAAGTTTTTGCTACTGCGATGATTTGATTGACGGAGCTGTAAAAATGATGAATAGCGAAAATTTTATTGGTCCCGTTAATTTGGGAAATCCTATAGAAATGCCCGTTATAGATTTTGCTAAAATTATAATTAAGGCGACTAATTCAAAATCTGAAATAACATTTAAAGAACTTCCTAAAGACGACCCTGTTAAAAGACAACCCGATATAAGCCTTGCTAAAGAAAAACTTAATTGGCAGCCAAAATATAATCTTGAGGACGGACTTAAAAAAACTATAGAATATTTTGAAAATTATCTTAAAAAATAAATAATATTTTAAAATTATAATCAAATAATTTAACTTTAAGAAATCAAACCTTTCACAGACTCCGCTCCCGCATTCAAAGCCTTCTCATTGCCAGGCAGAAATTCTTTTTTCCTCTCTCCAAAAACTTTTATAAAAGCCTGTTGAATGCTCTCAAACGAAACTATATTATCCAAAGAAAGCAAAGCGCCAAGCATAACCATATTTGCCGCTCTTGAATTTCCCAAATCGCCCGCTATTTTATTAGCTTCCACATAAGCGACTTTTATATCGTCTCTTTCTGATTTTTTTTCAATAAGAGAAGAATTTATTAAAAGCACTCCGCCAGGCAAAATATCTTTTTCAAATTTCGTAAAAGAAGGAAGATTCATTATAACCGCAGCCGTAGCGTCATGCGATATTAAAGGCGAACCTACTAATTCATCGCTCACAACGACAGAACAGTTTGCCGTTCCTCCTCTCATTTCGGGACCGTATGAAGGACACCAAGTGACATGTTTATTTTCTATCATTCCCGCATAAGCGAGCATTTGTCCCATAGACATAACGCCTTGTCCTCCGAAGCCTGCAAAAATAATTCTTTCAGTTTTCATAAACGCCTCCTATTAATCGTTTCTAAAATTTCCCATAGGATAATGAGGAATCAAATAATCTCTTATCCATTGATGCGATTCTGTTGGAGATATTCCCCAATTTGTCGTGCAACTTGTGAGCATTTCAACTATTGAAAAACCTTTTCCTGCGATTTGATTTTCAAAAGCTTTTTTAGTCGCCATTTTTGCCTTTCTTATATTTGCTGGCGTATCCAAAGAGACTCTTTCTACAAATGTAGCTCCTTCTATTGTAGCAAGCATTTCGCATACTCTTATAGGTTTTCCCGCTCTTGCAAAATCTCTTCCCGCTTGAGTAGTTGTAGTTCTCTGTCCTTCAAGAGTCGTAGGCGCCATCTGTCCGCCCGTCATTCCGTAAATAGCATTATTCAAAAATATTACGGTTATATTTTCTCCTCTTGCCGCGGCATGAATTATTTCGGCAGTTCCTATAGCGGCTAAATCTCCGTCTCCTTGAAGAGTAAAAACCACGCTATCTGAAACCGCTCTTTTTATTCCCGTTGCAACGGCTGGCGCTCTGCCATGCGCTGCTTGTTGCATATCGCAATTAAAATATTTATAAGCCAAAACGCTGCATCCAACCGAAGCTATTCCAACCGCTCTATCTAAAACATTAAGCTCTTCCAAACATTCTGCAATTATTCTCTGAGAAGTTCCATGCATACAACCAGGACAATAATGCGTTCTTACATCCGTTAAGCCTTTAGATTTTTCAAAAACTATCATAAAATTCCTCCTGCAAATTCTTTTATAGCGTCAATTATTTCATGCGAAGTAGGAACTACTCCTCCAGCTTTGCCGAAAAATTTAACGGGAACTTTGCATTCGCATGCCAATTTCACATCGTCAACCATCTGTCCCATGCTCATTTCAACGCTTATATACATTTTACAATTATTATTTTTAAATTCTTTTTCGGGAAATGGCCACAAAGTCATCGGTCTTATCATTCCTATTTTTTTATTTTCGTTTCTAAAAGTATCGACTACTCCTCTGCAAACTCTCGACATAGTGCCGTAAGAAACTAAAATAATATCGGCATCTTCAGTTTTATATTTTTCAGCTCTCGCTTCTTTCTCTTTAATTAATTTATATTTTTCTTGCAAATTAAGATTATGTTTATATAATAAATCAGCCTCTAAATATAAAGAATTAACTATATTTTTTTCTCTCTTTCCTCTCATTCCGTTTGTAGCCCAAGTTTTTTCTTTTATTTCGTATTTTGGTTTATAAATAATTTCAACAGGTTCCATCATCTGCCCAATAAAACCGTCCGCCGCAACATAAACGGGCGTTCTATAATAATCAGCTAAATCAAACGCTTCCATTATCATATCGCTCGCTTCCTGCAAATTAGAAGGCGCAAGAACGGGGCAATTATAATCTCCGTCTCCGCCGCCTTTAGTCATCATATTATAATCGCTTTGTGAAGGCTGTATTCCTCCAAGTCCAGGTCCTCCTCGCATAACATTAAGTATAACGGCTGGAATTTCCGCGGCTGCAAGATATGATATTCCCTCTTGCTTTAAAGCTATTCCTGGCGAAGACGATGAAGTCATAGCTCTCGCTCCCGCTCCGCCCGCTCCATAAACCATATTAATTGCAGCAATTTCGCTTTCCGCTTGAACGAAAGAACCTCCCGATTCAAACATTGCTTTAGACATAAACTCTGGAATCTCATTTTGAGGCGTTATCGGATAACCGAAAAAACATTTGCATCCCGCAGCTATTGCGGCGCTTGCCATAGCCTCGTTTCCTTTCATTAATTTTTTAGCCATATTATATTCTCCTTATTTTTCATTTGCTTTATTTTTATTATCCAATCTCTCTACGACTATGCATAAATCTGGACACATAATAGCGCAGTTAGCGCATCCTATACATTTTTCCATATCCGTAACCGAAGCTGGATAATATCCCCAAGAATTCATATTATCTTTATCTAAATATAATATTTTAGTAGGGCAAACCGAAACGCAATTTGAACAGCCCTTGCATTGTTCTTTATCGATTGTTACTCTGCCTTTATTGGCCATATTGCCTCCATTATTTTTTTATAAAAATTACTCGCTTAAAAATTATAATTGCTTGCATTTTTATTTTATCGCTATTTTCTTAATTAAAATTTACAATATTAATAAAAATTGTCAATAATTATAATTAACTAATATTAATAGCGACAAATATCTAAATTGTATAATATTTTTAATTTACTGTTGATTTTTACACAGATATAAGGATTAATAATATAAAAAAGTTTATATATAATTTGCATCATTTAAAAAATCAATTGCCCAATTTGCCATAAGTTCAGCGGGCATATTTAATTTGCTTTCATTGACTTCAAATTTATTATTATGATTTGGAATATTCTTTTCCGTAATCGTAGAAAATAAAGCGAAACATCCCACGACTTTTTTAAGATAATAAGAAAAATCTTCGCCTCCCATAGAAGGATTAAAATATTTATTCCAAATCGCTTCTTTTGAAAATAATTTTTCCGCTGTTTTTCTTACGCTTTCCGTAATATTTTTATCGTTATTTGTAACGCATGCATATTCGACTAATTCTATTTCACATTCTCCAAGCATAGATTCTGCAATGAGTTTTGATTTTTCTTTTATTCTCTTAATAAAATAATCTCTCAATTCGTTATTAAAAGTTCTTATAGTTCCTTCTATTTCTACCATATCGGGAATTATATTAAAAGCGCTTCCTCCGTTTATTCTGCATAAAGAAAGTAAAACATTTTCGGAAGATTTTATTTCTCTCGTTATTATCGATTGAAGTCCGTTAATTATCTCCGCCGATATTATTATCGGGTCCACTCCAAAATGCGGATAAGCTCCATGCGTGCCTTTTCCTTTAACTCTTATAATAAATTGGTCTGCAGAAGCCATAATCGGTCCTTCTTGAATAATAAAAGTTCCGTTTGGAGTATCGGGAGCGAAGCTTCCAATATGAACTCCGAATATTGCAGAAACATTTTCAAGAGCGTTTTCTTCTATCATTATTTTTGCGCCCGTTCCCGTTTCTTCTCCCGTTTGAAATAAAAGCTTAACCGTTCCTTTAATTTTATCTTTATTTTCAGAAAGTATTTTTGCAGCTCCTAATAAAATAGCCGTATGAACATCATGCCCGCAAGCATGCATATTATTATTGCAGGATTTATATTCAAAGTCTGTTTCTTCTTTAATCGGCAAAGCGTCCATATCCGCTCTTAATGCGACTGTTTTATTATTTTTGTCATTGCCTTTTATATATGCAATAATTCCCGAATCTTTTTTATTTTTCGTATATTCTATATTAAGCTCTTCCAATTTTTTTATAACAAATTCTCTAGTTTTTGGAAGATTTCCGCCAAGCTCGGGAATCGAATGTAAATATCTTCTGTTTTTTATTATATAATCAAGTATTTCATTGGAATTATATTTAAGCATTATTATTTCCTTAATTAAATAAAATATCATTTGTATAATTAGAATTTTTATTATATTATATACTTTATTATTCAAAATTACAAAAATGTTTATAATAATATTTATTTATTTTGACTATTAATGCCTTGATTTTTAATAATAAAGAATATATAAATATATATAGAGGAATTAAATTATATTTTTTATGAAACTATTAATGATATCAAGCGAAGCGTTCCCATTTTCAAAAACGGGAGGATTGGGAGATATTGCGGGAAGTTTGCCTATTGCATTCGACTCAATAAAAATTAACTCTTCATTGGCGATTCCTCTTTATAAAGAAAATTATAAATTCGTAAACAAAAAAAACTTATTTGCAAAATTTAAAATAAAACATAATAAAGACGATATTGAAGTTGAAATTATAAAAATTAAACATCCTGAAAATTCTAATATTACGGTTTATTTTGTAAAGCAGGATAATTTTTTTAAGAGAAACGGATTATATTCCGAAAACGGAAAAGATTATAAAGACAATGCGAGCAGATTTATTTTATTTTCAAAAGCGATAGTTCAATTACTAATTCATTTATTCAAAAAAGACAAATTTAAATTTGATATAATTCATTTAAACGATTGGCAAACGGCTTTAATATCTCTCTATATAAAAGAAGTTTATAATAATGAAGAAGCTTTAAAGAATTTAAAAGTCGTTTTTACGATTCATAATCTTGCTTATCAAGGAAATTTTTCAGTCGATATATACAATTTGCTTAATATTTCTTGGAAATTTTTTGTTTATAATAGATTGGAATTTTACGGCGATGTTAGTTTTATTAAAGCGGGAATTATTTTATCGGATATAATTACTACGGTAAGTCCGTCATATTCAAAAGAAATTCAAAGCGAAGGATACGGTTTTAGGCTTAATAATTTGCTTTCGGAAAAATCGGAAAAATTATTTGGAATATTAAACGGAGTTAATGATAAATCTTGGAATCCAAAAACGGATAAATATATAAAATATCATTATGAAATAAATTCAAATATAAAATCCGTTGAAGAATGCATAAAAAAGAAAAAACTTATAAGAAATTCTTTATATAGAGAATTTAACTTAAAAAATAATTCTTTTCCTTTAATAACTATGATTTCAAGATTTGACCCGCAAAAAGGATTAGATTTAATATATTCTTCATTTTTTGAACTTTCAACTTATGACGGAAATTTTATTTTCTTATTTAGCAAAGATAATTATTTTAAAAATTTTGAAGAAGATTTTATAAAGAGAGCGAATAGAACTAAAAATATAAAAGTAGTATTTGAATTTGACGAAGCGCTCGCTCATAGATTAACGGCGGGAAGCGATATGTATTTAATGCCGAGCAAATTCGAGCCATGCGGACTCAATCAAATTTATAGCATGAAATACGGCAGTCTTCCAATAGTTCATTCTATTGGCGGACTAAAAGATACGGTTATAAATTATAGCGGGAATAAATCTGTAAATAAAGCTACGGGATTTGTTTTTAATAATTATTCCGTTAAGGATTTTATAGATATTATGGATTTGGCTTTTAATTTATATAATAATAAAAAGATTTGGAATAAACTTATTTATAACGCTATGAATAAAGATTATTCGCTTTTGAAAACGGCTTTAGAATATAAAAAATTATATAAAAGATTATTAAAATAAAAATATAAAACAAAAGGAGATAATTATGGCAAAAGACCCAAGTTTCGATATAGTTTCGGAAGTAGATATGCAGGTAATTGACGACTGCGTTAATGTCGCTCTTAAAGAGATAAATAACAGATTTGATTTTAAGGGACAGAATATAACAATAGAATTAAATAAAGGAGAGAAAACTATTATAATAAACGCTCCAGCGGATTTTGTTCTTAATCAAGTTAGAGATATTTTATTTCAAAAATTTATCAAAAGAGGATTAAATCAAAAATGTTTGAGAGAGAAGAAAAAAGAAAAAGCGGCGGGAGATTCGGTTAGAGAGATAAACGAAGTTGTAAGCGGAATAGATAAAGATTTGGCTAAAGTTATAGTGAAAGATATTAAAGAAATGAAATTAAAAGTTCAAGCGAGCATACAAGACGAGCAGATAAGAGTATCGGGAGCTAAAAAAGACGATTTACAAGCCGTAATTAATATGATAAAAGAAAAAGATTATCCTATTCCTTTACAATTTACAAATTATAGATAGCATTGCAAAAATTAAGAAAATGTAGTAAAATACCTGAATATTGTGTCAAATAAGGGGGAATACGATGAGAGTTACATTAAATATAGAGGCACTAGAAGCTTTAAATATGCCAATAATTGGAAACGGGGGCTTCCAAAATTTTATGAGAAAATTGCAAAATCAGTGTCAAAATGGGGTTTTGACTTATGATGATGCTGATTTGCAAACACTAATAGGTTATGCAAATAATTATGGTAGTGGGGGCTATGAGAACAGATTTAGAGCAATATTAAACTGCATAAATGAAATATGATAAAAGAAAAAGATTATCCTATTCCTTTACAGTTTACAAATTATAGATAATTTATAATTAATTTATTTTATTAATTTCAAAATATAAGTTTCCAACATTAACTTTACCTTTGGTATTGTTAATAAAGTTTATATTAAATGTGTATGACGATTTTTTAATCCATTCTGGCATTACCTTAAAAGTATAATTTGTTTCGCTATTTTTCTTTATAGACTTTGGAAGTATATTTTCTCCGTTTACAATAATAGAACCGTTAGAGTTTATAATAAATATTTTTTCTTTCGTATCGCTATTAATCCAATCGCCCGCATAATAAGATATGTTTCTTTCGTATATTTCGTTTTTCGTTTTATTTTCATTACCGCAACTTATTGTAAATAAAATAAGAAAGGATAATAAAGCGAAAAATATTTTTTTAATTTTAAAATTAAATAACAAGGGGGTTGTCCTAAAATCAAAACCCGTATTTGATAAGGACAAAAACGCATACCCCCTCGCTTTATGCCCTGAGGGATGAGCATTTAGAAATTTAGAAAATGGCATAAAAAATTTAAAATAATTAAAGATAATATTTTGTTTCGTATAACTAATAATAGTCCTATTAAACGACTGAAATAAACTTTGCAAGATTTTCTTTTGCAATAAAATAAGTTTTGTAATAGTTCTGTTCTGTTCTGTTCTGTTCTGTTCTGTTCTGTTCTGTTCTGTTCTGTTGACGAATTTCACTTGAAAATATATTACTATACATTAAAAAAATCCTTTGCCGAATAGTTGACAATCAATATAGATAAAGTTTAACATGTTTTTTAAATATGTCAATAGTTTAATTAATGAAAAATTGTAATAAAAATTAAATTAAATTTTTATATAAGAGCCTTCTTTTGCAAAAGCTAATTGCAAATCTATATTTTCTTTTTGCAAAAATGCTAATAATTTGCTGTATATTAATTTGATTTGAGAATCCGTTCTATCCTGATTATGATGATGAATAACGACATAAGGAACTTCAGCATCGAGTCCGACTTGAATAGCGTCATTTAAAGTGGAATGTCCCCAACCGACATGTCCGTTATAATATTCGCTTTTCGTATATTCGCCTTCTATTATTAAAACATCCGCTCCTCTAACATAATCTATTAATCTTGCATGAAGTAAATCGGCGTTATGATTATAATGTTCTAAAGAAGGATGTTGTTCATGCATTCTTTTTTTATAAGGTTCATGGTCTGTTAAATAAACTATGGTTTTATTTCCCGATGTTATTTTATAAGATAAAGTATGGCAAGGATGATTAACCCATATCGCTTCTATAAGCATATTTCCAAAAGTTATTTTTTTTCCTTCAAAAAATGCGTCAAATTTTAAATTTTGTGAAAACTGTTCTAAACTAACGGGAAAATAATCTTTTGCAAGTATATTATTTATCGTATCATACATTTCGCCCGAAGTATCTTTTGGTCCGTAAATTGTAAAACTATATTTATTTGAAAAGAAAGGAGCGAAGAAAGGTATTCCCATTATATGGTCCCAATGAAAATGCGTTAATAATAATATGCTTTCGGTTTTTTCCGATTTAAAAACATAATAGGCAAGATTCTTTATTCCGCTTCCAGCGTCAAGTATAATATAATTTCCATCATCGTCTATAACTTGAATGCAAGAAGTGTTACCTCCGTATTCGCTAAAACTATTACCAGGGGTTGGTATTGAGCCTCTACTTCCCAAAAATCTAACTTTCAATTTTTAATCCGTTAAATTAAGCCTTATATATATAAATATACAAAAAAACAGAAAAAAATCAATTGAATAATAATTTCTATATTATTACACTTTTATTTTTTCCGATTCTGCTGGAGGATTAGTCGCTTTTTTTATAGGGACAAGATATGTAAAATCAAATTTTAATTCCTGGTCGTATCTTCCGCCGACTTTATTTTCTTCGGTTAAAAATACTCCGTTATTTAAAGCCAAAGTTAGAGATATTCCATTTTCAAATACAAATTCTCTTTTAATATTTAATCCAAAATAAAAAGGAACTCTATAAAAAGGGTCGCCCTCAACGCTTATAAATTGATGTTTTCTATTTATATAAAAGAATGAAACAAAAGCTATAGGCTCTATTTCAAACCAATTAAGAACGGGAATATTTCCTCTTAAAAATAATCCATGTCCGAATTTCGTTACATTATTATCTCTGTCGGGTATATTATAAGACATCATATAAAGTATAGATAATTGTTTGCTATTAATTCCTACCGCTCCCGTATAATTTTCAGTAATTGCAGGCGTTCCCGCGACAAGAGGATATTCATGTCCTCCATTATGCCAATAATGAAGAGCAATATAAGGCGTCCATAAATTTATAAAATCTAACCAATAAATTACTCCGACATCAAATCTTTCTCTATGTTTAGCGTTATGTTGTATTTGCCAATTCATATATAATTCGCCTCTTCCTCCCGCCTTAAACCATTCAAAAGAAGCGCCGTATTCGTAAAATCCATGAGTAAAAGGCTCGTCATATTTATAGCTTTCTGGTCCTTTAGCTATTAAAGTATTATCGGGAGTCGACCTAACTACGGGCGTCATATCTATTAAAGGGTCTCTTATTGGAGCAGGTAAATTATGTCCGCCCGTAAGAGTTCCCATTCTGAAAGATACATATTCGTTTGAAATTTGCATTGTAACTATAGGAAAAAATCTTATTCCTTTTGGCAATTCTGAAGTAAAAGGAAAAAATACGGAAACGCCAATTTTCAAATTTATCAAATCGTTAAATTGTATATCAAAATCACCTGCCGTAAAATTTTCAAAATATGTTAAAGTTGTTCTCGTATATTCCCAACAAGTATTTTCTCCGTTATATGCGTATGAACTTGTAAATAATCTAAAATCTACTGTCGTATCGCAGTATAATTGAATTACTACGCTCATATATGAAATAATTAAAATAATTATGCGTTTCATAATAAATCCTATTAAATTATTGAAAAATGTAAAAATTATTATATCATATTTTATAAAAAAATAAATTATAATATTTTATTAATTTCGGTTTATACTGTTATAATATTTATAAAGAGTTAATAATTTTAAATTTTTTGTTGACTTTTTATAAAAAATTACTAAATTATAAATAGAGAAATTTCAAAGAATTTGGAGAGTATTATGACGCGTAATATAATAGACGGATACAGAAAAATTGAAGGCAATTATCCGACCTACAGAGAATATTTAATTCATTTTTATTGTAAAGACTGCTTTAATTTTTGGGCTGTTGACGAAAAAGAAATTAATATATCGGAAAATGATGATTTGAGCCAAATTGACGATATTATAGAGGATTCGGTTTCAAATTGTCCTATATGCGGCTCTACAAATATAACAAGAAGTTATAATAATAGTTAATTAGTTTTTATATTAATTAATTCTATAATCTCTTTAGAGTCAATATCTTTTGCGATAGTTAGGGCGGTTTTATCTTCTTCGTTTATTATAGATAAATCCGCTCCTTTTTCTATTAGAAATTTAGCGGCTTTTATATTATTATTTTTCAAAGCTATTATTAAAGAACTGTCTCCTCTAATATCTATATCGTTAATATTCGCTCCGTTTTTAAGCAAATAATCTATTATTTCAGTCGCTCCGTCTTCTGCGGCATACATTAAAGGAGTTTTATTGCCAAAATCTTTTGAGTTGATATTTATTCCCGAGTTTAAAAATTCTCTAATCTTTCTTAAATCGCCGTATAAACAAGCTGTATGTATATTGCTTGAATTGTCTATTCTTATATTCTTAAACATTTTTTTTAATGCAGGCAATGAAATTATTATTACGAATATAATAACTATTATTAAAGTATTTAAGCTCATATAAATTCCATTTAAATATTAATTAATAATTAAAAGTCTATTTTTAGATTAACAGTAAAATTAATTATAGCTTATATTAAAGCTTTTTGTATCTATAGTCAATTTTTTATTATCTAATTTTAAAGCGTCTTTATAGATTATATAGGGTATATTAATAGATTTCAATAGTATTGATGCATGCGAAAGATGGTTTCCTTCTTTTGAAATTATACCTTTAATATTTTTAGATATTTTAGGCACAATGGAAGCATACATTTCATCTACTATTAATATTATATTATTTTCTTTAGGTAGCTCTATATTTTTATTTAACAAATACTTTAATACCTGTTGTAATATGTCTTTAATATCGTATTTTCTTTCTTTTATATAGCCGTCTTCCAATTCATCGAAACTTTTAAAGTATTTATTCATTTCTATATAATATGCATAAGGGGCACTATATTTATTATTTTCTATAGAGTTATTAACTTCTTCAAGTAAAGATTCGTCTAATAATATTGATAAATGCGTTTCAAATATTAAATATTCGTCACTTTTTAGATTTTTTTGTATAATAGCTTTTTGTTCAAGTACATCTTTTTCAACTTTTTCTATAGCTCTCTTTAATCTTTCTTTTTCAAATTCTATATTGTAAATAATCTCTTTCTCTACATAAAAATTTAAGTTTATATATTTTCCAATTCCTTTAATATTGTCGTTATTACCTTTACAAATTACTTGAAATTCAGAATTAACTTTATTTGAATCATATATTTTATTATCAGATACGAATTCTTGATTTACCAATTCCTTAATTTTATAAAATACTTCTTCGCTATCTGGTCCTTTGGCATATACTTCCATTATATCGTTATACTCGATATTTAATAATGTAATTTTTGTAATATTATCGGCTTGTATAGGACCTTTATTTTTAGTTTTATTAGCTATATATACTGAACTTTTTGAATTTGAAGCTATACTTATTAATTTAAATACAGGTCTGGCATGAAAACCGTTAGCTAAAGTTATTTTATATTCATTCTTTTTGTAATCCTTTAACGGATTATTATAATCTTCATTTTTTTCATTATTATTTTGTAAGTCTTTCTCATATTCCGTATAAGATTTTTTACCCGATAAACTCCCTAAAGCTTCAAAAATAATACCGTTTATTTTTTTATTTAGAGAAGATTGTATAGCAGCGATAACCCCTCCTTCTATAAAAGGAGCGGAAGTTATTTTTACATTGGGCTGTTTATATTCGTCAAGCATAGATATTGATAATTCTGAACTTATTAAGGCGCTTCCCATGTCGCAAAATATTATTACTCCGTCATCATTATAAACTTCTTCTATTGTATTTAAAATATCTATGGGGTCTGTCCCAAATTCCTTTTTATCGTTTCCTATTCCTCCGCAAAAAGCTATAGAAGTTTTCGATTTAGTTATTTCTTTTATATATTTGCTTGTAGCTTCTGCAAATTCATTACTATGAGAAACAAATATTAAACTTACCATAATAATTCCTTAACAAATGACATATTAATATAATTGAATTATAATTATAAAATAGCTAACAAATCTTTTATCAGCATAAACATAGAAGTGGCTCCTGGGTCTTGATGTCCTACGCTTCTTTCTCCTAAATAACTTGCTCTTCCTTTTGTGGCAAGCATATTTATAGTAGATTTCATTCCGTTTTCCGCAGCTTCCATAACTTTATTTTTAAATAATTCCGCATCTCCACTATTTTCATTTATACTTTCTTTCATTGCATCCAATGACGGAAATAAAGTATCTAGCATAGTTTTTTCTCCAGATTTAGACTTGCCTAATGAAGATATTGCATTAGCACCTTTATTAAATATATCGGTTATATCAGATAATGAAAGATTTTCTTTATTATTAGACAATATCCCAGCATTCAGAAAAAAAGTTCCGTATAAAGGACCAGAAGAACCGCCTATGTTTTTTATTAATATAGTTCCAGTAGATTTAAATATATCCGATATACTTTCTTTATTCTCATTATTTATCATCTCTTTAACTAATTTGAATCCCCTATTCATATTTATACCATGATCAGCGTCTCCTATATCTGAGTCTAATTGAGTTAAATAATCTTTGTTTTTTTCGTAAGTATCGGCAACAGAAGATAACCATTCTTTAATTTTTATTATATCAATATTGCTCATTTACATACCCCACCTTAAAGCCGCCGTATTAACAGGATAATCCCATAATTTTAATATATCGTTATTCGTTTTCATTAAACTTATTGAAGCGCCCGCCATATCTATAGATGTTACATAATTTCCAACAAGATTTCTAACGATTTTTATACCTTTATTTTTAGCAATTTCTTCTACACAATTATATAATATGTAAAGTTCCATCAAAGGAGTTCCGCCCATACCATTTACCATACATATAACTTCGTCTCCATTTTTATATGGTATATCGTTACATATTTTTTCCATCATTATTTCTGCAATCTCATTTGCCTTTTTTATTTTAATTCTCTCTATGCCAGGCTCTCCATGAATACCTATACCCATTTCAATCTCATCATCAGAAATATTAAAGGTAGGTTTTCCAGCGGCGGGAACGGTGCAAGAAGTTAATGCCATTCCCATAGACCTTGCATTTTCTTTACAATAATTTGCATACTCTATAACTTTATCTAAATTATCCCCTCTTTCTGCAGATGCTCCGCATATCTTTTCAAAAAATACCGTAGCCCCTACTCCTCTTCTTCCCGTAGTATATAAACTATCTTTAACCGCTACATCGTCTTCTATAATAACAGATTTTACATTTATTCCTTCCGATTTACATATTTCTTCAGCCATTTGGAAATTCATAACATCTCCCGTATAGTTTTTTATTAAAAGAAGAACTCCCATATCTTTATTTACGGATTTAACGGATGCTTCCATTTGGTCGGGAGTAGGAGATGTAAATACTGGACCTGGACAAGCTGCATCAAGCATACCATATCCTACAAAACCGCCATGTAAAGGTTCATGACCAGAACCTCCACCTGATACTATTGCAACTTTCTTTGACAACTCTTTTCTTATTATAAATATTGGTTCATAGCATACTTTGATAATATTATTATATGCTTTTTCCATACCTTTAAGCTCTTCTATAATAATATTGTCTAAATCGTTTATTATTTTTTTCATTTAAGCACCTCTATAAAAATATATTTATGTTTGTTGATAATATATTAAAAATCATTTTTTTCAATATAATTTTTCAAATAGCCTTTAAATTTAAAATATATAGTGTATCATATAAACAATAATAATTTAGGATAGTTTTATGAATACGATTAAAAATGTTTTTACAATGTTAATGCTTAAACTTATAAAATTTTTATTAGGATTTTCTTCTCGTTTAGTTCCTTTGCTTATAATAGCTTTGGCGATTCTTAAATCAACTAAAATAATAGAATTAAATTCAAAATATATTATCGCAATTATCGTAGTCGAAGCGATTTTAATAATATTTAATTTAATTTTCAATTCTCTATTTTTTAAAAATAAAGAAAAAGAAGAGACGAATAACAAAACGGACAATAAGATTAAAGAAGAAAATAAAAAATTCCCAATCCTAAATACGATTTCTGCATTTTTTGGATTTTTAACTTTAATATTTATTTTATTAAAAATTTTCAAAGCTATAAATTGGCAATGGATTTGGGTTTTATCTCCGTTATGGCTTTCAACCGCTTTAATAATTTCAATTCTTATTATAGCGATTATAATATTTATTATTTCTTTAATTTTTAGAAAAGATAAAGACGAAGTTTCAGACGATAATTCAAATAATAATGTAAATTAAAAACGGACGAGATTTATTCCCGTCCGAAAAACAAATATTTACGATTCGGCTCTCACCTGTATAACCAAAACCTTAAAAGCGTCTTTGTCTTCTTTTGTTTTCAAAGAATGAGGAGCGTTTGCGGGAATCAAAATCGACTCTCCGCTTTTTACTTCAAAGGATTCGTTTTCTATAATAATATATCCTTCGCCTTCAATCGCGCTTACTATAGTCTCTCCCGTTCCGCTATGAGTAGGCACTTCGGCATTTTTCCCAAGAGAAAGAATTTTTATAATTAAACTATTTCTTTCAACTAACGAAAAAGGATTTAAACTATTTTCTTTAACGGAAACTAAATCTTTTAAAGCGATAACTTTTTTAGCTTCAACATTATCAATATATTTATTCATAATATTTTTATTCTCCTTAAATTATTTAAAATCAATTTTTTTAATTATATAATAAATAAAAGTTTATTTTATACAAGACTTCCCTCTATTGATATTGTATAATCTTTTATTATTATATTTTTATTCGCTCTTTCCATAGCTTCTCTAACTATCATCTCGACTCCGCCGCAACAAGGCACTTCCATATGAGCTATAGTTATAGATTTTATATTTTTATTTTCAAATATATTTGCAAGTTTTTCTATATAAGAATCTATATCGGCATCCAATTTCGGACATAGCATCATAAGAATTTTGTTTTTCAAAAATTTATTATGGAAATTAGGATATGCAAAAGGAACGCAGTCGGCAGATATAAGCAAATCCGCATTATTTAAATACGGAGCGTTTGGATTCATTAATTTTAATTGTATGGGCCAATTGGCTATTTCAGATTGCATATTAACGGCTACATTGTTTTCGCTATGATGAATATTTTTTCTTAAATCTCTTTGCATACTGCCAGGACATCCGCATGGCAAATCTTCTTTTATAACGGGTATTTCTATATTATTTTCTTTCATATAATTTATTGCCTCCTCTAATAATTTATTTTCCCCATGTTCTTTCAAGTGTTTTAAATGAGCTTTTATAACATTTTCTCCTCCTTTGACTATATTAACCATAACTTTAGCTTCGTTATATTCTTCGGCTTCCCTTTCCTCTATATGTAAAGCGTCAACGGGACAGGTTTTTATGCAAGCTCCGAGTCCATCGCAAAATAAATCGCTTATAAGTCTTGCCTTGCCGTCTATTATTTGTAAAGCGCCTTCGGGACAATCGGGGATGCATAATCCGCAGCCATTACATTTGTCTTCGTCTATTGTTATTATTCTTCGTTTCATAATAATTAATTCCTCCTTAAGAAATTATTTTTTATTTTATTAATTATTAATAAGCGTATTTTAAATATTTTAAAAATATTTGTCAGTTGCTATGGCAACAATATTTATATTCGATTTAATTACAACTATAGATAAAAATCTTTATGTAATTTATAATATACTTTATAATCAAGGAGTTTTTATTATGAGTAATGAAAATCAGAAAGACAATAAAGAAAATTTTTTAACAAAATTTTTAAAAGCTATACATGAATATTATATATTTTCATTTATATTTTTATTTTCATTATCAATAATTATTTTTGCAATCATATATATTTGTCATTCTAAAAATATAGAAAATCGATTTAATAATACTTTGCAAAATTATGAAAAATCAATGAGCGCTATTTTTAATAATATGATAATAGATAACGGAAATAACGAAAACATATATACAAATTCATTTCAAACTAATAACGAAATTAGATTTAATAATAAAATAGAAAATTTAAAACTCTCTTTTGAAGTCGGATTTAAAATGCTTGAAAGTTCTATAAATGAAATAATGAAAAACTCAAACGATATATTGCAATTTTGGTTTGCCTTTCTTTCGGTAATAATGATTGTGTTTACTATTATTGGATTTTTTCTTAATAATAATATTTTAGAGAATGCAAAAAAACAATTAGAAATGGTTGAAAAAGAAGCGAGAACATCAAGAGAAAATATAGAAAAAGAAACCAATAAATTAATAGAAGAAAATAATAAAAATATAAACATAACCAATTTGTTTAACATGTCTAATCAAGCAGATGATAATAGAAATTATAATTTATCTATAAACTACTTAACTGAAATTATAAAAATATATGAAGATGATTTTAATAATAAAAAATATGATGAAAAATCAGATAATTACGATAAAGCCAAAAAAAATTGTGCTGTTGCGTATAATAATAGAGGTAATGCTAAAAGTGATTTAGCTAAAGCTAAAGGTAAAAATAATGAAGAATATGATAAATTACTTAATGATGCTGTAGAAGATTATAATAAAGCTATAAAATTATATTCTAAAAATTCAATAGCTTTTTATACATATTATAATAGAGGAAATGCAAAAAGACTATTACTAAAAATAGAAGAAGCTATAGAAGATTATAGCAAGGCTATAGAGTTAAATCCCAATTTTGAAGGAGCATATTTTAATAGAGGAATAAGTAAATCTGATTTATCTATTTTGATAAAAAAAGACAATAAAATAGAAGAATACAATAAATTAGTTAATGAAGCCTATAATGATTTTAAAACAGCTTGTAGTCTTGCAAATAGTGAATTAAAAAAAGAGTTGATAAATAGAATAATTGTTCTTGCTCAAAATAATGATGAAGTTGCTATAAAATTCTGCGAAGAACATAACATTAATTATAATGATAATAAAGAATAAAAAAATAAAAACTAAAGGTTAAATTTATGATTAAAAACTACTTAAAAGAAATTGAAAAATTAAAATCTCCAATATCGAACGAGCATACTTACAGAACGCCTTTAGAAAATTTGCTTAAAAGTTTTGCAGTTAAACTTTATCCAAATAGCAATATTTCAATTCAACAGGAAGTTTCGGCAGAGAAAAAAATATTCCCCGATTTTACGGCTATGGACGAAGATAAAGGAATAATAGGATTTATAGAATGCAAAGATATTGGTTTTGATTTGCATAAAGCGATTGAAGGAAACGGAAATTTTAAAATTTATAAAGAACAACTTTTAAAATATTTGAATAAGCATAATAATTTAATTTATACAGATTATATTAATTTTATTTATTTAACTTTAGATAAAAATCAAATAAAAATAAAAAATGAAATCTCGCTTTATTCAAAAGATTTAGATAATAATATTAAAATTTTAGAAAATATGCTTGAAGATTTTTTTGTATATAAGATTAAAGAAATTGATAAGAAAGATTATTTTTTATCTACTCTTGCAAGAAAAACTAATATTTTGAAAATATATATAGAGTTGGAACTTGAAAATAAAGAGAGCTATTTGAAAAACCATATTAAAGGATTGTTTGAAGACACGATTTTTAACGATTTGAGCGACAAAGATTTTGCGGACGCATTCTCTCAAATAATTTCTTTTTCGCTTTTATTTTATCGATTAAACGAAAGAAAAAATGTAGATTTAAATTCTTTTAGAAATATGCCCGAATATATTCCGATTTTCAGAGAATTTTTGTCTACAATAAATTTTGATAACTTGGATGAAAATATAAGATATGTTATAAATTTAATAATAAAATCAATTAATTCCTATGACGAAAAAATATTTTACGATAAACTATCTTATAAAGAAAGACATGATACGGATAAAGAAGACCCTTTTATTTACGCTTATGAATATTTTTTGAAAGAGTTTGACAGCAAAACGAGAAACGCGCGAGGAGTTTTTTATACGCCGATTGAAGCTGTGAGATATATTATAAAATCGATTGACGAAATTTTGAAAGATAGATTAAATATTTCAGATGGCATTTACGGAGAGGAAGTGCATATTTTAGATTTTGCGGCTGGAACGGGAACTTTTATGCTTGGAGCGATTGAAAGAGCTTTTGAAAACGCTAAAAAGAATGGAATATCTGGAGTTTGGGAAAATATAGTTTCGGATTTTATTTTAAAAAGGCTTTACGGTTTTGAGTTTTTAATCGTTCCTTATGTTTTGGCGCATTTTAGAATTCATGAATATTTGAAAGATTTAAATTACGATTATAAGAAAAATGATAGACTTCAATTATATTTAACAAACACGCTTGACAATAGCGCGGGCGGACAAGTAAAAATGTTTCCTCAAATGCAGGCGGAATCGGACAACGCTTATAGAATAAAAAACGAAGAGCCTATTTTGGTTATAATGGGAAATCCGCCTTACAATAATAAATCGGAAGAGATTAATCGCAAAGAATGGATTGAAAATCTGCTTAAAGATTATAAAGAAAATTTGAACGAAAAGAAAATTAATTTGGATGATGATTATATAAAATTTATTCGGTTCGCCCATTGGAAAATGGAAAACGCCGAAAAGGGAATAATCGGAATAATAGTAAATAATTCTTTTATAAACGGATTAACCCATAGGGAAATGAGAAGAAAACTTATGCAAACATTTGACGAAATTTATATTTTGGATTTGCATGGCAATGTGAATAAAGGAGAGAGATGTCCTGATGGTTCTATGGATTTTAATATTTTTAATATAAAGGAAGTTGGCGTTTGTATTGCTTTATTTGTAAAAACGGGATTAAAAAATAATAAGAATAAAGGAATTTATTTTAACGAAGTTTTTGGAACGCAAGATTATAAAAAAAATTATTTGATTGACAAATCAATAGCAGACGAGAAATGGGTTGAATTGGAAGACGATAAAAAATGGCATTGGTTTACGAAAGTTAAAAGTAATGAAAAATATTTAAAAGAGTTTATAGGATTAACAGAAATTTTTAATTTATTTGGTAGCGGTTGCAAAACTGAAAGGGATTATATAACTATTCATATAACCGAAGAAGAATTAAAAAATACAATATTGGATTTCAATAATTTAAGTGAAAATAAATTGACAGAAAAATATAATACTAAAGTATCGAGAGATTGGAGCGTAGATAGAGCGAAAAAAGATATAATGGAAAATTATAAAAAATATAAGTTTGATTTAATTACAAAAATTAATTATCGCCCTTTCGATATTAGATATACTTATTATACAGGAACATCTAAAGGTTTTTTGGGAACTCCAAGCAGAAAAATCGGATATAATTTTATTAATAGAAAAAATATAGGTTTAATTTTTCCTCGTCAAATTGCAGGAGCTTATGGTTTTCAACATGGTTTAGTTTCTGAATTTATTATAGATGTCGCTACAGGCGGAGCTAAAACGGGTTCTGAAACTTATTTTGCGCCGCTTTATCTATACGAAGAAAATTCTGCGGGCGAATTTAAATTGGATAGTTCATGCAAGCCGAATTGGACAGATTCTTTTAAAGAGTTTTTGAAAAATTATATAAGCGATAATCCGAAAGAAATTTTGAATTATATTTATGCGATTCTTTATAGTCCGACTTACAGAGAAAATTATAAAGAAGATTTGAAATACGATTATCCAAGAATTCCATTTACGAAAGATAAAAAGATTTTTGATAGATTGCAAAAGTTGGGAGGAGAATTGATTGATTTGCATTTATTGAAAAAAGTTCCGCAAAGTAATGCAGGTTATCCGAATAAAGGAGAGCATAAAATCTCTTACTCAAAATATAACGAAGTAGAGAAAAGACTATATATAAACGAAAAACAATATTTTGAAAATGTAAAAAAAGAAGTTTATAATTATTCTATCGGAGGTTATAAGCCGATTGAAAAATATATTAAGGCAAGAGATATTTTGACTTTGAAAGATATTAGTCATTTGATTAAAGTTATAGCTGTGATTGAGAGGACGATTTATTTGCAAGAGGAGATTGACAAGGTTTGGAGAGAAGCTGATTTTTAAATAAATAACTTGAAAAATCAAATTATTGATATACTTAAAAAAGATATTTAATTATGCCTACAAAAGAAGAGATACAAAAAGAAGTCTATAATAATTATAAATTCTACTAAAAAGATAAAATTCTAAATTATTTACTTGACAAATATGTTTTAATAAGATAAAGAAGAATTTATAGAATATTTTGATAGCATTGACGATGCGATTAAATATGCAAAAATAAAATTTTAAGATGGACTTTATTCTATTCAAAAAGTAAACGATTTGCCTGTGGATTTAGGATTGATAGGTAATATACTAAATGCCTAAAATTACGCTTTCTATTGTAAATAATCAATTATTAGCCAATGCTTTTATTATTTTTAAGAATTTTTTTATAATTTTTTTTATTAAACGCTTGACAAATTTTTTAATCTATGTTATATTTTAATCGTATTTATTGTTAAATAAATAATTGGATTATAAAAAAATGAATAAAATTACTGTAATTTTGTTAAGCAAAGCAAAGCAAAGCAAAGCCATAATTGTCTTTTAAATAATAATTTTAAAT
>ERZ857984.606-NODE-606-length-40127-cov-14.804202_pt1 | contig 40127 bp, 30 predicted proteins | sample MGYA00519914_ERZ857984 | MGnify/ENA primary metagenome ERZ857984 (study PRJEB31778, sample SAMEA3449417) | human gut metagenome | biome: human gut; feature: human-associated habitat; material: faeces | place: United Kingdom | collected 2010/2012 ... | reverse complement strand
TGATGATGGTAGTTGACGACATGGCCAGCATCCCGCCTAAGAACAGGCTGTCCATATGATCCCAGCCCAGCATATGGCCTGTGAAATAGCCAACGATCAGCATCCCGCCTATTTCAACGAAGGTAGCTATAAAAGCTGTGCTGCCTACGCTTTTCAGCTTATAAAAGCTGAATTCGAGACCCAGTGCAAATAAAAGAAAAATAACGCCTATTTCAGACCAGGCGTTGATATTAGCGGTGTCTGATACAGTGGGGAAAAAGTTGAAATGCGGTCCGGTAATAAAACCGGCAATAATATAACCAAGTACTAAAGGTTGATTGAGTTTTTTGAACAGGATCGTCGTAATACCTGCAACTAAGAGGATCATCGCTAAATCAGCGACTATCGGCGGTAAATGAGCCATAGGCAGTCACCTTCTTTCATAAATTTATTATACGGATACCATTTTATTCAAAGCTTTGCGGACAAATTTAACAAAATGTTGTATAATATTAAAGCTGTTATATTACACAGCTCTTTCTATATTATACAATATTTCCGGTGACAAAAAAGTGAATTTTAATACAAAATTTGCATATGGAGGTTTTAATTATGTACAAAAATCTAGTTCTTGTAGATGGTGAAATCATGCCGGCAGAAGAGGCGGCAGTTTCGGTACACGACAGGGGGCACCAGTTTGGCGACGGTGTATTTGAGATAGTGCCTGTTTATAATGGCCGTTGTTTTGCTTTATTACCTCATATGGATAATTTATTCGAATCTGTTATTAAGGTGAAAATACCTGCCGTTTACACGATTGAAGAATTGATTGAATTCCATGAAGCGCTGATAGCTGAAAGTGGTATTGAAAATGGAGAGATCTATACTCAAATTACTCGCGGGACTGCCGATTATGGGCTGGCGTTTCCGGAAATGTCGGTGCCGCAGCTGACAATGACGATCGTGGAAACTGATCGGGAAGTATTGGCGGCAAAACGTGAGAGCGGCGTCAATATTATCACGACTGAGGATAATCGCTGGCAGTTCTGTAACGTTAATACCTTAAACAGGCTGCCTGAAGTTCTGGCACGTCAAAAAGCACGTGAAAGCAACGCTTTTGACACTCTTTTTATTCGTGAGAACGGTAAGATCACTGAAAGCACTGAAAGCAGCTTTATGGTGATCAAAGATGAAATGATCTGGACACATCCTGATAATAACCTGGTTCATAAAAATATTACCCGCAGGCTGATCAAGGAACGTCTGGCACCTGATATTGATATGCAGGTTATCGAAAAAGCTTTTGATATGGAGTTTGTCCTGAAAGCAGAAGAAGCATTTTTATGCGGCCCTCGCTGCGAGATTATGCCGGTTACTAAAATAGACCGCAAATTCATCGGCAGCGGTGTAGGTAAGGTCGTGCCGCAGCTGCAGGCTGCGTTTAAAGCTTTTGTAGAACGTGAATGTCCGGCAAAATAGGAGAATAGAATGAAAAATAATAACTGGGTAAGAGGGGCGATGCTGCTGGCCGTAGGTCTGGTCCTGCAGGCATTGCGTTTAGTGATCCCTATGCCGCCTATGTGGACTGTTTTTGTCGTCGGTACATTGGTGAATATGGTTTTGGTGCTGGCGGCCCGTACCGTTGGTTTATGGCCGTCTGTAATGATCGCGGTGCTGTTGCCGGTAATGGCGTATTTTCAAGGGCAGCTGCCGCTTCCGTTTTTGATACCGGTAGTGGCTGTAGGCAACTTGGTGATGGTATATCTGTGTGCCCGCTTCTGGGGAAAGGGGATCATCATCGCCGCGCCTCTTTTTAAAACATTTATTTTATATTGTAGCAGTTTGTTCGTTTTGTGGCTGGTTGCAGTACCTGAAAAGCTGGCGTTATTCATTTTGTTTATTATGGGCTGGCCGCAGATGATCACAGGCATTTTAGGGCTTGTACTTGCATATAAGCTGCATAAACGTATTTTCCCCGACACTGCCGAATAGAATCAGCTTGTGGCTTGCTGAAGTTAATGTTTTAAAGCATTTAAAAATCGATTTTAAGAAGCGGCAAAATGCAGCTGGTTGTTTACTAAAAAAGTTTGAATAAATGCTTGACAATTATATATAGATACGGTATTATTGTTATTGTTCCGTTACGGAACATTGAGTCGCCGAAGTGGCGGAATTGGCAGACGCACTTGACTCAAAATCAAGCGTGGTTACCCCACGTGCCGGTTCGAGTCCGGCCTTCGGCACCATCGGAACATCAATAGACGTCCACGGACGTCTTTTTTTGTGCCTGAAATCCACGTAGTAGAAGACTTCACTGAGTTAAAAAAAATTAAGTATCAAGGAGATAGTTAGTTTTCTTGGTTGGAGAAATTTTAGATTTAGTTACTATTTCCATTTTCCCTTATGTGCATGAGCATGATCCAATTTGAGCGGCATAGCATCCGCGTGTCCAAAGCTACGGTTGAACGCTGCAAGATGGCAAGGCGTACAAAGATGCACTTTCCCATAGTTGCTGTCGGCATATGCCCTGATTGGGCTGATGTAACTGTGGCATTCGGCACAGTAATGTTTTTCTGTAACGATTTTCCCCCTTCTCACTTTCAGGATCAGCGGACCGTGCTCACCGCTGACAAGATTGTCATAATCGCTGATGGCAATATTATAGCGGGTCGGTTTTCCATGCCGTTTAGCGGTAGCGTCCGTCTTTTCTTGGTGACTTCCTAGTGCTTTGAGGATTTTCTTCTGGGAGTAAGGTGATAAGACAAATCCCGGATTATTGGCTTTCGACATCCTAGCTTACCTTCGGTTACTTTTCATAAACTCACTCAGTGTGAGAGCTTCATGAAGGCATCAAACCGGAAATTACGCTCTAAATCTATGATCAGGATCAGTCGATAATCATCATCAATAAATCACCCATTTGTTCTGATCCTACCCATGGCATATCACCTGCATGCCGATTACAATCATTACTTGATTTTTGCGAGCAGCATTCCGGATTTTTGATGACAAACACCATGAAAAAAAATGACAAACGCTGGATTGGCGATCTGCTGGGCGGTTCGTTGATGGTCCGGGAGAGCCGAACCATTGCTGAACTGTTGCTTTCTGAACCAGATGAAACGGCCTGGCAGCAGCAAATAATCAATGAAAACATTCTTCAGGCGTCCTCTACCAGTACCGCAAATCGTTATGCCCGAACCTTAAGGCTGCGATTGATGACCCTGGATCGGGAGTGCTGGAAACTGATTGCTGATGGTAGTGAAAGCGAACGTCTACAAATGCTATTGGTTGCATTGATGATCCAGTCTCCAATTGTTGCGGAGTTTATTGCTGAAGTTGTAAATCCGGCTCGTCAACAGTTTAAAGAAAAACTTGGTATGAACTGCTGGAGTGAATTTGTGGATGAGAATCTGCGATTGCACCCGGAGCTGGCGGCTTTCTCTGATTCATCTATCCAAAAGATGGGTAACAATCTGATTAAGGCACTGGCAGAAGCTGGTTACCTGGATAGCCCACGCCGCCGCAATTTACAAAACGTTTTCCTTCTACCAGATGTTGCAGCGGCCTTGCATCGTTTAAATAAAGCCGAACTGCTCCCTATTCTGGAGGGTAACGTATGAATGATCCGATCCTTAAATATCGATTAAAACAGTTAGAAGAACGTATCGGCGACGACCGTTTTTTGAAAAACCAAGGTTCCGGTAATGAGATTGGCTTCTGGATTTTTGATTATCCGGCAAAGCAAGAGCTTCAGGTCCGCGAATACCTTCACTTTTTATTCAAAAAACTGGATAAAAAGTACACCTATAAAACGTTAAATATCTTCCAGGTCATCGTTGAGATGCTGGAGGAACGTAAGCTCTTTGACCGTATCTGCCAGCGAGAGCCTGAACTTGGCCTGGAAACTCTGAAAAAGCATCTGGCAGCCCCACTGAGCCAGAAAAAAATCGCGGAATATATTGCGCGCACTGTTGATCTTCCGGCGCAGCAATTTGTCATTCTGACGGGCCTCGGTAACGCCTGGCCGTTGGTTCGTGGTCATGAGCTAATGAGCGCGCTTCAGGACGTGATGGGGTTTACACCACTGCTGATGTTCTATCCAGGCACCTACAGCGGATATGATCTTTCACCACTCGATGGAATTCACTCCCGTAACTATTACCGCGCCTTCAGACTGGTACCCGAAACCGGACCGGCGGCGACTTTGACTCCTCGTTAAAAGACGACAGCAATGAATATTGAACAAATTTTTGAGAAACCGCTAAAACGTAATATTAACGGCGTGGTTAAAGCCGAGCAGACCGACGACGAAAGCGCCTGGATAGAACTGGATGAGTACGTCATTACTCGGGAGCTCGATGGCCACCTGCGTCAGTTCTTTGAAGTCTATGCTCCAGCTACTGGACCAGGGAGATTACAGCTTGCCGACAAAATGGGCGTCTGGGTTTCAGGCTTCTTTGGATCCGGTAAATCACACTTCATCAAGATCCTTTCCTATCTGCTGGCGAACCGCGAAGTTAGCCACAATGGCGTCACGCGTAATGCGCTCTCCTTCTTTGAAGAGAAAATTGATGATGCACTGCTATTGGCCGATATTCGGAAATCGGTTCAGCATCCGACTGATGTCGTTCTATTCAATATTGACTCACGTGCGAATGTTGAAGATGGCGTGGATGCCATCCTCAAAGTCTTTCTGAAAGTTTTTAACGAACTGGCTGGTTATTGTGGGGACTTCCCGCATATTGCACACCTGGAACGTGAGCTCGATAAGCGTGGACAGTTTGATACCTTTAAAGCCGCCTTTGCGGATATTACAGGCTCTCGTTGGGAAGATGAACGTGATGTTTATCTGATGATAAACGATCAGATGGCTCAGGCACTGAGTGTTGCTACAGGCCAGAGTGAAGAGTCTTCTCGCCAGTGGATCGAGCAACTTGATAAGAACTTCCCTCTGGATATCAAAAATTTCTGTACGTGGGTGAAAGAGTGGCTCGATAGTAAGGGCAACCGCAACATCCTGTTTATGGTCGATGAAGTCGGTCAGTTCATTGGCAAAGATGGCCAAATGATGCTGAAGTTACAAACTATTACAGAAGATCTGGGTGTTATTTGTGGGGGACGCGCATGGGTAATTGTGACATCCCAGGCCGACATCAATGCCGCGATCGGTGGTATGAGTAGCGGAGATGGTCGTGACTTCTCCAAGATTCAGGGGCGTTTCTCTACACGCTTACAACTCTCCAGCTCGAATACCTCAGAAGTTATCCAGAAACGTCTGCTGGTAAAAACAGAAGCGGCAATACCGGCGCTGGAAGCTGTCTGGCAGGAAAAAGGCGATATTCTACGCAACCAGTTGGCGTTTGACACGACAACGACAGCTACGCTGCGAGCCTATACAAACAGCCGCGAGTTCGTGGATAACTATCCGTTTGTACCGTGGCATTACCAGATCCTGCAAAAGGTCTTTGAATCAATCCGTACCAAAGGGGCCGCAGGTAAGCAGTTGGCAATGGGGGAACGCTCTTTGCTGGATGCCTTCCAGTCAGCTGCAGTCCAGATTTCTGCCGATGGTCTGGATAGTCTGGTACCGTTTTGGCGTTTCTACTCAGCGATTGAAAGCTTCCTGGAACCTGCAGTTAGCCGCACTATTATTCAGGCCTGCCAGTCTCCGTCACTGACGGAATTTGATGGCAAATTGCTGAAAACGCTGTTCCTGATCCGCTACGTCGATGTGCTGAAAAGTACTCTCGACAATCTCGTCACGCTCTCTATTGAGCGTATTGATACTGATAAAGTGGAACTCCGTCGACAGATTGAAGCCAGTCTCAATCGTCTGCAGGCTGAGATGCTGATCTCGCGTATTGATGACAAATTCGTTTTCCTCACAAACGAAGAAAAAGAGATTGAAAACGAAATCCGCAATATTGATGTTGAATTCACCACCATCAATAAGCAGCTTTCGACCATCATTTTCGAAGAGATCCTGAAGAACAAAAGATATCGCTATCCAGCCAATAAGCAGGATTTTGATATCAGTCGCTTCTGTAACGGGCACCCACTGGATGGCGCAAATCTTAACGATTTGGTAGTTAAAGTGCTCACGCCACTGGACTCGAACTACGAGAGCTACAAGGGGGCGCATTCCAATAGTCTGCTGATGACGGACAGTAAAGACTGCATTTTAATTTGCCTGCCTGATGAGGCTCGTACTTGGCAAGACCTGACCATGTACGCGCAGACCAAAGCCTTCCTTAGCAAGCAAAGCGGTCAGCGCCCAGAACAGGCAACGCTGTTGGCGGAAAAAGGCCGTGAAAATGGCATGCGCGAAAAAACGCTGAAGGCGCAGATTGAAGGCTTGCTGGCTCAAGCTGATGTCTGGGCGCTGGGCGAACGGCTGGATAAGAAATCCTCTTCGCCGTTAGCTATCGTGGATGCAGCCTGCGGTTACGTTATCGAGAACAGTTTCTCCAAACTAAAATTGCTGCGTCTTAGTACCGGAGACGTAAATCGTGAAACTCACGCGCTGTTGACAGTAGAAAATGATACCCAGCTCGATCTCGGGGATATGGAAGAATCCAACCCAGAGGCGATGCGTGAAGTGGATAACTGGATCAGTATGAGTATTGAGACTCATAAGCCAGTTTACCTGCGGGACATCCTCAACACTTTTGGCCGTCGCCCATTTGGCTGGCCGGAAGATGAGGTCAAATTGCTGGTTGCTCGGCTGGCGCGCAGCGGAAAATACAGCTTCACTCTGCAAGGCAGTGAAATCGCACTGAAGCAGGCGTGGGACGCGTTTAATAATTCACGTCGTTACAGCGATTTGCGTTTGCATAAAGTACGTCGCCATGACGAAGCGCAGCTGACTAAAGCCGCGCAACTGATGGCTGATATTGCTGGAGAACCGTTTAACGAGCGTGAAGAGCAGCCGCTGGTCTCTCATATTCGCGAACTCTTTGGCCGCTGGAAGAGCGAGTTGACTGTTTTTAAAACTCGTGCAGAGAGTGGACAAAACCCTGGCCGTAAAGAGATAGAAGAAGGCCTGGTATTGCTGAACGGCATCCTTAACGAGAAAGAGGAATACGCGGTCATTGAAAAAATCACCACAGCGGCCGACGATCTTAAAGATTTCTCGGAAGACTGGGACGATTTGGTCAGCTTCTACAAAAACCAATACGCCACATGGCAGCGCTTGAGCACGGCGTTGAATGGAAGTTTTAAAGCTAACCGTAACGCGCTGGATAAAGACGAAACGGCCCAAAAGGCGTTACAGGAGCTGGAAGGTATCTACAGCAAGGCACGACCTTACGGAGAGCTGCACCGGATTATTCCGCTGATTGAAACCGTTGAAACCATCAACCAGCGTCTGGTGGAAGAATACCGAAGCCATGCGCTGCAGCAGATAGATAACCATATCAATGAGCTGAAGCAAAGCATGCAGGAGATGCACGTCCCTGCTGACTTGCAGCACTCGCTTTTACACCCGATGCAGCAATCGCGTAAGAAAGTGGAGCAGAACGGCCTGATCCCACAGATTATGGAAGAACAGGCTGAGGTTCGGGCGCTACAATTCAAAGCAAACGAAAGACTGAACGGCTGGGTTGAAGAGCAGCGTAAGAAAGTGTCTGAACCAAAACCCGTCCCTCAGCCAGGGATTATCGACCCAGTAGTTAAGCCTGAACCCAAGCTGAAAAAAACTATCTACGTGAACACGCGTAAAACGATGGAACGAGCTGCGGGTGTGACAACGCTGGATAACGCTGAACAGGTGGACAAAGCCCTAGAGCAACTCCGTAAAACGCTAATGGATGCCATTAACGCAGGTGAACGCGTACAGCTTCAGTAATTTCCCCATTTTCAGGGCAGACGCTGTCTGCCCTTTTCAGGACTTCACATGAATACGTCAAATATCAAAAAATACGCTCCAGTGGCACGTAAACAGTTCCGCGATGCGGTCATGCAAAAACTGACTACGCTGGGTATTGAGGCCGATAAAAAGGGCAACCTGCAAATTGCACAAGCAACCGATCTTGGCGACCAGGTGCGTTATGGTCAGTTCTCGCTGGATAAAGCACTGGCGTCACGTCGTGAGCGTCTGGTCAAGCGTGCAGAAAAGCAGGGCTATGACGTGCTGGTGGAGCACATCGCTTACACCTGGTTTAACCGCTTTTGCGCTATTCGCTATATGGAGCTGCATGGCTATCTTGATCACGGTTTCCGTATGCTGTCTCACTCGACCCTGGAAGGGGGTTTTGAGGTTCTGGATCATGTGCCGGAAGTGGCAGATGCTTTGGGGCTGGACAAAGCGCGCTTGGTGGAGATGAAGCTGGCGGGAGATCGTGACGAAGAGCTGTACCGTGAACTGTTGCTTGCACAATGTCATGCGCTGCACGGCGCGATGCCTTTCCTGTTTGAAGCTGTCAATGACGATATCGAACTGGTATTGCCGGATAACCTGACTCGCACCGACTCCATTCTGCGCGGGCTGGTGGACACGATTCCTGAAGAAGACTGGGGGCAGGTCGAAGTGATCGGCTGGTTGTATCAGTTCTACATCTCAGAGAAGAAAGATGACGTGATCGGCAAGGTGGTGAAGAGCGAAGATATTCCTGCTGCCACCCAGCTATTTACACCGAACTGGATTGTGCAGTATCTGGTGCAGAACTCGGTGGGGCGCCAGTGGCTGCAAACCTACCCGGACTCCAGCCTGAAAGGCAAAATGCCGTACTACATTGAGCCAGCAGAACAGACTCCAGAAGTTCAGGCACAGTTGGCGGCAATAACCCCATCCAGCATTGAACCAGAAAGCATCAAGGTTCTGGACCCGGCCTGTGGCTCCGGGCATATCCTGACCGAAGCCTATAATGTGCTGAAAGCGATTTACGAAGAACGCGGCTACCGTACCCGTGATATTCCACAGTTGATTCTGGAAAACAATATCTGCGGACTGGACATTGACGACCGTGCCGCACAGCTGTCTGGTTTTGCGATGCTGATGCTGGCGCGTCAGGATGACCGTCGTATTCTGACCCGCAGCGTGCGGCTGAATATTGTCTCCTTGCAGGAAAGTAAGCTGGATATCGCTGAGCTTTGGAGCAAGCTGAATTTCCACCAGCAGGTGCAGCGTGGCACCATGGGGGATATGTTTGCTGAAGGGACTGCACTGGCCAATACCGACAGCGTGGAATATAAGCTGCTGATGCGTACTTTGGCATTGTTTACCAGCGCAAAAACGTTGGGATCGCTGATTCAGGTACCGCAGGAAGATGAAGCTGCGTTGAAAGCGTTTCTGGATGGATTGTATCGTCTGGCTGTTGAAGGCGATATTCAGCAGAAAGAAGCAGCGGCAGAGCTGATTCCGTATATCCAGCAGGCGTGGATCCTGGCGCAGCGCTATGACGCGGTAGTGGCGAACCCGCCGTATATGGGCGGGAAAGGGATGAACGGTGAACTGAAAGAGTTCGCTAAGAAACAATTCCCGGACAGTAAGTCGGATTTGTTTGCGATGTTTATTGAGCGAGGGTTTAGTTGGCTCAAAGATGGTGCATTCAACTCGATGGTGACCATGCAGTCATGGATGTTCCTATCCAGTTATGAAAATATGCGTACGAACATACTGGGTAAATGTACAATTGAGACTATGGTACATATGGGCAATGGAGTAATGAAAATTGCCTTTGGGACCAATGCCACTGTATTTAGAAATATTCATGTCCCTTCTTATCAGGGATCATTTTCTTATGCTGAGAATGACGATATCGATGATGAAGGATACCCAAAAAAATTCCCAGTCAAAAATGATCGCTTAAGGACGGCTGCTGTTGATGATTTCAAAAAAATCCCCGGTTCGCCGATTGCTTATTGGTTGCCAAGTGAAGCCAGAGATGCATTTGAGAATAGTATTAAGCTAGGAGATTTTGCTCCTGCTAAACAAGGACTAGCAACAGCGGATAATGACAGTTTCATTCGTCTTTGGCATGAGATTAATTTCAGTAGGATCAATTTTGATGCCAGCAGTTGCAATGATGCGAAAAGTAGTAAGTACAAATGGTTTCCTTATAACAAAGGTGGTTCTTTTCGACGCTGGTATGGTAACCAAGATTATGTTGTAAATTGGTTCAATGATGGATATGAAATTAAATCGTTTGTAGACGATAATGGTAAACAACGGTCTCGACCACAAAATACACAATGTTATTTTAGAGAGTCAGTAAGCTGGTCTGATGTTACTTCAGGTAATACTTCTTTCAGGTATTTTCCATCTGGATTTATTTATGACATTACTGGCATGTCTGCACAATCCAGCTCAAAAGAAGTGTTGAATAAAACGCTGCTCTTTGCAAATACACCTATAGTTGATTGGTTTGTAAGATCACTTAATCCTACTCTTCATTTTCAGATAGGAAATTACTCTGTGCTCCCCTTTTTAGAGGGATGGTTTGAAAGTTTTGATAGTAGTGTTGCTGATATACTAATTTCTGAGTCAAAATCAGATTGGGACTCTTTTGAAACCTCATGGGGATTTGTTTCTAATAACTTAATCATTGGTAATAAATTGAGTAAAGTTTTTTCTCTATTACTAGAGAACAATAAGAATAAAATAAACAATATGAAAAAAATGGAGGAGGATGTTAATAAAGATATTATTAGTGCTTATGGACTGAGTAATTATCTGGAGCACACCAGAGACGTGAAAGAAATCACTTTGAATTGCAACCCACTTTATCGCTATTCTGAAACAAGTGATGACGCCGAAAATCGATATGTTTCAGATACCTTTGGTGAACTTATTAGCTACTCCATCGGCTGCCAAATGGGCCGCTACTCCCTCGATCGCGAAGGCTTGGTCTACGCTCATGAAGGTAACAAGGGTTTTGCCGAATTAGTCGCTGAAGGAGCCTACAAAACCTTCGCTGCCGATGAAGACGGTATCCTACCATTAATGGATTCCGACTGGTTTGACGACGACGTTACCGCTCGCGTGAAAGAGTTTGTCCGCACCGTCTGGGGTGAGGAACACCTGCAGGAAAATCTCGATTTCATCGCCGAAAGCCTCTGTTTGTACGCTATCAAGCCGAAAAAAGGTGAGTCTTCGCTAGATACAATTCGTCGCTATCTTTCCACCCAGTTCTGGAAAGATCATATGAAGATGTACAAGAAACGCCCGATTTACTGGCTGTTCAGCTCCGGTAAAGAGAAAGCGTTTGAGTGCCTGGTGTACCTGCACCGTTATAATGAAGGCACACTGTCGCGTATGCGTACCGAATACGTGGTTCCGCTGCTTGCGCGATACCAAGGCAATATCGATCTGGTTAACGATCAGCTTAAGAATGCTGAATCCGGCGCTGCCACTACCCGTCTGAAAAAAGAGCTGGATGGGTTGAGCAAAAAATTCAATGAGCTGCGCAGTTTTGACGACCGCTTGCGTCACTATGCTGATAGACGTATCACTATTGATCTGGACGACGGCGTTAAGGTTAACTACGGCAAATTTGGCGATCTGCTGGCGGATGTGAAGGCCATTACCGGTAGTGCACCTGAGGAGATTTGATGAAAATAGCGGCGATTTACACGCAGAGTGTTGGCCCGTTGGGCGATGCGGAAATTAGCTTTAAAAACGACTGGACGGGAGAGGTGGAGGAGAATGTCCTCCTCACCGGCCCGAACGGCTGCGGTAAATCGACGCTGCTTCGTGGTATAGCTATGCTGTGGGATGCCCTGGGTTATTGGCTTGATCAGCGTGATTTCATGCCTTTAAGAATGGAAACAAAGAAATGGCTGCGCCGATGGAATGGAGTAGCCTTCGTTCTTGAAGACATGGGTTTTCTTGGTACTGAAAAAGTTGGTGTGTATTTTGGCAACAAGGAATGGGTCGGAAAACTTTTCATCGAACATCCTGAGGTCTCCTGGACTGGTGAAACCTTTGGCAGTAGCTCTGGACGCATAAGTCTCAGTAAAGGCATCTGGAGTGCAGAGTCAGGCCATTCGTCACTAAGTCCTGATCTTATTGATAAGTGGTCACAGATTAGACAGCGACTCCTGATTAGTAGTGAGTACGTTAATGCTCCAAATATTATCTATCTCGATGCAGATGAACGACGCTGGGTTTCACCGCAAAAAAATATATCGTCCTTATCCCAGGATGATTTAAGCAAACGGTGGTTAGCTACATACTCTCCCTCCATTGACTGGAAAGGGCAGCTTGAAGCCTCGCTGTTCAATATGAAAGCGACGCTCCCTGAGCTGTATCCAGAGATGATGAAAACGCTGAATCAGTTCTTCTCAGGGAAAATCATTGAAGAAGAGATTCAGCCTGGACAGCGTCAGCAGGTCAGGCTGGCTAGCGGTGATACTCATACGCTGGATGAACTGAGTTCTGGTGAGCATCAGGTTTTAATCATGCTCTTTATGGTTCAACGTTGGCTTCAGCCGGGCGGGGTCGTACTAATCGACGAACCGGATCTGCACCTTCATCCTTCTCTAGTTTCACCTTTGCTTGCGACACTGGAAAACATTATCCAGAAAAAGCGTGGTCAGCTTATTTTAACTTCCCATGCTACTGACGTCTGGCTGCGCTACGAAAGTTTAGGACTCCGCTATCCTCTTTCGGTTGAAAAAGGTGATGAGCAATGAAGGAGTTTGAGTGGCATATCAAGACCATCCTTGAGACAAAAATCACTGAAGGTAAACGAGCGTTGATCGTTGAAGGTAAAGCGGATGAACTTGTTTTTACCCAGCTCTTAAAAAAAGTCGATCCCCAATGGGAAACCAACTGGGTTCTTGCCGAAGTCGGCGGGAAACGCAATGTGGTAGAAATTTTGTCAAAACAATATGATTGGTTGGGCATTGTTGATCGCGATGAGTGGGATGATGCCCAGTTGAGCCAACGGCAACAACAATTGCCTAACCTGCTAGTTTTGCCCAGATTTTGCATTGAAAACTATCTTGTTGTCCCGAGTGAGCTTTTATCTGGACTGCCACCCAAACAAAGAGCCAAACTCCCCGGTGAGAGCGCAGCGGCGATAGAGGCTATTACGTCATCGATTACCGCAAATCTTGAAAGTTGGATTCAGTTTGGTACCGCATGGGCCATTATCAACCCGCTTTGGGATGAACTGCGATTGCTCGGATTTAACCGAGATCTTCTTGATCCGCAACAGGTGATTACAGAGCCCGGGTTTTTGGCGCATTGCGAACGTTGGCATGCACATCTGGATCCTGCAGTACTGTTACAAAGATACCAGAGCAAACTGGCCGAAATCCGCGATTTGCCAGTTGATGAACAGTTACGCAAAATTGTTCACGGCAAAAAATTTTTTAAAGCCGTTGTGACCCCTGCATTCATGCAGTTACTTGCAATTACGAAAGCGATTTCAGTTGATGTATGGTTCAGGGAAATGCCGGTGCCAACTGACCTTGACTTTATATGGCATGAAATGAATTTGCCTGTAGAAGAAAATTAATTATGCAATTTAAAGAACTGGAATCCGGGCTTCGTCAGAAGTTTACCGACAACCGTATCGTCTTCTGGCACGATCCAGAACAACGTTTCACTGATTCGCTCAATGAGCTGTATCTCGACAACGTTATACTGCTGGATATGCGCGGCGTTTCTGTGCTCGCAACAAAAAAACGACTCGAAATCGACGAGCCTGAGCAAAAATTTTTACTCTATTTCACCAGTGAGGTCCCCGCTCTCGAGCAGGACTGGTTGCTGGATATTCGCCTCTATAGCACCGAATTCCATGCTGATTATGCGGCGATCACTCTGAATTCGCTGGGTATCCCGCAGCTGGGGTTACGCGAACATATCCAACTTCGCAAAGCCTTCTTTACCGTCAAGCGAACTCAGATCCTGAAGGGATGGGTTACCGAGCGCGAAACGGAAAACTCTCTCGATAAGAAAATGCTGGCAGTGGTGGTCGGGGCCAGTACCTTTGAAACCAAAGAAATTCTGTTTGCTTTGGTTCAGCAATTTGTCGCGGCACGGCAGCAGGATGATAGCGCGCTGGAGAACACCTTCGCCGTACTGAAGAAACTAGGCCTGGATGAGGTGCTTTGGGAAATTCTTCGCCTTGAGCTAGGGTACCAGTTTGAAACTCCGTCACTGGAAAACCTGCTGCTGAAACTGTTCTGTACCGATCTCTGGGCGCAGGGTGATGAAGCGCATCGTGACTGGTTAAGTAAAAATGTACTAGCTACCGCTGCTGGCCGAGCATCTTCTCTGGCCTTTATGGGAGCGTGGCGCAACGATCGTCGCTATAAAGCAGAATACGATTATTGTGCAGAGGATTTGCAACAAACACTGCAGCCAAAAGAGCACTACAACTACAGCTCACCATACGCCCTGGCAAAATGTGAAACCTTCGAGGCCATTGAACAACTTATTATCCGTGGCCTGGTGACTCAGCTACAGGAAGAAAGCACGACCCTGGACAGGGACGCGTTTAAAGCACTGGTATCTGAGCGCAGTGCTAAATACTGGAGCCAGACACGTCCAGAGTATCTTTCTATCTGGAATGCTATTCGTCAGGCGGAACGTTTGCTGAATTTGCGTAACCGCTACACTGACGGGTTTAATTTTCCCGATACAGGCGCGTTCTGGAAGGCCTACTGCGACGAAATTTATCGCTTCGATCAGACCTATCGGTTGTTCAATGAATATGCCGCGCCGGTGCACAGCAAAGGGGCGATGATCCTGCATGAACTGGATAAATTCATCGAAGAGTTATACAGCAATTGGTACCTGGCTGAACTAAGTCGTGGCTGGAACAAACTGCTGGAAGCAGAAAAACGTATGCAGACCTGGCAGTTTAGCGGAATACCACTGCAGCGCAATTTCTATAAAGAGAATGTTAAACGTCAGTTTGACACCTCTCAGGTGAAACGCGTTTTTGTCGTGATCTCGGATGCACTGCGCTATGAAGTGGCGGAAGAGCTGGGCAGGCATATTAACCATGAGAAGCACTTCAGCGCAGAGCTGCGCTCCCAGACCGGAGTGCTCCCAAGCTATACCCAACTGGGCATGGCTGCACTGTTACCTCATGAGTCGTTGAGCTATCTTCCTGATAATTCTGGCGTAGTCTACGCCGATGGGATGTCCACTTCCGGGTTTGAAAAACGAGCCGCTATTCTTGCGAAGGTGAATGGTGTAGCGCTGAAAGCAAAGGACTTACAGAACGCCAATAACCAGGAAGTGAACGAGCAAATCCGCAACGCTTCCGTAGTTTATATCTGGCACGACACTATCGATGCCATGGGTGATAAGGCTGCAACGGAAGATAAAACGTTTGAGGCCTGCCGAAGCGCTATTACCGAGCTAAAAGATCTGGTTTCACGCCTGCGTAGCCGATTTAATGCCAGCCGAATTTTTGTTACCGCCGATCATGGGTTCCTGTTCCAGCAACAGGCGCTGGTGGAGCAGGATAAAACGAAGCTGGAAAGTAAAGCCAAAGACACGATTGAAGCGAATAAGCGTTTTATTGTAGGTCATCAACTGCCTGAAAGTGAATTTTGCTGGCACGGTAAACTGGCAGATACTGCAGGCTCAAGCGATGAGAGTGAATTCCTGTTACCCAAAGGGGTACAGCGTTTCCACTTCGTAGGTGGTGCTCGTTTCGTTCATGGCGGAGCCATGCTGCAGGAGGTGTGTGTTCCTGTGTTGAAGATTCGCGCGCTTGAAAAGAAAGCGGCTGAGAAGCAACCCCAGCGGCAGCCCGTGTCCGTTGTTGCGCGGGATCAGGTGATCAAACTGGTTAACAGCATTGATAAAGTTGGTTTTATTCAGACTTCGGCAGTGAATGATTTAAATGAGCCGCGCACGCTGAATATCTTTATCGTCGATGAAAACAACCAGGTCGTCTCCGGCACGGAAACAGTATGCTTCGACAGTGATAACGAAGATATGGGTAAACGCACCCGCGATGTAACCATGAAACTCATGGGGACGGCATTCAATCGTAAAAACAAATATGTTCTGATCCTGGAGAATGCGGACAGTGCAACAGAGTATGGTCGCTACCCGATCACGATCGACCTGGCATTTCAGGATGACTTCTTTTAAGTGAGGCGTTATGCAACAGCAGGATAACTCAGCCAGTAACATGGAAACGGCCTCTGTGTTGGCTCAGGACCTGGATTCATTGTTGAATCAGCACTTTCGCGGTCGCGTGGTGCGTAAGGACCTGACGAAGCAACTTAAAGAAGGGGCTAATGTTCCGGTTTACGTACTGGAATATCTACTCGGTATGTACTGTGCCTCCGATGACGATGAGGTTGTCGAGCAGGGGCTACAGTCGGTTAAACGTATTCTTTCTGATAACTACGTCCGCCCGGATGAAGCAGAAAAAGTGAAATCACTGATTCGCGAGCGTGGTTCTTACAAAATTATCGATAAGGTCACGGTAAAGCTAAACCAGAAGAAAGACGTTTACGAAGCCCAACTCTCTAACCTCGGTATTAAAGATGCCCTGGTGCCGTCTCAGATGGTGAAAGACAATGAGAAACTGTTGACGGGTGGCATCTGGTGCATGATCACCGTGAACTACTTTTATGAAGAAGGGCAAAAAACGTCTCCTTTCTCGCTGTTCACACTTAAGCCGATCCAGATGCCAAATATGGATATGGACGAGGTATTTGAGGCCCGCAAGCAGTTTGATCGTGACCAGTGGATTGACGTGCTGTTACGTTCTGTCGGGATGGAGCCTGCGAATATTGAACAGCGTACCAAATGGCATCTGATTACTCGCATGATTCCCTTTGTGGAAAACAACTATAACGTCTGTGAGCTTGGACCACGTGGTACCGGTAAGAGTCATGTTTATAAAGAATGCTCCCCTAACTCTCTGCTGGTATCTGGCGGGCAAACCACGGTAGCGAACTTGTTTTACAACATGGCCAGCCGGCAGATTGGTCTTGTGGGTATGTGGGACGTCGTCGCGTTTGATGAAGTGGCAGGGATCACTTTCAAAGACAAAGATGGCGTGCAGATCATGAAGGACTACATGGCGTCAGGTTCGTTCTCTCGTGGTCGTGACTCCATCGAAGGTAAAGCCTCCATGGTGTTTGTCGGCAACATTAACCAGAGCGTGGACACGCTGGTCAAAACCAGTCATCTGCTTGCACCGTTTCCAGATGCGATGATTGATACTGCATTTTTTGACCGCTTCCATGCTTATATTCCTGGTTGGGAAATTCCAAAGATGCGTCCGGAGTTTTTCACCAATCGATACGGTTTGATTACAGATTACCTCGCTGAATACATGCGCGAAATGCGTAAACGTAGCTTCTCCGATGCAATTGATAAATTCTTCAAGCTGGGAAATAACCTCAATCAGCGTGACGTGATTGCCGTACGCCGCACGGTATCCGGTCTGTTGAAGCTACTGCACCCGGACGGTGCTTACGATAAAGAAGATGTACGGGTTTGTCTGACCTATGCACTGGAGGTCCGCCGTCGCGTTAAAGAGCAGCTCAAGAAACTCGGTGGCCTGGAGTTCTTCGATGTAAACTTCAGTTATATCGATAATGAGAGCCTGGAAGAGTTCTTCGTGAGCGTACCTGAGCAGGGCGGAAGTGAATTGATTCCTGCCGGTATGCCGAAACCTGGCGTAGTGCATCTGGTCACGCAGGCTGATTCAGGTATGACGGGCCTCTATCGTTTTGAAACGCAGATGACTGCCGGTAATGGCAAACATGCGGTATCAGGTTTAGGGTCGAATACAGCAGCGAAAGAAGCGATCCGCGTGGGTTTTGACTACTTCAAAGGTAACTTAGGTCGTATCAGTGCTGCGGCTAAATTCTCTGAACATGAATATCATCTACATGTGGTGGAGCTGCACAGCACAGGACCGAGTACAACCACCAGTCTGGCCGCGTTAATCGCGTTCTGTTCCATATTGCTGGCAAAACCGGTTCAGGAACAAATGGTCGTATTGGGCGGCATGACATTGGGCGGCGTGACGAATCCCGTTCAGGATTTAGCTGCATGTCTGCAGGTAGCATTCGATAGCGGTGCTAAAAAGGTACTGCTCCCTATGGCGTCAGCTATGGATATTCCTACCGTACCGACTGAGTTATTTACCAAGTTCCAGGTAAGCTTTTATGCTGACCCTGTGGATGCGGTGTACAAGGCATTAGGCGTGAATTAAATGATATTATTACCAGTACTGTGTTAACTGCATTACTGGTAATTTCATTTATTCCAAATATTCTTTTGAACTTTAAATTATGTGTTTTCATAAATTATTTGATCCCGGGTTTATGAAATGAAAATACAGGCATACATACGGGATACAGTTTTAGAATCGGAATGGATTTGAGGGAATTTAGTATCCCGACTGGCGCAATGTCGGGAGAAGCCTTACTCTGGAATGCGTTTCGGTCCTGGAAAATAATCACGCATCTTTGTGATCTTTCACGCAGTATTCAATTTTATGTCCCTTTTTGGGGGCAAATCACCAAAATAAAATTTCACAACCTATTAATTATCAACAAATTAAACGAAAAGGCGATGTAAGTATTCCGGCAAAACGCACCATTCACTTTTAGAGTTCTTCCGACATATTGATTATGTCCCCTGAGGAGATCGCTATGCGTAAAGCCCGATTCACTGAACACCAGATCATCGCCGTATTGAAGTCCGTTGAAGCCGGACGTGCCGTCAAGGATGTGTGCCGTGAGGCCGCTATTTCGGAAGCCAGCTATTACAACTGGAAAGCGAAATATGGCGGGATGGAAGCGGCCGATATTAAAAAAATCAAAGACCTTGAGGATGAGAATCGACGTTTGAAACAGATGTTTGCCGACCTGAGTCTTGAGTGCCGGGCACTGAAAGACGTTATCGAAAAAAAGCTCTAAAACCAGCGATAAAGCGTGAACTCGTCAGCTATCTGACGGCACAATTTGCCATGAGTTTACGCCAGGCCTGCAGGACGTTATCGCTGAGCAGGACGTTGTATTTTTATCAGCCTGATACCCGGCGTGATGAACCGGTTATCCATGCGCTGACTGAGCTGGCAGAACGCTATCCGCGCTACGGTTTTAAGAAACTGTTCCAGCTGCTGCTCAGGCAGGGTAATACCTGGAACCATAAACGTGTTCACCGGATTTACTGCCTGCTGAAACTGAATTTTCGCCGCAAGGGAAAACAGCGGCTGCCTGTGCGTAATCCAGCACCACTGCCGACACAGCAAGTGTTAAACCAGAGCTGGTCCATCGATTTTATGCACGACGCGTTGGTCTACGGCAGACGATTCCGGACCTTCAATGTGGTGGATGATTTTAACCGCGAAGCACTGGCGATAGAAATCGACCTGAATATCCCGGCTCAGCGAGTCATCTGGGTGCTGGACAGGATCGTGGCAAACCGCGGCTACCCGCTGAAAATGCGGATGGACAACGGGCCAGAACTGGTCTCGCTGGTGCTGGCGCAATGGGCCGAAGAACATAGCGTGCAGCTCGAATTTATCAAGCCGGGCAAGCCTACACAAAATGCTTTTATCGAACGGTTCAACCGGGCATACCGGACAGAAATCCTGGATTTTTACCTGTTCAGAACACTGAATGAAGCACGGGAAATTACCGAGCGCTGGCTGATGGAATATAACAACGAGCGGCCTCATGAATCCCTGAACAATCTGACACCGGAAGAGTACCGGCTGATGGCTGAAAAACCGGAACTCTCAAAAAGTGCGTGGAACTAAAACGGGTGTGCTTACACCCTCACTTGCTACTATTTTTGTGCTTTCTTCATTAAGGCTTTCAATGACTCAATAGTAAGTGAGGGGTTTTGTCTGTGGATCATGGCATGGCAATTGGGGCAGACAGGACGAAGATCTTTTACAGGATCCAGTTTGTAGCGCTCTCCAATATCAGACAGCGGGGTAATATGGTGGACGTGAATATAGTCCTTTCCGGTTTCACCATACGTTTCCTCAAAATCCATATTGCATACGCTGCACTGGCAGCCGTAATGATCTATGCATTTGTCTCTTGCTGTTTTACTACGTTCGTATTTGTTAACTTTGATTTGCTTTACGGCACCTTCGTAAAAGGTTTCCGGAACATCATCTGGATAATCGATATTCACTCGGGTGGAAAGCGATTCTGCTTTTTTGATGCCATCTGGCGTGAGCTTCCAGATACCAAGGCCTGACTCTTTTGCATTGTGGAGGTACTTGTAGTCAACAAGCTTTTTCCTCGCCCATTGGACCATATTGTTCCATTGAGGGCGATTAGTATCATCAGGGAGTAATATCGTCATTTCAGTATCGGTAAGGCCAAACATTTTTCCTAGCGGCTTATAGCATGAGGATGAGCTAACCTCACCACCGCGATTGTAGATCTCTAAAAGCAAAGGTATTTCTATCTCTTTGTAACTTGGAAAAGGCATATATCACCAATTATTGGTAGCAATTTCTATTGCTATGTTCTGAAAACTTCTCGTTTATGCCATTCAATATAACTTTCTTTCGGATAACAGTCCTTCCCCTGCGGTAAGGTAATCGGCTTACCATCAAAATCCCAGAATAGCCTGCCAACGATGCCCCCGCCGTTCACCGCCGGCGAAACCTGGATGCGCATATCCTCATCCAGACCAATGGATCCTTTATCAAAGGCCTTATGGTGAATCGCGCAGAGCGCCAGGCCGTTAGGGATTTCACATGGGCCGCCGTGCTGCTTCCATTTGATATGGGCCGCTTCCAGGGCGACGGAGGTATTATCATGGCGCATATTGAAGCCGCAGATCGCGCACTCATAGTTATAGGCGCGCAGCACCTGCTGGCGAAAATGCGGGTCGCGCTCTTTACGGATCTGCTGCAGATCAAATCCCATCTCTTCAGCCAGTTCTTCCTGAATACTCTCCGGGAAGTGCGCCTCGAGGATCTGATGGGCGAGGGTATTGATCAGCCTCTTATTTTTGTTGAGTAACGCAAAATGCGGCTCATCGAAGCCGCCGGCGACGTGACAGAGCTCCAGCTCTTTGCCGGGCGGCTGTCGGCTGCCCTGGGTTGAACACTGGTCGCTGTTGTGCAGCTCCCAGAAGCCGTCGCCTTTCAGGCGCCAGAAGGGCATATCCGGCCGGTACTGGCGGCGCTGCGGGCCAAAGCGTTCTAGCAGGCTATGCAGCTCATCGCGTATCTCCGAGGCGTAGTCGAACATCCGCGCATGGCCGCGCTGGTACTGTGAGAGGACGTACAGCAGCAACAGTGGCTTATGCGGCGCACGCTGTTCGCCTTTGCGCCAGATAGTGATGTTCTCGATCGCGTGTTGCAGGGTCGTGCTGGAGGGCATAGCGTTACAGTGGCAGCTAAATAAATGCGATGATGCTCGCAAAATCCTTGCCGATCAACCCACCAGATGCGGCGGTTCTACGTGGATCGCGATTTAACTATCACTGCTAGTTATTTGTTCGAAAAGCCCATAGCTTTCTATTTATACTCAAGCTTCGCGCCATCAGATAGCTATGTCTTATGAAAAAACTACCGGACCATTTATCCAGGGAATGCATCATCGCCGCCATTCGCGCTTACGATGCAGGCGTTGCGCATCAGTTTAAAAGCGCGCGTCTGTATGAGATCGAGTTTGAGGGGCGTCGGTATCCTTCAAAAGCCATCGTCGGGTTAGCGGCCACGCTTGCGACAGGAACGGAATTTATCCTGGAAGAGATGACGGTCCGGCTTCGGCCCGTTGAATGGTTACTGACTGCTTGAGACATGTTCTTTGAACACAGTCAGAATAGTGCCTCGTTTTAGGTCCCAGTGGTGGTGAGTATGAAAAAAGGCCTGCAAAGCAGGCCAATGAGGATCCAAAGTAAGAAAAGCAGTGGCTATACCAACCATACTTCTGGTTGTAGGTGTATTGACTGTCACATTAAATCGATACATCTCAAACTAACTCGAAGTATTTATGGTACTCTGGCATTAACCACTTAGGAGAAATCTATTCCGCGTAGTTCTGCGCAATCATCGCAGTCTTATCGAGACGGCTATTAATCTGCGCGGCAAATTCATCTATCGGGCACAGCCAGCCGTCCGGACTGTTTTTACAGTGCAGATTAAGCTTTTGTTGCAGCGGTGGATTCTTCACATTTAGCGGCTCCAGCCGACGCATTTGATCCAGGCTTTGCGTCATAAAGGTAAGGCCTATATACGTCTGATGCGTTTTGCTATCCCGATAACGTTCAAACATCAGCGTGCTTCCGGGCGGCGTATCATCTTTCGGGTAGCCCTTCAGATGCCAGGAGACATTGAGCAGGGTTTGCAGTGGCGTCAGGTTGGAGTCATGGCCGAAATACATGACCATCCGTGCATCCGGCGCGCTGGCGGCAATCTCTGGGCTGGCGTTGGGGTCGTGGAAACCAGACCCCTTTTCCAGCGTATAGAGGATCTGGCTCAGTAGTTGTGAGCCAGCGCGGGCGGCGATATACGGGTCATGAAGTATTAGATCGAACTTAATCTGATGCAGTTTGTTGAGCCGTGTCAGGTCGTCAGTATTTTTGACGTGGCCAAACGCAACCTGTTCCAGTGGCAGTCCTTCGGCATATTGCAGGCGGAAGGTTTCACCCAACTCGTTACCCCAGAATAGAGGCCCTTCCAGCTCAATATTGCGATCCTTCAGGTTCTTAATCGACCATTCACCGCTGGAGTAGGTGCATTGATCACCTTTACAGTTGGGGTCAACGATTTTTTGCATCGCTGCTATGTCACCGGCATAACGCTGTTTTGCCGCCTCCAGGCTGCCACCCATCTTTTGTAAGACGCTGTTGCTGGCCCTGGCGACATCTAGCGGAGCGACGCCATTATCAATGGGTTTAAACAGTGTATCTTTTTTGCTGGCGGGTGAGCTGACTTTGACGCCACATCCGGGAAACAGTGTATCGATCAGGGCGTAAGCTGTCATACGGGTGCGCTGTTTGGCGCTGGTGCGGACAAAAATATCGTCGGCATTGAGGCAGCTATCTTTTTTAAGGAACTGGCGTTGCTGCAGGTAATCCCGCAAATAATCTCCCATGCGTGTGACGGCAGCGTAGCCGTGCATGGTCAGCTCGCCATCTTTGCCCTGAAAATGGGGGAAAGTTTCTGGCGACATTGCCTGGATTTTTGCCGTATCCATCTGTGGGCGGATACCATGGCGGTTCAGCGTTACGACTTTATCCAGCACCAGATCGGCTGTTGCGGCTTGCGCCAGTGAAGAGGTTAGCGCCAGTGCAATAAGACTTAGCGTGTAAGCTTTCATCATGATTCTCCTGTCAGAAATAATACCGTGCGCCAAGAGCAATTTTGTCGTCACTGTACCGATCGTCCGCATCATCGGAATCGACGGTCATGTTGCAGTACTCCAGCCACAGGATGAATTGTTTGTTGAAGGTATAATCGGTGCCAAAAATAGTGCGGGTTTCCTGATAATTGTCAGCCGCCGCATCGCCATCGCGCAGTCCATAGACTCCGTAGATACCCCATTTATCCCAGGTCCACTTAGCGCCAGCTCCGAAAAGATCGACATTGATGGTGTCCTGATAAGCGGTATAACCTTTGCCGCTACCTTTATTACCGTTCTTGATTTGATAACCACCATAGTCCAGAGCCAGTGAGAGATTAATTTGTGGGATGTTGTACTTCATCCCTATACCCCATATATTTTCTTTGTCCGCTTTCACGTCTGTGTACCCGCTTTTGACGTTGGCATCGGTTGAACCATTGGTAGTCTGTTGGGCGATACCGGCATTTAATGTCAGATCCCAGGGTGAGTCGTAAAGTAGCGCCATCGCCCAAGCGTTATCGATATCATTGATATTTGTTCCAGTCTGCATGGTATAGGATGTTGCCACTTTTAGACCATGCCAGCGTTCAGACATAAAACGTATAGTATTGGATTCTCGCTTGATAAAATTATTATCTCCGCCACCAACACGAGCTATTTTCCCTCCGCCAAAATAAAGTGCCCCGCTGCTGCCATATTCATAGCTATAATCAGACTGATGAACATAATCGAAGGGGGATTTCACTCTACCAAAATCTAGTTCACCAATACCTTTGTAACTCAGCCCCCCATAAGATTGTCTGTTGTCAAAATGAAAATTATCTTCTGCTGCCTGAGTATCTCCGCCATATTCGAAATAGGCGATGGCGCTCAGATTCTTCATCCAGCTGTCGCTCTCGAACTGATCGCCCAGACCACGTTTAAACTTCAGCCCGATACGTGTACCCTGATCTTTTAATTTTGAATCGCTATCGCCATCTGTCCTGCCGCGTTTAGAACTATTTTCTAACATCATGCGTAACGAACCAGTAAGATCAAGCTTGGCTCCTTGTTCTTTATTTTCATAAAGGGTAACGGCTTGGCTATTCGCTGTAATTAATCCTGTGATTAATCCTGCAATAATACGCTTCTGCATAATCTATATCCTTGATTTGTTTTATCACATGGCGAAACCTGGATATTCCTGACGGTAAAGCCGTAATACATCCCGATAGGTGGAGCGGTAATCGCCGCTACCGAGTTTTGGCGGTTTTTTTGCGTCGTCCTCTGTGGCGAAATTACTGTCTTTCCATGCCATTGATGTCAAATTTACCTGCCATGGAACATACAGTTTTAGCGCATTATTCATTAGTACCGTACCTCTGCGGATATGACCTGCTCGGGTCACGATCGTCGCCTCCCGTATATTGAAATTACGCATGATCATCGCTGTGTAATTAGCGTTCTGTACGGTGTCGTAAGAGAGCACCTCAGGTATAATGCGTGATGGAGCGATTCCATTTTCGGTAAAGTATTTCCACATCACTTCCGCTTCAACACGATTATTGCGGGGTACGCCGCCGGTAACGATAATTTTTGAGTCTGGATACTGTTTGGCCACTTTTAGCGCTTGCGCCATAATACCTTTTAGCGGTTCCTGTGGATTTCCTTCTTTATCAAGTTGATAACCCAGAACGACAATTGCATGATAGCGCCCCGGATGGGCCACCTTAGGCATATCGAAATGAATGATATTGGTGTCCTGAAGCACCTTGTCTGCTGCATCGAGGATAGCGTCATACTTTGCCGTTTGGTTAGGGAAATGTTGTTGTAATTGTTGGTGTAGTTTCCCGGTTGCCTGCTGACGTTCCTCTGGAGTTTTAGCTAAAGCGCGTAGATAAACCAGCGCATTATAACCTGAGTCAAAATCGCCAAATTTTTTGAAATTTTCCTGATAAAGAGCAATTCCTTCTTTAACGTGTTTGTTGCGTATTTGGGCGGCAGCATAACTGTTAGCAATTTTTTCTTCGTTCGGACTTGTCTGATACGCTTTGGCAAAACCATCTTCAATTGGGCCGGAACCATTAACACCATAAATGAATTTCCCCCAGTAAAAAAAATGATGGCTCACAGCATAATCGACATAGCAATCTGTTTTCTTCTGCTTTATCGTCAAGGAGTCACAGTTTGATAAAGGGAAGTCTTTATTTTCATAATCTGCATGGGCGGCCTGCGCTGACTGCTGAAAAGCAAGAAAAAGGGCAGGTAGCAGAAAAAAGATTTTTTTTCTGTTCATAACAAAACCTTTAGCATATTGGATGTATAGGGGAATTCTATAGGTACAGACAAGTAAGCTTATAAATATTCGTGAGGAACATAAAAGAAAGTACATTGAATGCCATCCATTTTATAAACATCCCCATCGGATTAATAAGCTGGTTAACTCAGCAACTACTTTATGAAAACAAGCAGGGTTTTACATTATGAAATTGATTTCTCAATTTGAATAATTAACCAGTAGAGCCCGTTATGGTGTCTCTCGGTATGGGAATGCGGTATTTTCGGTTTTTTAACCTACAAGGAAAGGTCGTTCTTCTGACATGAAAAATAAATAGTAGCAGCCTCATGTGCTGCCGTTGATTTCATCTTTATATACAACCTTACTATAGATATGAGAGATAACATGGAGATTGATTATCCGGGGTGTTTCAATGTGGCGCTTTGTAAATATCGTAAATTCTGGATGCGAAATGGCTAGACATTTTAAGATCTGGGGTGGTTATTTGAAATGGCGATTTTTGTAGATTTAGATGCGCATTGTGATGACAGTGGCATCACTCTTTTACCTATTGATTAGTAGTGAATTGATTGGATTTGATGAGATGCTAGAGGTACTAAACCGATTTGCTTAGTTCATGTATCATGATAATCCTTCCATTTATGGAACTGCTAAAAGTGGTATTCAACGCGTTTCCCACTTCCGGATCAGGTTCCAGACGACGGTTAATGAGAGCGATCGTTCCCGAGTTAGCTGCATCATGACTTCCAGCGCTTGTATTGAATCAAGATTATCTACTTTCACCTCTTGCCAGCGTTTCCAGAGTGCGATTTCTTCTTCTTCATCTGGAGCCTGGCTGCGCCCCTGGCGAATGTTGATCCCCATAAGTCGACGGCGAGCGCTAATTTCGGCCGTCGGAATACCGAAGTAGTGGTTAATCAAGGCGATTGAGCCACCCAATTGCACTGCCTGGTTCACAATCTGCTGAAGTTTGTGCTCCTGTTGTACCTGAACAAGCATTTTGCGTAAAACGTCATGGTTGACTGTCACTTTTAGAAAATGTGAAGAGGTATTTGTCAGATATAGTAACTCATCATAGGAAAGGGAACATAGTTTTTTTAATTCATCATGATTAAAGCCCAAAGCTTCGCAATAACGTAAGTTACCAGCCTTAATGGCTTGCACCACCTGTGACAAAATAGCATGGTTAATCGTTGGTATCATTTTTTGCGTCCTGTTGTAATTCCATAAGCCGACGAACGATGCGAATTAACCGGAATGCTTTAATAAGGAACTGATCGCTGAACACGAATCTATTCTGTTCGCGTCGGATAAGTAGTATCGGATCTAGAGTAGCGGCCAGATCTGCTGTTAGGGGAACCCCATTGAGTGTCATCAATAGAGCTCTGCAGGCGCGGGCTTGAGTTTGGGAATATACATCTGGGGCTGTTGTAATCGCGCTAAGTTTATAGTCGGCATCGTCTACATTGTTATCAGGAAATATCTTACCGTCGATGCCACAACACTCCGCCAGTTCTCGCGCAACTTGGTTTCTTAGCGCTTGCAATGCCTGGGTTGAATCAATTAGGGGTGAAATACACCAGATATCCATGATGGGATCGTTGCTTTCACACATTAGTGTGGAACCCAGAGGCGAGTCTGGCGCAGAGAGAACCGTTTTTCTTTTGGAACTCGGTTTACGTCTGTATACAGTAGAACGTGCTGCGGAGGCCTCTTTCTGTATATAAAGCGGCGATTCCTGAGTGGGGCCGAGTAAGGCCAGGCGCTTCTGCTCGGAAGGATCCAGATCCAGCATCAGCAGATTGTAATCAACGTTCAGCGCCTGACTCAGTAGTCCTAATAGCTCATCCTGTACAAGTTCGAAGCAGAACTCTTCAGGCTGATCATTGAACAGCGATAGCGCCGAGGAAAAGATATTTTCAAATGAACCCAAATCATCGGTGGCATGTTGTTCCCAGATTCGTAGCGCCGCAGTCCGCATGGAAAGTAGTTTTTCTATCTGTGGACGCCCCAGCCCGGCATACAGTACTTGAGGAATATAGGGGTGCAGATATTCCAGAGTCTGTTCCATGCGGCTGATTTGTGACTGGTTGATCGGGTAGCCATCTTTCCTCAGGCGTTCCGCCAGTTCCCGCTGCGAGAGTTGATATTGCTCAACGTGCTGGTACAACTCTCGCGCTTTACTGATCCCCAGCGCCCGCTCAATAAAACTCAATTTACCGTGAAGATCGTTCTCTGCCAGATGACCGATCAGACATCGCAGTTCTCCATGCATAAGCTGTTTAGACGTCCCCCCCCACGGTCGGTAAAGGCAATGAATACGCCAAAACCGCTCATCATGAGTTTCTTGCCATAGCTCATTGAGGATTGACAAGCGGGTATTACCGCCGTTGGCAATGATGTAATAGTCCTGATCGGGGCGACGGGTGATAGGTGGCGGCGTGTCCAGACCGCGCTGGCGGATCGACGCTTTGATATCGTCATAGTTGGGGTTGCGCATAACCCTGGGATTGAACTCATAAGGACGGAGTTGGTCCAGCGTCACGATCATCGCGGTTTCCTTTGACGGGCGGGCACAACCCTCGGCAGATGAAGATTGCTGGTCAAAACAGCTTTGCATCAGGTGAGATTGAACGACCTGCGACGTTAGCTTCGAGTTCATATCAATCCTCCCGATTGGGCTAGTCTCATCGTTGATAAGATGTAGATGGGCCATGATGATTGGGGGGGGATGCGGCGCGATGGCGATAAACTCAGCAGTACCGCAGTCCAGCGTGTTATACCAGTAAAGTTAAGCTTGGTAGGGGAATGATATAGTGTCATAATTATAATTTACTTTTTAAATCAATTGCTTGTGATGATTTATGTCCGAGGTTATGAGTTCCTGAACAGAAACCTTCGTGCGATGTCTTTCCTGCGCTTACTCTTCAGAATCAATACTTAGGGTTTACTGCGTCATAACTTCATGGACGAAGACTCTCCTAAGCTGTCTGCTGTAGGCTTTACCGTAAAATTGTACTGCGGTGTCCGGACCGCTCAGTTTCTTCAGGGGAGTTGAACCAAACGCTTGATTCATTGCCTTCTGGGTTGATGGCAGGATCAGCCAGTTTAGGAACAGCCGTGATGCCGCCGGATGTGGGCTGTTGGCGGCAATCGCCGCGATGTTGCCGCCACCGGGCATCCCAAACTCCGGCACGTAAAATTTCAGCCTTGGGGTAATGGCTCCAGTTTTTTGCAGCCCAACTAGATGGTCTTCCCAGATGGGAATCAGCATCAACTCGCCATCGTTCAGGCGAGTCAGGCTGTCAGCGCCGGAGGCTGTCAGTGTTATGTTGTCGCGGTTAGCGGCAAACCACAGCCATCCTTTCTGCCAGCGTTTCACTACCGTTGGGTCAATGCTGTCCGTTTTGCTGTTAAAATCACCGCCCGTAATGGTGACGATTCTCTGGATAAAAGCTTCCCCCGCGCCACCGTTATTTGGGTCGTTATAGCCGAACCTCTTTGGATTTGCGTTAATAAAGCTTTGTAATTGATCCAGTGTCTGCGGCAGTGCCTGATTGCCAATCTGTTTCGGATCATAGGCAAAACCGGTCTGATTACCCCAGAACGCCACGGCATAACCCTGAGTATCGACGTTCTGAATCTGATGAACGGCGTCATCATAGCCAGGTAAATCGTCAATCTTTGCTAGCGCTTTCAATCCCATCATCACCGGCAACTGTGTTACAGACATGGCGATAACGTCGAGTCTGCCTTTCTTTTTGCCCGCTTCCGCCAGCAACTTATTAACATTGCCGTCGAGTCTGCCTTCCGGAATACGTACTTTAATGCCGTATTGTTTTTCAAATTCCTGCACGAAAATTCGCCACTGTGATTGCAGGTACCAGACATGAAAAGTCACGTTGCCTTCTTGTTTTGCTTGTTCCAGTACTTTATCCCAGTCGGCCTTCTCAGCCGCCATTGTCAGAGAACTGCACAGCAGGCCGCCCGCCATAATTATCACTGCTTTTTTCATCACATTATCTCCTGTAAAAGGTCAGGCTTTCCCCGTTGACTGCGACAGATAATTCCCTTTCAGCAACTTCTCGATGATAGCCATCAGGATGACGTTGGGGATCACCAGAATCATCGACACCACTGCCGCATCCGGGCGGACGAAGGAGTAGCCAAGGAAAGAGTAAAGAATGGTCGGGACGGTGATAAAATCCGGTGCGCCCAGTACGTATGAGATGCTGAATTCCTCAAGGCTTCGCACCAGACAAAAAATCAGCGCCGCCAGCAAGCTCGGTTTCAGCAGCGGCAGGTAGGCGTTGCTGAAAGTGCCCCACACACCAGAGCCTAAGTCACGACTGGCATCGATCAGATCCTGCGGTACAGCCTTAAACCCTGCCGACATAATGCGAATCGAATAGGGTAGCGTCAGTACCGTATGGCCGATAACAATGCTGATAAAAGCGTTGTCGATATTGAGATTGAGCAGCATGGCGCTGAAGAAAATCCCGATCAGCATTCCCGGCATCACCAGTGGGATCAGCGTCAGCATCTCCGCCACCGCCTTACCACGAAAGGTCATGCGCCCGAAGGCATACGCGGTGGGGAGCGACAGCAGAAGGCTGGCGACCGCTACCGTAGGTGCGATGGTGTAGCTGTTCAATAGCGCCTCTGCAAGCGAGGTTTTTTCCCATACCAGCAGCCAGCGGCTGAACGACAACACCGGCGGGAAGATATCCGGGTAGCTCCACGGATGGGCCGCGTCAACCAGCGACCAAAGGATCGCCATACCGAACGGCATTCCCAGCCAGATGAGGTTGGCAACCATGAAAAAGATCAGCGAAATCGTCACCACCCGACGACCATTGGCAGTGTGGCTCATTTGAGCTCTCCTTTGCGGGTTGCGAATGGGGTGATAAGCAGGGCGATCAGCAGCGTGCAGATGGCCGCCGTGACCATAATGATCACTGCAATTACCGCCGCGCTATTCCACTCGCCGTATTCCATGGCGGTGGCCTGCATCAGGCGTGACAGCGAGTAGGTGTTGCGCGGCCCGGCCACTGAGAAGAAGGCGAAATCTCCCAACGCGCCGATAAACACCAGAATCAGCGTCACCTGTACGGCGGGCAGCGTCAGCGGCACCACGACGCCGGTAAAGCTGCGCCAGCGGTTAGCACCGAGGTTGCTGGCGGCGTCCAGCACGTCGTTACGAATAGCGTTGACCGCGCCGCCGACCAGGATCAGGGCTAAGGGCAGGTTCTTCCAGATTTGCAGGATAACGACACCCCAGCCGAAATCATCGTTCTGCATCCGCAGCGGCTCACTGATAATGCCCAGCGCCAGCAGCAGCTCGTTGATGATGCCGTGATAAGCCACGATATTGACGAACAGAAACGCCGCCACCAGACCGGGGATAAACATCGGCGCACGCAGTACCGCGATAATCCCTGCTTTACCGACCATCGGTTTACGTAGCCACAGCGCTAGTGGATACGCGAAAATTACCGAACCGAATGCCCCCAGCAGTGATACTTTTACGGAGTAGAACAGGGCGCTTTGCAGTACCTCGTCCTGCAGCATGTTGCGCCAGTACTCTAGAGAGAAATGACTATCGCCTTCGAGGTTAAACCAGCCCAGACTCTGGGCGATCACCACATAAAAAGTGGATCCCATCAGCAGCAGAATGGTGCCCAGCCCGCTGAGCATCAACAGCCAGGCGAATAGCTCGTTGCGCCAGTTTTTCATGATACCGGCTCCAGAAAATGGATGGCGTTTTCCGTCAGACGGAAGCAAACGCGCTCGCCGGGGGCAATGGGCGGCTTTTTAATCAGCTGCAGGCGCACCGACAGTCCGGCGTTGTTGTGGCCCCAGGCTTCGGTGAGGTTGCCCATAAAGGCCATTTTATCGAGCGTCAGGGTGAAGTGGTTGTCTCCCGCCTGCGGCTGGCCGACATACTGCGCATCTTCTGGTCGCCAGCAGATATAGCAGTGCTCCGCGCGCGGCGGCCGGTCAGAGAAGACATAAAACTCACCGAGGGCGCAGCGTACCCGGTAATAGCCCGGCTGCTCTGCGGGCGTGACCTGTGCGGTATCGATATTGGCCGCGCCGATAAAGTCCGCCACAAAGCGGTTGGCTGGGCGGTAGTAGATCTCCTCCGGCTGGCCGATCTGCTCGACGTTACCGGCGTTCAACACCACGATTTTGTCCGACATCGCCAGCGCTTCCGCCTGGTCGTGGGTGACGTAAATCGAGGTGAGCTGATACAGCCGCTGGAGTTCCTTAATTTCAAAACGCACGCTCTCGCGCAGCTTGGCATCGAGGTTGGAGAGCGGTTCGTCGAACAGGATCACGTCTGGACGGGTGATCATCGCCCGCGCCAGCGCCACGCGCTGCTGTTGACCGCCAGAGAGCTGCCCGGGCATTTTCAGCCGCTGACTCTCCAGCCCTACCTGCTTCAGCGCCTCCGCCAGCCGGGCCTGCTGTTCGCCGATGGTGGCCTTTTTCTGTTTCAGGCCGAAACAGATATTGTGCGCCACGTTGAGGTGCGGAAACAGCGCGTAGGACTGAAAGCACATGGCGGTGTTGCGCTTTTCCGGCGGCAGAGCGTTCACCGTTTTATCGCCAATCAGAATGCGCCCACTATCCGGCTGATGAAAACCGCCGATCATCTTCAGCAGGGTGGTTTTACCGCAGCCGCTTGGCCCCAGCAGAGTCACGAATTCCCCCTCTTCGGCGCAGAACGAGATTTCCCTGGCGGCATAGAATTCGCCGAACGTTTTGGTTACCTGTTCCAGCACCAGTTTTGACATAAGCTCTCGTTTTCCGTTGCATCAAATGGGTGTTTAAATTTACATACTAAATATAAAATTTATGTGATGTTGATCGTTAAAACAAAAAAACCATGATAAACAATGATAAGTAAGATGTTTTAAGCATGATTTTTGTCTTTTGACAGAGTTTTCTTTTCTTATTAAATTTAAATAGTAAAGTTAACTATCATCTTTCATCATGAGGAGCTACAGATGGCATTTAACTTTCATCGGGCGGCAGAGGGAATAGTACTGGCCAACAGTCACCGTGGGTTTTCCACTTGCGCACCGGAAAATACCTTTCCAGCATTTGAGGCTGCACGCCTGGCGGGAACTCACTGTATTGAAATCGACGTTCACCTGACGGTGGATAACCAGTTGGTCGTCACGCATGATCACCGTATCGACCGGGTGTCCTCTGGTGATGGCTTTGTCGAGGAGATGACGTACCTTCAATTGCTGGCATGCGACTTTGGCATGAAATTCCATCCCTCATTTATCGGAACACACATTCCCCTACTGGCGGACGTATTGTGCTGGGCGGTGGAAAATGATATGGGGCTGATTGTTGAGGTGAAACAGCGTAACCGACACGATAAATTTGTTTCTGTACTGGTCGAGCTACTTCACGAGCAACCGGAAGCCATCAACCATATCCAGTTGTTAGGCTTCAATCATGTGTTAATAAATCAGGTGAAGGCACAAATTCCACAACTGGCATTACAGGTGGTAACGCTGGAGCGTTACAATAACCAATTGGCGGCGGTGCAACAATCAAACGCCTCATGTGTCTGTTTTGAATTTGAGTTCGCCCATATTGGCGACCTACGAGCTTACAAAGAAGCCGGGCTCGGAATACGGATGTTTCTGCATGAAGTGAGAAATGGCATGACTCCGCTGGAGCAGTACGACTATAAATTCGGCTGCGACAGTCGTTCGATGATTATCGGCTGGATGCAGGCGGGGCTGATTGATATGCTCAGCCACGACGATATTCCTTACCTGCAGGGGCTTATTGAAGAAGCTGGCCTGCGCTGGGGTTAGAAAAATAAGGACACCATGGATTCCCAATCTGAATGCCTTGAACTTCGTGGTTCACAGCGCCTGCTACTGGAACTGATCCGCAGGCACGCGCCGGTGACGCGTGCCGAACTGGCGCGATTGTCTGGATTGACGGCGGGAGCGATCACCCAGCAGTGTCGGGAACTGATGTTCTTAGGTCTGGTGGTTGAAGGAGAACGTAATACCGGCCAGCGTGGTCAGCCATCGCTGCCATTGCGTCTTAATCCTGGAGGAGGCTGTGCCATAGGATTGTCGTTTAGTCCCGGCTTCATCGATATGACAGTCGTCGATCTCAGCGGTCGCCAGTTGTTGTCACTTTCCGAAGCGCACCTTGAAAATCAGCCGTTGTCCGCCACACTCGTGCAGATCAAAACCTTGGTGGAGCAGACGCTGAAAAAGCGCCAGCTCCAGCACGCGCGTATTCTCGGCATTGGCTATGCGGTGCCGGGCTTTCTGAAAGCCGATGGACGCAAACGCCACTGCGTGCCCTCTTTGGAGAGCTGGCGCGATGCGGATTTACAGCAGACATTTGCTGACAATCTGCCGTGGCCGACGTGGGTGGAGAATAATGCCAACGCAGCTGCGGTAGGTGAGCTATACAGTGGTGAATGGAATGCGTACAGCGATCTGACCTTTATCGATCTTGGCTACGGTATTGGCGCAGGGATTATCTCCGGGCATAAAATGCTGCGCGGCGGGTTCTGCAATGCTGGTGAAGTTGGAATGGCGTTTCCATCAGGTACGCCGCGACCCTCATATAAGGATCTGCTTGCCACACTGGATCGCGAAGGGTTTACTGAAAACCAGCTGCCGGAGTTGATCGCCGAGCAGCATCCACTGCTGGAAAGCTGGTTTGAACGCTGTAGAGGTCAGGTGGAGCAGACTGTGTTTGGCTGTGTACAGTGGGTGGACCCGCAGATAATTGTGCTTGGTGGAGTGATGCCAAAACCGATTATCAGCCGACTGGTGGAGGAGCTGAACCAGCGGCTAGAAACTCGTTTCGATCCTAACCGTCCGCGAGTGAGGTTGGCTGCGTCTTCAATGGGAGTGCAGAGCGCATCAAGGGGGGCGGCGATGATCCCGTTGTATCAGGTGATAAATGAGGGGTGAGCAAGTTTTATTTGGTTTTTACGCAGCCTTCATTCATATCAGCCGCAAGCTTAATATACGTCCCGTCGTTAAAAACCCCTGCGGCACAAGCCTGAAAAAAATCAGGAGCGCATAACCGTTGCGTTCCCGCTCTCCACAAACCCCACGCTACCTCACCGGTAGCGTGGGCCCGTTCTCTCTTACTTATCCCGCGTCTCGCCAGCCTCCCAGCTGTAACTCCCATCGGCCGCTAACGCATCGCCCAGCTCCTGATACTCGAACTGATAAAACTCAGCCTGGGTGCCGTACCCGGCGTAGTCTACCGCCGCCAGGCCGACGAACGCCCCGGTAAAGAACCCGCCATAGCTCTGCAACACATAGTCATCGGACAGTACCGCGGCATCCAGCTGGACCGGGATCTCGGTGAAGGTCACGCCATCGAAGCTGTATTCATAGCTGTAGGTCTGCTTGCGGACTTTGGTCCGGAACCAGACGTATTCCACGCCGTCCGGCACCTTGATGGCGTTATCTTTCAGGTACGATGTGTATTTCCCGCGGTTATTTTCGCCGACTTCGATGACCTTGCCGTTAATTTCATTCCAGGTCAGGAAGACAAAGCTCCAGTGGCGGTCGTTATAGTAATTCGTTAACCCGGCCATCTGCTGATAGCTGAAGGGCTCGAATTTCACCTTCACCGCGGCGTCAAAATAGAAGGCCTGCCAGCGGCGGGCAATCAGCGACAGGTCATGCGTATTGGCTAACGAACCCTGGCCGATTAAGGTTAATTTGCCGTTGCCGGTGGTGCCCATTTTGGCCGTAAACGGCACCCGCAGGGTATTCCAGTTCGGGTCGAGCGCTGGCGAGGTAAAGTCATCCTGCTGGCTATTATCGCTGGGGCTTTCGGTGAAGATGGCGTCTTTCGGCCCTTCGACGAAGGTCTTCCCGCCGTGACCGCCTTCAATACGCGGCCAGCCTTCGTCGTCCCAGTACACTTTCTGGATCGAGGTTTCCCGGCCGAGGGTTGACCAGCCGCGCGGGTCGTAGATGGATTCCCCCGGGCGATTCCACGGCCGGGCGCAGAGCGAGGCGTAATACCATTCGCCTTCCGGGGTGGAGACCAGCGCGCCATGGCCCTGTTTCTGGATGTAGCTGTCCGGGGTATCGACGTTGGTTAAGAACACGTCGCCCGGCTCGGTTTCGAAGCTGTCGGCCTCGAGGGTTTTCGACCGTGCCACCACCTCCTGGTGGGTAAACACGGTGCCGCCCTGGGCGGCAAACAGATAGTAGTAGCCGTTCAGTTTATAGAGGTGCGGCCCCTCGACCAGCGCCACGGCGGTGCCGCGGTAGATGGTGCGCGCGGTTTCCGGCATTAACTTCAGCGTCTCGGTATCCAGCTCCGTTAAGGTAATGCCATCGAAGGGGTGATGGTACTCCCGGTGATCCCAGGTTTGCTGGACGATATATTTCCGGCCATCGTCGTCATGGAACAGCGAGGCGTCAAACCCGACGCCGTTCAGCTTGATCGGGTCGCTCCACGGGCCCCGAATATCCTTCGCCGTGGTCAGGTAGTTGGTCATGTCTTTAAAGGCGCCTTCGGTGACCTTCACATCGGTATACACCAACCAGAATTGCCCATCGGCCCAGGAGAGCGCCGGCGCCCAAATGCCGCCGGAGGAGGGGTTGCCCTTCATGTCCAGCAGGGTGGTGGTGGAGAGCGGCGAAGGCAGCAGGTTCCAGTTTTTCAGGTCTTTCGACTCATGTAAACGCACGCCCGGAAACCACTCAAACGTCGAGTTGGCAATATAGTACGTATCCTCGACGCGAATAATACTGGGGTCGGCATTAAAGCCGCGTAATATCGGGTTTTGAATAAGTGACATTTCATTACACCTTTTAAAATGGAAAGTTAAGGATCGGTCTGATTTATAATTTTTTTAACTACACGCGGATCTCATCCAGCTGACGGTTGATGTCGGTAACATGTTTATCGGAGATCGGATAAACCTGCATGATCACCATCGAAATAGCGGCCAGCGCAATCGGGATCCACACCGCGGTCATAATGATCCCATCGATGGCGCTGGCGCTCTGCACGGCGCCGCTTTCATTAAATCCATACACCGCCAGCAGCCACAGCGGGATCGCGCCGCCGATGGTGAAGCCGATCTTGAAGAAGAGTCCCATAATGGCATTGATAATGGCGGCATTGCGTTTGCCCGATTTTAATTCGCCGTACGCGATAACTTCCGGTACCAGCGCCCACATAAAGCCGGTGGCGGAGGTTAAGCCCCACTGTTTAATAAAGGTGGCGATGTAGGCCAGCCACAGGGCGTCGTGCATCCCTTCGCGGGACCAGACGTAGGTCAGCAGTTCGCCGACGATGAACATGGCGAGGAACAGATGGAAGAAGCCTTTTTTACCAAAGATTTTTTTCAGTTTCGGCCAGAACACCGGGAAGGCGATGCCGGGAATAGACGCGACGAGACCCACGGCGCCCATCCATTCGGAGTGGCCGACGACGAACTGGTTGAAGAAGCCGTTAACGGTGTTCATGAAGAACATGAAGGTAAAGGCCAGCATAAAGAACATGCCGAGAATAACCAGCGGACGGTTATGTCTGAGCTCGTGGAAAAGGTCGGTAGTTTTGACGTTGGCGGTCTGCTCGGCGGTCGCGACAACGCGTTCTTTGGTGCATTTGTAGCAGATAAACAGGGCCACCGCGCCGATGATCATATAGATGGCGTACACGCCGAACCAGGCGTAGTTCGCCGACGGATCGGTATAGTTGCCGAGATTCAGCTCAAGGCCAAAAAAGCCGGTGTCTTTCAGGCTGCGATCTTTCGGCGCCGCCATCTGCACAAACATCGGGAACAGGGTATAGACCAGCAGGTTGGCGCTGTTGGCCAGCATCATGCGGGTACTGGTCAGCTTATCGATCGATTCCGGGTCGCGGGTCAGCGACGCATTCAGCGAGCCATAGGGAATATTGACTAAGGAATAAACCAGGTCCAGCGCCAGATAAATAATAAAGGCGAAAGCCACCGAACCTTTCACCCCAGGAATTGGCGCGAACAGTAATGCCGACAGGATCACCAGCGGCACGCCGGCTCGTAACAGCCACGGACGATATTTCCCTACTTTCGAGGTTCGTTTATCCACGTAGGTTCCGACCATCGGATCCCAAAACACATTAATGATGCGGACAAAAAGAAAAATAAAGCCTGCCGTTGCCGTGCTGATGGTATTTACCGTCAGCATATGCAAAGCCAGAAAACCCCCAATTGTGCCGAAAACCAGGTTTTGCGCAAAGTCGCCCATGCCATAACCAATTCGTTCTCCACGGGTTAATTTATGATATTCATCATGCCGACTGTGCATTATGTTTTTACTCATTCTAAGCAGACTCCGGTTTGTTTTGTGTAGGTGAAACACTTTCTGACACAGTTGACCTGGAAGAATCTATTACGTTTTTAAATTACGTAATTATGTTTTTTTACTTCTGTGATCCTCGAAGCAAAGGCCTGTATCGCCTGCGTTGAACCGTTATCCGCCGCTAATTTTTGGGCAGGCAGGCATTGCGACAAAACCGGCATTTTAATTTGGTATGGATACCTGAATTCCCCAGGAAGTGTACTCTATACGCGCGCGAAGCGAGATATTTAAAATAGTTTTATTTGCGAGATGGCTCACATTTGAGCATTTTCTCAATCGCCGAGTGAAATAACGTAATTGAGCAACCGACGATGAGAATACACGATGTGTCACAGTTGTTAATTTTCCTGTTTCTCAATTTCGGAGTTCATCATGCAAACCTATTTCGACCAGCTCGAACGCGTTCGCTTTGCCGGACCCAAAACCGATAATCCGCTGGCGTTTCGCCACTATAATCCGGATGAAATCGTGCTGGGAAAACGCATGGCAGATCATCTGCGTTTTGCCGCCTGTTATTGGCATAATTTCTGCTGGAATGGCGCGGATATGTTTGGCGCCGGTTCGTTTGAGCGTCCCTGGCAGGCCGCGGGCGATGCGCTGGAAATGGCCAAACGCAAAGCGGACGTAGCGTTTGAATTTTTCTACAAGCTCAACGTACCGTATTACTGCTTCCACGATGTCGACGTCTCGCCAGAAGGCGCGTCGCTGAAAGAGTATTTGCATAATTTCGCCATCATGACCGAGGTGCTGGCGGAGAAACAGCAGCAAACCGGCGTGAAACTGCTGTGGGGCACCGCCAACTGCTTTACCCACCCGCGCTATGGCGCCGGGGCGGCGACCAACCCCGACCCGGAGGTATTTGCCTGGGCGGCCACGCAGGTAGTGACCGCCATGAACGCCACCCACCAGCTCGGCGGCGAAAACTATGTTCTGTGGGGCGGCCGCGAAGGTTACGAGTCCCTGCTGAATACCGACCTGCGTCAGGAGCGTGAGCAGATTGGCCGCTTCCTGCAGATGGTAGTGGAGCACAAGCATAAGATTGGCTTTGGCGGCACGCTGCTTATTGAGCCGAAACCGCAGGAGCCCACCAAGCATCAGTACGATTACGATGTCGCGACGGTGTATGGTTTCCTGAAGCAGTTTGGTCTGGAAAATGAGATCAAGGTGAACATTGAAGCCAACCACGCCACTCTGGCGGGGCACTCTTTCCACCATGAAATCGCCAGCGCCATCGCGCTGGGCATTTTCGGCTCCGTTGATGCCAACCGCGGCGATGCGCAGCTCGGCTGGGATACCGATCAGTTCCCGAACAGTGTGGAAGAAAATACCCTGGTGATGTACGAGATCCTTAAAGCCGGGGGATTCACCACCGGCGGCCTGAACTTTGACGCCAAAGTTCGTCGGCAGAGCACCGACAAATACGACATGTTCTATGGCCATATTGGCGCCATGGACGTGATGGCGCTGTCCCTCAAGCTGGCCGCGCGCATGATTGAAGATGGCAAGCTCGATCAGGGTCTGGCAAAACGCTATGCCGGCTGGCAGGGCGAGCTGGGGCAGAAAATTATGAGCGGGCAGATGTCGTTGGATAATATTGCCCGATACGCTGAGCAGCATAATCTGAATCCGCAGCCTCAGAGCGGGCGTCAGGAATTACTCGAAAATCTCGTCAATACCTATATCTTTGGTTAATTTTTGCTGACATGCCCCTGCGGGGGCATGTATTCCGCCGTCTATCCGCTGCTGGGAAATAGCGTTTATTGGTTCGTGCTGTGTTTTTTTTTTTGTCAGTGGCGAAAGACCACCTGTTTAATATCAGCGAAGGAGGAAGGGTAACGATAATTGTGTAACGCCTCTGTGACCGTACAAAATAAAAAATAACTTGTTCTGATGATAGCGACATATTCTGTCAGCTCAGAATAGGCTGGTTATTGTCTGAATAAAATTAACCTATATTGAGAAACTCATGACAATGATAAAAAAGCTTCCATTAACCATGGCGGTTATCGCCGCGTTTTTTCCGCTTACCTCTGTAATGGCGCAAGAATTTACTCAGGAACAGATCGACGCCATCGTCGCCAAAGCCGTTGATAAAGCGCTGGCCGACCGCCAGGCAAAAATCGACGCCGCGGCCAACAAAAAGGTCGACGTGATTACTAACCCGGAAACCACCGCCGCCTCGCCGGATATGGCCATTCCGTTCGGCCTCAAGTTCAGCGGCT
>ERZ857984.604-NODE-604-length-40295-cov-59.725124_pt1 | contig 40295 bp, 37 predicted proteins | sample MGYA00519914_ERZ857984 | MGnify/ENA primary metagenome ERZ857984 (study PRJEB31778, sample SAMEA3449417) | human gut metagenome | biome: human gut; feature: human-associated habitat; material: faeces | place: United Kingdom | collected 2010/2012 ... | reverse complement strand
CGCGTGGATGCCATTTATCGCACAAGATAGAGTGCATTTATCGCGCGGCGCATCAATAAAGACGGACATCCGATTGATGTTGAGGATATTAACGATCAGGCTCGTCATCTGGTGCGTTTAATGCCGGTGCTGCGCTTGCGTGATGCCCGTTTTATGCGCCGTATTCGTAACGGCACGGTGCCAAATGTCCCCAATGTGGAAGTCACCGCGCGCCAGCTCGATTTCCTCGCCCGTGAGTTGTCCTCACATCCGCAAAATCTCTCTGATGGACAGATTCGTCAGGGACTTTCCGCAATGGTGCAACTGCTTGAGCATTATTTTTCTGAGCAGGGAGCTGGACAGGCGCGATATCGTTTAATGCGGCGGCGAGCCAGCAATGAGCAACGAAGCTGGCGCTATCTGGATATCATCAACCGGATGATTGACCGACCTGGAGGGCGCTCGTATCGGGTTATTTTGCTCGGCCTGTTTGCTACTTTGTTGCAGGCAAAAGGCACATTGCGACTGGATAAAGACGCCCGTCCATTGTTGCTGATCGAAGATCCAGAAACCCGTTTGCACCCCATTATGCTTTCAGTTGCCTGGCATCTGTTGAACCTTCTGCCATTGCAGCGCATCGCTACTACCAACTCGGGAGAGTTGCTTTCGTTAACGCCGGTAGAGCATGTTTGCCGACTGGTACGTGAGTCCTCTCGCGTTGCCGCCTGGCGTCTGGGACCGAGTGGCTTGAGTACCGAAGATAGCCGACGCATCTCCTTTCACATTCGTTTTAACCGTCCGTCATCGCTGTTTGCCCGTTGTTGGCTGCTGGTGGAAGGGGAAACGGAAACCTGGGTTATCAATGAACTGGCGCGTCAGTGCGGACATCATTTTGATGCCGAAGGGATCAAGGTCATTGAGTTTGCCCAGTCCGGGCTAAAGCCACTGGTTAAATTTGCCCGGCGAATGGGGATTGAATGGCATGTACTGGTCGATGGCGATGAAGCAGGGAAGAAATATGCCGCTACGGTACGCAGCCTGTTGAATAATGATCGGGAAGCCGAACGAGAACATTTAACGGCGTTACCGGCGCTGGATATGGAACATTTTATGTATCGCCAGGGATTTTCCGATGTGTTCCACCGCGTGGCGCAAATCCCGGAAAATATACCGATGAATCTGCGCAAAATTATCTCGAAAGCGATCCATCGCTCTTCCAAACCCGATCTTGCCATTGAAGTGGCAATGGAGGCCGGACGTCGTGGTGTGGACTCCGTACCGACGCTGCTGAAAAAAATGTTCTCACGCGTGCTGTGGCTGGCGCGCGGTCGGGCCGACTAACTACAAAACATCGTGGCCATTTGTGGCTGAATAGCGTCGAGCATCTCATAGCGCCGACGGTATTCAGCCCGTTTTTTACTGGCGATTTCGGCAATCTCTTTTCGTGCTATCTGTGCTGGAAGGCGGTAATGGCGTTCAGCATCACATACGCCGCCAACCGATTCCCAGAAAGCGTTGTAATCGGCATGGATCTTGCCTTCTTTATCGCGATAACGCAGGCTGCGGTAAATATGCGTTTCATTGCTGACGGCAATAATCTGCTCTACCTGCAAACGTTGGGCAAACAGACAGGCCGCTTCCATCACGAGGCGTTTGGGAAATAGCCCGTGGCAGGCTTTCGTCGCATTCTGGATTTCCTGGTGTGGAATTTCCCATTTTGCGCCTTGCAGTCCGCCAATAAACATCGTCCTTTTCCCCTGATATTCACACAGGGTAAAAGTGAGCTCTGCCAGAGGAATACCTTCGCTGTTGCGGAACAGGATGGTGCTGTCACCTTCTTTATCCATTGAGATCATCATGGTCAGCTCAAGCGTGAACTGCTCGCCGTTTTTGCCTTCCAGCTTCGCCAGTTGCAGCCCGGGGGTATTCAAATATAAGCTGAATTCTTCCGCCGACATACACCCGCGGAGTAACGCATAATGGTAACGTAACGCCTCCAGCAATTGCTTACGGCTAAGATTCGCCGCAAGGTAAGGGCGATGTAGACGTACAGGCAGTCGCGGCTGGCGCGTTAACAACACATTGAGATTAGGCCAGTGGGAAAGTTCGTTCATCCACTCAACGCTTAAACGCGGCATAATCAACGAGCGCAGCAAAAATTTCTGGCGAAAACTACGGCGATGCCAGAATTTACCCGGCCGACACTGTCCTCGTGCCAGACTAAGAAAAAGTGACAGGCTGCTGAGAGATTCAGATGGCGTAAAGGTCCGTTCAGTTAGCTGCGACATATTCATGAAATCAATGGTTATACATGACGTCGATTTAACCATTGCGTATCTTAACCAAACATCAATAGTGTGATTATTAACGTAAATTTTAGGGTTTTGTTGATATTTCGTTGAAGTTAATGACCCGGATTGGCATATGGAGTATTCAGAATATTTATGAAAAAGCGGAAAACCGTGAAGAAGCGTTACGTTATTGCGATGGTGATAGTCATCGCCGGGCTGATTACGTTATGGAGAATTCTTAACGCACCCGTGCCGACTTATCAGACGCTGATTGTGCGCCCCGGTGATTTACAGCAAAGCGTGCTGGCGACCGGAAAGCTGGACGCGCTGCGTAAGGTTGACGTGGGCGCGCAGGTCAGCGGTCAGTTGAAAACGCTGTCGGTGGCGATTGGCGATAAAGTAAAAAAAGACCAGCTTTTAGGGGTTATTGATCCTGAACAGGCTGAAAACCAGATCAAGGAGGTGGAAGCAACGCTGATGGAGCTACGCGCGCAGCGGCAGCAGGCGGAAGCGGAGCTGAAACTGGCGCGGGTGACGTATTCCCGTCAGCAACGTCTTGCACAAACGCAAGCGGTTTCACAGCAGGATCTCGATAACGCCGCGACGGAGATGGCTGTGAAACAGGCGCAAATTGGCACCATTGACGCGCAAATCAAGCGCAATCAGGCCTCTCTCGATACGGCTAAAACCAATCTCGATTACACCCGCATCGTTGCCCCGATGGCCGGGGAAGTCACGCAAATCACCACTCTGCAAGGCCAGACGGTGATTGCCGCACAACAAGCACCGAACATTCTGACGCTGGCAGATATGAGCACCATGCTGGTAAAAGCGCAGGTTTCTGAAGCGGATGTAATCCACCTGAAGCCGGGGCAAAAAGCCTGGTTTACGGTGCTTGGCGATCCACTGACGCGCTACGAGGGGCAAATCAAGGATGTGCTACCGACGCCGGAAAAGATTAACGACGCTATTTTCTATTACGCCCGTTTTGAAGTACCCAACCCCAATGGTTTACTGCGGCTGGATATGACCGCGCAAGTGCATATTCAGCTCACCGATGTGAAAAATGTGCTGACGATCCCTCTGTCGGCGTTAGGCGATCCGGTTGGCGATAATCGTTATAAAGTCAAATTGTTGCGTAATGGTGAAACACGCGAGCGTGAAGTGACGATTGGCGCACGTAACGATACCGATGTTGAGATTGTCAAAGGGCTGGAAGCGGGCGATGAAGTGGTGATTGGTGAGGCCAAACCAGGAGCTGCGCAATGACGCCTTTGCTCGAATTAAAGGATATTCGTCGCAGCTATCCTGCCGGTGATGAGCAGGTTGAGGTGCTGAAGGGCATCAGCCTCGATATTTATGCCGGTGAGATGGTAGCGATTGTCGGTGCTTCGGGTTCTGGTAAATCGACCCTGATGAATATTCTCGGCTGCCTGGATAAGGCCACCAGCGGCACCTATCGCGTCGCCGGTCAGGATGTTGCCACGCTGGACGCCGATGCGCTGGCGCAACTGCGCCGCGAGCATTTCGGCTTTATTTTCCAGCGTTACCATTTGCTTTCGCATTTAACCGCCGAGCAGAACGTTGAAGTACCCGCCGTCTATGCCGGTCTTGAGTGGAAACAGCGGCTGCTTCGCGCCCAGGAGTTACTGCAACGACTGGGGCTGGAAGACCGTACAGAGTATTACCCGGCACAGCTTTCGGGTGGCCAGCAACAGCGCGTCAGTATCGCGCGGGCATTGATGAACGGCGGTCAGGTAATTCTTGCCGATGAACCGACCGGCGCACTGGACAGCCATTCTGGCGAAGAGGTGATGGCGATCCTGCATCAGCTGCGCGATCGCGGGCATACGGTGATTATCGTCACACACGATCCGCAGGTTGCTGCTCAGGCCGAGCGGGTGATCGAAATTCGCGACGGCGAAATTGTGCGCAATCCTCCCGCCATTGAAAAAGTGAATGCTACTGGCGGAACGGAACCTGTTGTCAACACGGCGTCTGGCTGGCGGCAGTTTGTCAGCGGTTTTAACGAGGCGCTGACGATGGCATGGCGGGCGCTGGCAGCGAATAAAATGCGTACTTTACTGACCATGCTGGGGATTATTATCGGTATTGCGTCGGTGGTTTCCATTGTCGTGGTGGGCGACGCCGCCAAACAAATGGTGCTGGCGGATATTCGTTCTATTGGTACGAATACTATTGATGTCTATCCCGGGAAAGATTTTGGCGATGACGATCCGCAATATCAGCAGGCGCTGAAGTACGACGACTTAATCGCCATCCAAAAACAACCGTGGGTCGCCTCAGCCACACCTGCCGTCTCGCAAAACCTGCGCCTGCGTTATAACAATGTTGATGTGGCTGCCAGTGCCAATGGCGTGAGCGGCGATTATTTTAATGTCTATGGCATGACTTTCAGTGAAGGGAACACCTTTAATCAGGAGCAGCTGAACGGTCGTGCGCAGGTCGTGGTTCTCGACAGTAATACTCGCCGCCAGCTTTTCCCCCATAAAGCAGATGTGGTTGGCGAGGTGATTCTGGTTGGCAATATGCCCGCCAGAGTCATTGGTGTGGCGGAAGAAAAACAGTCGATGTTTGGTAGCAGTAAAGTGCTGCGTGTCTGGCTGCCATACAGCACGATGTCCGGGCGAGTTATGGGTCAGTCGTGGCTGAACTCCATAACTGTCAGGGTGAAAGAAGGCTTTGACAGCGCTGAGGCGGAACAGCAACTCACGCGTTTACTTTCACTGCGCCACGGTAAGAAGGATTTCTTTACCTGGAACATGGATGGCGTCTTGAAAACCGTTGAAAAGACCACACGTACTTTACAACTGTTTCTGACGCTGGTGGCGGTGATTTCGCTGGTGGTGGGCGGTATTGGTGTAATGAATATTATGCTGGTGTCAGTGACCGAGCGGACGCGGGAAATTGGCATTCGCATGGCTGTAGGTGCGCGAGCAAGCGATGTTTTGCAACAGTTTCTGATCGAAGCCGTACTGGTTTGCCTGGTTGGTGGCGCTTTGGGAATAACACTGTCACTGTTAATTGCTTTCACCTTGCAGCTTTTCTTACCCGGCTGGGAGATTGGTTTTTCACCGTTAGCGCTGCTGCTGGCGTTTCTCTGCTCGACGGTCACCGGGATTTTATTTGGCTGGTTACCCGCACGAAATGCGGCACGACTGGATCCAGTAGATGCTCTGGCACGGGAGTAATTTTTGAGATAAAAATGCCAGCCGATCGGGCTGGCATTTTGCCTTTAGGATGTACACAATGAGACAGAAGAGCTATGCGACTGCCGCTTCTACTTCGACGGGCACAATAACACTGGCGTGATTGCCTTTTGGCCCCTGGTGGACATCAAACTGAACGGATTGTCCAGCTTTTAGCGTTCTGTAACCATCCATCTGAATGGTGGAATAATGAGCGAAAATATCTTCGCCGCCGCCTTCAGGGCAGATGAAACCAAACCCTTTGGCATTGTTGAACCACTTAACAGTACCCTTTTCCATGCTTCGACATCCTTCGCAAATCTTATACAAGTAAGATGGAATAAACCGGGGTCAGAGAGGGGGCTGTTCAAAACCTCGCCAACTCTAGAAATACAATTTAGAGAATTAGGGCGAGCCGTCAAGCATTTGACAGGGGCCAGGGGGCAGGTATGAATCAAAAATTTGAAGCAGTTAACGCTATTGACAGGAATGTGACAGATGTCGCTGATGCCAACGATAGATGATAGTTATTTATCAGTTAGTGTTCGCGGGTGTTCGCCGTGGTGTGGGTATCTCATTTATTGCTATGATTATAAAGGAAAATTTCGTTTTTCTTGTTCGCCCTTGTTCGTCGCTGTTTGCCCTTGTACGATGCACGGTGTAGTCAATGGTGTAGTTAATTTTGATGACCGGAAATACGAAACATGAGCAGGGCAATTCATAGACTTAGCGACACTCTTTTACGAAAATTAAGCGGATCACCAACCACAAAAAGCACCTTTTTTAATGATGGTGGCAATCTTAGCGTAAGGCATTCAATCAATGGCCTGTTAACCTGGTATTTCACTTACAGGGCCGGAACTGGTAGGCAGATATCACCGGAACGTCTGAGGCTGGGCAATTATCCCGATCTGAGCCTGAAAGCTGCCAGGGAAAAAGCGGCACAGTGTCGCGCCTGGCTGGCTGAGGGGAAAAATCCGCGCTATGAACTTAATCATGCTGTACAGGACGCGTTAGCCCCCGTGACGGTTAAGGAAGCGCTCACTTACTGGCTTGAATCGTACGCAAAGGAAAAGCGCACTGACTACGAATCACTGAAAAGCCGGATCAATAAACACATAATTAGCCAGATTGGCGCTATGCCACTGGAAAAATGCGAGCTACGCCACTGGCTGGCCTGTTTTGACCAGCTTGCTAAGCGTAATCCGGTATCAGCCGGATTTTTGCTACAGGTATGCAAACAGGCGCTTAAGTACTGCCGAAAACGACGATACGCAATCAGCAACGTTCTTGATGATATGGTCGTAGGTGATGTGGGGAAAAAAGCAGAAATAAGTGAGCGTGTACTGACAAACAAAGAGCTTGGAGAACTACTCCGCGCACTGGATGAAAAAATCTTCCCGCCGTACTACAGCGCCCTAATTCGCCTCCTGATTGTTTTTGGATGCCGTACCACTGAGCTAAGGCGCTCTGAGGTGCAGGAGTGGGATTTTAAGGAAATGCTCTGGACAGTACCGAAGGAGCACAGCAAAACGAAGGTCGCCATATTCAGACCAATACCGGAAAGCATTCTGCCGTTCGTCACGCAGCTGGTGGAGAAGAACAGGCACACGGGCTTATTGCTTGGAGAACTGAAAGGGCAATCATCCGTAGCAGAGTACGGAAGAACAGCGCACAGACGAATTAATCAAGCCCCCTGGACGTTACACGATATCCGGCACACATTTACAACCATGCTGAACGATTTAGGCGTGGATCCGCATATTGTCGAGCAGCTTACAGCCCACCAGATGCCAGGGATGCAACGCGTCTATAACCACTCCCGTTATCTTGATGCAAAACGTGATGCTCTTAATCTATGGGTAGACCGTCTCGAGCTTCTCCAGAACAATGATGAAAAAGTCGTTGTTATGACCCCACGAATTTACACCCAAAATTCTTGACAAATTACGGCTGTTTTTTCTTTAAGAGATTACAGCCGTGAATAAAACGCTAAATATCGGTCAAGTTCGTTAATTTTTTATTTTTCAACCATCGAAAAAATTGAAATGCACCCTACTAAACCCTTATTAGCTATTTCTTGATTGTTCCAATACCTGATGGTTTATCTGTTTGTTTTTAATGAGATAATTCAAGCGTAATGCCAAATGACGACATTTTTTGTTGCGTCGCTTAAAAACTCGTGACACGATTTTAAACACTAACGAGCTTCTACGAACCTTAGCGAACAAAGCCTTTAGCAAGGTTGTGTTTTTAATTTAAGAGGTGAAAAAGAATCTAAGTAATATCCGATCTCATATATCTACAGCTAAGAGAAAAGTTTATATACGTAATTTTTATGTAGGTTTTTGTATGCGTGAAATAAATGAAGATCGCGTAATCCGTGAGGATGAATGTCGTAAGTTAACTGGAGTGTGTCGCACTACACGCTACGAACTGGAGAAAAAAGGATGCTTTCCGTCACGTCTTAATCTGGGCGGTCGTTCTGTTGGTTGGCTGCTGTCCGAGGTTATGGAATGGGTTAAAAGCCGGGATCGCATTAATTCAGGTAAGGCAGCGTAAAGGGGGAGTATATGGCACATAAAACAAAGGCGACCGGGGGCGGTCGCCAATGGGAAAACACTAAACATAAGCACGGGGATGATAGCCGCTATCAGGCTGGTGGGCAATGCAATCAGTCTGGTTCAGTTCGTTGCCATACCTGCAATGAGCGCTTTTCCCTGTACTCTTTAAGGAATTGCTCAAGGGCAAAAGCACATGACGCGAATCTTTCTGATTCATGCTCTATCTTTCTGCGCCGTCTTTTCCGTGCCGGTGATAATGTTTTGGTCAATTCTTTATCGGTCATTGTGTTGTCCTGCATAGCAATGCGCCGTAATACCTTACACCACGGCGCTGGTGATGGTTACTCCTGCTCTTTGGCTTTGCGGCGCTGGCGGCGTTTGATCTCGCCTTTTGCGGCAGTAACTAAAAAACCAGCGGTACTTTCGCCAGGTTCTTTAAGTTGCTCAATATCATCCATTACTTCATGTGGGATTCTGACAGTTGTCATTTGTGATTTTGCGTTCTTTGCACCAGTTGCCATTTCTGGATCTCCTAAAAATTGGTGTATGTCAGTATACGCAAAAAAAATGATAAAAAAAGGCTTGAAGTGTATTTCACCAGTGAGTAAATTAAAAAGCAAAGGTGAAATACACCTGAAAGAGCAACGCCCCGCAGTGCTCGCAACACATGCAGGGCGTCTAACCACCAACGATAGAAAGAGTATCGAGGTAGCTATGAGAAATCATACCACACACCCGCAAGGGCGGGACTCGCACAACCTGAATAAATATATCTGGCGTTTTATCGCCCTGAGCACGGCACAACCGCGCGTGATTACCATTGAGGCCACCAGCGAACAGGAAGCACGCCAGCAATCCCCGGCTGGCTGCGTGATGGTATTCGCCGCCCGTATTCGTCAGGGGGTGAGTCATGCATAAAATACCCTTTGATGTTCTTGTTCATTCTGAAAACGCATTAATCCGCGCAAAGGAAATGGACGCATTACTACTTAAGTTAATTGATGTGCCGGAAAGTGGCGAAGATCATTCATCATTAATGTTTGCCGCTGTTCAGACATTATTGACACCTGTTATTGATGAACTCAATAAGGCTATGGCAATTCACGAGAATAATAAAGCGCCCCACACCGGAGAATAAAAATAATGAAACTTAAATATTCTGGCTTAACTGCCAGTGGCAAAACTCGCACTAAATTCATGCGCGGTGATATTTACCGCGACCAGTACGGCGGCACGGTAATGATTAAGGGCGTGGAGGAACGGCGCGTAACCTACCGTCGTGAAGGCTACGAATATGATTGCGTGATGCCTGTTTATCAGTTCGATCGTGATTTTTCTCTGGTGCAGGCCGTACCGCGTAACGTGCCCACCAGCAGGGAGAAAGCACGCGCCAATATTCAGGAAATAAAAAAGATGCTTAACGTATTCAGGGGTAAAAAATGAAACTGGCACCGAACGTAAAAAAACAGCCACGCGGAATAAAACACAAAGACACAGAGGTAATTATTTTCGCGGGTAGTGATGCCTGGTCGCACGCGAAACAATGGCAGGAGCAGGATGGCCCCGCATCCGGCGATAATGTGCCGCCTGTGTGGCTTGGGCCAAATCAGCTTGCCGAACTTGATGCACTGAAAATTGTTCCGGATGGAAAAAAACGCGTAAGGCTGTACCAGGCCGGAGAACTGGATTTGGTGGAGACCAAAAAGATTGGTCAGAAGCTGGCGGCGGCAGATATTCAGGACGCAAATTTTTACCCCGAAGGAATGCACGTCCAGAAGTGTGAAAACTGGCGGCGCTATCTGAATGCTGAGCGTGAAAATATTGCCGCAGGGCTTACCATGCCGGAGCAGAAAAATACGCAACTGGCACAAATGGCAGACAGTGAGCGCGCACAGATGCTTGCTGGTCGATTTGATGGCGTTTGTGTGCATCCGGAAAGTGAAATCGTTCACGTATGGCGCGGCGGGGTATGGTGTCCGGTCAGCACAATGGAACTTAGCCGCGAAATGGTGGCGATCTATTCAGAGCACAGGGCCACTTTCAGCAAGCGCGTAATCAATAACGCCGTGGAAGCGTTAAAAGTTATTGCCGAACCAATGGGCGAGCCGTCCGGTGATTTGCTGCCGTTTGCCAATGGTGCGCTTGACCTGAGAACAGGGGAATTTTCCTCTCACCAGCCGGATAACTGGATCACCACACACAACGGCATTGAGTACACGCCGCCAGTACCAGGTGAGAATATCCGCGACAACGCGCCAAACTTTCATAAATGGCTTGATCACGCTGCCGGAAAAGACCCGGGCAAGATGATGCGCATATGTGCCGCGCTATACATGATTATGGCGAACCGGTACGACTGGCAGATGTTTATTGAGGCCACCGGAGACGGCGGGAGCGGCAAGAGCACTTTCACGCACATAGCCAGCCTTCTGGCAGGGAAACAGAACACCGTAAGCGCTGAGATGACATCACTCGATGATGCTGGTGGGCGTGCGCAGGTTGTCGGAAGTCGGCTTATTGTCCTGGCAGACCAGCCGAAATATACAGGCGAAGGCACGGGCATCAAGAAAATCACGGGCGGCGACCCTGTGGAGATTAACCCGAAATATGAAAAGCGATTCACGACCATAATCAGGGCTGTGGTACTGGCGACCAACAACAACCCGATGATATTCACGGAACGGGCCGGAGGCGTGTCACGTCGTCGCGTGATTTTCCAGTTCGACAACATTGTAAGGGAGGACGAAAAAGACAAGGATTTGCCGGAGAAGGTCGCGGCTGAAATCCCCGTAATTATACGCCGCTTGCTGGCTAATTTTGCCGACCCTGAAAAGGCACGGGCTTTACTCCTGGAACAGCGCGACGGTGATGAAGCACTGGCGATAAAGCAACAGACGGATCCGGTTATTGAGTTTTGCCAGTTCCTGAATTTTCTGGAGGAAGCACGCGGCCTGATGATGGGTGGCGGTGGCGATTCCGTGAAGTACACGACCAGAAACAGCCTTTACCGCGTCTATCTGGCGTTTATGGCATACGCAGGAAGAAGCAAGCCGCTAAACGTGGCTGAGTTCAGCAAGGCCATGAAGCCAGCGGCAAAAGTTTACGGACATGAATATATTACGCGGAAAGTTAAGGGAGTAACGCAGACCAACGCAATTACAACGGATGATTGTGACGCGTTTTTATAATTTTTTGTAAAAGCCCTCTACCCCATCTACCTGAATGAAATAAACGCATATTATTCAACATGATAAGTGGGTAGAGGGATAGGTAGAAGGCTAATAAAACCCCTCTACCTCCTCTACCATGATTAAGGTCGTTTGTGAGGGGCGGGTAGAGGATGGGTAGAGGGCCACGAAAAGCCCTCTACCCATCTGAAAGCCGCGCCATTACTGACCTGAAAGATGATTAGGTAGAAGAGGTAGAGGAGGTGCACCACAACCTAAAACTTTTTAAACGAGGGGGGTAAAAATAAATGTGCATACATCAAAATCACTTAACAAACATGCCGACCGAAAACATGAATCAGGGGCGACAAATGACCAAAATGCGCAGAGACAGAACAGAACCGAAATATCGCGCGTTAGACATGACAGAGCACGCTTTAAAGGTGGCAATCAGAACGATAGACCGCCACGCGGGGGAAGGATACGCGAAAGCACATCCCGAACTGATAAGCGCATTCATGACCACGGCGGCGGCAAACTTTGCCACGCTGACAGAACGGGAGATTGCCGAAGCGGAACAGGTAACAACCATCAACGTTAAAACCGGAGAGGTGGAATTATGACGGCACAGATAGCCGCTTACGGGCGGCTGGTGGACGACCCGCAGGTAAAACAGACCAGCAAGGGCACACCGATGACGCTGGCGCGTATGGCGGTATCTTTGCCATGCAGCCAGGCACAGGACGGACAGGCGACGTTATGGTTATCGGTCATCGCATTTGGCAAACAGGCCGACTTCCTGGCTAAACATCAAAAAGGCGATGTTGCCAGCGTATCCGGCACGATGCAGGTAAGCCAGTGGACCGGACAGAACGGAGAAACGCGGCAGGGCTGGCAGGTTATCGCAGACAGCGTGATCAGTGCGCGAACAGCGCGACCGGGCGGCAAAAAAGGCCAGCAGGGGCAGGCCACTGACGCACTGAACAGGGCAAAACAGCAGACGGGTCAGCACGATGATCCGTACGGGGACAACATACCGTTTTAGCGACAACAGAGGGGACATTCCAGTGACATTTGAAGAAGTCCAGCAACATAAAAAGTTTCATGATTTTGATGATCTGGAAACCATGACAGCAAAAAAATATCGCCGTCTGCTTTCTTCCGATGCGTTGTTTGTTGTGGATCATCATGATTTTCTGCGTAGCTCACTGACCGGGGAAATTTTCGCAACCAACCGTGAGCAGGTGGAAGCGATGATCGAATATCTGTGGAAAATAAGGCGCAGAATGCGAGATCCCGTGAAACGGTAAAATAATAAAGGCCTGGTAAAATCCAGGCCATTTTTTACAGTAAGCCTATTAGGGCACTTGCGCCAGCCCCAACAATGCTGGCAACGGTACTGTTTTCCAGTAACTGCTTTAATACTGATTTGGCTTGTACATCCCCCGATTTAGCGACTTTTTCAACCAGTTCAGTGATGCTGATGTTTACCAGCATATGGTTATGCTCACCTATCTGCACTTGATCACCACTAATTGAACCAATGTTAAATGTATTACTTTTAGTTGGCGTCATATGTTCATTTCCCGTGATATTTTCAATATAGAGAGTCAACATATTTGGATGATTGGTTCCCTGTCTGCGGGTTCCATTGGGAAGCAACTTCATATCTATAATTTTTAGATTTATCTCGTTTTTACCGACACGCTGGATAATGTGTTGACCAATAGTTACTTCCGGTTCATTTGTATATGGAATTAATACCTTGTTTTCTTTTGCGTTTCTTTTACCTCTGAATGATTCGCCATTAATTATGAAAGTATCAGGGTATACCATTGCGCTTAAATTCATGATGCGTCCTTTGTTGTAGTCAGAGACAGCAATAATAGGCCATGGTTTACTTCTTTTGTAAATTATTTGTTCGTGTTCTTTCGTGGTTGTTCGGTCTGACTGACAGGTGTTTACATACTGATTTTTATGTATATGTTGTAGCGTGGCACTCAGACGTGAGCCGCCACAATGCCGCCTGACCCCCTGCGCGATGCCGGGTTGATCTGCGAGATGCCGAGAGTGTCGGGCGGCGCTCCCCCCGTGTTGGTTTCACGTCCTGAATCTTAACCAATACGAGAAAACCTTCATGAAGAAATTAATCGAACTCCGCCAGCAAAAAAACGCCCTGAAAAACCAGATGCGATCCCTGCTGGAAAAAGCCGACAGTGAAAACCGTAGTCTGAACGCTGAAGAAGGCAAACAGTTTGATGAACTGCGTGCAAAAGCTGATGCCCTCGACACAGAAATTTCCCGCCTCGAGTCTGTGGCTGATGAAGAACGCAGCAAGCCAGGAACGGGCATCCAGAAATTATCATCTGATGAATTGCGTAACTACATCGTAACCGGAGATGTGCGATCACTGTCCACCAGCACTGACAGCGGCAGGGATGGCGGATATACCGTAATTCCTGAGCTTGATCGCGAAGTCATGCGCCAGCTACAGGATGACAGTGTTATGCGCGTGATCGCGACCGTGAAGACCGCAAAATCAAATGAGTTTCAGAAACTGGTTTCCACTGGCGGCGCAACTGTAGGACGAGGCACAGAAGGCAGCGCACGCAGTGAAACCAACACCCCGAAAATTGAACGCGTAACCATCAAGTTGAATCCGATCTACGCCTACCCGAAAACCACGCAGGAAATCCTGGATTTTTCAGAGGTGGATATTCTGGGCTGGTTATCCTCCGAAATTGCCGACACGTTCGCCAGCACCGAAGAGGATGATTTTGTTAATGGCGACGGTAACGGCAAGCCGAAAGGCTTCATGGCTTACACCCGTGCGGCGACCAGTGACAAAACCCGCGCTTTTGGCACCATTGAAAAAATAGTAGCGGCAAGTGGAACCGCCATTACAGCGGACGAACTGATCGACATTCTCTACAAGCTGAAAGCGAAATACCGCAAAAATGCCGTATGGGTGATGAACTCGGGCACGGCAGGGACACTACAGAAGCTGAAAAATGAGAACGGCGATTATATCTGGCGCGACAGCCTTAAAGAAGGTGCGCCGGATATGTTGCTTGGTCGTCCTGTTTACTGCCTGGAGTCCATGCCGGACATCGGCGCAGGAAAAGCACCGCTAGCGGTTGGCGATTTCAGTCGTGGTTATTTCATCGTTGATCATGTAACAGGGATTCGCACCCGACCGGACAACATTACTGAACCCGGATTCTACAAGGTCCACACGGATAAATATCTGGGCGGTGGTGTGGTGGATTCAAACGCCATCAAAATTCTGGAAATGAAAGCTGGCTAGTCATGAGTAAGGAGGAGGCTGCGGCCTCCTTTTTCAGCTTTATGGAGTACACCGATGAAAAACACCGATTTTGAAATCCGCACATCTGAACTGACCGCCAGCAATAAAAAGCTGGTGGGGTATGCCGTTCGCTGGAACAGCCTTTCAGAAATTATCTGGGACGAATTCCGCGAACAGTTCACGCCGGGGGCTTTTGCTGACTATCTGGCGACGGGTAATGATGTGCGCTGCCTGTATGAGCATGACTATACCCAACTGCTGGGGCGCACCAAATCCGGCACTCTGGTACTGACTGAGGATAACACCGGGTTACGTTTTGAACTGACACCGCCGGATACCCAGCTTGGAAAAGATGTGCTTACGCTGGTGGAGCGTGGCGACATTACAGGAATGAGCTTTGGTTTTCGCGCATTATGCGAGGAGTGGAGTATCGCGCAAAAACCGTATCTGCGTACCGTAACCGCCGCTGAACTCCGTGAAATCACAATAACGTCGATGCCTGCTTATCCAGAATCTGGCGTGGAGATTGCCCACCGTTCGTTGTTTGCACAGCACCCTGAATTACGTCCGACAGGAAATAATCTTCATCGCTGGTCTGAGCTGGCGGGGTTGTGATATGTGGTGGCCTTTTAGTCGTAAAAAAAGCGAGCAGCGTAACCTGTCCATTGATGATTTTCTGGCGCTGTCCGGCGTACCGAATACCGGATCCGGAGAATATGTTTCTGCCGGGACGGCTGAATCATTGCCTGCAGTGATGAATGCGGTTTCTGTCATCGCTGAGGCGGTGGCCACGATGCCGTGTTATCTGTATCTGGTACGTAATGACAAGGGCAGGGAGGCGCGGGAATGGCTGGACAGTCACCCGGTAGATATTCTGCTGAATGAGCAGCCTAATTCGTGCCAGACACCTTACCAGTTTAAACGCACAATGATGCGTCACTGCCTGCTGAACGGTAACGCCTATGCGGTTATTGAGTGGGGGCAGGACGGGCAGCCAAAATCACTTCATCCTTATGCGCCGGGGTGTGTTGTACCGGAACGCACAGGCGCACACAAATACCGCTATACCATCACCGAACCCTGTACAGGAACGGTGCGCACGTATTTACAGGAAGAAGTTCTGCATCTCCGCTATGCCTCGGATGATGGCTTTCTGGGGCGTTCCCCCGTCACGATTTGCCGTGAGGCGCTGGGGCTTGGCCTTGCTCAACAGCGTCACGGAGCCAGCATTATGAAAGATGGCATGATGGCGGCAGGGATTATCACGTCAGGCGAATGGCTGGACGGCGTGAAAGGTAAACAGGCATTGGATGCTCTGGAACGCTACAAGGGGGCGAAAAATGCCGGAAAAACGCCAATCCTTGAAGGGGGCATGGATTACAGGCAACTGGGAATGAGTAACCAGGATGCGGAATGGCTGGCCTCCCGTCGCTTCTCCATTGAAGACATCGCCCGCATGTTCAACGTATCGCCTATTTTTCTGCAGGAATACAGCAACAGCACCTACAGCAATTTCAGCGAGGCAAGCCGCGCGTTTCTGACCATGACAATGCGCCCGTGGCTGGCGAACTTCGAACAGCAAATCAAGGCCGCTTTGCTGGTGGCTTCTCCCGTACCTGGTACCCGTTATCTGGTTGAGTTTGATTCAGCCGATTTATTACGCGCCACACCCACCGAACGTTATGCCACGTATGAGAAAGGGATTAAGAACGGGATCATGAATCCGAACGAAGCCCGTGAGCGTGAGGGTATGCCGCCGCGTGAAGGTGGTGATGAGTTCAGCCAGGCATGGAAACAGACTGTGGAAATTAAAGGGAGAAAAGATGAGTGAAGCCAAAATTACACCTGATGAAGTCAGGGCACATCTTCGACTTGATGATGATTTATCCGGTGAAGGCGAACTTCTGAAAATGTATACCGATGCGGCGCTGGAAGCCTGCCAGAAGCATATCGGGAAACGTTTTGAAGACGGGCTGGAATTTACCCCGGCAATGCGTGTTGGTTGCCTGATGTACATCGCTTTCCTGTACGAGAACCGGGAAGCGGTTTCACCAGTGGAGCACTCGGAACTGCCTATGGCTATTTCTGCGCTCTGGTCAGTTTATCGTGACGTAGGGGTGTACTGATGCCGTGGCAACCATTAAGGCGATGCACTGAGCCTGGCTGTAATAAGCGCGTGAAGTCCGGCAAGTGTGAAGAGCACAGGCGGGCTGCATGGCGTGCAGAGGATGCCAGACGGGGACACCGCCGCGCGCGCGGGTATTCCCGACAGTGGGACAAATACCGCGCCCTGTACCTGAGCAAAAACCCGTTATGCGTGAGTTGTCTGGCTAAGGGGATTTATACGCCAGCTCTTGTGGTGGATCACATCATTCCCATCAATGGCGGCGGTGATGTTCTCTTCTGGCCTGAGTGGAACCACCAGGCATTGTGCCAGACGTGCCACAACCGTAAGACGACACGGGAAGATCCCGCCACGAAAGCGAACCGTAAGGCGGGCATGTATCGCGATCAGGAAGAACGGGCGGCACACCGTAACGACTGGATGTATGGCGATGATGACTGAACAGGAGCAAAACAGGCTGATACGTGGGTTGATAAGGCAGCGTGACACATGGAAGACACAGGAGACAGGGCACAAAGCCAACAGGACAGGGCGCACAAAACGCACCACAGCGAAGCGATTAACCGACCGTGACCGCGAGGTCATGGAATGTTTTCGCAATCGCTGGTGAGGCCGTCAGAGGGGGTGGGGGTGGTTTTCAGGACGAAACCGTCCCTGCCGGACACCGACCGCCTCCCCAAATTTTTATGCACGGGAATTTTTTGAAAAATAATCTGACGAAAAATAAGCATGGCAAGACCACCGAAAGCCCCCGCCTACCTGGATGATATCGCCGTGAAGCAGTGGCGGGAAAAATCGCGGCAGCTTGCGGAACGGGGAGACCTGACCCCCGCCGACTGGAGCAATCTGGAACTGTATTGCGTCAACTACTCCATTTACCGGAAAGCCGTTGCAGACCTTGCGGCGCGCGGGTTCAGCATTGTTAACAGTCAGGGCGGCGAGAGCAGAAACCCCGCATTAAGCGCAAAATCCGACGCTGAAAGAGTGATGATAAAAATGGCCTCCTTGCTCGGTTTTGACCCGATAAGCCGCCGTAAAAATCCACCGGAAACAGAAGAAGAGGACGAGCTTGACCGCCTGGAATAAGTACGCAGAAGACGTAAAAACGGGCAAAATTCCGGCCTGTAAACGGCTGAAACAGGCCGTTAAACGGTACTTTTCGGACCTTGAAAGCCCCCTTTACACGTTCGATCGTGAGGTTGTGGAGCGGTTTATTGCCTTTTCCAGGGTGTGCGCGCACGTAAAAGGGCCGATGCGTGGCAGACCCATTGAGCTGGAGCCGTGGCAGCAGTTCGCCTTTGCGTGCATCCTCGGCTTTAAGGTTAAGGCCACCGGACGGCGCAAATACACGAGCGCCTTTATCGAAGTGCCGCGCAAAAATGCGAAATCCACGACCGCCGCGATTCTGGCTAACTGGTTTCTGATTATGGAGAACGGTCAGCAGGATATCTACACCGCAGCGGTGAGCCGTGACCAGGCGCGGATCGTCTTTGATGATGCGCGTCAGATGTGCCTTTTATCCCGACCGTTACGCAGGCGGGTGAATATTCAGGCGCATAAGGTGATACACCCGAAAACCAACAGCCTGTTAAAGCCACTGGCAGCAAAAGCGGCAACCATTGAGGGGACAAACCCGAGTCTTGCCATTGTGGATGAATATCACCTGCACCCAGACAACGGGGTTTATTCCGCACTTGATATGGGGATGGGCGCACGTCCCGAAGGGCTGTTATTTGCCATTACCACATCGGGCAGTAACGTCGTTTCAGCCTGTAAGCAGCACTATGATTATTGCTGCCAGATCCTGGACGGCGAAGAGGTCAACGATTCAATTTTTGTACTGATTTACGAACTGGACGACGAAAACGAGGTTGATGATCCGGCGATGTGGATAAAGGCTAACCCTAACATCGATGTTTCCGTCGATCGTGAAAAACTGGCCTCAACCATCCAGAAAGCGCGGGGTATTCCGTCGCAATGGGTGGAAATGCTCACCAAGCGATTCAATATCTGGTGTCAGGGGGCTACGCCGTGGATGGGTAACGGTGCATGGGCGGAGTGTGCCGGAACGTTCGCGGAGGCGGATTTATACGGGCAGGAGTGCTACGCGGGGCTGGACTTATCATCAACCAGCGATATTTCCAGCGTGTGCTATGCCTTCCCGGTCGGTAAAAAGATTATGCTGGTTTCCCGTCACTATCTGCCGGAATTTCAGCTACAGAATCCCGCCAATAAAAACCGCGCCATCTATCGCCAGTGGGTAAAGGCGGGCTGGATACGCACAACACCGGGTGACTGCATTGATTATGACCGTATCCGTGATGACATCATGGCGGATGCAGAGAATTTCAATATCAGGCTGGTGGGCTTCGATACATGGAACGCCACGCACCTGAGGACGCAGTTACAGGGCGCAGGATTTGAGGTGGAGCCGTTCCCGCAAACCTACCTCAGATTCAGTCCGGCGGCGAAATCGTTCGAAGTTTTTGTTAACCGGAAGGTGATTGTGCATCGTGGTGATCCGGTGCTGGCCTGGTCAATGAGTAATGTTGTGATGCAGAGTGACGCGAACGCCAATATCAAGCCGAACAAGAAAAAATCATCCAACAAGATAGACCCGAGCGTTGCGGCGCTGATGGCGTTTGGCACATTCCAGGCAGAGCACGAGGACTTTGCATTCGATATGAGCGACAGCCACAAAGAGCGGCTTGCGGCGTTTGATGGGGTATGACGAGAATGAGCGAAACCGAACTACTAAAAATAATCCGCCGTGTTACCGGAGCCAGCCAGACAGCAGACAAACAGGAGGCCACGCAGCCGGACAGCGTGATAGCCGAAAATTACGCGCGTGTGGTGGCTGAGGTGATGCGCCGTGACGGTATTGAGCTTAACGGCGTGGATATGCGCAACATACGAACCAGAGTCCTTGAGTTGCTGGCATACCGTCGCCGTTCTCAACAACGGAGGGAGAGCGCGAAAAATACTTATCAGTGGAAGAAGCCGGAACGGTTGCGGCGGTAACTTGCAGATATTCCCGATAACGTAAAATTGCGTTGGCTGGCAGAGTGCAAATTTGCACGATGGCCTAACCCATTGATTGTTTCGGAAACCTCAATTTGAGGAGGCCGGACAGCGTGACGGAGGGTGACAACCAGTGACACGCCGTGACAAAAAGACGGTTTAACCATCCATTAAAAATCGACGTGATTTTGTGCTTTCCGTATGAGGTGGCCAGCGTCATTTTTTAGTGAGAAATTCTGGTCAGGGGCGTTGGCTGAATGGTTATTTTATCGTGCCCATGCACAGGGAGGGGGCGGGTAAAATCTCTGGAGGTGATGCCTGTCAGGACCGCCGCCTGACCCTTCCTCACATCGCCGCAGGTTCGAAAACTTTTTTTGTGTCAGGTGCGCACGGAATTGATAGATAAAACCTATATTAAAAAATCACGGAAGCCGTGCCATTGCTGGAGCAGTCAAAAATTCCACATCTCACGGCAGGCAAAAAAAGCGAATTTTGGGCCAGTTGAGGATAAAAAAGGGCTCACTAGTTTTGCACATCCTGGTATCGGGGTCGTCAGCCTCCCGCCAGTAACTAGGTAACTAATCACGCTGGTGGGCATGATGCCGATGCCGGGATCTCGGTATCGGTTTATCTGTGATCATCCACCAGCTTGATGACAGATAACAGGGAGTCATAACGGTTAAAGCGTGTTGATCTTTGTTCGTGGTTGTTCGATATTGTTCGTAAAGCGGTGTAGTTAATGGTGTAGTTAATTTCGCTGTTTTTGACGAGCTTATCATTTGCAACGCAATGAAAAACAAAGACTAATTAACAAAATGCTATAAATGATAGTTATCTATCATGTGGAGTAGATTGGTCAGGCAAATAAGCTCTTGTCAGCGGCAGGGCGTTCTGCCGATAACCGTAACCGAAGATGATAACTGACAATGGGTAAAACGAACGACTGGCTGGACTTTGATCAACTGGCGGAAGAAAAAGTTCGCGACGCGCTAAAACCGCCATCTATGTATAAAGTGATATTAGTCAATGATGATTATACTCCGATGGAGTTTGTTATTGACGTGTTACAAAAATTCTTTTCTTATGATGTAGAACGTGCAACGCAATTGATGCTCGCTGTTCACTACCAGGGGAAGGCCATTTGCGGAGTCTTTACCGCTGAGGTTGCAGAAACCAAAGTGGCGATGGTGAACAAGTACGCGAGGGAGAATGAGCATCCATTGCTGTGTACGCTAGAAAAAGCCTGAATGCAGGCATAAAAATTGGGGGAGGTGCCTATGCTCAATCAAGAACTGGAACTCAGTTTAAATATGGCTTTCGCCAGAGCGCGCGAGCACCGTCATGAGTTTATGACCGTCGAGCACTTGTTACTGGCGCTGCTCAGTAACCCATCTGCCCGGGAGGCGCTGGAAGCGTGTTCTGTAGATTTGGTTGCGCTCCGTCAGGAACTGGAAGCCTTTATTGAACAAACCACACCCGTTCTGCCTGCCAGTGAAGAGGAGCGCGACACACAGCCGACGTTGAGTTTTCAGCGTGTACTGCAACGTGCGGTCTTCCATGTCCAGTCCTCCGGTCGCAATGAGGTTACCGGTGCAAACGTTCTGGTCGCTATCTTTAGCGAACAGGAGTCGCAGGCGGCATATCTGTTGCGCAAACATGAAGTCAGCCGTCTCGATGTGGTGAACTTTATCTCTCATGGCACGCGTAAAGACGAGCCGACACAGTCTTCTGATCCTGGCAGCCAGCCAAACAGCGAAGAACAAGCTGGTGGGGAGGAACGTATGGAGAATTTCACGACGAACCTGAATCAGCTTGCGCGAGTGGGCGGAATCGACCCACTAATTGGTCGTGAGAAGGAGCTGGAGCGTGCTATTCAGGTTCTCTGCCGTCGCCGTAAAAACAACCCGCTGCTGGTGGGGGAGTCTGGTGTCGGTAAAACCGCGATTGCGGAGGGGCTTGCATGGCGAATTGTTCAGGGCGATGTGCCGGAAGTGATGGCTGACTGTACGATTTACTCTCTCGATATCGGTTCCCTGTTAGCGGGCACAAAATATCGCGGCGACTTTGAAAAACGTTTTAAAGCGTTGCTCAAGCAGCTGGAGCAGGACACTAACAGCATCCTGTTTATTGATGAGATCCACACCATTATCGGTGCGGGTGCAGCGTCTGGTGGCCAGGTCGATGCGGCTAACCTGATTAAACCGTTGCTCTCCAGCGGTAAAATCCGCGTAATTGGTTCGACAACCTATCAGGAGTTCAGCAACATTTTCGAGAAAGACCGTGCTCTGGCGCGTCGCTTCCAGAAAATTGATATTACTGAACCGTCAATCGAAGAAACTGTTCAAATCATCAATGGCCTGAAACCGAAGTATGAAGCGCACCACGACGTGCGTTATACCGCAAAAGCGGTGCGTGCGGCGGTAGAGCTGGCGGTGAAATACATTAACGATCGTCATCTGCCGGATAAAGCGATTGATGTTATCGACGAAGCGGGCGCTCGCGCACGTCTGATGCCGGTAAGCAAACGCAAGAAAACCGTTAATGTGGCGGATATTGAATCCGTGGTGGCCCGTATTGCACGCATTCCAGAGAAGAGTGTTTCTCAGAGTGACCGCGATACCCTGAAAAACCTCGGCGATCGCCTGAAAATGCTGGTCTTCGGTCAGGATAAAGCCATTGAGGCGCTGACTGAAGCCATTAAGATGGCGCGTGCAGGTTTAGGTCACGAACATAAACCGGTCGGTTCGTTCCTGTTTGCCGGCCCTACTGGGGTCGGGAAAACAGAGGTGACGGTACAGCTTTCGAAAGCGTTGGGCATTGAGCTTCTGCGCTTTGATATGTCCGAGTATATGGAACGCCATACCGTCAGCCGTCTGATTGGTGCGCCTCCGGGATACGTTGGTTTTGATCAGGGCGGTTTGCTGACTGATGCGGTCATCAAGCATCCACATGCGGTGCTGCTGCTGGACGAAATCGAGAAAGCGCACCCGGACGTGTTCAATATTCTGTTGCAGGTGATGGATAACGGTACGCTGACCGATAACAACGGACGCAAAGCGGACTTCCGTAACGTGGTGCTGGTGATGACCACTAATGCCGGGGTACGGGAAACTGAGCGCAAATCCATTGGTCTTATCCACCAGGATAACAGCACCGATGCGATGGAAGAGATCAAGAAGATCTTTACACCGGAATTCCGTAACCGTCTCGACAACATTATCTGGTTCGATCATCTGTCAACCGACGTGATCCATCAGGTGGTGGATAAATTCATCGTCGAGTTGCAGGTTCAGTTGGATCAGAAAGGTGTTTCTCTGGAAGTGAGCCAGGAAGCGCGTAACTGGCTGGCCGAGAAAGGTTACGACCGGGCAATGGGCGCACGTCCGATGGCGCGTGTCATCCAGGACAACCTGAAAAAACCGCTCGCCAACGAACTGCTGTTTGGTTCGCTGGTGGACGGCGGTCAGGTCACCGTCGCGCTGGATAAAGAGAAAAATGAGCTGACTTACGGATTCCAGAGTGCACAAAAGCACAAGGCGGAAGCAGCGCATTAATCTGATTGTCTGGTAGGTTGGTGAAGTCCGTAATCTCGTCAGGGGTTACGGACTTTTTATTTATGGGGGGAGGAGGTTCAGACCCTTTTTTTGATGATGATGGTAAGTTATTGATAATTAGTGCTGCGGGTAGGTAAGGATAAAAAAGGGTGGCAGCAGGAGATTGAGATGGTTTTGCTTTATTAACAACGGGCTAAACGTGTAGTATTTGAGTTCACTGCCGTACAGGCAGCTTAGAAATTGCCGCGGATCCTGTCTGCCAATAATGACAAGTTCACTGCCGTACAGGCAGATAAAATGCGAAAAAAAAGCCCGTACTTTCGTACGAGCTCTTCTTTAAATATGGCGGTGAGGGGGACCGCCTGAAATAAATCTGACTTAATCCAGGGGTGTTATATAATTTCATTATAAACAATGTATTACACTTTTTGTTGTCCGATATTATCTAATGTATTCTTAGTGAAGCGAGGGACTAATGGCATACTGGATGGCATACCAGAGTGACGGGAATTAGCGTATGGCAGTATTGACGGATACGAAAGCAAGACATATCAAACCTGATGACAAACCATTGCCCCATGGGGGAATTACCGGACTGACCCTTCATCCTTCTTCAGTAAAGGGGCGGGGGAAATGGGTTTTTCGTTATGTAAGTCCGGTGACACAAAAAAGACGTAATGCTGGATTGGGAACTTACCCAGAGGTCAGTATTGCTGAAGCTGCACGTACTGCCCGGATAATGCGAGAGCAACTTGCTGCAGGTGATGATCCTCTGGAGATTAAAAAGGCTGAATCTGAGAAAGTCGTTATCCCAACATTTGCCGATGCAGCCAGGCGTGTACATGCAGAACTGTCTCCTGGATGGGAAAATCCAAAGCATGTAAGGCAGTGGTTATCGACGCTTGAGAATTACGCGTTTCCTCAACTGGGAGCAAAAACGCTGGATTCGATTACGGCTGCGGACGTGGCAGAAACACTGCGTCCAGTCTGGTTAACCTTGTCAGAAACGGCAAGCCGGGTTAAACAGCGCATTCATGTTGTTATGCAGTGGGGATGTGCGCACGGTTTTTGTGTGGCAAATCCTGTTGATGTGGTTGACCATTTGCTTCCTCAGCAGACAAGAGGGCGTGATGAACACCAACCCGCAATTCCCTGGAGGCAGTTACCGCTTTTTGTGGCGACCAGTGTGTATAGTGATGAACCTTATAATGTTACCCGCGCACTGTTATTAATGGTGATACTTACAGCAACTCGCTCGGGCGAAGCCAGGGGAATGCGCTGGGCTGAAATTGATTTTCATAAGCGGGTATGGACTATACCTGCAGAAAGAATGAAAGCTAGGCTACAGCATCGTGTTCCTTTATCCCGGCAGGCTATTTACATTCTGGAAAATATACGTGGCCTGCATGATGAACTGGTGTTCCCTTCACCCAGAAAGCAGCAGATCCTTTCCGATATGGTGTTGACAAGTTTTCTGCGTAAAAAGAAAGCCGTCAGTGACATTCCGGGGCGAGTTGCCACGGCACATGGTTTTCGCTCAACATTCAGGGACTGGTGTAGCGAACAGGGGTATTCGCGGGATCTGGCGGAAAGGGCGCTCGCTCATACGCTGAAAAATAAGGTTGAGGCGGCATATCATCGTACTGATCTACTGGAGCAGCGTGTACCGATGATGCAGGCATGGGCGGATTATGTGATGTCTCAAATTGTGAATAAATAATAGTGAAAATGTATATTGTACGATCATGATTTGATATGTGATCGTAGCAGTAGTAATTAAGAAACCGCTTTTATGTCAAATGTATTGAGCTGATAATTATCAGATCGTCAGGAAAGCGTATTTTGATTAACAGGGGATTACTTAACAATCCCCTTTTTATAAAAAATAATTTGCCTGTTTAACTCTTCACTCCTGCTGAGACTGAATTATTCCTAGTGCGTCATAAATCAGTCTTCTGCGTAGTTTATTGTTTTTATCTGCACCATATAACATAAATATATTTTCAACTTTTTCTTCAGGTGTTCTGAGATAATGGATAAGAAAGGTTATCATTCCAACACAATGGAATAAAGTGAATCCATCAAACAGGCTTATCAGGTTTCCTTTTTTTTCCCGTGTTGTAAGTATTTTTTCGCGGGTAAGAATATTTGCCAGTTCATGGGGGGCTGATATGTTTCTGCTGTCTATAATGTCATTTATTTTACCAAGGGCTATATCAACTTCCTGTAATAGGTTATTTATCATAGCTGAGTGAATGTTATTGGTTTCATGTTCCTGACAGTTTATGAACTTATAAATCATTGAGTTATACAGAAATATTACTCTTCCTAATAAATATGTGTTTGTGTCATTTTGAAGACAGGACTCTGGGTATTCGTGATCCAGTGAAATAAGGTTAATGGACTCGCCCTGATAAGTCATAAAATAATTGATGTCATTTAATAATGCTCGGATATTTACATGATTTTTACTGAATTTTATTTTAAATGCTATCTTTAGTATAGCAAACGCGGCAATGATAAATCCAAAAGGTAATTTCTCATAGTTCAGTTTATTGATGGTGCGATGAACACTTTCAGTCTTTCCTGAAGTAAGTTGTCTCAAACAGTTAACAAATTCTGTATAGCCATTTAAGACATAATGGCATGAAGAATCTTTTAAAGAGTTTTCTATGTTTTGTAATGTGACGCCGTTGTTCAATGTATAAATGTAACCGCCAAAGACAATGTTTTCAATCTCAACGACACAATTTATTGTTTTTTGTTCAGGATAAAGATAAATATCAGAAATACTATAGTCTCGTATTGCGTCAATGGCCTCCCACGATAATGCACTGTCAATTTTCAGTGTATAAAATGGTGAGTTCTCATTAGGAAAGTAATATATGTATTTGTTCAGTATATTCATTACATCTATTGGGTTGGTTAAATATAATAACTGGCATTCATATTCTGAAACTTCTCTTTCGCTTATCAGCATTTTATATAAAGTTGCCAGGGTGCTTGTTAATGAAGTTCGTCTTTCGAAAGCCAGTAATATAGTGAGATAATAACATGCAACCTGAACTTTATCTAAGTCAGAAATTATTTTTTCCTTGTCTTCATTACTTAAATAAAGCAGATGTTTACAGGTTTCTTTGCATGTGTTGATAGTTGCGATAAGTTTTGTTTTTCCTGGTGTACTGTTTTTGCGAATATTACGAATGAATTCATATACGCCATCAAAGATATCTTTGAAATGCGCATTCGCTGGCGTGTATCCGGATAAACATAACTTAACGTAATTTCGCAGATATGTCCTTGCAGCATGATATATATCATCCTCATTATCCGGTATCTGAGTGAGAAAAGAATGAATATGATAGTAAAATGCCATCTCATTATCCGGGCGATATGTGTTCCTGATGTCGAGTGCGAGAATCATTGGTACAATGTCATTAAAATATTTTTGTTTTATTATTTGATGTGTTTTGTCTGTAAAAACAGAATAGTGCATTAGCTTAACATAGAGATCTTCATATCTCCTAAATATAACTTTTCGTTGTTCTTTACTCAATACTTGTTCTTTATCAATAATGTTTATTAATTCATCAAACATGTCGCCCAGTGAATGTTGATGTGAGGAAAAATTTTTAATATTTCGGATGTCACGGCTATTCTGGTTTTTAGCCAGAACACCAAAACATGAAAAGACATCATACATTATAGTGATAAAATTATACATAACATTCTCCTTTTATTGCACTATATAAAATTTTAACATTATATCATTTTGCTTTTCTGTTAACTGGTTTTCATTTTTGAATCAATATTTTCTGAACAGGGTAATAGTACACGTATTAACAGATTATGTCAGAAGGCCCCGGTGATGCCTTCTGACGATAGATTAATGTTGTATTCTATTGGTATCTGGAGACCATATGGCAACAGTTACAGTATATTCTCCCCGCTGTAATTCCTATAAAGTGTACCGTTATGATCACAGCACCTCAGATCATGAGCGTTTCCAGTGCTAATCCTGCAAACGTGTATTTCAACTGAATTACATCTACGAAACCCGAAAACCAGGCATTAAAGAGCAAATTGTTGAAATGGTTCATAACGGAGCCGGGGTTCGCGATAGCTCCAGAACGCTGAAGGTGGATATCAACACCGTCATTCTCACTTTAAAAAACGCTCACCACGTAAAGTAACCATATCTCCAGCCGCCAGTGTCGATGTGGCACTTATCTGTGAACTTGATGAACAATGGAGTTTTGTCGAAAACAAAGCTCGTCAGCAGTGGCACTGGTACGCGTATAAGACCAAAGCTGACGGTGTGCTGGCTTACACTTTTGGTCCTCGCACTGATGAAACATGCCGTGAGTTGCCGGAATTCCTGAAGCCATTCTCCGCAGGCATGATAACCAGAGACAACCGGAGCAGTTATACCAGAGAAATGCCACAGGATAAGCATCTTGTCGGCAAGATATTTACCCGGCGCATTGAGCGCAACAATCTGACACTTCGTACTCACATCAAACGACCTGCCCGGAAAACGATTTGCTTTTTACGCTCCCTGGAAATTCACGAAAAGCCATTGGTTCATTTATCGAAAACACTGTACTACTGACTGGAGTCATTACCAGGGCCTCTTTTGCTGTTTTTTTACCAATGAATGATAATGAGAATCGACAGCGATAAGGAGAAAGTAAAATAACAATAATGCTGTTGTTTTCTATCGTATTGATTTTTAATTATTTATTGTCTTTTTGCTCAGCCCATTTTTTTACGCAGACAAATTTACCCGGGGAATACAAACTGTAACGACAGTTCACCACACTATGGGGGATAAAATGCCAGATCAATCCGGACACTGCAGGACTCCTTCACGCATCTTACGGATGCCTGAACTGAGCCAATTGTTAGGTATATCTCGTTCGACAATTTACGAAAAAATGAATCCGTTATCGAAATACTACGATGCAACCTTCCCCAGGCCGGTACGTCTTGGTAGTGGTTCTGTGGGCTGGCGTTCATCAGCTATTGACGAATGGCTTACTTTACATACTGTACCTGCCAGATCAGCAGTCAAAGGTGTTAATGACGAAGTGAGACATACGCTTTCTTCAGATATGACCATGAGCAGATAATTTTTTGTCATCACGTGATCACCTCAGGAGGAAAAAGAAGCATAAGAACAATTTAGCCAGAAGTTTAATTGATAAACAGAATTTCCAGCATTCATTGTTGAAAGAGCAGCTATTGTCGCTATTGTAGCGGTAATTGCTGCTATAACCGAAACGTATTACGAAAAAGGAAGCATTTATGCCTTACATCAAACCGGATATGCCGTATTCAGTATATGCATGACCATCAATGATAGGGAAGGCAATAATTAAAGCTCAATACAATAAACAAGTACCTCTGACTCTGGTTGCAATGTCAGTATTAACAGCGATGTCAATTGCCTGTCAGAATCAGGTTGACGTATGCAGTCCCGGAAATTTACGTGGGGCCGTTAATATTTACACTATGGTTCTGGAGAAAGGGAAAAGACCGGGGGAAAGGTATTAGTGAAATAATTTCTGGAGGTATTAAGAATGAGAAATATGAATGATATTTCGTGGTGAATAATACAGTCTTCACTGAATTAACCTTATCGGTTTATTAAACATCAGATCTACAAATGCTCTGTATTTCTCAGAGCATCAGGTCTGAATAGCAGCTATTTTCGCTATTGTAGCGGGATTTGCTGCTATTTTACTAACCCATTAATGAAAAGAGAGGCTTTTATGTGCTTACTTGCACCAGAAAATCCTTATCCGATATATGCACTACCACCGCTGGTGAGAAATGCAATAATTGAAACTCAAAAAAATACACAGGCACCTTTGGCTATGGTGGCAACATCCGCATTAACAGCGATCTCAATTGCCTGTCAGAATCAGATTGACGTGTGCAGACCTGGAAATTTACATGGGCCTGTTAATCTTTACTCTCTGATTCTGGCTGATTCCGGTGAAAGGAAAACGACCGTGGATAAAGTGTTTATGAAAGCATTTTATCTCAGGGATGAAGCCCTGGCGGAAGAATACGCGAAACTGGTTGAGAATTACAGTACAGAAAAGGAAATATGGGAGCAAAAACAAAAAGCGCTGGAATCAAAATTTCATAAAGAGATTCGTGCCGGTAAAGATTACAAGGCAACAGAATCAGAGCTTGAAACGCATCTGAATAAACCTCCTGTTCCGCCGCAGATACGTCGAACAATTTTTAATGAGACAACGATAGAGGGAATGTTAAAATATTACTCCGATAGCAATCGCTCTTTTGCTCTTGTATCCAGTGAAGGGGGGGTAATTTTTGACAGCCGGGCCATGAGTAAACTGGGAATTATTAACACTTTGTGGGATGGAGGTTCTCTTTTCATCGACAGGAAATCATCTCCCGGAATTAATTTGAAGGAGCCAAGACTGACGATATCGGTGATGATTCAGCCTGATGTTTACCACAAAGGTTTTTGTACGCGAAAAAAAGAAATTGTGAAAACGTCAGGACATCATGCAAGGTTTTTGATGTGTCAACCAACATCAACGCAGGGGACAAGGATAATAACCGGAGATAATTATTCATCACAGTATCAGGATTTGTTTGAAGAGAGGATCAATGAGCTTATTGATGAAAGTCTGGCGATGAGTGGTGAACGACGTTGCCTTCACTTTTCTCCTCAGGCTGCCAGAATCTGGACGGATTATTACAATGATGTGGAATCGAAGCTGGGGGGATTGGGGCCTTTAAGACATTGCCGGGAATATGCTGCTAAAAATGCAGAGTATATGGCAAGACTGGCAGGACTTATTTACCATTCGAGCGGTGAAGAGGGGGAGATTTCCCCTTACACTGCAGAAATGGCGAGAGAATTAGCAATATGGTACGGTAATGAGTATGTGCGGTTGTCTAATCCGTTAACTTTTGACAACTCTGCCCTGACCGTACCTATGCGACTCATTCCAGAGGAGCTTGAACTTTTCAACTGGATAAAAAGCTATTGTATTGAGAAGGGGATCCTCTGTATGAAAAAAAATGACATTTTACAGCGTGGTCCGAACCGTTTCCGGAAAAAGGATAAAATCAACTGGTTACTGGATTTACTGTATGAACAAAACAGAGTTGTACCGGTTATTGAGGGAAAAACGTTGTGTGTCGCACCTAACTTTGACCTCTGAACGACTTAATCGTTGAGTACATATAGTCTCCTCTGCTACTTGCGGAGGAGACTAATGTCTTTACCATGTCAGCGTTGTATTAGAAAACTCTGGTACAGGTCAGTCAGTAAATATAACTGGTGTAACCACTATTTACTATTGGATAGAGTGTTGCTCAGGATATTGTCGGCTTTAGTCTGAGGTGAGGTGGGGCCTTCATTGTTTTCGTGTTCAATAAATAATTTAGGTTAATTAGTATTATTAGTGGAAGTTATGTGATCTGTTATGTTGTCTTGTACGCACTTAACACTGGTTACGTACCGGAACACCATTAGAGTATGTTATGGCTCTGTTACAGTTTATAGGTATGAAAAAATATAATCTTTCCTGTATGAAATAATATTCTTATGGTGTGTGGGGTATGGTCTGTATACCATCATTTTTATGGTGAAGTTAAATATCTGTAGAGGCCTTAAGCTGGGTCGCTGTTTTTACTTAATGGTACAGAAGTATTAATAGCGGTGTTGCCTGTGGCTACCCGATACTGGCTTTTGTGAATGTCAGATTACTTCCTGTAAGTGATTGAATGGTACTTCCTTAAACTCAATTCTATGAGGTGTGTTTTTACCATTATAATTCATACTGGTCCTCAGTTTAAGTGAGTCTTACTGTACTCTGAAATATTACCTCTTTGGAGTAATGAGGTAATACGAAACAGTTTTATCAGGTTGTCTGTGCTGCTGGTTACCTCGTTTATTAATGCCGCGGTACGGCGTTTCTGTACTCTCAGTATTTATGTAATTCCACCTTCCTGTAACTTTTATAAAGTAAGGACTATAAAATGTATAATGCTAATCCCAATTACGAAATGGACTTCATGATTCTGAAAGACGTGAATGAACACATGGAAGGTCTGTTTCAACGTTTTTCTAAACTGTTACCTTTCAGAATTGATTTTGCCTACAGGAAAGACACGCCCAGTTTTGGTCATTCCTGTAGGCACAGTATGTGTATTGAAATGCACCGCTTACTTAGTGAAACCCAAACGATGCTGGCGGGATATTACTGGGTAATGGAATATACGTCAAACAAGGGACTTCATATTCATTTTATCGGCTACCTGGATGGGCAACGTCACAAGAAATTTTATCGGATATCCAGGCAACTGGGAGATATCTGGAGTCGGATCACGGAAGGGGAGGGTTATTTTCACCTGTGCAGTACTAAAGACAAATACCCGGTGCGTATCGATCACGTGATTCACTATAGTGATAAGTCTGCGGTAGACGGTTTACGTTACGCCCTTAGCTACCTGGCTAAACAGGATCAGAAAGAACACGGTATTATTCTGATGCGTAGCAGACTTCCCGAAAAAAGTAACCGCGGCCGACCACGACACAACTGAATTACAGCTGTATTAGAATTAAGTTTCCGTAAGTTGTTGGGAGGTGCTTGAGTTAATAGGCAGTAGAGGGCGGGGCGCTTTGTCATCAGTGTAGGGGACCCGAATTTCTGCCGTGGTGCCTCAGTGGATCGGATACAGGTAACGAATATGGTTCATAAATCTGACAGCGATGAATTAGCTGCATTGAGGGCAGAAAATGCCCGTCTGGTCTCATTACTTGGAATGGCGACGTAAACCGCCGAGCCCTGTGCAGCGCGTTTCCGTATTATCCACCGACGAGAAGGTTGCATTATTTCGTCGGTTGTTTCGTGGGCGTGATGATATATGGGCCCTTCGATGGGAAAGCAAAACCAGCGGCAAATCAGGGTACTTGCGGGCCTGTGCTAACGAATGGCAGCCGGGAATAGCGGTAAACTCCGGATAAAATGTGGGGACTGCGCTCACCGTCAGTTGATCCCTGTATCTGATCTCATCATCTACCACTACACGGTTTAACGGGGCCGCGTCATCTCGGCGTTGCCCGATAAATTCTTTTCTACGTATAATAACCAGAATGAACGTGTAAAACACCATAGTATTCAGAACTATAAACATCGAAACCTGCCATATTGACCAGAATAAATGACCTTATTTTTACTGAAATTTAAGGAGAACACCGTTGGAAGTAGAAATGTGGGATGGTGGCTTACAAGAACAGGAAGTATTGGCTATTGAGAAAATAAAAGCTGCTTTTTCAGTCAACGTATCTAAGCCTGACAAGCCTTTCCGTAGCGGTTCAATTAGTGAGCAGCTAAAAAGCTATGGTTTTATCGGCAATGAAATGTTCCCTTGGAAAGGTTATGCAGGTTTTCGATTTGTTGAGGCAAAAAAAGAGGGGGAATTCGATTTAGTTATTGTAACACACTGCAACGTGATCATTGTTGAACTGAAAGACTGGAACCATCAGCCTGTAACCGCACGCGGAGATACTTGGTTTAAAGGTGATAAGAACATGGGGCGCTCGCCAGTAAGCGTGACTCGTAGCAAAAAATTCATGCTGGACAAAAAACTCAAGCGTCTGGTAGACCGTTTTACGAACAAAGGCTATATCCCGATTGTTCATTTTTTTGTTGTGATGACCGGCAATGCAGATTTCAGCGCGCTGCCGGAGGAACAACGGCGCCATACGATCTCGTTAAAAGATTTCCTGAAGTTTGCCGATCGCGGGAGCTTCAATAACTATTTCAAACCGCACCCAGCTACCAAGGTTCTTAACAAGGATTTCCATCTTTTCGATGATTTGTTCCTAGGGCCTCAGACGGCACCAAAAGCCTTGAGAGTTAATGGCTATGAAGCTAATGATATGATTTTCGAACATCCTAAAAAGGTGTATCGAGAATATCTGGCAAAATCTGAGATATCAACGAACAGCGAAGCGCTACTCAGAGTATGGAATTTTAGAAATATAACGGGAACGAAAGCGAATACCCCGGAAGGACGAGCTCAGATTGTTTCACGTGAGCGCGAAGTGTTACAGCACATCAATCACCAGAATCGTGACCTGTATAACCACTGTCTCAGGTCTTTGACGAGTTTTCAGAAAGACGAGGTGACGGCCGAGTATAGCGAAGTCTACGAAGTTCCGCCGGGTCATGTCCGGTTTAATGAGTTTATCGGAAAATATGGTAAGAACTTTTCTGATATGGACCGCTTGAATGTGGTGAAACTGCTCATTGCAAAGTTTAGTGATCTCCATGAGATGAAAATTGCGCACAGGGATGTCGCCGATCACAGTCTGTGGATTTCACCTTCAAAAGAAGTTGCTCTTTCGAACTTTATTTCGGCTTACCACCAGCCAGCCGGAACGGTTGGCGATTACCGTAAGCTTTTATCCGTAGGTGCAGTCCACGTAAAAGACATGCTTGATAAGGGCGAGCTTACGCCTTTTCAGCAAGATGTTCATACTCTGGGCCTTGTCGCCTGGCACTTATTTAGCGGTATGCGCATGTCGCCAAAGAGTCTGGAGAAAGTACAGGACAACATGCTAAACAGCCAGCACTGGTATTCATCTGTATTACGGGATGCCGTTGCCGCAAAATTCACTTCTGCAACAGAATTCTTTGATGCCCTGAAACAAGCCGAACCTGCTGGCAAGGATATTCCAACATTTGATGATACTGAGCTTGACCCTTACCGACATGCTATCAATCACGCTCGTCAATACCCGGAAGACGATGGCTTTCAGTTTCAGGTCGAAACAGTCGACAAAGAAGTCTATATCTCGAAAGGAAGGCTCGTGAAGGCTTGGCTGAATGTTGGGGGACAGGGATACGATCCGTCAATTAATTTCCAGGTTCTGAAGTTTTTAAAGCAGGTTGAGCGGCTTTCTTCAGTTAAAACAACGTATCTACCTCAAATTCGTGAATTCGGTATCGCATCAAAATCATCAAGCCTATATATGGTCACGGATCAGGTACAGGGAGAAACCTGGGATAAAATAGCGGTCCCCGATGATGAAAAAATCGACCTCATTGGTAAGTTTGTCGCCGCCGTTGAGCACTTACATGGTCTGGGTGTTTCTCACGGGGACATCCACCCTGGCAATGTGATATTTGAGACACAGAGCCGTTTGCTTTTTCTCATCGATATCCCCGATTTTTCACCGTCCGGTGACGAACCTAAAAATCACAGTTACAGCCCTGAATACATTGATAATTGTACTTCTTTTGAACGTGACAACTATGCAGTGATGAAGATGTCCTGCGAGTTGCTAGGCATGTCATGGGGGCTGGAATCAGACATTTATCCGACAATCGCGAATGCTATCCGAGCAGAGCTGGAAGATCCGGTTTTTGGGTTTAAGGATTTAGGCCGCTTTAAAAAAGCGATAGATAGTAATGACCTGGTGCCAGAACAAGACCTGATAGAGATTACTGCAGGAAATGCCGATGAAATAATCTCTATTCTGCCTGATAACGGGCATCTGTATGTCAAAGTTAAGTCAAATCCTAAAGCGCCAGCTGAAGTAAATGTGACTTTCTCTGGGATTGGTGGCAGTTTTACTGCGGTGTTCAACAAAGATCAGAAGACGCTGGTTCATGGCTTCAGGCCACGGGCTCGCGTCACAATTCGTAAGCAAGATATTGATGAAAGCCAGTTCGAAATTGATACTGGCATCAAGATTATTCCCGGCAGTCCGCAGGATCTGTCGGCGTTGACAGTATTGCTTAATGAAGAAGAATCTTTTGCGCGGGCAATCGAGTTGATTGCCGCAACTGAAGATGTTCAGGTACAAGAGCCACTTACGCTTCAGCTAAAAGATACCTTTGCAAGGCTTGATAAGCAGACGCTTGAACCTTCTTTAAGAGAAGTGCTGGAAATCCCAACAGTGAAACTGTGGCGCGCCATTCTGGATACTGAAACAGAATCTTATCCAAACATTGAAATCAGCGGTGAAGTGGTCCCGGTTGCAGATGCTCATGGAGAGCTTCTTCTCCCTTACTCTGCTGATGTTGATCCACTCGGTGCTTTCAGAAGTAGTGATGAAGTCGAAGCCTTACAGGTCGATCAGGAAGGTGTTGAGCGATTTATTGGTGAAGTGTCACTTAAGAAGTCAGAGCTCAAAGAGATTCGTCTTGTCAAAGTTAGTTCAGCAGCCTTCAAGCTGAAGGATTCTGATATTGTCTTCTTCCGTACAAGGCCGACTCGTGCATCTTATCAGAAACGTAAACGCGCACTGGAACGTCTCCTAGATCGAGAAAGTGTGCTGCCTGACTTAATTGACTTGTTCGATCCATCCTGCAAACAGGCGGCTCAAAATTATGGTATCACTCTCAGCGATACCGATTTTGCCAGATACGACCGTGAAGATCAGCACGGAAACAAGATCAGTCTGAATGAACAGCAAAGAAAGGCGTTTAACAAACTGGTCAATAATGGCCCTCTCTCCCTGCTTCAGGGGCCACCGGGGACCGGTAAAACCGAGTTCATCGCGGCCTTTGTTCACTACCTGATCGAGAAACAGAATACCAAACGCATTTTACTGGTCAGCCAGTCACACGAGGCTGTGAATACAGCGGCCGAGCGTATCAGAAAGCATTGTTCCCGGCTTGGTACAGAGTTGGACGTTGTCAGGTTCAGCAACCGAGAGGGAGCCGTTTCCCCTGGCTTAAAAGATGTGTACTCACACGCAATCACAACAGAGAAGCGCGAACTCTTCAATGCTGAAATTAAGTACCGTGTTGAAGCATTGAGTGAAGCTATTGGTCTGGAGCCGGGATTTATTTCGGGTGTTGTTCTTGCAGAGCTCAATTTGTTCAGACAAATCGATCACCTTGAGAAATTGCTCTATCAGGTTAACAATTTAACGGATTCAAATGAGAGCAATGAACTGAAAGATATTGCAGTCGAACTCGATTTTTCCATCCGCTCTAAGCTGAGTCAGGAGTATGGGATTAACTTGGACAAAGGCGTGAAGGTCTCAGCAGCAAAAGACATTCTGATTTCCAAGCTATGTACAGAGTATGGTGTCAGACCTGATGAGGCAAGACGAGTAAAAGCAATAGCTAAAATATCCCGTGATATGCAGGATGCTATGTCGGGAGAGCGAGTGAACCTGGACGAGTTTTATTCGCGCTCCAGACAGTTAGTGGCTGGCACATGCGTTGGTATTGGACAAGGGCACATTGGCATTCAGGAGAATATCTATGACTGGGTGATTATTGATGAGGCGGCGCGCTCGATTTCAAGTGAGCTGGCCATTGCAATGCAGTCAGCCCGGCGTGTCCTGTTGGTGGGTGACCACATGCAGCTTCCTCCATTGTACTCAGATGCCCACAAGGCGGCATTAGCGAGGAAGCTGGGTATCAATAACTCCCGCACTGAAATTGACGAGGTATTACGAAGTGACTTTGCCCGAGCCTTCAACTCTGCTTATGGTGCGCAGACGAGTGCAGCTTTGATGACCCAGTATCGTATGGCTCCACCGATTGGTAATCTCGTATCGAAGACGTTTTATGACGGGAAGCTTCTGAATGGAGTACGGGCAATTCCGGATGTCTATCAGCAAGCTCCGGAAGCGTTACGTAGCGTTGTAACCTGGCTTGATACTGCTAATCAGGGCCACCGAGCACATCATCTTGAAGATCGCGGAACAAGCATTTACAACCGATGTGAAGCTGACGAGATTATTTCTGTTCTTAAACAGGTGTCAGAGAATGAAGAATTTGTCGCTAAGCTTTCAAAACTTGTTAGCAAAGATGAAGCCGCTATCGGCGTGATATGTATGTATGCCGAACAAAAGCGGTTACTCCGTCAGAAATTCAATCAGGAAATCTGGAGCGAGGGATTTAAGGACATTGTTAAAATTGACACTGTTGACAGTTATCAGGGAAAGGAAAATCGGATCATTATCCTGTCACTGACGCGTTCGGATAAGCAGCATAGCCCAGGTTTCTTACGCGTTCCAAACCGTATAAATGTCGCGATGTCACGCGCAATGGATCGACTGTTGATTGTGGGTAATGCCGATATCTGGAAGGGAAACAATAAAGAATTGCCATTAGGCTACGTTGTAAGTTATATGGCTGCGCGAGGTCAGGAAGCTGGATACAGGTTCCTCTCTGCTCAGCAGGGAGGCAAAAAGAAATGATATCTGATAACAAAGTTACCTATCATGAGGTTGACTTCCTGCTGCCAGCACAGAGGTTTAACATTCAGTTTTCCTATGTTTCCCAGAAGGGGCTGCCATTTATCCGGGAGTTTGTGCTGAGACTGGTTCATGTAGCTTCGATGAGCAAAGCACAAATAGCAACCTATTTCGGCCTGACCCACCGTGAGACAGAGGAGGCGATTTCCGATCTTGTGCAGCGTGGCGAATTGACGCTCTCCTCAGACGGCAGACTGGCCTTAACAGACAAATCAAATGGCTATTTTTCAGAGGTTGGCGAGATACCGCATCTTTCAACTATTCAGGACAGTGGCTGTACTTTATCCTTTGATTTAGCCACATTTAGTTGCTTCAGCAACCAGGCTTTTCAGGACCACTGGAGGGGAGGGGTAACATTAAAGGTTGATGACAACAACATTTCTCAAAGTGAGAAACTGGTTGAGAAGCACTTTCAATACCAGTTTAATCAAATCCTGGATAAAGGTTACCTGTCTCACCTGCAGGTTCAGGTCGGAAAAGAACAACCTTCTATCTATACCGTTAATTCTGTTAATAAGCTGCGGCAAATACCACTCCGTTTAACAACGGAATTTAAAATGGATAGCGATGGTAAGGCTGTCGAGCGTGAAGACTATGAACAGTTAAATAGTTCGGAATGTGTTCATGAGTTAATGGCTGTTGAGATAGCCAGGTTATCACGGCATAACAATACCATGAGTATTTTTAAGGCCATGCAATCCATTAACGATGACCTTACGCTTAAGCTGTTTGACTCTAAAACGAATCGACTTAATCCGTTGTTTATCAAAGATATGCAAGCACTGGAAGAATACTCGTCCTCAGGCAGAACGACTTTTTTAGGTCCGGTTTATTCTAAAAACAACTGGGAAAAGCTGCAGAAAGCTCTGGCACCAGCGCTCAATCAGCGTATCAGAGATAAAACTGATTATGGAGGTAGCCCGTTCATCTGGGTGGCACCATCAGATCCCTACTGGTCAAAAAGCATTCGATTTATCTCAAGCCTGAGCAATTTTCTTAGCAAGTCGGCTACGAAGGATAAGCAGCTGTATAAACCGGTGCTGTACGTACCTGTCCGGGATGCAGCTGATGCTCGGGTTGCCAGACAGTGGAAGTATGAACTTGGGCAATTCCATGAGTACGCTAAAGGACTAGTTGAGGGGCTGTTAGATGGTAATGTTGAGATCCTTCATCTTGAGGATGAGTTATCTGCCGTTATCTATCATATTTCTCAACCCGAAATATTGCCTGTAACGATGCCACTGGGCTTTATCACAACGAACAAAGAAACGGTTAAGATTATTGGTACTCTGGTTACTGAATATATCAAAGGCACCACTGGTTTTGATAAGTTTCATGACTGTGGCGCAATTTCGGCAATGATTAAGAAAGGTTGAGCTGTTGGAACAGGAGGTATGGGGCATGTTTGCGTATTTTTATGGAAAGAAATAACCCAATGACGGCGTTACTCTCCAACTGGGTTGACGCGTGCTGCCTGTTAATGGCTCCGCTGAATGATGCCCTATACCGTTATGTGATGAACACCCGCCTGGGAACCATCCACGGCACGTCGGTCGGCGAACTGCTGGCGTGGATCAAAGAAGATGAAAACCCTCGCAAAGGCGAGATGGTGCTGATTATTGAAGGCCATAAAGCCCAGGATGACGAACTGCCCGCCGATGCGCTGCGTACGCTGGCGCTGTTGTAGGCTGAGCTGCCGTTGAAGCAAGCGGCGGCGTTGGCGGCAGAAATCCACGGAGTGAAGAAGAATGCGTTGTATAAGTATGCGCTGGAACAGCAGGGGGAATAAGCCCCTGCTGCCGGTTTTGCCGGGTGGCGCTTGCGCCTTACCCGGTCTGCTCATTGGGACAAGCGTTTAGTTAACGGGCACCGCCTCAAACACCAGCGTTTCCAGCGGCTGCAACGTAATCACCGTCGCGTTTTTATACTCAACGGGCACGGTTTTATTGCTGCCGTATACCGCTTTCAGACTAAACTGCGCCACGTCTCCTGTCGGTATTTCGAAATCCTTAGCCAAATCCAGATAGTAGGCCTGTGGCTTATCCGATGGGTTGCGCAAACCGAGAATGGCTTTGTCTTTGCTCCAGGATGCCCAGCCGTACACGGCAAGCGCCGTTGGGTCGCCGCCAATCCAGTGGGTATCAACCAGCACGCTGGCATTTTCCTTCGACCATTTTGCAGCCTTCGCCAGCGTATCCCACTTCACCTTGTTCAGCATGGACGGGGTAATATACAGCTCCTGCAGCTGGGTGCCGGTCGCGAAGTAGCTCCAGACCTGATCGGCAAAGTCGCTGTCCGTTTGCACCTTCTCTAACCCGTAATAGGCATTCTCGGCGCTGACTATCCCGTGGTACATCAGCGAGTTCAGCGGGAACAGAGGGCCTTTACGGACAATGGAGCGGTACGTCTCGGCATCGCGGTAGGTCATCCACTGCTGCACCGGCGTACCGGAACCATACAGGTTGATGTCATCTCCCTGACGCCAGATAGAATCAGCGTAGAACAGCCAGGACGGGCTGGCGTCGGTGCCGGTGGTCAGGTTGATAAACAGATTCGGGGTTGCGCTGCGCATATTGTGCAGCAGGGCGATTGATGCATCGAAATCTGAGGCGAACGAGCTGCCTTTGATATGCGAACTGGCGTTACCCATCCCGTCGAGTTTAAACGAGGTGATGTGCTCGTTTTTGATAAGCTTGATGATCCGCTCATTGAAGTTTTTAAAGTAGTTCGCTCCCGACAGCGCCATATGAGACGACAATAACTCAGTCCGCCTGGCGCCGATTATTCTGGCCGGTTTTGT
>ERZ857984.600-NODE-600-length-40565-cov-8.473216_pt1 | contig 40565 bp, 34 predicted proteins | sample MGYA00519914_ERZ857984 | MGnify/ENA primary metagenome ERZ857984 (study PRJEB31778, sample SAMEA3449417) | human gut metagenome | biome: human gut; feature: human-associated habitat; material: faeces | place: United Kingdom | collected 2010/2012 ... | reverse complement strand
ACATGGGGGTGTCGTCCTTGGAGGGGGCGGACATGACCACATGCTTGGCGCCGGCCTCGATATGGCCCTTGGCCTTGTCCTTGGTCAGGAACAGGCCGGTGGACTCGATGACGTACTCCGCGCCGATCTCCTTCCAGGGCAGGTTGGCGGGGTCACGTTCGGCGTACACGGGGATCACGTGGCCGTCCACGATGATGGAATTATCGCCGGAGGACACCTGGGCATTGATCCTGCCGTGCATGGTGTCATACTTCAGCATATAGGCCAGGTAATCGGCGGGACACAGGTCGTTGATGCCCACGATCTCGATCTCGGGGTGCTGCAGGCTGCAGCGCAGGACCATGCGGCCGATGCGGCCAAAACCATTGATGCCGACTTTGATGCTCATATAAACACAGCTTCCTCTCCGTAATGGAATATATCAAATGTATGGTACGTTTAGTATTATATGCGATGAATTCCAAAAATGCAAGACCCTTTTTAAAATTTTTCTGATTTTCCAGAATGCGACAAATATCTTGTGTTTTTCCTCTTTCTTTGATATAGTATGGTATAAATTTGCATGACAGACAGAACGTTCCGGGGATAAGCGTTGGGCTTTTCCGGAATCGTAAACAATAGCGGAAGGAGGCTGTCATCACATGGAATACAGCGAAGCCGAAAAGCAGATGCTCCGCGAGGTGCTGCCGGGGATTGCCGTCCAGCTGCGCGGGGCATTGGCCAATATACATGGGGCTCTGGGCCGCCTGGCTCCGGAGCGGCTGCGGGACCGGGACACCGGAACGGACCGCAGCGCCGCCATTCTGTGCCAGAGCTATTACAAGATCCTTCGGGTGGTGAACAATCTGTCCGACGCCCCCATGCTGGCGGAGGACAAGCCCCTGGGCACGGAGAACGTGGAGCTGGTGGAGCTGCTGGAGGGTCTGTGCCGCCAGGGGCAGGTCCTGGCGGAGCTGCTGGACCTGCGCCTGGTGTTCACCTGCCGGGATCGGGCCCACGTCATCGCCGCCAACCGGGAGCTTTTAGAGCGGCTGTTCTGGAACCTGGTGTCCAACGCCATGAAATTCACGCCCCCCGGCGGGACCATCGAGGTATCCCTGCGGACGGGGCCGGAGTGCGTGCTGCTGTGCGTGAAGGACAGCGGCCCCGGCATTCCTCAGGACAAGCTGGAGCGTCTGTTTGACCGCTGGCAGCACAGCAATATGGACCTGCCGGTCCACGGGCTGGGCCTGGGCCTGCCCCTGTGCCGCCGCATTGCCCAGGGCCACGGCGGCAGCCTGGTGGTCTCCTCCCGGAAGGGGGAGGGCACCGCGGTGACGGTGCGCCTGCCGGACCGCCGCAGCGGCGTGACCCTGGTGCGCCAGCCGCTCTTCCACTATACCGGCGGCTTCAACCCGGTGCTGGTGGAGCTGGCCGACGCCCTGCCGGTCCAGGCGTTCACCAGGAATTATATTGATTGAAGGATTGCCGTTTTTTCCCTGTTTTATGCATAGGAGGTCACACATGGAAGGAAAACGCGTATTGGTGGCCATGTCCGGCGGGGTGGACAGCAGCGCCGCCGCTCTGCTGCTGCGGCAGCAGGGGTACGAGTGCGACGGGGCCATGCTGCGGCTGTATAACGGCGAAAAGGCGGGGACCTGCTGCTCTGCCGACGACGCCGACGACGCCCGGTCTGTGGCCTATCGCCTGGGCATGAAGTTTTATGTGTTCAACGAGACGGAGCGCTTCGCCCGGGAGGTCATGGACCGGTTCGTGGCGGAATACTGCGCCGGACATACCCCCAACCCCTGCATCGACTGCAACCGCTGCCTGAAGTTCGGCGCGCTGCTGGACCGGGCTCTGGTGCTGGGGTATGACTACATCGCCACCGGCCACTATGCCCGGGTGGACCGGGATCCGGACACGGAGCTGTATCGCCTGCTGCGGGGCCGGGACCGGCGGAAGGACCAGAGCTATGTGCTCTATCAGCTGACCCAGGGCCAGCTGGCCCACCTGCTGCTGCCAGTGGGAGACTATGACAAGCCCGCCATCCGGGAAAGCGCCCGCCAGGCGGGGCTGCTGAACGCCGGCAAGGCCGACAGCCAGGACATCTGCTTTGTCCCCGATGGGGACTACACGGCGTTTTTGCAGGAATACGGCCATGTGACCCTGGAGCCCGGGAACTTTGTGGACCGGGAGGGCCGGGTGCTGGGCCGCCACAAGGGCCTTCCCTGCTACACCACCGGCCAGCGGAAGGGGCTGGGGGTGTCCGCCGGGAAGCACGTCTATGTGGTGCGGAAAAACGCCCGGGACAACACCATTCTGCTGGGGGATGACCGGGACCTGTTCACCAGCCGCCTCACCGCCTGCCGGGTGAACTGGATCGCCGGGGCCGCCCCGGCGGGCTCCATCCGGGTCACCGCCAAAACCCGATACAGCCAGACGGAGGCCGAGGCCGCCGTGACCCCCCTGCCGGACGGGCGCATGGAGGTGGTCTTTGACCGGCCCCAGCGGGCCGTCACCGCCGGACAGGCGGTGGTGCTGTACGACGGGGACCAGGTGCTGGGCGGCGGCGTCATCGAGGACTGAGTCTGTCCAAAAAGGGCAGCGCCCTTTTTGGACAATCGGAGGAGCGTTATGATCATTAACTGCGTATGGGAGCATAATGGCAATGACACCTTGCTTTATGCCACAAATTTTGTCGGTGCATATGCCCGTGGCGAAAGCCTTGAAATCGCAAAGACAAAGATGCCGCAGGAAATCGTTTCTTATTGCAGCTGGCTGGGCATGGAGGCCGAGGGCAAAGCGGAAATCGTGATCGTCGGAGAAAAATGCTCCGAGCTTACAATTCGGGATGCGGATTCCGATGTGTTTTTTGAAAGCGAACAAGCACCACTGACAACAGAAGAATATGAGACGCTTAAAACCCTTGCGCTGAAGTCAGCAAAGGATTTCCTCGCATTGTTCGAATCTATCCCGGATAAGAACGCAGCCGCCGCACCGAAACGCAAGACCTTTTACGGACAAGTTCCCCGCACGGCAAATGAAATGTACGAGCATACAAAGAATGTGAATACATATTATTTTGCGGAGATCGCTGTGAAGGCTGATCATGACGGCAACATATACGAATGCCGCAAGCGGGGATTTGAGGCGCTGGAATCAAGCCCCAATTTTTTGCAGAATACCGTCAGAAAAGGCAGCTATGGTGAGGATTGGTCACTGCGTAAAGTCCTGCGCCGTTTTATCTGGCATGACCGCATTCATGCCAAGGCAATGTATCGAATGGCGATAAAAGTGTTCGGCGCGGAGCATGTGGTAAATCCGTTTTGCTTTTGATTGGAGAAGACTATGGACATTGAATTTGTAAATCCGGGCGTTGATTATATGATTCAGCGGATGATGGACTTTCAGACCGAAGACGAGTCAGCCTTTTGGTCTGAACCCCTATACTGTTTCTATCCGCAGCTTGATAAAGCCTATGCGATCAGTTTACCTTTCTCCGAAAGGAGCGAATACATTGAGCGAACCATGCGAGCCGTTTATGCCGAGTTGGAAGATACGATCAATGAAAAGGCAGCTTTATATACTCGCCATTGGAACGCTTGTAAGCCGCAGATTACAGCAGCTTTATCGGATGCTTTTGGCGTGGATTGTGCCAACTTATTTAACGACATACGGTGCAATTTGAGCTTGAATCCTATTGAGCCGCGGTTTCTGAAAGAACACTGTTATGATACTTTCTATCTGAACAGCGAAAGAGGCGCGATCGGTGGTGGAATACACGAGATCATACATTTTGTTTGGTTCCATGTATGGAATAGGTTGTTCGGAGACAGTTACGACGAATATGAACGCCCATCACTCAAATGGATTTTGAGTGAAATGGTGGTTGAGTCTGTGATGAAGGATGAACGACTCAGTTCCATCAATCCCTACTTCCCCAGAGAGAACGGCGGCTGCATCTACCCCTATTTTTTCGATATGGTGGTGGATGGCAAACCGATTTTGGACACGCTGGATGCCATGTACCAGAGTCAGCGTATCGAGGATTTTATGCGGAATAGTTATGCTTATTGCAAAGAACATGAAGCGGCTATCAGAGCGCATATTCAGAATTCGGAGGGCGGTATCTTTGCCAGATAACAGGAATCGCAAGCGGCCGATACAGGTCAGATTCTTTGTGGATTTTCATTGATGGCAGGGTTCGGTGAAGAAATTGCAATATTACAGTCTTAACAAAAAGAGACGGGCCTCGGGCGTGTGCCGATAAGACAGTAATTTGAGAAAATTACGAAATCGGCAACTGCGAAACAGGATTGGACAAAACAGGCGACATTCAACTTCGGTTGGATGCCGCCTGTTTTTACATCTAAGGGTTGAGAATCACCTGTTTTTTGCGCTGTAAAGCAAGGATAACGAAAAGGGTGAAATAGTTATCGCCTCTGTGCGGTTCTTTTGTGAAACAGCGAATCGCTGCATAGCGGATACCGTTCGCTGGGGAGTGCGTATATTTACGATTGTGCAAAACACCCCACAAAACCGCAAAGTCGATAGGTGGGTATTTCGATGCAGAGTATGTTCGACACGGTGGAAACTGAAAATCAACTTTCATTCGCAGAAAAGTTACATTTTAGGGTGTTAAATTCCGAGTATTCTATTGAAAACAGAGCTATCCTTGTGATAAAATATGTGTACACACTAACAGTCGGGAGACAGGGCAAGGAGTAACCAAGTGAGAATACAACATAAAAACCTAACAATCCGCCAAGCCGAGGTTACCGATGCGAAGCAGCTTGCCGCTTGGTGGAATGATGGTGCTGTGATGGCACACGCAGGCTTTCCCAACGGTCTGGGAACGACCGAGGAAGAAGTTGTAAAAGGGCTTAGAAATGGTCTTCTGGTCGTTGAGGAAAGCGACCGTCTGATTGGCGAGTGCAATTACCACAATGCGTCAGATGGAGTTGCAGAAATTGGCATTAAGATCTGCGAAACCGATTGTCAGAACCGTGGTGTTGGCAGAAAGGTTTTGAGTATGCTGATCCGTTGGCTCTTCAGAAACGGCTATGCCGAAATCGTCCTCGATACGAACTTGACGAACACAAGAGCGCAGCACGTTTACGAATTACTTGGATTCCGTAAGGTACGGACCAATATCGACTCTTGGAAGGACCAACTCGGTCGGCTTCAATCATCGGTTGATTATGCGCTGGTTGAGCAGGATTTTGTCAGTTATGAGTGATGGAGACACCTATGCCGGATAACCGGAATCTCCGGCGACCGGTACAGGTCAAATTCTTTGAATCGGCTGTTTGAAAAAAAGAGGGACTTCGGTCCCTCTTTTTTTGCGCGCACGCGCAGGCAGTGCAAATATTTATGCACCGCGTGCGGATATTTTTTCACTATACTATTGACATAATGAATATATGCGTGTATAATATCCATAATTAAGAATATTTATTCAAAGGAGTGCGCAATGAAACACCTTCTCAAGCTGTCCGACCTTACCTCAGACGAGATATTCTCCCTTCTCGATCTCGCGGATAAGTTGAAATATGAAAAAAAGCACGATATCCCCCACCCGATCCTCGCCGGCAAGACCCTCGGCATGATCTTTCAGAAATCCTCGACGCGCACCCGCGTATCGTTTGAATGCGGAATGTATCAGCTCGGCGGAAGCGCGCTCTTTCTCAGCTCGCGCGATCTTCAGATCGGGCGCGGAGAGCCCGTTGAGGACACCGCGCGCGTCCTTTCGAGATATCTCGACGGGATCATGATCCGCACTTTTGAGCAGGCGGAGGTCGAAGCGCTCGCCGAATACGGCACGATCCCCGTGATAAACGGACTCTCCGACTACTGCCACCCCTGCCAGGTCCTCGCCGATCTCCAGACCGTGCGCGAGCACAAGGGCACGACCGAGGGAAAGAAGCTCTGCTTCATCGGCGACGGGAACAACATGGCGAATTCGCTGATCGTCGGCGGAATCAAAACCGGAATGTCGGTATCCGTCGCGTGCCCCGATTCGCACCGTCCCGATCCCGGAATCATGAAGTGGGCGGCGGAGAACGGCGATTTCAGCTGTTCCTCCGACATTCTCGGGGAAGCCGCGGGCGCGGATGTCGTGTACACCGATGTTTGGGCGTCGATGGGACAGGAGAGCGAAGCGGCGGAGCGCGCGAAGATATTCGAAGGATTTCAGGTAAACGAATCCGTTATGGCGGCGGCAGCTCCCGGAGCGATGGTGATGCACTGTCTGCCTGCGCACCGCGGCGAGGAGATCACCGCCGAGGTGTTCGAAGCCCACGCGAACGAGATCTTCGACGAGGCGGAGAACAGGCTCCACGCGCAGAAGGCAGTGCTGGCAACGCTTTTGTAAAAGCGGCGGGCGGGCAGTGCCCGCAACGCGGTATACCGTGTGACCGAATTCGATAAGCATAGCATTCTTCCGAATGCCATGCAGGAGCTTTATATGTTGGGGGTTTCACCCCCACGCCCCTGAGCGGGGATGCCCCCGCAGGCAAAAGGACACGGATTACATAAATCTATAGCTGTACATTCACTTACCGTGTCCGCGAGAAATGGGCATTGCCCATTTCTCCGACGTAAAACCTGTGCCTGTAAAGCGCAGCGGAATCTGCAAGCTGTCTTCCGAGTTTAAGTGCTCTTTCGGGAGAAAGAGCTCCGAAATGCCCCTCAGTTCAAAAGTTTTTGGGGGTGCGGGACCTTTTTTCAAAAAGGTCCCGCGTGTTCCTCGTCATCCCCTGTGAAAGGTAATATCATGAAAGCTTATCTTGTGCTGTGCGACGGAGCCGTATTCGAAGGCGAGCGCATCGGCGCGGCGCGCGACTCCGTCGGCGAGCTTGTATTCACGACAGGCTCCGTCGGATATCTCGAAACGCTGACCGATCCGAGCTACGCCGGTCAGATAATAATGCAGACCTTCCCCCTCATCGGAAATTACGGTGTCATCCCCGAGGACTTCGAGGGCAAATGCGCCTGCCGCGGCTACGTCGTGCGCGAGCTGTGCGATACACCGTCGAATTTCCGTTCTCAGGAGGATCTCGACACCTTTCTGCGCGAAAACGACATCCCCGGGATCTGCGGCGTCGATACGCGCGAGCTCACGCGGATCATCCGCTCCGAGGGCACGGTAAACGCCGCGATCGTGTCCGATCCCTCGGCGGTAACGCATCAGGCTCTCTCCTCCTACCGCGTCTCGGATACCGTTGACGAGGTGGGCTGCCGCGAGATCGCCCTCTTCCCCGCCGAATGCGAAAAATACCGCGTCGCGCTGCTCGACTTCGGCGCAAAGCGGAACATCCTCCGTTCGCTCACCGCGCGCGGTGCGTCCGTCACCGTATTCCCCCATACGACCCGCGCCGAGGATATCCTCGCCGGGGGCTTTGACGGCGTAATGCTGTCGAACGGTCCCGGCGACCCCGCCGACAACACGTTTGAGATCGCGCAGATCGCAAAGCTGCTCGGGAAAATACCCCTGTTCGGGATCTGCCTCGGGCATCAGCTCACCGCGATCGCCGCGGGCGGAACGACCGAGAAGCTGAAATTCGGGCACCGCGGCGCAAATCAGCCGGTGCGCGACCTTGCCGACGGGCGCACCCGCGTCACAAGCCAGAACCACGGCTACGCCGTCGTATCGTCTTCCCTTCCCCCGTCGGCGAAGCTCCGCTTCGTAAACGCAAACGACGGAAGCTGCGAGGGGATCGACTACCCCGAGCTGCGCGCATTCACCGTGCAGTTTCACCCGGAGGCGTGCGCGGGGCCCCACGATATGTCGTTTCTTTTCGACAGATTCACCGATCTTATGAAGGAGGGCTGAGTGTGCCTCTCGATAAAAATATAAAGAAGGTTCTCGTGATCGGCTCCGGTCCGATCGTGATAGGACAAGCCGCCGAGTTCGACTACGCGGGCGCACAGGCGTGCCGCGTTCTCCGCGACGAGGGGATCGAGACGGTCCTCGTGAACTCAAATCCCGCGACGATCATGACCGACCGCGAAAGCGCGGACGAAATATACCTCGAGCCGCTCACGGAAAAAACGCTCGAACGGATAATCGAAAAGGAAAAGCCCGATTCGCTTCTTGCGGGGCTCGGCGGGCAGACCGGGCTTACGCTTGCGATGAGGCTTTCCTCAAGCGGATTCCTCGACCGCGCGGGAGTGCGCCTCCTCGGTACCGATGCCGCCGCGATCGACCGCGCCGAGGACCGCGAAATGTTCCGCGACACGATGAGAAAGCTCGGTCAACCGACCGTCCCCTCCGAAATCGCAACCGACGTTGACGGCGCGCTCGCCGCAGCGGAGAAGATCGGATACCCCGTGATAATCCGCCCCGCGTTCACGCTCGGCGGAGCCGGAGGCGGCGTCGCCCGCAGCGCCGGCGAAATGCGCGAACGCGCGCAGCTCGGGCTGGACATGTCCCCTATCACGCAGATCCTCGTCGAAAAATACATCTTCGGCTGGAAGGAGATCGAATTCGAGACACTGCGCGACAGCGCCGGAAACGCTGTCGCGGTCTGCTCGATGGAGAACGTCGATCCCGTCGGAGTACACACGGGCGATTCCGTCGTCGTCTCGCCGTGCCTCACTCTTTCGGATAAGGAATTTCAGATGCTTCGCTCCGCGTCGCTCAACATCATATCGGAGCTCGGCATCGTCGGCGGCTGCAACTGCCAATTCGCGCTCAACCCGGATTCCTTCGAATACGCGGTGATCGAGGTGAATCCGCGCGTGTCGCGTTCCTCCGCGCTCGCCTCCAAGGCGACCGGATACCAGATCGCAAAGGTATCGACGAAGATCGCGCTCGGCTACACGCTCGACGAGATAAAGAACGACGTCACGGGCAAGACCTGCGCCTGCTTTGAGCCCGCGCTCGATTACGTCGTCGTCAAATTCCCAAAATGGCCGTTCGATAAATTCCGCACGGCAGAGCGCACGCTCGGCACGCAGATGAAAGCGACCGGCGAGGTCATGGCGATCGGTCAGAGCTTTGAAGAAGCACTGATGAAAGCCGTCCGCGGCGCGGAATGCGGCACGGATACCCTCCGCTATACGAAAGAAAATGTCTATTCTTCCCCCGACGATCTTTCGATCTGCGACGACCGCCGCCTGTTCCGCGTGTTCGCGGCTCTGCTTGAAGGAGAGACGGTCGGAATCATACACGAAAAAACAAGGATCGACCGATTCTTCATCGATAAAATAAAAAAGCTTACGGATTTTGAGCGCTGCGCCGCCGGACGCGCGCTGAATGCCGAGGAATACAGAGCCGCGCGGCGCATGGGCTACACGGACGGCGCGCTTGAGCGCCTGAGCGCCCATCCCCTGCCGGAAAAGCTCACAATATCCTATAAAACGGTCGATACCTGCGCCGCCGAATTCGAAGCGCAGACGCCGTACTTCTATTCCTCCTGCGACACCGTCTGCGAAAGCCGCGGCACGCCGAAGAGCGGAAAAAAGGTCATCATGGTGCTCGGCTCGGGTCCGATACGGATCGGTCAGGGCATTGAATTCGACTACTCCTGCGTCCGCTGCGTCCGCACGCTGCGCAGCCTCGGATACGAGGTTGTAACGGTCAACAACAATCCCGAAACCGTATCGACAGACTACGACACCGCCGACCGCCTCTATTTCGAGCCCCTCTGCGAGGAGGACGTGATGAACGTCATCGAGGCGGAGCACCCCGTCGGGGTCGTCGTCGCCTTCGGCGGTCAGACCGCGATCCGCCTCACATCGTTCCTCGACCGCGCCGGAATCAGGATATTCGGCACCTCGGCGGAGTCAATCGACACAGCCGAGGACAGAGCGAAATTCGACGCGCTTCTCGAACGGTTTTCGATCCGCCGCCCGAAGGGCGAGGGCGTCCTCACCATGGACGAAGCGCTCGGTGCCGCCGAGCGGCTCGGATATCCCGTGCTGCTCCGCCCTTCATACGTTATCGGCGGTCAGAATATGGTGATCGCGCATGACAGCGGCGACGTGCGCCGTTATATGGAGCTTATACTTTCCGGCAGCGTCGAAAATCCCGTGCTGATCGATAAATACATGCCCGGATGCGAGCTTGAGGTCGACGTGATTTCCGACGGGGAGAACGTGCTGATCCCCGGAATCATGGAGCACGTCGAGCGCGCGGGCGTGCACAGCGGCGATTCGATCGCCGTGTATCCGCCGTTCAACCTGACCGACCGGATGCAGAAAACCGTCGTCGACTCCTCGACAAAGCTTGCGCTTGCGCTCGGCACGCGCGGGCTCGTCAACATACAGTACCTCATCTACCGCGGCGATCTTTACGTCATCGAGGTAAACCCGCGCGCGTCGCGTACCGTGCCGTACATCAGCAAGGTCACCGGCGTGCCGATGGTCGATATCGCATCGCGCGTCATGCTCGGCGAAAAGCTCGCCGACATCGGATGCGGCACCGGACTCCACCCCGCGCCGCCGTATTTTGCGGTCAAGGTGCCCGTGTTCTCGTTCGGCAAGCTGACCGATGCAAATTCGATCCTCGGACCCGAGATGAAGTCAACGGGCGAGGTTCTCGGCGTCGGAAAAACGTATGCCGAGGCGATGTTCAAGGGGCTTCGCGCCGCGGGATACGATATGAGAATTCCCACGGAAAGCTCCCCGGTCGGAATGCTCGTGTCCGTCGATAACCACGACCTGCCCGAGGTCGTCACCCTTGCGAAGAAGCTCGGCGACGCCGGGGTGAACATCTGGGCGACGCCCGACACCGCCGCCGAGATCGCCTCCCTCGGGATTCCGGTATCCGAAATCGAAAAGGCATCGGACGCCGTATCCCTCATGGAAAGCGGAAAGATAAGCTATGTCGTTTACACGGGCGCGCTCGTCGATTCGACGATCGGCGATTTCGCGCTGCTCCACCGCCACGCGCTTCGTCTGTCGGTCTGCTCGATAACGTCGCTCGACACGGCGAACGCCCTGTGCGATATTCTTCTGTCGCGCTTCACCGAGGAGAATACCGAGCTTGTCAACATAAACCGCATGAGAACGAAGCGTCTGAAGCTTCCGTTTGTCAAAATGGAGGCGGCAGCGAACGACTACCTCTACTTCGACGACCGCGACGGCTCCGTCAGCGCGGTCGGGGCGCAGTCGCTCTGCGTCGGACTGTGCGACCGCCACCGCGGAATCGGCGCAGACGGGATCGTGCTGATCGGACGCTCCGACAAAGCAGACGCTTCAATGAAGATATACAACCGCGACGGCACGCTCGGACGGATGGCGGGCAACGCGGTGCGCTGCGTCGGAAAATTCCTGTACGACCGCTGCGGCGCGGAAAGCGAAAATCTGACCGTCGAAACGGATTCCGGAGTGAAATCGCTGAAGCTTTATATCTCGTCAGGAAAGGCATCCTCGGTAACGGTCGATATGGGATGCGCCGATTTTTCACCGAAATCTCTTCCGGTGACGCTCGACGGAGAGGAAATTCTCGAGCGCGAGACGGAGATCGGCGGCGAGAGCGTAAGGATAAGCTGCGTATCGGTGGGAAATCCGCACGCGGTGATCTTCACGGACGGAGCGGATAGCGCCGATGTCGGCAGACTCGGCCCGCTCGTTGAAAACGCGCCGTTCTTCCCCGAAAGGACGAATGTCGAGTTCGTCCGCGTCGTCAATGAGACCACGCTGAAAATGCGCGTCTGGGAACGCGGAAACGGCGAAACTCTCGCCTGCGGTACGGGAGCCTGCGCAGCGGCGGCAGTCGCCGCGCGGCTCGGATATGTGAAAAAATCCGCGGATATCACGGTGAAGGTGCGCGGCGGCGACCTCACGGTGAGCTTCGACGGAGATCATGTGCTGCTGACCGGCGGAGTCAGAACGGTATTCGAAGGCACCGTCGAAATATAGGAATACGGCGAACCGCAGCGACACAGCGGGAATACCGGACGTTTCGGAGAAACGGCGCGGCGGTGACGGCAGCCTCGATTCCGCGGGACATTCGATTCCGCAAACTCATCCGCCGCCTGCGGCGGCGGATGCCGCTCAAACTTCCGCATAATACAAACAGGGGGAACGCCCTTCGGAGCGTTCCCCCTCTTCATTTTTCAATACCGACGGCTGTCATCGGCGCATCGCAGCGTAAGCGACCGCCGCTTTCCGATACGCACGACCGGCACGTTTTTTAGAAATCACACCCGCCGTAGTTTTTCCCAAATCACGCGCGCCCAACGATCCGGCGATATCCCCGGCAGAGTCCGTCCGAGCATCGGTGCCCCGCGTCCGCCGGACGCCGCATCCCGCATTTTCGCGTCCGCGCTCAGTCCGCCGTGTCGTCTGCCGACGTGGCGTCGGTCGGCGTCGGATCGACGAAATTCACGATGTCCCGGAACACGCTGCGGCATTTTTCGTCCGCCTCCGCGCCCTTGCCCTCGCCGTAGATCTTCATCTTCGACACATCCATCATGCATATGAGAGTATCCTCGGGCAGCACCTTCGCCGCCGTGAAGTACGAATAAAAATCCGTGTCGCCGAGCCTTACCGAATAGCCGTCCGCCGAAATCTGCACCGCGTCCGCGCCGAACACCTCCGACAGCGGAAGAAGCCCTTCTCCGACCTCGCGGTAGAGCTGCGGGCTGAGAAGCATGAGCACGCATTCTCCCGAGGTCATCTCCTCGCGAAATTCCATCAGCGCGCGCGCGTTCTCCGCCGCATCCACCGAATACGCATCTCCGAGAGCCTCCTCGTCCTCCGGCGAATACCACAGCACATCCGCGAGGTATATCTCCTCCGCGTCCTCTCCGTTGTGAACCGAACGGATCGCGGAGACTATCGCGCCGCCCGTGTCGGAGTAAAGCGGGACGGGACCCGCGTATATCATGCTGACATCGGCGAGCGCGCCGCCCGAGAAGAATATCTTCAGCGAAAGCAGCACAAGCAGCACGGCAGCCGTGCATATGATGAACAGCGCGCGGTGTCTGTACAGAAAATCGCGAAGGCGCCGGCGCGGGGCTTCGGTCTCCTCGGTCGCCGTTTCGCCCTCGGTCGCCGCGATCACCCTTGCACGGGCTGACAAAAGCTCACCGCCGTCCGTTCCGCCGTCCCTGCCGATTCCGCCGTCCCTGCCGTCGGATTTTTCTTTTTCGTCCGCGCCGTCCGCACCGTCCGCGCCGGCGGAGCGTTTCGTTTCGTCTTTCACCGCCGCCCCTCCTTTCTTTACTCAACGCGGGCTGCCCCTTCGGAGGCAGCCCGCGCAGCGTTTACCGAAGACGGTTCATCTTCGGAATTATCCTATCAGAGTCCCGCCTTTGAGCGCTCGATGTGCTCAAGCTCGGTCTCGTTGATCTCGCAGACACGTCCCTCGATCGGGAGAAGCTTCTCGGATATAACGTCGATTATGCCGTCTGCCTGCGGGAAGAAGTATTTTTCAAACTCATATGCGGGAGTGATCCAGTTGCGCGAACCGAATACGACCGGCGGCGCGTCGAGGTAATCGAACGCCATTTCGGCGATGTTCGATGCCATATCGCGCATTACGGAGTTGCGGTCCACCGCGTCTCCGACGATGATGATCCTTCCGGTCTTCTTTACGCTCTCGAGAACCTTTTCGTAGTTGAACGGAACGATCGAGCGCGCGTCGATGACCTCAGCCTCGATGCCGTATTTCTCGGAAAGCGTCTTTGCCGCGTCAAGCGCACGGTAGAGCACCGCGCCGATCGTAAGGATCGTGACATCCGAGCCTTCACGCTTGATGTCGGGCTCGCCGGGCGTTACCTCGTAGTATTCCGTGGGAACGCCGCCCTCATGGAATTTCTCTCCGATATCGTAGATTCTCTGGCTCTCGAAGAAGATAACGGGGTCGGTGCCGTTGAGCGCCGCGTTCATGAGACCCTTCGCATCGTAGGGAGTAGCCGGGAAGAACACCTTCAGTCCGGGGATGTGCGCGCAGAGCGCGGTCCAGTCCTGCGAATGCTGTGCGCCGTACTTGGAGCCGACGGATACGCGGACGATAACGGGCATCTTAAGTATGCCTGCGGACATCGCCTGCCACTTGGAAAGCTGATTGAATATCTCGTCTCCCGCGCAGCCGATGAAGTCGGCGTACATAAGCTCGACGATCGCGCGTCCGCCCGCGACGGCATATCCTACGGACGAGCCGACGATCGCGGATTCGGAAATGGGCGCGTTGAAGAAGCGGTGATACGGCAGAGCCTCGGTAAGTCCGCGGTAAACGGCGAACGCGCCGCCCCAATCGCGGTTGTCCTCGCCGTAGGCGATGAGCGTGGGATCCTCATAGAATTTATCGAGTATCGACTCAAAGAGCGCGTCGCGGAGTCCGAGAACCTTGATCTTCGGGATCTCCTTGCCGTTCTCGTCGAATGCGAAGCGGCTCTTCGCTGCAAGCTGCTTCAGGCGGGGATTCTCCTCCTTCGGCATGAGAACCTCGGGCTCGCGGCTCTCGTCCATGCTCCTTACATGCTGATTCGAGAACATGATCGATGAGATGATGTCGGGCTCCTTGGAGAGATCCATGCGGGGCGAGATCGAATCGTCGGTCGCCATGCGGCAGATGCGGGTCATGCGCTTTACGATCTCTTCATCGATAGCGTCGAACTCCGCCTCGGAGGCGATCTTGCCCTTTACCATCTTCGCTCTGTAAGCGGCGATCGGGCACGCTTCCTTCCATGCATCGATCTCCTCCTGCGTGCGGTAGGTGGAGGAATCGGACGGGGAGTGTCCGCTCACGCGGTACGTCATGACCTCGAGAAGCGCGGGACCGTCGCCGTCAACGAGGATCTTCTTCTTTCTCTCGGTCGCGTCGATCACGGCAAGCGGATCGTAGCCGTTCACGCGCTCCGCGTGCATCTGCTCGGTGTTGAAGCCGGCACCGAGGCGTGCGGGGATACCGAAGCCCATCGTTTCGCCCTGAGTCTGACCGCCCATTCCGTAGAAGTTGTTGAATACGTTGAAGAGGATCGGCATGCCGGAATCGTCGTACTTGCCGTCCATGCCCCAGAGCTTTCTGATCTGCTCCATCGATGCGAAGTTCATCGATTCCATGACGGGGCCGCGTCCGAGCGCGCCGTCGCCGGAGTTTGCAATAACTATGCCCTTCTTGTGGCAGCTTCTCTTGTAGAGAGCCGCACCGAGCGCAACGGGAGCCGCGCCGCCGACGATCGCGTTGTTCGGCAGGATTCCGAACGGGATAAAGAATGCGTGCATCGATCCGCCGAGACCGCGGTTGAAGCCCGTGGTGCGCGCGAAGATCTCCGCAAGTGCGCCGTAGAGAAGGAAGTTGATCGCAAGATCCTTCACGTCGCCCTTCTTATCCTCACTTCCCTCGACCGCGCGAAGCGTCACGCCGTCAAGGAATTCCTTCATTATGTCGTAAAGCTCTCCGTCGTCGAGCTTCTCGATCGAGGAAAGACCCTTTGCGAGAATTTCGCCGTGGCTGCGGTGGGAGCCGAACGTGAAATCGTTGATATCGAGGCAGTACGCCTGACCGACCGCGGACGCCTCCTGACCGATCGAAAGGTGAGCGGGACCGGGGTTGTGGTACTCGACGCCGTTGTAGACGCTCTTTACCTTGATCTCGTTGAGCATCGTCTCGAATTCGCGGATGATGCGCATATCGCGGTAAATGCGGAGGAAATCCTCCTTGGTGTAAATTGCTTTCTCTTCCTTGAGGGTCTTGTTGTACTGACAAAGCGGGATCGGAGTGAATTCGGCGAATCCGCGCTCAAAGACCTTCCCGGGATCTACATACTGACTTTTCGGCATTGCTTTATCTCCTTATAATTATTTATTCTTTATGTGCACCCCCGGCTGCGCGGGGCTTTGCGTTCAGATCATGAACATGCCTTCGCGGATGACCTCGCACACCGTCGGATGCGGGAACACGATCTTTCTCACGTCCTCGACGCGCTTTCTCTCCGCGACATATCCCGCGGCGCCGTAGATGATCTCCGACGCATACGAGCCGATCATGTGTACTCCGAGGATCGTGCGGTGAGCATCGTCGATAACGATCTTCACTATGCCGTCGCCGCCCTCTGTCTCGGCGATATAGCGTCCGCTGTACTTCAGCGTAACTGTGTGCTCGCTTGCCTTGATCCCCTGCTTCGCGGCGCTCTCGACGCTCTCACCGACGGACGCGACCTCGGGCTTCGTGTAGATCACGGACGGGATCGAACGGTAATCGACACGGTCGGGCTTTCCTATCATGACGTTCACGGCGACCTCGCCCTCGCGGTACGCGGTGTGCGCAAGCATCAGCCTGCCGTTCACGTCGCCCGCCGCCCAGATTCCGGGCACGTTCGTGCGGCACGATTCGTCGGTAACGACAGCTCCGCGCTCCGTGTGAATTCCGACGTTCTCAAGTCCGAGCCCCTCGGTGCGCGCGCGGCGTCCCGTGCTCACAAGCACCGTATCCGCCGCCAGAGTCTCGCTCTTTCCGCCGACGTCCACCGTGACGCTTCCGCCGTTTTTCTTTCCGGATACCGATGTGACCTTCGCCGAGAGAAGGAATTTGATTCCCGCCTTCTCGAGATTCCTCTGAAGGATGCGCGAAATGTCCGCATCCGTCGGTCCCGCGATCTTCGGGAGCATCTCGACAACGGTGACATCGCTGCCGACTGCCGCAAAATACGATGCGGTCTCAAGTCCGATAACGCCGCCGCCGATTACGACAAGCTTTTTCGGAACCTCGCGCAGCTCGAGAACCTCGCGGTTGGTCACGCAAAGTCCGTTTTCGTAAGCCTCGCGCAGCCCCGCCACCGGCGGGATCACCGCTTCGCTTCCCGTGCAGATGAGAAGCTTTTCCGCGGTGTAGGTCTCGCCGAGCGCGGTGACGGAATATCCGTCGGCGCTCTTTCCGGCGATCGACGCGCGCGCGGAAACGACCGTAACACCCGCGCCCTTCATCTTCGCGGCGACACCCGAAACGAGCGTGCGCACGACTTTGTCCTTGCGGTCAACGACCTTTGCATGGTCGATCGACGCGCCGGATACGGTTACACCGAACGCCTCCGAATGGAGCGCGCCGAGGTAAAGCTTCGCGGAATTGAGAAGAGTTTTCGTGGGAATGCAGCCCTCGTTCAGGCAAACGCCTCCGAGAGCGCGCTCCTCGAAGAGGATCACTTTCATTCCGCCGTGGGCGGCGCGCTCGGCGGCATTGTATCCGCCGGGACCTCCGCCGATTACGGCAAGATCGTATTTCATATGTTGTACCGTGCCTTGGATAAGGCATCCTTTCTTTATTTGTGGTACGGGGAACGGGCATGGAACGGGCATGGGAACGGACTAAGGAACCTTTTGAGAAAAGGTTCCTTAAACCTCCAAAACCTTTCAAACTGAAGGGGATTTTGGAATTCCTTCTCCCGGAAGACAGACCGTGAAATTCCGCTGTGCTTCACAGACTGGCTGCGGGCACTGCCCGCTATTTCGCAAGAAGAAGTCCGAAGTTTTCAAGCGCCGTGCACAGATCGTGCAGGAAACGCGCCGCCGGCGCGCCGTCGAGCGCGCGGTGATCGAACGTGAGCGACAGCCCCATCGCGGGATATACGCTTCCGTCGTCGCGGAGACGGTTCACCGCCGCGCATACGCCGAGGATCGCAACCTGCGGAGGATTGATAACGGGCGTGAAGCTTTCGATTCCGAGAGAACCGAGATTCGTCACGGTGAACGAGCCGCCCGACATCTCATCCGGCGTGAGCGCACCCTCGCGCGCCTTCGCTGCCGCTGCCTTTGCCGCTGCCGAAAGCTCGGCAAGCGTCATCTTATCCGCACCGAACAGCGTCGGCACGAGAAGTCCGCGCTCGGTATCGACCGCGTGACCGATATTCGCATGAGCGTATGTGCGGATCGAATCACCGATCATCGCCGAGTTTACCTCCGGATGCTGCATGAGCACACGGGATACCGCGAACAGTACAATATCGTTTATCGTTATCTTTCCGAGCCCGAGAGCCTCGCCGTTCGCCTTCAGCGACGCGCGCCAGCTCATCATCTCGGTCGCGTCGAACGATGCGTTCAGCGTGAGCTGAGCCATCTCCGACAGCGATGCGTGCATCGTTCTTGAGATCGCGCGGCGCACTCCCGACAGCGTCTTATCCGTGTATTCCGCCGCAGCCGCCGACACAGCCGGTTCCTCCGTCGCCTTCGGTGATGCCTCGGCTGCCTCCGTGCGGGGCAGCTCCTCGCCGCGCAGGAATGCCTCTACAGCCGCCGTTCCCGCACGCTCGCCCGCGTCGAGAACGCGGTCGATGTCGCGCTCGATTATGCGTCCGTGAGGGCCGCTCGCCGTGACCTTCGACATGTCGGCACCGGTGGAAAGCGCAAGATTCTTCGCCCTCGGCGAAATGAATACGCGGTTTCCGCTCCGTGCGGCTTCCGTTCCGACGACCGCCTTCGCCTCAGCCTTTTCTCCGACCGCCTCGGCGGTCTCGGGCTTCGCCTCTGCGGCTGATGCAGATGATGCGCCTCCGACGACGGAGGAAATATCCTCTCCCTCCTCGCCGATCACGCATACATTCTCAAGGCAGTCCACGACGTCTCCCTCGCCGTACATTATCTCGAGCACCGTTCCCGATACCGGAGACGGCTCGTCAAATGCCGACTTGTCGGTCTCGTAGGAGAAAAGAATCTCTCCCGCCTCGACCCGATCCCCCTTCTTCTTGTTCCAGGAGGTAATGATACAGTTTTCAACGCTTTGTCCCTGACGGGGCATTATTACTGCTGTTGCCATTTATTCTCTTCCTTTCGGATTATTTATAAACCGTTTTACCGCTTACCGCACATCCGTGCATATCACGCGCACGCCGTGAGACTGCGCCTGCTCGCCGAGCTCCGCCGAAAGCGGACGGTCGGTGATGAGTACGCTCACCCCCGCAAGCGTGCAGAAGGTGTACGGCAGACTGCGCTCTATCTTCGATGAATCCATCAGCATGATGACCCGGCTCGCCTTCTCCGCCACATAACGCTTCAGCTCGCATTCCGCGTAATTCCCTCCGGTGAAGCCGGATCGCGCCGACAGCCCCGACGGCGACAGGAACGCGGCATCGATGTTCACATCGGCAAGATACCTCATCGCCTGAAGCCCCGAAACCGACTGATAATCGCGGTCGAGACGTCCGCCGACGATGTTCACGGTGCTCTGACCGCTGCGGCACAGCTCGAGCGCAAGCGCCGGATTCGTCGTGGTGAAGGTGAAGCGTCCCGCGGGAACAAAGGACGCCATACTCTGCACGGTCGAACCCGAATCGAGGAATATCGATCGGTCGGTCTCGAGAAGCTGCGCCGCGCACTGCGCGATGCGCTCCTTCGGGAGCACGTTCGAATTCATGCGCGCGCTCATCGCCTCGTCGGTCGATGAGGTGATGAACCTCGCGGAGCGCGCCCCGCCGCGTACCTTTATCGCCTCGCCCGAATTCTCGAAGTATTCGATATCGCGGCGCAGCGTCATTTCGGAGACATCGGGGAAAAGCGCGCCAAGCTCTTCGTAAGACAGAAACGGTTTGATTTTGAGAAGCTCTCTTATCGCTTCCCGGCGCAGTTTAGTCAAGTGCGTCCCTCCGTTCTGTTAAATTCACATAATTTTAACACGAAAACTGTGAATTTGTCAACGGCTTTTGTGAATTTTTATCATGCCCGACGGGATTTTTTCACCAAAACGAAGAGCCCGCCGTTTCAAAACGGCGGGCGGGGTTTACAGTCATCATTTATAGGACACGGAAAGAATATTTTCACAAAAAGGACTGACCGAAAGATAGCTGTCAGAAAAACGGATATACCTCTTGTCATATGTCATGAATTTGTTTTTTTCATCGGCAGACGAAAAGTAAAACTTGGTTCTGTCAGGCGTGTGCCGATAAGACAGTAATTTGAGAAAACTACAAAATCGGCATCTGCTAAGCAGGATTGGACAACAAAACAGGCTGCACTCAGTTTCGGTTGAGTGCAGCCTGTTTTTGTACATCTAAGGGGCGAAAATAGCCTATTTCATGTTCTGTAATGCGACGTTCAAAGATGAGACCATCAGACTTCATCCATTCGTGTGTATTGCTATAAGAGCATGGAAAAAACAACTATTCAGCACATCGACAACACGGAGCAGAGAAGCACTATTGGAAAAAATTCATTCTTTCCGCGGCGAAAATTTTCATCGAAACCACAACAGCCTATTTTGAGGTTGATATTTGTAACTTCAATTTGAACATTGCCACAAAAGCATTGACCATCTCTCTATTTGGCTATATAATAGCATATAGCAAGTAGCCAATTTGCGCGGAGGTAGAGTACTATGGTAACAAAAGATACAACTCTGAACGAACTTTTCGATGCAGCTTGCCTGTCAGCCGATACCATTGTTCAATCGGGAGAAAGTTTTAGAGTGAAAGATTTATTCCGAGGTGTTGAGTGGAGCCGAATTCCTAAAGGGTTTCGCACAAAGCTGGGATCAATGTTTTTCGCATATGTCAATGGTGAGGCAAAAAATAATTTTTTCCCTGTTGGAAAGACTCCACAAAATCAGCAAATCTATAGCAAGCGATAACCCATTTTTTTGCAAAGGGAAAGGCGATTTTATTATGGCATGGAAAGAAATCCGCAATGGGGAATCAGCCTCGCGTGAAATAACAAATTCAGGAATTTGTGAATTGTCAGGAATGCGGGCAGATGTGATTTCATTTTATGGTGGTAGCTTTGAGTGCAAAACAGACGCGATAAAAACATATCGCTTTAAGGGGTACAAATGCAGTTTGCAGGAAAAAAACGGCTATCCTAATCCTGCTTGCATGGATGAATGCCCTCTGATTCAGAAAAAATTTTGAACTGAAGAATCATCACAAATCGAAAACGAACAGAGAGGGTAAAGCTATGGAAAACTATGAGTTGCTTGCTAATGAAGTCGTGCTGTATGAGGGAGTTGTTACAAGTAAGAATTATAAAGGAACTTTACAACTGACACTTACATCACAGAAAATCATCTTTGAAAAAGAAAAGGGATTGTTCAAGAAAGAGCGTGAACTCATCGACATTCTTCCGCTGGATTCTGTGAAAGTTTACAACGATGCCACTCAGGTTAAACAAAAGGGTGATACTGTTGAAGTACAGACAGTAAGCAAGAATCTGTCTATTGTGTTTTCGGGTATGCTTGATGCTAGAAAGTTTACCGCAAAGATTGTAGATGCAGTAACTGGAACTTCAATTGCTCGCCGTGGCTCAAATAAAATCAAAGACGCTTTTAACATTGTCGATGACACGCTGGGGCTGGATACAAGAGGGACAATTAAGGGCATCTTAGAAAATGGTGTCAAGGGTACTATCATTCACGGATTAGGTAAAAAGAAGTGAGTGTTCAACTCCGCAGGAGCGCAGCCGATTTCTCTGAAATCGTTCAGGGGTTTGGGGCATTTCCCCAACAAGATTGCACGGGTGTATAAACACTAGCATTGCTTGCCAAGTGCGTTTCGCAGTTGGCAGGTAATGAGAAGTGGGTACCGCCGTGCATTGCTTGCCAGAATGGCAAGCTCCGGTGTGGGTACTCACCGGATTTGCTTGCTATTCTGCAAGGAAATCCCGGTCGTGCCACGCCGGATTTCGCAAGTGTAGCTACACTTGCTGTGCTTGCTATTCTCTGTTCTTCATAATAACATGAAATTCCGGTTCGGACATTTCATGCTTTACTTTGTCACTAAGATATACGACATACCGAACGCTGTGAGGAAAACTCAAGGCATTCGCGGTGCGCCTGCATCGGCAAAATGAATCCGTAAAAGTTTGAAAAGGGGCTTACACCGAGTATTCCGGCATCCGGAGTATCCGGAGAAGTAATGTCCGAAATATTCGACGGCTCGGAGCTCTGCGTTCTCTCAAGCAGCCGCGCCACGGTATATATTCCGAACAGCTCTCCCGAATGATACACCCGTACCGTCATGCCCTCCTCTATTCTGCCTTCGAATATCTCCCGATCATCCGAAAACACCCGCGCACCGTCTCCGGAAAATGTTTCGATGTCGGATATCAGGTATTCCACCCTGTTGCCGTCGTATACCCCGTATATCATCATTGTTTCGTCGTCGAAAGTATAAAGAGATCCGTGGTGATGAGAAGAAGCAGCCGCTTCCGTGCAGGTAGTTAATGTGGACGACCTTCTTCTTCTTCAACTTGATACAGTAAAATAGAAATTTCGCATTCCGATGTAAGATCGATCATATTCTTTTTTTCATGGTATATATAAATCTTCACATTATCATTGTTCCACCCATCGTAAGTAAAAATTGAACAGTATGCCCTCGGAGTAACTATGCCGTCTTTCCCCGTTTCCAGATAGTGAATCCCATCAAGCTTCGAGATCTCTTCTATGCTCAACGTCTCGTAGTCTCCGATAAACATTTTTTCGGGTGAAATACGGGAAATACCCCGGCATAGTCTTTTTGTCTCATCATCTATAATGTAGTACTCAAATCCTCCCTCCGAATCAATCTTACTCTCGCTTGAAGGCCATTCGGGATAGTAAATCCAATAATACCCATAACCGTTTTCAAATTTGTAATGAGACCCGCCTTCAAAGGCAGCAAACCCGGTCATCTTACCGTGCTTCGCTGTCAGCTCGGCATATGTCATCTTGTATTCACTCAGAAGGTCGGTGTTGAGCGTTACGCCGCGCTCCGGCACCGGGGTCGTGTCCTCCGGCTCCTCCGGGGGAGTTTCCGGCTGCGCCGCTGTGGTGCTGTCCGGCGCTGCCTCGCTCTGCGTCGGAATCTCGAGAGGCACGGTGTCGCTCCCGAGTCCGGTCTCGGTCTGTGTATCCGTGACCGCTCCGGCGCTTTTCGCTCCCGCCTTTGACGGGTCTGCGCACGCGGCAAGCATTGCCGCAAGCAGAATCGCCGCCGTGAGAATTGCTGTGATCTTTTTCATTTGAGTTCTCCTTTCGCACTCTGTTTTTTATACTACTATACTACCGCTTCCACGCAGGTGATTAACGTGAAATTCCTTCTTCCTCTTCAATGTAATTCATATGAATGGAGAATTTGCATCTCGATGTGAGATCGATCATATTCCTCTTGTCATGATATAAATGAATCTTCACATTTTCATTGTCCCATCCGTCGTAAGTAAAAACCGAATGGTATGCCGGAAGACCCAATGCACCAAACGTCTCCAATGTTTCCTGATAGTGAACGCCCTCAAGCTTCGAAATCTCCTCTATACCCAACGTCTCATAGTCTCCGATAAACATATTGCGGGGATCGCTGCACACAAGACCCCGGCACAGTCTTTTTGTTTCATCATCCATAACAAAGTACTCGAATCCTCCCTCAGGATCGATCCTGCTTTCGCCCAAATGCCATCCGGGATAGTAAAACCAATAGTAACCGTAGCCGTTTTCGAATTTGTAAAAAGCCCCGCCTTCATATGTAGAAAAATCGACCAGCTTACCGTGCTTCGCCCGTCAGCTCGGCATATGTCATCTTGTACTCACTCAGAAGGTCGGTGTTGAGTGTTACGCCGCGTACCGGTACCGGGGTCGTGTCCTCCGGCTCCTCCGGGGGAGTTTCCGGCTGCTTCGCCGTAGTGCTGTCCGGCGCTGCTTCGGTCTGCGTCGGAATCTCGAGGGGCTCGGTGTCGCTCCCGAGTCCGGTCTCCGCCGCGGTCTCGGTCTGCGTATCCGTAACCGCTCCGGCGCTCTTCGCTCCCGCCTTTGACGGGTCTGCGCACGCGGCAAGCATTGCCGCAAGCAGAATCGCCGCCGTGAGAATTGCTGTGATCTTTTTCATTTGAGTTCTCCTTTCGTGTATCCGGCACACGCCGAATAAATAATGTATCTTTTGCCGCCCGGCAAATGTCCGATCCGCCGCCCGCGCGCCGAACGGTAAATTTAACGCAGGCGGGATATATCTCCCTTCACCTATATAGACGGATTTTTTCGCCGCAGGTTGCACGAAAACAAAAATTCCCCCAAAATTTTTTATCGAAAAAAATGAAGCGTTATTCAAGGCGGGGCGCCGGGGCTCAAATATGAAAAGTGCGCGGCATTGACCGCGTGAGACGGCACGGGAGCGCAGAAACCGACCGCTCTGCCGTGCGCAGGCAAACGCCCGTGCGGCGCCGGCTTCCCTCTCGCGTATGTCTCACCCGCCCCGCGCAGGCTTCACGGAAATCTCCCATCCGCTCAATCGGGAAGCGAAAACTGCCGCAGCGGCGGCAGTGCGCGGGCGGGGAAAAAATCCTTGACAACGCACGGAATCTGTGATATACTTTGAGTTACGAAAGTGCCGGATCGGGCGTACCGCGCCGCCGCTTTCCGAAGCCGATTGCGCGAAAAGCCGCGCACGGCAAAGCCGAATACGCAGGGATATCGAAGCGGTCATAACGAGGCGGTCTTGAAAACCGTTTGACGGCAACGTCACGTGGGTTCGAATCCCACTCCCTGCGCCAAAAAATCCTCATTCGTAAGAATGAGGATTTTTTACTTATTACCTTTTCACTTTTCACTTGCCGTTTCCATTTAGTGAGTATTTTTTGGAAGCAAGAAGTAAGAGTGAATAGTGAATAGGTGATCTGGCGGCTTTCAGCCGGGTGAGATTTGCTTCGCAAATATGAAATATGCCTGCGGAGTATGAGGAACGAATTTTATTTCACATTTTGCCGCAAGGCAAAATATTTCATGATCCGCAGGATCATTTCATATCGCACAGCGATATATCATTTATACAGGGAATAATGCTTTGAATCTGTTTCTTTGTATATAACCGTTGCGATAACAACTTTATTTCGTCTACATTCAACATTTTCCGTCCCTCCCATAAAAAAGATTTATTCTAAAAATACAGACTTCTTTGTGTGTTAAAATACTCGTAAAAAAGCCCTTTTGCGTTTAGAAGTTGTTTCGGTGTTCCTTGCTCGGCAACTGCTCCGTCCTTTATAACAAATACCCGATCGGCAATAGATGCAAATGTCATTCTGTGAGAAATAATAACAACCGTTTTGTTTTTATACCATGACAACAAAGTATTAATAAATTCCTGTTCCGCAAGCGGATCCAAAGCGGAGGTCGGTTCGTCAAAAATCAATATTTCCTTGTTCCTGAACATGATTTTTGCAATTAAAAGCTTTTGCCATTGACCAATGGATAAATCCACACCGTTTGTGTCATATTCTTTGTTCAAATATGTATTCTCACCATACCTCAATTGAGATACAATTTGATTGATGCCGCTGACAGAGCAAACTTTATCGTATAAATTCTGATTATCGGCATCGGCGGTATTGCCCATACATATATTTTCTTTTACGGTAAACGGATAGTGTGGACCATCCTGCATTGCATAACTGTAAAGATTTCTTATTTCATCTTTCTCGTATGAATGCCTCTCATTATTTTGTAAAAGAATCTTCCCTCTGTAGTCCTCGTACAAACCGCATATAAGCTTTATAAGTGTGGTTTTCCCTGCACCGTTATCACCGAATACACATACTTTTTCACCCTCTTTAATTTCCATACAGAGTGAATTTAAAACTTTTCTTTCCGCAGAATATCCGTAAGAGAGTTTATCGGTCAAAATATTTTTAGGATCCTTTTCGTCAAATTTCTTCGTTCCGTTTGCTCTTTCCGGGAGAGAAAAAAACAGTTCATGTTCATTAAAATACTCTTGATTTGTAACGAATCCGGATATGGCACCAATGATCGAATGAACGGAATTCATCACCTTGGAAATGTTACTTGTAAGAAAAATAAAATCTCCGAACAAAATCGATTTGCTGAATACCATAAATGCATATATTATATACAAAGAATAGTATGTCACCTGTTTAACAATTTCAAACATCAAATCGGATTTCGTGCTGATCGTTGCTTGCTTGATATACTCATGTTTTTCGGCATTAAAAAAATGAATTCTTTTGCTGTCAAGAAACGAAAATGTTCCGAATACCTTTATTTCACAAAGCGCATTACGATCGATAAAAAGATTATTTATGGATTGCATTTTCGTATATAATATTTCCTGAACTTTATCATACCAGATTTTTTTCTTGTTTATTTTTCTGTTTAAAAAATACTGACATACACACATGGGAACAAGTATCAATGCAATCCATAGATTATACCTTGAAGCCATCGTAATAATTGTTGCAATAGAAATAATATTTATCAATAAGCCTATAATACTGCTCGGACAGATTTCAAACGAAGACAATCCCCGATTACTTACTCGTCTGTATAATTCATATGTATCTGAATTTTCAAGCAAATCCGCTTTGATTGCAATAACTTTTCTGTAAACATGCTCAGAATAACGCAGAGAAGCTTTATATGTCATATATTTGCGCAAATATTGAACTAACATTATAACAATCGGAAGAGCCAATGCCTCATAAATGAGCGCAGCCACAAGCGAAAAAATTATTTGCCGAGCCGTAATATTTCTTTGGGCAATGCCGTTTAATACATTTTGCAAAAAGATAAGCGGCGGCAGTGTTGCCAATGATGAGTTTAAAACGGCCGAAAGAAGAGCAAACAAGAAATATGACTTTTCGTATTTCCATGTTAACCGAAAACTTTTTGTTATACACAGAATCGAATCTTTCAGTTTGTTTTTTCATCCATTCTCATTTTCCTCTTTCATTTCAGATAGTGTGAAACCGTCCGTCTGTGCTTTATAAAAACGGAAGTAGTGATTTTTTAAATGCATCAGCTCCTCGTGAGTACCGTCCTCAACAATTCGACCTTCATTCATCACGATTATTCTGTCCACCATTTTTATACATGAAAGGCGGTGAGAAACTATCAGTACAGTCTTTTCTGCGTATTTATCCATCATTGTTTGAATAAAATGCTTTTCTGTATTTACATCCACAGCAGCGAGCGGCTCATCGAAAACAAGAACGTCCCTGTTATGATATAGGGAACGGGCAAGAATTAACTTGTTCCATTCTCCTCCGGACAAGTCGCTTCCGTCGGGATAAAGCTCCTTGTTGAGATATGTGTATTCCTTTTGCGGCAATCTATCAATCACATCCGATAGATTACTGCGTGAAATCGCCTCATCATATACATTATCTTCAGACTGCCCGAAAGTAATATTGTCTTTTAACGTTAACGGATACTTTATATGGTTTTGAAATGCTATGGTAAAATGGGAGTATAATGCATGGGGCTCTATGTTGTTATAATGAACGCCGTCATAATACAAATCGCCGCTTTGAGGTTTATAAAGGCCAAGCAATACTTTTATTAAGGTTGTTTTTCCCGCACCGTTATATCCGAGGATAGCGATTTTCTCGCCTTTTTTTATCGTACAGTTGATATCACTCAATTGGTTTGAGTCGGTTCCGGGATAAGAAAACGAAAGATTTTTAATATGAATAAGTGCATCCTTACTATCTTTCGTAAGTTCTTGCTGTTTGCTTTCTTTTTCATCCATAAAGTCATAAAACAGATTCATGTAGAAGAAGCCTTCACGAATCCAGCCGAACTCCGCAACCGCATTACGCGAACAAACCATAAAATTAGTTGTAAGACCAAATAAAAGTGTATAATCGCCGAGTGTAATACTCCCCTCATACAATTTTACAACAAGATAAATTAAAATTGAATATTTGAAAGCATAATTGAGAACGTCTCTGGTCAGTAACAAAACTGAGCTTATTATAGATTCCTTTTGAGAAAAATGAAAAGCCGCTTTTTTTCGCTTTTCCGTTTCGTTTATGAGCCATTCCTCACTGTCCGATGTCTTAATATCAAAGATGGTCGATTTGTTTTGCAATAACGAGTTTAGAACGCCGGCCTTTCTTTGCAAATTATCCTTTTTATCATAATTTAGTGTAAAATGCCTTTTTGAAATGGTTTCAAGAATAAAAACAAACGGCAATATTATGATATATAAATAATACAAATAGAAATTATATTGAAGCGAGGTGTATACGGCAATAGCCAAATATACAATTGAGGTCAATAATGTAAGGGGTGTAGTAATACTTCCCACTACACTTTCGATGCCGCCGGCATTAATGGTTCCGATCTTATTGAAAAATTCAGGCGTTTCAAGCTTTGATACCGGGACTTCATCCGCTATTTTTCTTAAAAGATCAGATCTCAGCCTCTCCGAAAAGGCGGATGAAGTTAAATCCGAAAAGAAAAAAAGAATTCTGTCATAGACTACCGAAACAATCTCTAACACAATAATGACGGACACACACAATACAACATACAGAAAAGATGAGTTGCTTTGCTCAATACGGTTTATAACATTTTTCGACAGTAAGAGTATAATATATGACAATATGGGCGCAACCGTCAGTGAAAGAATTTTCAGAATAAATACCGTTTTCTGTTCGTGAAAAATCAACTTATACGATCGGAGAATATTCCCCGCAGTAGTTTTATATGAAAAAAGTTTCTTTTCCAAATCGATGTACCCCACATTTCGATTATTTCGCTATTTCGGTTAATACTTGATCAAAAAAATAAGTATTTTTCCGGCATTTGCGAACGCCTTTTCGCAACACTCCCTCCGGACAACCCGGACCGTAACATAACGGCAACATTTCGCATGCTTTGCATTGCTCTGATTCTGCAGAATAATTAATGTTCCATTAAAAGTATTTTAACATGCCCGCATTATGCTGTCAAGATAATGTCTTGAAAACACTATTGTAAAATAAGTTTTTTGCAATATAATGAGCAGGAAATCGAAAGTGAAGATAAAAATGGCTTGGAAAAAGATTTCGAATGTACTGCCATAGAATCAGAGATAAAGGCGGGGACTAACAAACCCCAACTTTCTTGAAAACTATTTGACGGCAACGTCACGTGGGTTCGAATCCCACTCCCTGCGCCAAAAAATCCTCATTCGTAAGAATGAGGATTTTTTACTTATTACCTCTTCACTTTTCACTTGCCGTTTCCCTTTAATGAGGATTTTTTGGAAGTAAGAAGTAACAGTGAATAGTGAAGAGGTGATCTGGCGGCTTTCAGCCGGGTGAGATTTGCTTCACAAATATGAAATACGCTGCGGCGCATGAGGAACAAATTATATTTCGCTTTCCGGCGGGCAGTGCCCGCTCCCAAACTTCGGATATTCCTCAGCGGTACATTAAAGCTATCCCCCGAGAGGGAGAGTTTGCATTTGATCGGGAGCCGTTCCCGGCGGGCAGTGCCGCAGCCAAACTTCGGATACTCTTCAGCGATACGTTAAAGCTATCCCCCGAAAGGGAGAGTTTGCATTTGATCGGGAGCCGTCTCCGGCGGCGCTCTCGCGCCAAGCCGAGCACTCACCGAAGTCCGGGACAAAAATCCGCAAAAAATCTTGATTTTTCCCGCATGGGGTGATATAATGAAATCGGTAAGCGGATTTCCCGTAGATCGTCCTGCACCGCCGAAGCAGATCGGCATTTTGCGGCAGACGGAGAGTCCCGCAATAACATAAGGGCCCGTAGCTCAGTTGGGAGAGCGTTCGGTTCGCATCCGAGAGGTCAAGGGTTCGAATCCCTCCGGGTCCACCAAAAAATCCTCATTCGTAAGAATGAGGATTTTTTACTTATTACCTCTTCACTCTTCACTTGCCGTTTCCCTTCCGTGAGGATTTTTCGGAAGTAAAAAGTAAGAGTGAATAGTGAAGAAGTGAGGTATCGGCTTTCAGCCGAGTGAAATATTTGCTTCGCAAATGTGAAATACACCTGCGGCGTATAAGGGAACGAATTTTATTTTTGGCATCCCTTTGACGCGCAGTTATTCCTGTCAAGATTGTCCGTGGACGTGTCCGACACAAATTTTTGTTTGATAAAATCATCAAAACACTTCGATATTTTTTCGTATCCGTCGATTCCCGATCGGTATGTTTTCGTTTCCTGCCTTTTCGGCATATACGTCATTGTCGTGCTGTCGATAATTATCTCTTTATCTCCGCCGAAATAACTGAAGTTATCCGAAAGCAGAACATACTTCCCGAGCTCGTCACGGATATGCTGTTCTTTTGCCTGCCTGTCACATCCGCATTCCGTTGAGTCACCGTGAAAATATTTGTTGAAATCTTTGCGCCTTTTCAGGCTGCTTTCGAATCCTTTATTTCCCGGATTCCGGTTTACTGCCGGTTCGTATATGCAGTCCCTTCTGTTTTGATATTTGCAGTTGTCGAAATATTTATTCATCTCGAGCACCTCGGTTATTTCCGCCAAATATATTACTCTGTTTCCTTTAATACCGATGACAAACTGTTTTTCCCCGGCTTTTTTCTTTTTTTCGGAAATAAAGTTTTCTCCTACCGTCTTACGAAGTCCCGTATTCACATAGGCCGTTCTGCCGTCCGCGTAATGACGTATCTGACCTCCTTTACAGCATGCCAGAGACAAAATCCCTGTTTTGTTGCCGTTGATATCCGTCACGCACGGTGCATTTCCGGTATCGCATGTCATACGGTATATGTAATAAACGTTCATAATTATCACCTCTTAATATAATGTATCGGTCAGTTCTGTTGCCGTTTACTTTGATAATATTCAGGAGTAGAACAGACTTTTGCTTCGTCAGGCAGTTTTGCTCCGCATAGCGAGCAAATTTTCGCATTATTGTTTTCGGGAACGGATTCTTCGGTTTTCACCGGTTCTTCTGCAATTTCTTTTGCAGCTTCGTCCGAAGGTGCGGTGTTATTACTTTTTGTCATACGGTTTCAGTTGCGGCAATACTTTTCATTACAGCCCATTATTTCTCCGCAGAATTCACAACATTTCACTTGTCTTTCCCTCCGATTATTGATTGTTTATTTTAATTACAAGCTATTTTTTCCCCATTGTCAACAGAAAATTTTCGTCTGTCATATAATCTCATAAAAACTCGGCTTATAAAGTAACATCACAACTTTCGGTGAAAAACACGCTTGCTTTGCAAACAAGTAAAAACCAATCGACCATAATCCGGACAGCCAATCGGCAGCAGAAAAAGTATCCTATGCAAAATCGGCAAAAAGTCCTTTACCGCCGCATCTGCCTTGCCTCCTCCGCCGGGTGTCGCGGTCAAAACGCCTCCTTTGGGCATAAAAATACCGCCAGCGGAAAGCCGCTGACGGCAAAGATGTGTGATTGTCTTTAGATCGCTTCTATTTCATTTTCTTCCACGGTAATAACACAATCTTGTGTCTCTTCACTTTCACACTCACCTGCACAGTCCACAATATACACGGGACGCCCGTCCACTACCTCAGCATCACAGATAGAGCCTGTCTGCCCGTTTGCAATAATTCGCACTCTGTCGCCTAATTCATATTTCATTTTCGGTTCACCCCTATTCTATACGCTGTAATAAAACGTTGATCGGTCTTTCCTCCGTCAATTCGACAATCCGTTCTGAATTTTGCCTTGCGTCTCACGTCCGTTGCCGTGAGAATGTTACTCTGCCGACAAATCCGCTTGCCGATCCTCTGCTGCCCATTATATCATATTTTCTGCATTTTTGCAAGAATTTGAATTTTTCCCGGCGGGCAGCGAGGGTATGATTACAATAGATATGTTACATCTCCCCCCTCATCACCGTGCGCCTTCCAAGAAAAAACGGTCGGAAAATCCGACCGTTTTTTTGTTTTCACCGCGCCGTCATTCCTTTGCGGCGCCTCTGGTATACAGCCTGTGTATTCCGCATTTCCAGCACAGCACCATCCCGAAAACGGCACCGACGACCGCCTGCAGAATCTGATACGGCAGCTTGAGAAGAGCGTACTCGGGCGTACTGTAGATAAACGCTCTGCCGAGCGAATACCCGACGACCATGATCACCGCGCCGAGGGCGACTCCGATCCCCGAAGACAGCACCGGATGCTTTTTCAGAACGTAATGCGAAAACACGGAAATCACGACCGCCTGCAAGCCGTGTGTGACAAGGGAGACGAACATCGGCGCCGGGTAAAAGAACAGATCGCCGAGGAAAGCGCCGACGCCGCCTACCGTAAACGCGGCGAGCGGATCGAGCAGAATGGCGGCGGTGCATATAATGATATCATTCATATAGAGATGTCCGCCGGGGACGGGGACTCCGAAGGAACTCATGGCTATGTTGAGAGCCGTAAGCACAGCGGTGGTGCACAGCCATATTGCCGTTCTTCTTTTTGTATTTTTCAGCATTTTCATTTTCTCCTTGCTATTTGAGTAACAATATCATATAATATAAACTGATGATACAAAATAACCAGAAACGGAGAAAATAATATATCCAGATGAATTACACAGTCAACAATACGGACAGACCGGTTTATCTGCAGATATACCGGCAGATAAGAGACGACATCACGTCGGGAGTGTTCCCGTACAACAGCAGGCTTCCGTCAAAGAGGCTGCTCGCCGACGAGCTCGGCGTCAGTACGATAACCGTGGAGCACGCATATTCTCTTTTATGCGACGAGGGGTACACGGAGTCCCGCGAGCGAAGCGGATACTTTGTCATATTCAGTCCGGCGGACGGCTTTGCTTCGTCGGCGCCGGTGCCCGTTCTGCCGAAAGAACGCAAGACACCCCCCGCATCGTATCCGGGGTTCCCTATTTCCGTTCTGAGCAAAACGATGCGCAAGGTCATCACCGAATATTACGATGTGATCCTTGACAAATCCCCGAACACGGGGCGCACGGAGCTGCGCAGTGCGATAAGGCAGTATCTTCTGCGCAACCGAGGGATGAATGCGGATATCGAGCAGATCGTGGTCGGCTCGGGGGCGGAGTATCTGTACACTCTCATTGTCGGTCTGCTCGGCAAGGATAAGGTTTTCGCCATCGAATCCCCGTCCTACGAGAAGATCGGGCAGATCTACGCTGCGGCGGGAGTGAAATACGAGCCGCTGCCCTTATCTAAGGACGGGATCGACAGCAGCGCCCTTTCGGCGTCTAAGGCGGATGTGCTGCACACCACGCCGTATCAGAGCTTTCCGAGCGGGATAACGGCTTCGGCGTCCAAGCGTTACGAATACATCCGCTGGGCGGACAAAGCGGGACGCTTCATTGTAGAATCCGATTACGGCTCCGAATTTTCCGTATCCGCGCAGCCGACAGAGACGCTGTTCAGGCTTTCGGACAAGGACAATGTGATATATCTGAACACGTTTTCGAAAACGATCTCCTCTTCGATGCGCATCGGGTACATGGTCATTCCGAAAAAGCTCATCGGGACATTCCGTGAAAAGCTCGGCTTTTACTCCTGCACCGTTCCGACATTCGAGCAGTTTGTACTGACGGAGCTTTTGAACAGCGGTGATTTCGAAAGGCACATCAACCGTGCGCGGAGATGCATACGGAAAGAACTCCGCCGGCAAAAGGACACGGTATTTCATTAAGCTGTAATTTCACGTTATCTTACCGTGTCCGCGAGTTTAGCGCGCCGCGCTAAACTTCAACGTAAAACCAAAGCCGAGCACGGTATTTCATTAAGCTGTAATTTCACGTTACCTTACCGTGTCCCCCGACGTTAAGCCGAGTTTGTAATATTGAAGCTGCCCCGCGGAGAGAAAGATTGCTTTCCTCTCCGGCGGAATTCCCCGGCGCACCATTTCCGCCCGCCGCCCGCGGCAGCTTTATTCAATTCTTAATGCAGTGCCTCGCCGAGCGCCCGGAGCAGCGTGAGATTCCCTTGAATATGCCCGGTCTCAAAATTCTGTGCGAGCTCCGGCATGGTCCCCGCGTATCGCAGTGCCTTATCCCGACACTGCGGTGCGCTTTTTTTCGCTCCGGCACGACGCCGCGCGCGGATGCCTCCTCTTCTTCGTCGATGCGCAGCATCGTTTCGATCTCGGCAATGCGTATCCCCTTTACCTCGAGGGTTTCTGCCACCGCCTTCACCTTTTCTCGGTACTGCTCCTCCTCCGGCAGATCCCCGTAAACACGCTCGACTGCTCTTATGCAATTTCTTACGACTCTCCTTTTAGTTCGGTTGCTGAAATACCTGCTGCCGATGCGCTTCAGCACAACGCCGGCAGCACCTGCAAATGCGGTAATGCCTGCATAAAGAATGGCGGTGGCGTACTCGTCTAAAAATCGGACTAAAACGTTCATTTTTTCTCCTTCCTCGGGCAGCGGCCCGGACCGTGCCGCAGCGTGTACGGACTCTTCGACTGCACGGACTCGGAAGACGGAAACGCTCTTTGCTCACTTCATCGGTATTTTTTTGCATATTTTTCTTGCAAAGTCTTGACTATATGGTTGTTTTTATGTATAATAGATATAAGAGGTTTTCTTTTATCCTCGCATGAGAGGACGGAATCGGAACCGTGCGGCCGGCCGATTACACGTTTTCCGCTTCCGGCTTCCTGTCCGCTTACAGAATAGCAGATTTTGCTGAAAAAAGGAATTGTCATAATTTTATTAAGGTCGGTAAAGTTCTGCGGCACCTTGTAAAATACGGGGGAAGGTTTGATAAAATATGGAGAAAATACCTGATAATAATCGAAAATACCTGTCGGATCTTAAAGAAGTGACCGGAATGTCATGGGCGGACCTGTCCGCCGCGACAAAGCTGCCGGATTCCACGATAAGAAAAATTTTCAGCGGTGAAACCGCCGATCCGCGTCTTGAAACGATCTCGCTCATAGTTTCGGCGATGGGCGGCTCGATTGATACCATGCTGAGCGGCAAAAGCGCGAAGGAGAAAACTCCTCACCGGGGGATTCCTCACGAAGAGACATCGGACGGCTTTGACGAGGTGAGAAGCGCCTACGAAAAAAGGCTCGCGGAAATGCAGGAATCATACGAAAGATATATTGAATCGCTCAAGAAGGATAAGTCGGTGCTGTTTGCGATCGCCTGTGTGCTGACGGCGTTTCTGGTGCTGTTTCTCATAATGGACCTTACGCTCGGCTCCGTCGGCTGGATACGCTACTGATTTTCGGAAGCCGAATGCGCGAACACGGCGAATTTAGCAGACACGGAAATATAGGAACGCGGACACAGAAAGGCAGAGACGGGACACAGGTACGCGGGCGCAGAAATACTGAAACGGAAGGCACGAGGCACAAAAAGGCGTGCACGGGCACGGGCGCGAAACTGCGTAGGTGCTCAAGCAGAGGGAATACGGCGCGGCGGCAAATCCGGGAACGGCGAGGAGGCTTCGACTCCATCATTTGACGCGGGAACAAACGGTACACGGCAGCAATGCTCCGAAAGTATGTGTTTTTTTCGTTTCGATTTTGATTTACGTTGTTAAAACAACGGAATTCGATTTGCAGATTTCGAAAACACCACATCCCACGCACGGTATGCGCCGCGCGCGGAGTAAATCCTCCGCCGAGCATACGCAGGACAACGGAATCTCATAAACTCCGCCGCGTGGCGGACGTACTCACAAACCCCGCCGCACATGCGGCAAACGGCACGGCCCACAGCCTCCTACGCGGGCGGCGCGGCGATACCTCGACAGCATCCCCCGTAACTCCCGGTCAGCCGTGCGGATGCCGCTGCAAGCATCTTTCCCGCGTCCGCGAAAAATTTTTACTATCCTATTGACATCACCCGCCGTGCGCAGTATAATAAAATTCCAAAATCGGTATGGATTTTTCTGAGATATCAAGCTCATTTTTCGCCATACACTCAGTGGAGTGTACGGCGATTTTTTATTAGGAGGAGTCCGCATGACGAGCAAAATATCGGGCACGGGCAAAATTCGAACGCCGTGCCGAAAGAAATGCCGAATGCAGTCCCTGATGCGTGCCGCCGCGCGCCTAACGAGTGCAGACGGAATCCCCGACGGCAGCTGCGGCTGCATCCGCAACGCATTGCGGAAAATTTCCGGAGGCGAAGCCAATCTCAAGCCGTCCCGCCGAATAACACCTTTAATCACCGCGGCGCGCCGCCGAATCCCGGCTGAGGCACTGCCCGCCCGCCTAAGAGTGACGGCGACTGCGGTCGGATACCGACCGAAGCGGTCGAAAAAATCAAAAAGAAAGGACAAATGCATACGGGTATAAATAAAATGGAAACGGAAAATAAAATGGCGTACACGCCGATCAACAAGCTGATACTGCAAATGTCCGCACCGCCGCTTATCTCGATGTTTCTGCAGTATTCGTACAATCTTGTGGACAGTATGTTTGTCGCCAAGATCAGCGAACAGGCGCTCGCCGCGGTGTCGCTTTCGTTCCCGATCACGACGCTGATGAACGCCCTCTCCGTCTGGATCGGTGTCGGTGTGAATGTTCTGATCGCCGGGTATCTGGGGCAGAACAGGCAGAAAAAAGCCGATTCGGCGGCGACGCTCGGGCTGCTTATGTCCGTACTGGTCGGCACGGCGGTAAACATAGCGGCACTTTTTGTAATAAGGCCTTATTACGCCGCATTTACGAAAAACCGCGAGATCTTCGAATACGGATTATCCTACATGCAGGTCTGCGTATATATGCAGATTCCCAATATGGTGCATATTGCAATTCAGAAAATGCTGCAGGCGACAGGCAATATGCTTGCCCCGATGTGGTTTCAGATCGCCGGAGTGCTGTTTAACTTCGTTTTCGATCCGCTGCTTATTTTCGGGATCGGTCCGTTCCCCGAAATGGGAATTGCCGGTGCGGCACTCGCAACCGTTTTGGGATACACTCTGTCAATGGTGATCGCCCTGATTCAGCTGTTCTTCACAAAGCAGAAGGTCAAACCGCTGATGAAAGGATATCATTTTGAGCCGCAAATGCTCGGGCTGCTCATTTCATACGGGCTTCCGTCGTTCATCATGAATGCCCTGGGTTCCGTTATGGTGAACTTCGTAAATGTGTTTCTGGTCGGATACTCCGATACGGCAGTTGCGTTTTTCGGAGCATATTTCAAGGTGCAGCAGCTTATCGTCATGACCGTAAACGGTCTTATACAGGGATGCCTCCCGATAATGCGCTTCAACTACAGAGCAAAAAAAGAGGAGCGCCTGCGGCAGACCTACAAAACCGGAACGCTGATCGCAACGGTCATGATGCTTGTCGGAACAGCCGCGGTGCTCTGCTTCCCGAATGAAATACTCTCCCTTTTCTCCGCATCGGAGGAAATGCGCGCACTCGGCATCTCCGCAATGCGCATTATGTCGCCGGGATTTGTGTTCAGCGGACTTTCCGCAATGATCGCAACATATGAACAGGCGACGGACAGAGTCGTGCCGAGTATGACGATCCAGCTTCTGCGTCAAAGGATTCTGCTCTTCCCTTTGATGTGGCTGCTGAACCGCACCCTGCAGATTTCCGGAATATGGATTGCATTTCCCGTTACGGAATTTCTGGTATGCGCCGCGGCTGCCGTCCTTATGAAACGGAATCGAAAAATTCCGGGCTCGGAAAACGCTGCCGACGCATAACCGGACCGAAACCTCATAATCCCCGATTGCCTCCCCAAAATACCGCGCGGGCAATACCTCGGCGGCTTCAACCCCGAATTCCGTTGTTTTAACAACGTAATTCGATTTGTAAATTCCGAAAACACCCCATCCCCCGCACGGCACGCGCCGCGCGCGGGTAACTCCCGCCGCCGAGCGCACGCAGGACAACGGAATCTCATAAACTCCGCCGCGTGGCGGACGTACTCACAAACCCCGCCGCACATGCGGCAAACAGTGCAGCTCACGGATTCCGCTGCGCGCGAGTGGAAAGCGGCGGAACTTGCACAATTCCTGCGTGGGCGGCGCGGAAATTCTCCGTGAATCACGAACTTCCGCGCGAAAGCGCTCCCTCAAAATACCTCACGGGCGAGCGGTGCGGCTGAGGTGCGGCGCCGATTGACCGGGAAATACTCCTTGCACGGGGAAGAGCGATCTTCCGACGGGAAGGTCGGCGGTGCGCATCGCAATCCCCTTCCCGAATCCCGTCATGCGCAAATTTCCGCAAATTCTTCTTGCAAAATCGCGCAAGCTGTGATAAAATAACACTGTACCGATTCGCGCACGGTCGGTGCAAATAAGCCGGAATGATGGAATTGGCAGACGTGCCGGACTCAAAATCTACTTCGCCGTTTCATACCACCGTTCCGTAAACCCTTGATTTTACAAGGTTTTTTGAAAACTGAATATGTAACTTGCTTTTAATGTCCCTCCACGATGTCCCTCCGATTTCTCGGACAGGACATCGGGAGACGACTTAAAAATATAAATGCCGGTGTGTCGGAATTGGCAGACGAGACAGACTCAAAATCTGTTATCCGCAAGGGTGTGTGGGTTCGAGTCCCACCACCGGCACCAGACCTTAACAGCTCGTAAACCCTTGATTTATCGGGGTTTGCGGGCTTTTCTTTATGCTCTGCTCCGGTTATGTAACGCCCCTCCAACAACAGAAAATTCGCCGTTTTGCAGCTCATTTTCAGGAGGGACATTGGAGGGACATTGCGATTATTTGGAGGGATATACACCCAAAATCGCATTGGCAGACGCAACCTTTGAGGCGAAATTCAAGTGCGTATAAATGTTTGAAGTGGTCGAAATGTCGCTGTGTCCTAACCACTCCTGAATTTCTTTCAAGCTGACACCGTTTGCATACAAAAGGCTTGCGCAGCTATGCCGCAAATCGTGGAAACGAATCTTCCGCATACCGTTCTTTTCAAGCACCAGCGGGAAATGCTGGGTGATATAGCCGGGTTTTACAAGCTCTCCGATCTCGTTGACATAGATATAATCGGTGTATTGCCGGCAATACGACCTGCCGCACAGCTTTCGGTTTAGCTCCTGCTCCGCTTTCAGGCGGTACAGTACTTCCTCAAACGGTGGCACAAGGGGCAGGCTGCGATAGCTTGCTTTGGTCTTTGTCCGATCCTTTTGGATAATCTTGCTTTTGCCGTCAATGGTCGCCTGCGTTACTGTGTGCCGTATGGTGATTGTTTTCTTCTTGAAATCAATCGCATCCCATTTCAAGCCTACAGCCTCGCTGCGGCGCAGTCCGTAAAATGCGCCGAGGATAACGCCAAGCTCTATGGGGTCGCCCTTTACCACCTCAAAAAGACGGTTTAGCTCATCTTCCTCATAGGCGCTGCCGACAAACTTTTCCTTTTTCGGCCGTTCAATGCGATCCGCCGGGTTCGTGTCAATCAAACCAAGTTTGAAAGCGTGCTGCAACGCCTTTCGGATATTTGCGTGGCGGTGTATCACCGTGTTTGCGGAAACGCCCCGCACCGTCAGTTCATAGGTGTAATAGTCCTGAATGTGCTTTGGCTTTATCTCCCGTAAGAGCAGGCCGGGGTGGTGTTCCTCAAAGTATGGGATAATTTTGCTCTTAATTCCCATAGAATACGCCCCGTAGGTCGTTTCCTCCACATTCTTTTTTATCATTTCCAGCCAGTCGAGCAGAAATGTTGTAAAGAGTATGGAATCGGTGGAAACCTTGCCTGTACTGCGTTCTAATGCTCTTGCCTCCAACTCTGCTTCTTTGGCTGAACGGGCTTCTATGAGCATTTTTTCGGCACGCTTTTTGTTGCCCTTTACAGGGAGCCCCGTGGATTTTGACGGCGTGTGCCGTTTACCGTATTCATCCACATAGTTGAGTACGATATGATAGTACCCGTTTTTCTCTCGCAGATGTCCTGCTACCATAATAAAACCTCCTTTGAATGGTACAGCGTAGATTCATCTGCCATTGACATTTATATTGTAGCAGAAAGAATCCCACAGGCCAAATGTGCAAACAAGGTTTTACGCATTAGATTTATCTATCAGTTCCAAGTATTCCAGAATGTTGAGCTTCGGGATTCGATAGCGGCGGCCGACAATGAAACTTCTAATTTCCCCAGACCGCAAAAGCCTGTAAGCGGTTTTGTCGCAAATACCGCCGAGCATTTCACGCATCTGCTCAACATTGACTACATCGGGATAATCGGCAAATAGCAGTTTGTAGGCTGTTTGTGATTCCATAGGCAGCCTCCTATCTGTTTTTCGGGATAATCTCGTAGTCGTACCCTGTACGCTGATTACAGTAGGTACAGGTGTCTTTTTCGGTTTGCTGCGGGTCGATCCGGCGTAAAGAATAAGCGCCCGAACCGTAGAAATTGTCGGCACAAGCGCTGCAAAGACAAAGAATTAACTTTTTCGGTATGCTCTCAATCAGACCGATACTGACGGCAAGAGCATGATTGATACCGCGGATATGCTTATCGGACAGATGACCGATAAAGTCACCCAAACGGCGTTTATCAACGGTTCGCAGTTGTTCAAGCAAAACAATAGAGGGCAGTTCTAAACCGTCCTCTGCGTTGATGTAGTAATGGGTAGGCAACTTCGGCTTTGCGTCCGTTTTGCTTGTGACAGAAGCAATGATAACGGTGGGACTGTGCTTGTTTCCGACATTGTTTTGGATAATGACAACGGGACGATAACCCTCTTGTTCCGAGCCGATCCCTTGTCCCAAGTCAGCGTAATACATATCACCTCGTAGATATGTTTGATTCATAATGTTTGACCTCCTTTGAATTTAAGGCGAATATTCGCCTATGTAGGAAATCAAACAGCGGCACAGAATTAAGGTCAGGAAGATACAAACATTCTCCGTTTCAGCAGACCCGTCCCGCCGTATGATTTCATATTTCAAAAACGATCCTATTTGTCCTCGACACCCCGGATCGTTATGGGAAGTCATCAAACGGCTGGCGGCTCACCAGCTCCACGGGAATCTCACCCCCGGTAGGTTCTCTATCGGCTGCTCTCATTG
>ERZ857984.592-NODE-592-length-40801-cov-4.563933_pt1 | contig 40801 bp, 38 predicted proteins | sample MGYA00519914_ERZ857984 | MGnify/ENA primary metagenome ERZ857984 (study PRJEB31778, sample SAMEA3449417) | human gut metagenome | biome: human gut; feature: human-associated habitat; material: faeces | place: United Kingdom | collected 2010/2012 ... | reverse complement strand
TTGAATATAATGACGGCTTTGCAAGCTTTACGGTTGACAGTTTAGGCTCCTACGCCATAAGCCAAGTCCCGGAGCCGGCCGGCATAGCCGCCCTCTTGGGAGCGGTAGCTCTCGCATTTGCGGCATATCGCAGAAAGCGCGGGTAGCCTGATGAACTCCTGATAGAAACGGCGGATATTTGTCCGCCGTTTTTTTATGTAGGTGTAATCCGCCTTCCGCATTCGGAATACCTATCGGCGGCTTTCGCGGCGGCGGCGCCGGGCGTGGTCATTTACGCTGCCGTATTTGTCAAGACGACACAAAAAGTATGAATCGGGGCGCCTTCCTTGCGGAGGGCGCCCCGATTCGTATTGTTGGAAAAAGACGGGAAAGCAGAGGCCGCAACGGGGAGGACGCAGGCAGCGTGCCAGCGCGTGTCGGGCGCGCTGCGGCCTCCCTGCGAAGGGCGGCGCCGAAAACGTGGCGCTCCGCACGACGGCGATTTCCGTTTTAGAACCATCTCCTTAAGGCTTGGGCTTTCAGCTGTCTTTTGCAGCTCAGTCCTTTTTGTAAAATACCAGCGTCATTTTATCGGTAATAACTTCTGTTTTTCCCGTCTGACGGTAACCCATTTTTTCGTAAAGACGGCAATTCACCTTTTCTTGTAAAATCGTACTTAATTCCCAATTTGAACTGCCATGCAGAGCTTCAACCATACGGATGGCTTTTTGTGCAATGCCGAGCCGTTGATATTGAGGAAGCACAAAAATAGGAGATATTCTTTTAGCTGTGTCTTTTTCTCCTTTGTCAACGACCCGTACTGCGCCGACGTTTTCATCGAATTCCTGAATAAAATAGTAATAGGTGAAGGGCTGCTGCAACCTCATAATGGTTTTATCAATATTTTCAGCCGCAGGGCTGTTTTCCGTGTCCTGGTACTTTTTATATAAATCCTGAAATGCTTCTGTCTGCATTTGCCACAATTTGCGAGCATCTTCTATGCCGATTCGGATCAGATTCAAATTCTTCCCTCCACTCTTATTTCTCAATAAATCCCGCGTTATCATCAAATCCGTTTTTTCATTTGTGTTCTGATTCTACATCCGTCCGGTCTGTTGTGCCGATGCATTCATGAGCGGGCGTTTTGCCGTCCAGCACGGTGAAGATCTGCTCCACAACGCACATGCCAACACGCAGCAGCGCTTCGTCCGTGGCTGCACCGAGATGCGGCGTCGCCAGAAAGTTGGGCAAACGCAGCAGCGGCAGGCCGGGTGCGGGCGGCTCGTGGGCGAGCACATCGCAGGCGGCAGCTCCCAGAGGACCCTGCGTCAGAGCGCGGTACAATGCATCCTCGTCCACCACGCCGCCCCGCGCCGTATTGACGAGCAGCGCGCCGGGCTTTGCCGCGGCAAGCTCCGCCGTACCTACAAGCCCGCGCGTCTGAGGCGTGAGGGGTACGCCGATGCTCACAACGTCCGCCCGGGCAAATACCTCGCGTACACAAGTGCAGCGGGCTATACCCAGGCATGCCGCGCGTTCCTCTGTCAGAGAAGGCGAATACCCTACAATGCTCATGCCGAACGCACGGCGGAACATCTCCGCGGCACATCGGGCGATGCTGCCCACGCCCACAAGGCCCAGCGTTTTGCCGTGCAGCTCCATGCCCGTCAGCCGTGCATCTGCTATGGCGAGGGCTTCGCCGGTTTGCAGCATGCGGTCCGCCAGATATACCCGCCGCGCCAGAGCGAGGGTCAGTCCTACGATAAGCTCCGCCACAGACTGCGCGTTTTCGCCCGGGGCATATACCACGCGCACACCGCGCTGCGCTGCCGCAGCCAGGTCCACTCTGTCCGTGCCCGTGCCGTGTATGCCGATGACCTTCAAAGCCGGGCACTGCTCCAGAAAAGCTGCGTCCATGCGCAGGTTTCGGCTGATGACTGCGTCGGCCCGGCCCAGACAGGCGGGGTCCGAAAAAACCTCAGCCCTGGTTTTAAGCAGCGCCAGCGCGCGGGGATGGATGGGTTCACACAAAAATATTTTCAGCATATAGCCTCCTTGGATACGGTGTGTGGTATGTTCGATGCCTTGCGGTCAGCTCAGCTCCTGTCTTTTCAGGCAAGCTCCCTGTCCGCGGTGGCGTGAAGGATGAGCTCCAGCGCCAGCGGCTCGGGCGCCTTTCATGATACCGTTCCTCTCTTGACATTCTTTGGACCGTTGCAAGATAAAGGGCGGAAACCAATACGGCAGACCATAAATCGGCCACGGGCTGCGCCCATGGCTTAAGGGACCGCAGGCAGAAGTGACACGGGCGCAGCGGACAGGGGAACTGTCTGAGGACATTCGTGCCTTACAGGAAAACCCGGACTGCACCAAGGAGCCGCTGTGCAAATACATTTTTAGTGTGGACGTATACGAAGACCTCATTGGCATCCGTTCCACGGCTGATTGGACCAAAGGGAATGCTGATGTGCCGTTTATGAAGGAAGTAAAAACGAACTACGCCGCCAGCAACGAAGCTGACGGCGTAATCATAGATGGTTGCGGGGGCCAGATTTGAACTGACGACCTTCGGGTTATGAGCCCGACGAGCTACCGGACTGCTCCACCCCGCGATATAAATTGTCTGCGCCTCTTTAAGGTGCTTATCTAGTATATCCAATAATAACGCCGTTGTCAATACTTTTGCGCTTTTTATTTTTTAAATATCGCGTTGGGTTCGAAACACCTTTGCCTGGACAAGGTCCCGGAACATTCTGTCCCAAGCGGCCTGCTGATTTTTGCCGCCCCCTTGCAGATTCGAACAGACGATATTCAGAATATGCCGGATCGTTTCCTCGTCATACCGGGCGGCGGTTTTCCAGCGGCCTTCCGCATAATGCTGTGTGTAGTCCTTGTAAAACTGTTCCGCAACCGGCTTCAGCTCCCGGCTGGTGGGCAGGCCGCGCGCCAGCCTCCGTGCGTCCCAAAGCGACTCCTGTGCCTGTTCGAAAACCTCCCGGGAGATTTTTTGAATACGGTCCAGCTTTTCCCAAACGTCATCCGCACTTAAAGCCGCCGGCTCCAGATCCAGTGTGTACAGCACGCCGGAACGGGATACGCTGTAAAAGGTATACGTTCCGTCCGGCTCCTCAAGGGAAAAGTACCCGTTTGGCAGGATGTTTTTGCTGCGCAGAAACTGCAGCAAATTAGACGACGGCTCGTGTTTCATTGCCGGCTCCTTTCTTAACGCACGAATGCGGTCTCCGCATCTATCATACTTTGCCCTGCGGCGGATGTAAAGAGGAGCGGTGTGACAAAATCCTGTCTGGCAGCCGCCGTTCCGCACAAGGAAGAACTTTCCACCTCGTACGCCTTTTTCAATGAATATCCGCGGCAAAGATGTCCATATAAGTTATAAAGGGCTCAGGCAGCGTATCCGGCCGCAGGAGCATGAGCGGGACGGAGGGGGAGTGCGGGATGACTATCTGGGATACGATCTTCAAAGCGGTGTTCGTGGTAGCAGTGCCCATCACGCTGGCAGTATATGCCTGTGTGTATGTGGGGGAGCGGGCCGAACATGACGTTGCCCGTCCGCGTCCGCCGCGCCGCCGCCCGCCGGGGCGCTGACGCAGAGGGAGGATCTGTTTCTGGGAATTTGGAAAACGGCGCCGGGATTTGAATATCCCGGTGCCGTTTTCCCTTTATAATACATATTATATAAAGCTACTGTGCAGGATAGCTCCGCGCGCCGAACAGTGCGGTCCCGACGCGGACCAGATTTGCCCCTTCCAAAATAGCGTCTGCAAAATCGGCGCTCATGCCCATGGAAAGGTACTCCATGCTCACGTTGCCGCCCTGCGCGGCCTGCGCCCGCTCGAACAGGCCGCGCATCTGTGCAAAGTAGGGGCGGCTTGCGCCCGGCGCATCCGCAGCAGGCGGGATGGACATCAGGCCGCGCACCCGCAGGGAGGGCAAAGCATGGGCGCATTCCAGAAGGCCGGGCAGCTCTTCGGGCGCGATGCCGCTTTTGCTTGTCTCGGCCCCGATGTTGATCTCGACCAGGATATCCTGCCGGATGCCCTGCTTCTGAGCTTCTGCAGCCACACATTCCAGCAGCCTGTGCGAGCCGACGGATTCTATCATGCACGCACGCCCCACCACCTGGCGCACCTTGTTGGTCTGCAGATGGCCGATAAAATGCAGCGGCTTGCCGCTGTATGCGCCGGCGGCGTATTTTTCACAAAGCTCCTGCACGCGGTTTTCTCCAAACAGGTCGATATCCAGCGCAGCCGCCGCGCGCACGGTCTCGGAATTCTGCGTTTTGCTGGCGGCGCACAGAAGAACCTCCCCGGGGGCGCGTCCGGCTGCGCGGCACGCCCGCTCCATTTCCGCGCGCACCTGTGCGATGCGTTCCTCCATCCGCCTGATCTCTTCTGCCGTCATTTAACGCGGCACCTCCAATTCGTCTGTTTGATATACGGCGCGGCTGCCGCCGATGTATTTCGGCCGCGTGCGCGCGCAAAGAATGCCGGCCTCGCCGATGCGGGCCAGACTGAGCCGCACGGGGACGGCCACAGGCCGCAGATGCATGCCGATGAGTGTACCGCCGATGTCAATGCCCGCGCCCGCGCGGATGTTCTCCACCAGTACGGGGTCCGCCATGTGCGCATATGCGGCGGTGGCAAAGGAACCGCCCGCGTGGGGCTGAGGCACGGCGTTTACCGTTTCCGCCCACGGCGGAAGCGCCGCCCGTTCCACAACGATGGCGCGGTTCAGGTGCTCACAGCACTGCGCGGCCAGATAGAATCCGCTTTCCGCAAGCAGGGGCGCGGCGCCTTCCCACACAGCTTGCGCGGCCTCCATGCTGGAGCCGCGCCCAATGCGCTGGCCCACGACCTCGCTGGACGAACAGCCGATGATAAAAATATCTCCCGCGCGCATCCGGGCTGCCGCCAGAAGCTCCGCCACGGCCTGTCGCGTTTGGGCGCGCACGGTCTCCGTCAAAGTCATTTCAATTCCCTCCCGGCCCGCGTGTCGCAGCACACCGGGCGTTTTTCTTTATTGTAATCCTTTTGCGCCCTCCAATACAAGTGCCGCTGGAAATGAGGTGGTTTTAAACACAGTAAAATCATAGGATAACACAGGAAAAGTCTTTTAAAAGATAAAATCACGTAAAAAATAGACTGTTTTATGAAATACTCTTGACGGTCAAAATTTATGAATCTATAATAAAAGAATAAGAGGGGAAGGCGCGCCTCCGACCGTCCGGGACACGCGGAAAATCCGGGAACATTCCCGGAGAAATGCCCGGCGGCCGCAGGGCGCATGTGAAATGGGGGGATGCTGGTGGATCAGGAGCTTGACATGCTGAAGGACGAAAACACCCGTCTGCGCGTGCTGGCGGAGCACGACTGGCTCACCGGCCTGTACAACCGCCGTGCTGCGGAAGCGCATGTGGATGAAGCGCTGCTGAAAAACGGCGGCGGGATGCTTTTGGTTTTGGATATCGACCATTTCAAACAAGTGAACGACCGCTACGGCCATCTCATCGGCGACGCTCTTTTGTGCGAGGCGGCGCGCACGCTGCGGGATATCTTTTTTCCGCGGGATATCATCGGCCGCGTGGGCGGCGATGAGTTCATCATCTATATTCTGGGCGGATGCTCTCAGGAGGCGGTGGACGGCCGTGCGGCGCAATTGGCCGAGCGCCTGCGAAAGGCGGGCCGGCGTTACGGCATGCAGTGGAACCTTTCCTTTACGCTGGGCCTTGCGGAAAAGCAGGCGGGGGACGATTATATTTCCCTGTTTGACCGTGCCGACCAGATGCTCCTGGCCCGCAAAAAAGCCCGCCGCGCCCGCCGTGCAGACAGTGCGGATGCCGGAGGAGAGCGCAGCATCTGCACAGACATGGCGCTCATCCGGCGTGAGCTGCGGGAAAAAGACCCGCCCAAAGGCGCGTTCTGTCAGGATTACGAGACCTTCAAACAGATCTACCGTTTTGTGGAGCGCGGCCTCAAGCGCAGCGGGCAGAGCGCATATATTATCCTGATGACCCTTACGGACGCACAGGGGCAGTTTGTGCCGCTGGCCGCGCGCGAGGAGTATATGAGCCGCCTCAGCGACGACCTGCAGGCCAGCCTGCGCAGCGGCGACCTGTTCGCGCCGTACAGCGGCTGCCAATATCTGCTGATGGTGCTGGGCGCGTCCAGCGAGAACGCGGCCGTCATCGCCGGGCGCATCCACACGCGGTTTATGTCGCGCGTTGCGCCCGATGCGGGGCTGCTGCTGCGGTATGACGTTTACCCCATGGGGGAGCTTCCCCTGCAGCCGAAGGGGTGAAAAAGCCATGGTTTTACGCGGTGAAGGGCTGCTGCTTAAAATATTTTCAAAAAAAGTCAGCAAAAAATCGTTTTGTGACCAAGTTGTGACCGGCGACCGTTATACTGAGTATGTAAGATACATTTCCCGCCACCAGAGGGCGATCAACACGCATTTCAAGAAGGAGGAAAACGCATGAAAAACACATCCAACGCTTTGCGTCGCGTCATGAGTGTGGTTCTGGTGTTCGCGATGATGTTCACCAGCATGCCCACAGGCGCGCTCGCTGAGGATGTTGTCGACCCGGCCCCGTCTACGACGGCGGCCGAGCCGGCTGCGTCTGAAACGACAGAGCCAACCACACCGGAGCCCGCAAGCTCGGAGGCGGCGCCTGCCGCGAACAGCGCCGTGCTCCCGGCAAATGACGGGGACCCGGCGCCTGTGACGTTCACCGTCACGTTCGTGGCCAACGGCGAGACGCTTGTCACCCAGACCATTCAACAGGGTGGCAGTGCCGTGGCGCCGGACGCGCCGCTGGTATCCGGCCAGCGCTTTGTACGCTGGGATACGGATTTTACCAACGTGCAGAGCGATTTGACGGTGACGGCCGTTTACGAGGCCATTACCGCCAAAAACATGACGGTGGAGTACCGGTACAGCGACGGCACGCAGGCGGCCCCCTCCCATGTGGAGCAGGCCGTTGTGGGCGAACCGTTCCATAAGACGGTTCCGTCTCCGGCGCTCGACGGCTTTACGCCGGACAAGGCGGAGGTCGTATTTGCGGTCGAGTCGGTCACCGAAGACGTAACGGTCGTTGTTACTTACAGCGGCGCCGCCCGGAATTACACGGTAAAGCACCTGTTCCAGAACGTGGAAGGCACCGCTTATGCGGAAGACGAAGCGCTGCGTGAAACGCTGGAGGGCACCACGGGCCTGGACACCGCCGCACAAGCGAAAACGGTGGAGGGCTTTACGGCTCTGCCCATCACCCAGGTGAAGGTGGCGTCCAGCGGCGAAACGGTCGTGGAAGTAAAATACGACCGCAGCAGCTACCTGCTCACGTGGAACACCGACGGCGGCAGCTATGTTGAGCCGCAGATGCTGAAATACGGCGCTGCGGTGTCGGCTCCGGCTGACCCCACGAAGGTGGGCTATACGTTCGCCGGGTGGGATCTTGTTCCCGAAACGATGCCTGCTGCCGCCACGACGGTGACGGCGCAGTGGGCGAACGCCACGCAGGCGTCCTACCAGGTCGTATACTGGGGCGAGAACCTGACGGGCGGTTACGACTACCTCTATGCGGACAAAGCAACCGGCGCTGTGGGCAGCAATATCCCATACAGCACGTCCCTGACCGATAGCCGCATGCCTCAGGGCCTGGAAGCGGCCGGGTTTGAGCTCGACAGTGTCAAATCTGCGGGTAATGTGGAAATCACCGCAGACGGCAGCGCGGTCAAGAATGTTTATTTCAGCCGCAAGACGTTTACGATTTCGTTCTATCGGCAAAGTTGGGTTGGATGGCCTGATTTTGAGTACAAATGGGTCGAGGATACCAGCCTGCGCATCACGGCGAAGTACGGCGAGGATGTTTCTGCCCGCTGGGAAGCTGCATGTGAGGATGACGGCTGGGGTCCCAATAAAAATGATAATATACAGTATACGCTGATTGCGAATATGCCGGCCGAGAACCTGACGATGTATGAAAAAAGTTCCGGCACGGGAAAGAAGATCGAATATCGGGTTCAAAAGGTGTCGGGGACGGGTTACGACGTCTACGCAACTTTTAATGCGAGCCGCGGCGTTTCTCTGACGGTGGAAGACCAGATGCCGATCACAGGCTTTACATACGACAGCTGGAAAAAAAGCGGCGACTCTCCATTGTGGCTGTATTATACCCGCAACAGCTATAATCTCGTATTTGAGAATTGTACTGGCGTTTCGAATGCTTCGCTGAAATTTGAAGCAAGACTTTCCAGCGCAAAGCCTGCTGATAGCAGCGTGGGCCGGCCGGCCGGTATGGACAGCGACTATGTGTTCATGGGCTGGTATCTGGACGAGGCGTTCCAGACTCCGGTGGACTGGAGCAGCACGATGCCCGCACGGAACCTGCAGGTCTATGCCAAGTGGGCGAAGCCGGATTATACGGTTTCCTTCAACACGCATGGTGCGGATACGGAGACTCCGGCGCCCATCGGCGTGGCGAAATACGACACGATTGAGGACCAGATGCCCGCAGACCCCACCCGTGAGGGCTACGTGTTCGCGGGCTGGTATACGGACGAGGCGTACACCGTTCCGTTCGTGGCCACGCAGCAGATCGTCCGCAACCTGACGCTCCATGCGAAATGGACGCGCACGGACAGCTGCACCTATGTCATCGTGGCGAAGGACACGGAGGGCAATGAGCTCAAACGCGTCGATGGCTCCGAAGTGGAAGTGGGCGCGTCCGTCACTGTAAATGCGCCTGTCATTGACGGTTATCAGGCGCAGCAGAGCAGCCAGAACGTCAAAATTCTGGATGACGGGCAGGAAGTAGTGTTCGTCTATGACAAGCTGCAGAACTGGACGGCCACGGTGCATCATTATATTGAGGGCACCACGGAAAAGGTTGCCGAGGATGTTATCCGCAGCGACCTGACGGTCAACAGCCTGCTGGTATATTCCGCGACGGTCAGCGGTTATGAGTTGGCCGAGGGTACCAGCTATGTTCAGACGGCCACCCGCGAAAACAGCGAGATTACGTTCTATTATAAGAAAATCGCGGATTCGGCGTATACGGTCAACCACTATTACGGCAGCAATGCTTCGCTTACGGAAACTGTTACGGGCACGGCCAAGGCCGGAAGCCTGGTGACGGCGGACGTCATAAACAAAGCCGGGTACACCTGCGTTACATCCGGGGCTGCGCTTTCCGCGTATGTTGCGAAAGACGGCTCCACGGTGATCAACGTGTATTACGCGGCCAACGACCAGACGTACAGCGTTTACTATTATCTGGAAGGCACAGAGACGCCTGTACCCGGCACGACGGCGAAAGAAAACGTGTCCGCGAAGTTTGACGAGACGGTGACGGAAACGGCGCTCGCAGTCACGGGTTATACTGTGGCGGGAGACAGCACCAGGTCCATCACGGTCGGTGCGGACAATGCAGCCAACAAAATCGTTTTCTACTACACGGTGAACAGCTATCCGCTGAATATCACCTACAAATATGCCGATGACGTGCCCGACGCAGCACTGCGGGGCCAGAAGGCGGCGGAGCCTGTATCCAGGGATATCGCGTTCGGTGCGCCTTACAGCGTTGCCAGCCCGTTGATTCCGGGTTATACGGCCAGCGTTGCAGCGGTAGCAGGCACAATGGCGGAGAACGGTGTGACCGTGGAGGTCGTTTACCGCGCCGCTACGGACACGGCGTATACCGTCAAGCACATGCTGCAGGATGTGACAGGTGACGGTTATACTGAAGATGCGGCGGCCCGGCAGACCCTGCACGGCACGACCGGGGCGGACACGAACGCTGCGGCGAAGAGCTATGAAGGCTTTACGGCGCAGGCGGTCGTTCAGCAGGCCATCGCCGCGGACGGCAGCACGGTGGTTGAGATCAAATACGACCGCAACAGCTATGAAGTGACCTATGCTTATGTGGGCACGGCGCCCGCAGGCGCGAGCGCGCTGCCGGAAAAGGCGACTGTGAAATACGGTGCGCCTGTGGCGGTGGCGGCGGCCGCCACGGCCCCGGGCTACACGTTCAGCGGCTGGAGCCAGAAAGAGGACTTCACAATGCCCGCCGAAAACGTGACCATTACCGGTTCGTTCACGGCCAACGGCGATACCGCTTATACAGTGGAGCATTATCAGCAGAACCTGGCGGGCGACGGTTACGACCTTGTGGAGGCGGATACCGAACACCTGACAGGCGAGACCGATACCACTGCGACGGCAAACCCGAAAGCCTATACAGGCTTTACATTTGACGGGACCGTGGAGGGCACGGTTGCCAGCGGCAATATCGCGGGCGACGGAAGCCTGGTGCTGAAGCTGTACTACACGCGCAACAGCTATGAAGTGAGCTACGCTTACACGGGCACAGTGCCCGCAGGCGCAAGTGCGCTTCCGGCCGCCGCGTCCTACAAATATGGTGCGGATGTAACGGTGGCTCCGCAGGCCACGGCCCCGGGCTACACGTTTAACGGCTGGCTCGAGGACGGCAAGGTAACGGCAAGCTTCAAAATGCCCGCCGGCCCGGTGCAGCTCACGGGTTCCTTTACCGCGAATACCGATACCAGGTACACGGTGGAGCACTGGACGGAGGATCTGGACGGCGAGGGCTATACTCTGCGTGAAACAGAAGCGAACCTGACCGGCGTCACGGATACAACGGCGACGGCGGAGGCAAAGAGCTATGAGGGCTTCCGGTTCGACGAGGACAATGAAAACAACGTTCTCACAGGCGTGATCACAGGCGACGGAAAGCTGGTTCTGAAAGTTTACTACGCGCGCAACAGCTATGAAGTAAGCTATGATTACGGCGCTGCCCCCACGGGCGCAAGCCAGCTGCCGGGAACTGTTTCCTACAAGTACGGCGCCGAGGTCCGGGTGGCGGATAAGGCCACAGCCCCGGGTTATACTTTCGACGGCTGGAAGAAAGACAATGCCGAGGTCACGAGCTTTACGATGCCTGCCGGCGCCGTACAGCTCACGGGACGCTTTACAGCCAATACGGACACCGGCTACAAGGTGGAGCACTACCAGCAGAATCTGGCGGGAGACGCTTTCGTCCTGTTTGAGACGGAAGAACAGAACGCCACTACGGATACGCATGTGTCGGCAACACCGAAGGACTACACGGGCTTTACCTACGACGGCACGGTGGACGGAACTGTCACCGAAGGCAATGTTGCGGGCGACGGCAGCCTGGTGCTGAAGCTGTACTACACGCGCGACAGCTATAAGGTCACCTACCAGTACACGGGCAAGGTGCCCACGGGCGCGAGCGAGCTGCCTGCGGAGACGACCGAGAAATACGGCGCTGCTGTTACAGTGGCAGCGGACGCCACGGCCCCGGGCTACACGTTCAGCGGCTGGAGCCGGGAAGACGGCTTCACGATGCCGGCCGAAAACGTGACCATTACCGGTTCCTTCACGGCCAACGGCGAAACTCCTTATAAGGTGGAGCACTATCAGCAGAACCTTGAGGATGACGGCTATACCCTTGCGGAGACCGAAAACCTGACGGGTGAGACCGATACCACTGCTACGGCAAACCCGAAAACCTATACAGGCTTTGCATTCGACGGAACAGCGGAGGGCACAGTTGCCAGCGGCAATATCGCGGGCGACGGCAGCCTGGTGCTGAAGCTGTACTACACGCGCAACAGCTACGATGTGACCTATGCCTACACGGGCACAGTGCCTGCGGACGCAAGTGCACTGCCGGAAAAGGCGGCTGTGAAATACGGCGCCCCTGTAACAGTGGCGGAGGCCGCGACCGCAAAGGGCCATACCTTCAGCGGCTGGAGCACCGGCGACTTCACGATGCCTGCACAGGATGTGGAGATCACAGGCTCCTTTACGGCCAACCCGTACAACGTCACGGTCGAATACTACTTCGACAAGGCTCAGGATACGGATATGACCCGGGTGCAGTCTGTCACTTACGGTGAGACATTCACGACTGCGGCGGCCGCAGAAACGGACCGGAACGGCGTACACTATACGCTGGACTGGGTCGAAAACAACGGCCTGACGGTGAGCGACATTGAAGCCGACAACGTGGTCAGGGTGTACTACGCAAAGGATGAAGAGGGTGGCCCGGACGACATCCCCGATTATGCGCAAATCGTATTTACCTATCAGAGTGCGGACGTTCGGAAAGGCACGGTTGATAAGAGTGTGGAAATCCACACCTTTGAGCGGCTGAACGGCGAACTGCTCGAAGAGAAGAAAGCCAGCCCGGCCGGTGCAAATGCGGCGGGACGTGAGGGCTATGCATTCGATTACTGGACCGATGGAACCAAGCGCGATGTGACCTCCGGTATGGAGACGCTGAAGAGCGAGGTATACACGGACAATGCAGAATTCACCGCATATTTCGACGTTGATACAAAGGGCATCGACCCCGAAGACCCGGATAAGCCGGACAATGTGCCCGACAAGTATCAGGCGAAAGTGACCTATCAGGCTGTCAATGGCACAGTTACGCTGGGCGACCGCACGGGCACGGAGCTGGTCACCTATGTGACTCTGTTCGATGCGGACGGCAAGTGGGCCGAGAACGGCACAGGCAAGCTGGCGGAGGCTCAGGTCCCGACTGCAGCCGCAGCCGCGGATTACGACCCGGCCACCGAACGCTGGACACCGGCCGTACCGGCCGAAGGGGCTGAGATCACGGCTGACGGCGCTGTCTTTACAGTGACGTGGGAGCTGGCGATCTCCGGTTACCAGGTGCACTACTACTACGACGGCGTTGAGGATACCGCTTCTGCTGTGAATGCCACCGGCAAGATCGGCGACGCGATTCCCTACGACACCGGCAAGACCACTTTTGACGGCGCGAACTACGTGCTGGAGAATGTGGACGGCGCGGGCAAGCTCATCTCGAAGGATGCGGCTGCGAATATCGTGAACGTCAACTTCACAAAGGATGAGAAGTCCGACCCGACCAAAGACCCCGACCCGGAGGTCCCGGGTGACAACATCCCGGATAAGTATCAGGCAACTGTCACGTTTGAAGCGATCAACGGCGTACTCCAGCCCAAGGGCGGCACGGACGCTCAGAATACGAAGCAGATGACCACGGTCGTGACACTGCTGAACGAGAACGGCGAACCCGCTGAGAACGGTACCGGTTATCTGACTGAAGCACAGATCCCGACAGCGCTGGCGAATCTGGGATACATCGCCAACACGCTGTTCTGGGGCCCGGCGACTCCGACGACCTCTTACGCCATCACAGGCGACATCACCTTTGTGGCGGACTTCAATGCGGAAGGCGTCATTCCGGAAGAACCCCCGGTGCCTCCGGTGACCCCGGTAGGTCCGACGGCGCCGGAAGAAGGCCCGGAGGAAACCATCGACGAGCCTGAAACCCCGCTTGCTCCGGCTGAACCCGAAGCACCCGCGGAAGAGCCCGCCGAAGAGGAGATCGAGGAAGCCGATACGCCGCTCGCTTCCGGCGCCGCATGGGCGCTGCTCAACCTCATCCTGATGCTCTGCACGGCCCTTGTCAGCATCCTGCTGCTCATCGGCTTCCTGGGCAAAAAGAAGAAAGAGGATGAGAACGAGAACGTGGAGTACACGGTGAAGCGCAAAGGCGTGACTCGTGTGCTGAGCCTCATCCCGGCCATTGGCTCCATCATCGCCTTCCTCCTCACGGAGAATATGCGCAATCCGATGGTGTTCGTGGACCGCTGGACATGGCTCATGGTGCTCATCGCTCTGGTGCAGGTCATTGTGTGCATCTTTGCCCGCAAGGAAAAAGAAGAGCCCGATGACAACGCGCAGACCCCGGCTCAGGCGTAAGCACGGAACGCGAACCTCAGGCAAATCCATAACGAAAGCCCCCGAAGGATAATCCCTTCGGGGGCTTTTTGTACATCCTGTAAATTTTGCGGAAAATACGGGACGCGGCGGCAGAGGCTGTGATACAATGAAAAAAACACGTCCTTCGTCCGCATACGGACGGAGGCGAAAGCGGCGGGAAGGGCCGCGGAAAAGGGAGATGCAAAAGCCATGAAGGTAACGTTTATCGGCGCCACGCATGAGGTTACGGGGAGCTGCTCCCTGCTGGAGGTGGGGAACAGCGCTTTCCTGGTGGACTGCGGGATGGAGCAGGGGGAAAACCGGTTCGAGAATATCCCGCTGCCTGTGAACCCGGCAGAACTGAGCTGCGTGCTGCTGACGCACGCCCATATCGACCATTCTGGATATCTGCCCCTGCTGTACAAAAACGGCTTTCGGGGCACCGTGTATGCTACGGAATCCACTGCCAGCCTGTGCCAGATCATGCTGCGCGACAGCGCGCATATTCAGGAGAGCGAGGCGGAGTGGAAAAACCGAAAGGCGCGCAGGGCCGGACGCCCGGAGGCGGAGGCGCTGTACACGATGGCGGACGCAGAGGGCGTTTTATCCCGCTTCCGTCCGTGCCCGTACAACAAGCTGACGGCCGTTGGCGAAGGCGTTGCGGTGCGCTTTACGGATATCGGGCATCTGCTTGGCTCCGCCGCCATTGAGATATGGATGAGCGAGGGCGGCGTTACCAAAAAGATGGTGTTCAGCGGTGACGTGGGGAATACGCATCAGCCCATCCTCAACGACCCGCAGCGGGTGGAGCAGGCAGATTATCTGGTGCTGGAATCCACCTACGGCAACCGGCTGCACGGTGAGCGCCCGGATTATGTGGGCGCGTTGACGGAGATCCTGCAGCAGACCTTTGACCGGGGCGGCACGGTGGTCATTCCCTCCTTTGCTGTGGGCCGCACGCAGGAAATGCTGTATTTTATCCGGGAGATCAAGGAGCAGGGCCGGGTGCACGGGCACGACGGATTCCCTGTTTATGTGGACAGTCCGCTGGCCAATGAGGCAACGAGCATTTTCCTGCAATGCCCCACGGAAAATCTGGACCCTGAGGCGCGGGAACTGGTGCGGAGCGGGGTAAATCCGCTCTGGTTTGAAGGGCTTAGGACCAGCGTGACGAAGGAGGATTCCCAAGCCATCAATGCGAATGCCGTGCCGAAGGTCATCCTTTCTGCCAGCGGAATGTGCGATGCGGGGCGTATCCGGCATCATTTAAAGCATAATCTGTGGCACAGCGAAAATACGGTGCTGTTTGTTGGTTATCAGGCAGAGGGCACGCTGGGGCGCGCGCTGGTGGACGGCGCACCATCGGTAAAAATATTCGACGAAGCGATCGCAGTCAACGCAGAAATCCGCGTGCTGGCGGGCGTGAGCGGGCACGCGGATAAAAACGGGCTCATCCGCTGGCTCCAGGGTGTTTCACCGAAGCCGGCGCAGATATTCGTCAATCATGGCGACGATGAAGCATGTACGGATTTTACCCAGTGCCTGAGAGAAGAATACGGTTACAATGCGATGGCCCCGTACAGCGGAACGTGTTATGATCTGGCCGCCGGGGCGTTTCTGGCCCAGCCCGCCGGAGTGCTGCGCAAAAAGCCGGAGGAGGCCGCGCGCGACCCGCGCGCAATGGCGGCCTTCAGTGAGCTGCAGCGGGCCGTCAAGCAGCTTTCCGCATTGGCCCAGGGGGCGGGAGGAAGACCCAACAAGGAACTCAAGCGCATGGCTGCGCAGGTACAGGCCTTGTACGACGCCTGGCGCGCATGAGCGTATCCTTTGGGGTGTAAAGAGAAAAGAAGTGTCCGCAGAGCCTCAGGAGGCTCTGCGGACGTTTTTTGCCGGAAGCGAGGTCTCACGGCTGCGGCCGCTGTTTTGCGCGGCGCGTACTCCGTTCCGCGCGAGCGGGAGAGGTTGTCAGGCGATAGCTGTCGGAGATCATTTCGCAAAGGTCCTCCGGCGGGACACCGGCGTTCACCTCCACGGTGTTCCAGTGGGTATGGTTCATATGCCAGCCCGGCGTAACGGCGGGGTAGGCCGCCCGCCAGAAATCGGCTTTCATTGGTTCACATTTCAAATTTACGCATAATTTTCCGTCGCGTTCAAAAACAAGAGCAAACCATTTGCGCCCGGCGGCGTGACGTACCACGACATTGCCGCCGTCCTCAAACGGGCAGTCCACAGCAGCGCCGGGATATGCGGCGCACAGGGCAAGCAGCTCGTCCTTTGTCATTTCCCGGTTCCTCCTTATTCTCAAAGCCCTGCGCGCCGGCACAGGGGCTTGTGCAATGCACACGCGCAGCCGCGCAAGCGGCGGGTTTGAGGTTATTATACCATATTTTTAAGCTCACACTTCGCGCACTGCTCGCGTTCACTAAGAAACATGGTATCTATGCCGCCAGGCTCATGCTTCGCCTGCGGCTCGCATTCACCAACCGGACATATTATACCATATCACACGCCCGCGTGCCAGCCCGTACTCGGCGTCACCGGGGCGCGGGGCCCAGCGTGGTGCCGGGGTAGTACAGGGACAGGATCTCCTGATAGCTCTTGCCCGTCAATGCAAGCGCGTTTGCGCCGTACTGGCTCAGGCCCACGCCGTGGCCGTAGCCGCGAGTGGTGATCTCAAACAGATGCTTCTCCGTCCAGGTTATGGTGAAGGACGCGCTGCGCAGCCGCAGTGCCGCACGCACAGCCGTACCCTTGCAGGGTACGCCGCCGATGGTGATGCTGTCCACATAGCCCGCGGCCGTAAGCTGAGGCGTGCCGAACCATCCCGCTGCGTCGCCCTCCAGCACGATATCCGGGAACGCCGCGGCGATATCCTCCGCCACCTCCTGTTTGGTCACGGTGATGGTCTGCTCATAATCGGGGCTGGTAAGGTCCAGGGGAGAATCCACAGAAACCAGATACGGCACCGCCGCACCCCACACGGCCTCAGCGGCTTCCGTTTTGCCGCCGGATATCGCATGGTAGCAGGCCATGGCGGGCTGGCCGTCGTACAGCAGGATCTCGTCCAGCACGGAATCCACCACGGTGTACAGCCGGGTGCGGTTGGCCTCGTAGTCCTCGCCCCACATGGCGCGCATTACGGTGTCGGTGATGTAGCCCAGCCGCTGGGTGGGGTTGGCGCTGAAATACGCGCCTTTCAACGCCTCGTTGTCCGGGTCGGCCTGGGCCTTGACGGCCAGTGCGTAGCTGTGCGCGGCCACGGCCTGTGCGCGCAGGGCTTCGTCCGGATAGGTCATGGGCATTTCGGCCGCCACTGCGCCGCGCACAAAGTCCCGCACGGATACCTCCGCCACCTCTCCGGTGTTTTCGTCCAGAATGAGCAGGGGAGGCTCCGCGTCGTCTGCGGCGCTGGTGCCGGGCTGCGGCGCGGATGGCGCTTGCGTACCGTCCGTGACCGGCGGCGCGGAGGCGGACGGTGCGGGAGCTGTACCGGAGCCGCTTTCTTCGTTTTTCCCGGATGGAAAAAACAGCGCGGCCAGCGGCAGAATATAAATGAGCACGGCGAACAGGAGCACAAGCGGCAATACCTTTTTCATCAACGATCCCTCCGTTTTTTACTTTTGTGCGTTCTTTTCCGCGGGGGTTGTCCGCCCGGAACGCGCACGGGGCGGGGCGCCGCTTTCCCGCAGTGGCCGCCGCAACAGCGTTTGCAGACGCTTTGTTGAGGACGGGCCGGCTGCGCCTTGTTTTTTGCACCGGCAGAATGTATAATAAACTGTATGCATCTGGCTTTTGGAAAGCCGAAGAGGGGTGCAGAAATGCAGGAATAGGGAAAGGGGCGTAAAGGCATGTCTGTCAATCAGGAATTTGAGAAGACAGGCTCTATCGCATATCTATGCGACGAGTATCTCAAAAATAACTTCATCGACCCGGAAGCCAGCGAACGGCTGGGGGTCAAGCGAGGCCTGCGGAACCCGGATGGCACCGGCGTTCTGGCGGGGCTGACAAACGTCTGCGACGTCGTTGGCTACGACCTTGTGGACGGCAAACGCGTGCCAACGGACGGCAGGCTCATCTACCGGGGCATTGATGTGGAACAGATCGTCCGTGCGGCATACGCGGAGGACCGCTTCGTATTCGAGGAGGTCATCTGGCTGCTTCTGTTCGGCAGCTTGCCCACGCCGCACCAGCTGGCTTCGTTCAAGCAGGTGCTGGAGGCTCACCGCGAGCTGCCCAAGGACTTTGCCGAGGACATGATCATGAAGGCGCCTTCGCCGAATATCATGAACAAGATGGCGCGCAGCGTTCTGGCGCTGTATTCCTATGACGACAACCCGGAAGAGCAGTCGCTGACGAATATCCTTTCGCAGAGCATCGCGCTCATCGCCAGCCTGCCCACCATCATGGTGAACGCGTACCAGATCAAACGGCGCGTGTACGACCGCCAGAGCATGTACCTGCACCTGCCTCAGCCGGGACAGAGCACGGCGGAGCATATCCTCTCCACATACCGGGCGGACCAGAAGTTCACCAAGGAAGAAGCAAAGCTGCTGGATCTTTGCCTTGTGCTGCATGCAGACCACGGCGGCGGCAACAACTCGACCTTTGCCTGCCGTGTGCTGTCCAGTTCCGGTACGGATACCTATTCGGCCATCTCGGCGGCCATCGGCAGCCTGAAGGGTCCCAAGCATGGCGGCGCCAACCACAAGGTCATGGAGATGCTGGGCTATATCATGGAAGGCGTGAAGGACCATTCGGACGACGCCGAGATCGCCGCGTTTCTGCGCAGGATCCTGCGCAAAGAGGCGGGCGACGGCAGCGGCCTTATCTATGGCATGGGCCATGCCGTGTATACCAAAAGCGATCCCCGCGCCGTGATCCTGCGCCGCAACGCGGAGCATCTGGCTGTTGAAAAGGGCTTTGAGGATGAGTTCCGCGTGCTGTGCGCCGTGGAGCGCCTTGGGCCGGACGCGGTGCGCGAGGTAAAGGGCACAAAGGACGTGTGCGCCAATGTGGACCTGTTTTCCGGCCTGATCTACCGGATGCTGGGCATCAGCGAGGATCTGTTCACGCCGCTGTTTGCCATCAGCCGCATTCCCGGTTGGTGCGCGCACCGCGTGGAGGAGGTCGTGTTTGCAAACCGCATCATGCGCCCGGCTTACAAATATCTGGGGCATGAGCAGGAATATATACCGTTAGAGGAACGTGGATGAAAAAAGCGTTTTGCACCGGCACGCTGGCCGTGAGCCTGCTGCTGGGGGCCGCGCGCGCGGCAGACCTGTTTTTGAATACGGATACCGCCACGGGCTTTCTGCTTTCCGGCAGCGTCTGGACCCGGTACTGGCTGATGGCGCCTGTTGTCATTCTGGCGTGGCTGGCCGGGCTGTATGTGCCGCGCAAGCAGCCCTGCGGGCTGCGGCCGGGTGCGGGCGTGTGGATGAGCGGCGTGAATTTTGTGTTTGTGCCGCTGGCCTTCTGCAGTGAGCTGTACGGCTTTTTGACGGTGCTGAACGTGCTGTTCGGCACGCCGGAGCAGGCGGGCCGCCACCAGACGGCGGAGCGCATCCTGCTGGGGCAGCTGGCGGATGTGACGCGCGCGGCGCTGTTCGTCGTGTTCGGCGTGTGGTGCCTTCTGGTGTTTTTTGAAAACCGCGCCCGGGAAAAACGGGGCGGCTGGATGCTGTATCTGGGCGTGGCCGGAAGCGCCGCGTTTTACCTGCACACAGTGGTGCGTTTTGTGGAGCAGCCCGCCAGCCTGTACCGCATCCTGCCGGCGGTGGAGATTTTTTCCGCGCTGGCGGCGCTTCTGTTTGTGACGGCGCTGCTGCGGGCGCTGTATCTGCCCGGCGGCGTCGGCACGGCGCCGGCACTCAGCCGCTGCGGGCTGCTGGCTTTCTTCTTCTGCACCTGCCTTGCACTGCCCCAGGCCGTATGGCAGGGGATGAACGGCGTGGACACGCCGGTCTCGTTTCCGCTGGCCATCACGCTGGGATGCACGGGCCTGCTGGGCGCGGCTTGCGCGCGGAACATTGCCAGGCGGGGATGATTTTATAACAGCACAAGCGCCCGGCGGAGTGTTCCGCCGGGCGTTTGTGATTTTGTCTGTTATTGATATTCCCGCTCCACATGCAGTGTGGCCAGGGCACTGGGGGCGTCCGAATGATGCGCCAGCAGGTTCCGGGGCTCGTTGATGTTGAGGACAAAGCCCTCCGGACCGTATCGTTTGTCCACACCCTGTGCGTGATCCGGCGCGGATACCGCGTTGAGTACCCGCCCTTTCACCAACATCATGCGTCCCGAATCGGAAAGAGCTTCGATGCGTTCTGCTCTGCATTCCAGCGTGAGAAAGCTCTCCGCAATGCGCGGAGCACCCACAGTGCGGGCGGGCTCCGGCGTGAAGCCGCCCTCGGTAAACTCATCGTCCTCCATGCCGTTTTGGCGCACGGTGCGCATCAGCGCGTCAAAGTGCCGGACGGGAAGAAAGTTGACGCAGAATTCTCCGGTGCGGCGGATATTCGTCAGTGTGTGCGTGCTGGCCGGCAGCGGCACCAGCGCATAAAAGCCGCCGCCGTCTCCGGGAAAGCTGGCCCATGCGCCGCAGCATACATTGCCCAGGCCGTTTTCTTTATACGTTGTAACGGCGTACAGGATGGACGGGATGCCGCAGGCGTATTCCAAATGGGAAAACACCTCACATTGTCCCGGCCATTGCTCGGGAAACGTTTCGGGCCGTGCGGCCCCGGTCTCAATTTTTTTCATGGCGGTTCGCCTCCTTTGCATTGATTATAAACACAGGGACACGACATCTGCGTGTCGTGTCCCTGTGTTTTTATTTTTTTGGCGCGCCATATACCGCGCACAGAGCCTGCGCCTCGGACGCCATGCGCGCCCGCAGCGCGGGCGGTTCCAGCACTTCGGCCTTTGCCCCGAACCCCAGCAGCCAGGCTGCCGCGACGTCTTCGTTGGTGTAGTCGATCTCCAGCAGCAGGCTTCCGTCCGGCTGGCGGGTATAGCAGGCCGGGCCGTACTCCTCCACGAGGCGGTAGCATTCGCTGGCCGCGACGCGGGCGCGCAGCAGTGTGCCGTCGTGGAAGCGCGCGTTGAAATCCAGCGCTTCGGGCGGTATGGCGCGGGGTTCAAACGTCTGCGCCGTGACGGACAGGAGCGTCAGGCGGTTAAGCTTGTACATGCGCCAGCCTGCCGCGTCCGGACACCAGCCGAACATGTACCAGTCTCCCCACTGAAATACGATGCGGTAGGGCTCCGCACATTTTTCTGCAACGCCTTTGGCATAGTAATAGGTGAAGCGCACACGGGCATGCTCTGCGATGGCCGTGCGAAGCAGCTCTATCTTCGGTGTCAGGCTCTCCCGGTAATGGGAGGAGAGGTCGATGAGCAGGTCGTCCGTGCCTGAACCGCCCAGCTTTTCGGCCAGGCTGCGGGCCAGCGGCGCGGGGGAAACGCTGCCTACGCCCGCAGCTCCGGCCACCAGAGCGGCCAGCTCCGGGCCGGAGAGCAGCGTCTTGTCCAGCTTATAGCGCGGTTCAATGAATACCCCGCCGCCGTAGCCCTGCACCGTCACCAGCGGGACACCGGCCCGGCACAGTGCGTCGATGTCGCGCTCGATGGTGCGGCGCGACACCTCAAACCGCTGCGCCAGCGCGGGCACGGTGCTTTTTTCGGTTTGCAGCAGGATCGTGACGATGCCGATGAGACGGTCGATCTTCATAGAGCTTTCCTCAAAAAGCGCCCGGCGGGCGGAAGGGCTATCCTCCGCCCCGTCCCGGACGCGGCAGCTTTTTCAAAGACTTGCGGGCGTCAGCCCAGCGCGCGCACCTTGCGGTTCAGCTTTTCGTACACGCGGGCGCGCATCCATTCCTCGGTGGAGGCCTCCACGGCTTCGTCCAGCATGAACCAGCGCACGCCGCTGTTCTCGTCGGGCTTTGCCCGCAGCGCGTCTCCTGCGTCGGCTTCCAGCAGATAGGTTACGTTCAGATGCAGATGACACGGCACATATTTGCCGCGCTTTTCGTGCCCCTCCACCCAGAGGGTCTCCAGTGAGAAGATCTCCGGAAATACGGGCGCGACGTGAACGAGGCCCGTCTCCTCCCGGGCCTCCCGCAGAGCCACGGAAAGCAGGTCTGTTTCGCCGTCGGCGTGGCCGCCCGTCCAGCTCCATGCCCGGTACAGGTTGTGCCAGGCCATCAGCGCATGGGTACGGCTGCTGTTTACGATCCACGACGATGCGGTGAAATGCGCCACAAGGTTTTCCCGCGTGAACGCATCCGTGTTTTCCCGCAGAAAATGCAGCATCACGTCCCGGTCCACGGCTTCCTGCTCGCAGCAGGGATGGTATGCGGCAAGCTGCCGCTCCAGCTCCGGCGCCATCCCGTTCACCCCTTGTTGCGGATAACGAGGTTCTTTCCGCCGTTTTCAAACTGCTCGTACTTCGTCTCGAACGCTTTGGTATAGTCGATGAGCTTGTGCAGCTTGGAGAAGCCGTAGTTGCGGGAATCAAAGTCCGCGTAAATACGCGAGAGCATCACGCCCACCTGGGAAAGCGGCATATAGCCGTCCTCGTCGGAGTCGTGCTCTACGATCTCGCGGATTTTTGCTACGATCTCGTCCAAAGAGACGAACGCGGCGGCCAGCTCCTCGTCGTGATGCGGCTCCGCAGGCGCGGCGGGAACGGGCTCCGGTTCCTTTTCCGGCTCCGGCTTCTGACCCTTTTTGCCTGCGGCTTTTTTGGGCTGAGCGGGCTGGGCCTGCTTCTTCGCGGCTTTCGGCTGCTGGGCCGGCTGCTTGGAAGCCTTTTCGGACACAGCCACGGGCAGCGTCTCCTTTTTCATTCCCATCAGCACGTCCAGGTATTTGAAGGTGTCGCAGGTGGATTTGAACGCCGTGGGGGTCTTGCTCTCTCCCATGCCAATGACGAACATACGGCTCTCGCGCAGGCGCGCGGCCAGCCGCGTGAAGTCGGAATCTGAGCTGACGATGCAGAACCCGTCCACATTTTTTGTGTACAGAATATCCATTGCGTCGATGATCATGGCGGAGTCCGACGCGTTTTTGCCCTGTGTATAGCTGAACTGCTGGATGGGCGTCAGGTTGTGCTCCAGAAGCATTTTTTTCCAGCTCACCATGTCGGGGGCCGTCCAATCTCCGTAAATGCGCTTGTAGGCGGGGGTGCCGTACATGCTCACCTCGTCGATGATCGTCTTGATGTATTTGGGCGAGACGTTCTCCGCGTCGATGAGCAACGCGATGACCTTTCCGTCGTTTTCCATATAGTCGTTCCTTTCGGGGGGCGCGGCCGTCGGCGCCCTTCGTTGTTTTGTTATTCCCTATTATATACTTTTTTCGGGCAAATGTACAATTCGGATAAAATGGGCCGCAGGCTTGAAAGCTGCCGGGCACTGTGGTATGATAATGCGTGTGAACAGCAAAGGCGCTGCCCGCAGGGTATGGTATACCCTGCGGGCGGCGCCTTTTTTGCTGCCGGATACAGCAAGGAATATGAGGATAAGGGGAAATGAAGTATGGAACCGTATAAACGCTATGTTCCCATCGATTATGCAAAATTCGCGCCGGACCTGTCTGAGGCGGAGCTGGAGGCCCGATACGGTCTGCCTGCCCATGTGCAGTTCTGCAGGGAATGTGTGATGAGCAACCAGAAGCCCAATTCATGCTATGAGTTCGAGCATACCATCAACAGCGTGAAAAAAAGCATGCACATCGGGGAGGACGGTGTGTGTGACGCCTGCCACGCCTGCCGCAACAAGGTGGGCAGGATCGACTGGGAGGACCGGGAGCGCCGGCTGCGGGAGCTGTGCGACCGTTACCGCAGAACAGACGGAAGCTACGACTGCCTTGTGCCCGGCTCGGGCGGCAAAGACAGTTTTTACGCGGCGCATATGCTCAAATACAAGTACGGCATGCACCCGCTCACCGTCACCTGGGCGCCGCATATCTATACGCCCTGGGGGTGGGAGAACTTTCAGGCATGGATTCACGCGGGCTTTGATAATTACCTGTGTACGCCCAACGGCATGACGCACCGCCTGTTGACACGGCTCGCCACCGAAAACCTGTTCCATCCGTTCCAGGCGTTCATTCTGGGCCAGAAACAGCTTGCTCCGAAAATGGCTGCGAAATTCGGCATCCCACTGGTGTTCTACGGCGAAAATGAAGCCGAGTTCGGCAATCCCATTGCGGACAATGAATCCGCTCTGCGGGACGAGCATTTCTTTGCCACGAATTCCCGGGATAATATCTATCTGGGCGGCGTGTCTCTCCGGCAGCTGGAGGAGGATTTCAAGGTGGACCCGGCGGACCTTGCCATCTATCTGCCCAGCGATACCTCGGACATCGAAAAAAACCACATTCAGGTACATTATCTGGGCTATTATCTCAAATGGCACCCGCAGGGCGCCTATTATTACAGTGTGGAGCACGGCGGCTTTAAACCCAGCCCGGAGCGCACGCAGGGTACCTATTCCAAATACAATTCCATCGACGATAAGATCGACGATTTCTTCTATTACACCACCTATATCAAATATGGCATCGGCCGCACCAGCTATGACGCCGCCCAGGAGATCCGCAACGAAGAAATCACCCGCGAAGAGGGAGTGGCGCTTTGCAAGCGCTATGACGGCGAATTCCCCACGCGCTTTGAGCAGGAGATATGGGATTACCTCTCTCTTGATGAAAGGCATTTCCCCCACGCGAGCAGGCTGTTTGAACAGCCCGCCATGGACAGAGAATACTTCATGCACCTGGCGGACCGCTTCCGTTCACCGCACATCTGGATGTACCGGAATGGCCGGTGGGAGTTACGCCATAAGCCCTTTGAGGGGGATTCCGAATGCAATTACGGCGTGCCTGCCGAAAAACGTTAAAGGAGGAAGCGGCATGGCGAAAAAAATACGCCTCATCGCCCGTCTGGACGTAAAGAACGACCATCTGGTAAAGGGGATTCAGCTGGAAGGATTGCGCAAGCTGGGAGACCCGCATGATTTCGCGGCAGATTATTACCGGCAGGGTGTCGACGAATTGCTGTATATGGACATCGTCGCCAGTCTGTACAACCGCAACAACCTGTCGGCTATCGTGCGGCGCACCACGGACGACGTGTTCATTCCCATCACGGTAGGCGGCGGCCTGCGCAGTGTGGACGATGTGCGGAGCATTCTTCAGATGGGGGCGGACAAGGCGGCCATCAAGGACGAGAGCATCATTACCCAGGTGGCCGAGGCGTTCGGCAGCCAGTGCATGGTGTTGGGCATCGAGGCGAAAAAACGCCGGGACGGCCCGGGTTATGAGGCTTATTATGACAACGGGCGGGAACACTCGGGCAAGGATGTCATCGAGTGGGCACGGCGCGGCGTGGCGCTGGGCGCGGGCGAGATCCTGCTCACCAGCGTGGACAAAGAGGGATTTGAACGGGGCATGGACTGCCCGCTCATCCGTGAATTGTGCGCGGCCGTCAGCGTGCCCGTCATCGTTTCGGGTGGGTGCGGCGGCCCGGGGGACGCCGCAGCCGCGGCACAGGCGGGCGCGTCCGCCGTGGCCGTAGCCAGTATCCTCCATTACAAGAAAACAACGGTGCCGCAGCTCAAGGCCGGCATTCGGGAACACGGGATAGAGGTGCGCTGAAAATGAAGATAACAGTGATCGATTACGGGCTTTCGAATCTGCTCAGCGTGCGGCGTGCCTTTGAGTATTTCGGTGCGGAGGTGGAGGTTACCGGCAGCCGCAGCCGCATCCTGTCCGCGAAGGCGCTGGTGCTTCCCGGCGTGGGCGCGTTCAAGGACGGCATGGCGGGCCTCTCCGGTCTTTCTCTGGCGGATGCCATCGCCGATAAATGCGCTGTAGGCACGCCGCTTCTGGGCATCTGCCTGGGCATGCAGATGCTCTTCGATGAAAGTGATGAGTTCGGACGTCACAGGGGGCTGGGACTGATCCCCGGGCGAGTGGAGCGCATTCCCGGCGTGGACACGGACGGCGCGCCGCAGCGCGTGCCCCATGTGGGATGGGCGCCCGTTCTGCCGCCGCAGAAGCGGGGCGGAAGCTTCAGAGGAACGGTGTTCGAGGATGTTCCTCCAGGCGGGGAGCTGTATTTCGTTCACAGTTATGAGGCGAAGCCCGCCTATGACGCGCACCGCCTGGCAGACACGGTATACGGCGGCCGCAGGCTGTGTGCGGCGGCGCAGAAGGGCAGTGTCATCGGCTGCCAGTTCCACCCGGAGAAAAGCGGAAAGCTGGGGCTTTCCGTCATACACCGCTATCTGATCCTATGTGAGGCAGCACATTAAATTTTGTTTAACATAAAAGACTTTCGGTACTCTTGAAGACGGAAAGTCTTTTTTTATACCAAAAGAAAATAAAAGAAAACAAAAGAGGCGATTGACAAGAAAAATAAGATTTGATATATTTGGTGATATAAAATAAAGAAAGGTGATTCTATGCAATATGAATCTATTCTTTTGGAATTGATGTCACGAATCAAAACATTGGAGAAGGAACAAATTGTTTTGCAGGAGAAGGTAGATGCATTGATGAACCCGAGCTGTAAAGAATTTTCTTTCCAAGAATCAGAAGTTTCAGAAAATGTGCACCCAAGCCCAAAGTCTTATCTTAAAATGACTGAAGAGATGATGGAAATGTGCTATATGGCAGGAAAAAAGCTATATTCAGATGAAAAGCTAAATATTGGTATATTAGCAGATGAAATTTCCACAAAGACCGGAATGAATCGAAGTTCTGCAGTAATGTATATCTACGTTGTTGACTGCATGCTAAAAGGAAATGTTTATAAACGGGCAATCAGTACAAAAGCGACGGAAAAATATTTCAAGGAGATTTATGAAGAATATGGAAAATCCGGCTTATGCAATGCATTGCAGGCTACACGGGAACATATCCGCTACCGTAAGAATCTAGGGCATACGGTAGAGGGATTGGTTACACTTTGTGTACAATACGAAATGTATCTGGATTAAAGCCGGCGGTATAGCTTTGGTCAAAGATAATACTGTTCACCGGGCCCAACATGTGATATAATATGCCCGCTTGGCGAATGTAGGCATCTGGGCAGATGGCCCGCCGCATGCGCGCAGACGGAAAATGAAACGAGGTACGAACAGATGGCGGAGCAATATCCCCAGATGGACGGGCGCTGCGGTACAGCGTGTGCGTATGCTGCACGGGTACGGCAGTTTGCCGAACAGCGCGGAGTCTCTTTCGATGACGCTATGACAGAGCTGGAAGAGCGGCTGGAGCAGGTGCGCTGGAAGGTCATGCCCGCAGGCCCGCAGCGGCGGGAGAACTGTGGGACGTTGGACGTGCCCGCTGAAGAATGCCGCGTGCTGCGGCTGGTGCAGGGCATCGCATCCTGCTACGGCATGACGGCGCAACAATATATGGAAAGCGCTTACGTGGATGACTTTTTCAGCGGCGTGGCAGATGGACGCAGCGGAACGGCGGTGGCGATCTCTGCGGCCGTGGAAGCTGCGGAGGAGGCCGGGGCGCAGCCGACGGAAGACAAAGAGTTGCCGGGTGGGGGCAGCGGCCGCGAGTTTATATGGAAATTGCTGGAAAGCTGGAAGCGGCTCCGGCTGCCTGCGATGACGAAAAACACCCGGCGCTTTGTGCTGGCCTTTGGGCTCACGCTCGGGGGCGTGCTGCTCATCGTTGCGGCGGCGGGCATTTACCGCTGGGGCTACAACGGAGCCATTGCGGAAAAGGGAACCTATGACGCGGGTTTTGCCGCGGCTATGGCGGAGCGCGGCACCTATCAGGAAGGCTATGATGCAGCCATCGCGGAAAAAGGAACCTATGACGACGGCTATACCGCCGGCTTTGCCAAGGGCAAAACCGAGGGCTACGAGGAGGGCTATGCCGCAGGGCATGAGGACGGCTCCAGCGAGGGATACGATGCCGGATATGATTCCGGTACGTCGGACGCGGCGCAGAGCGCGGCGGAAGCGGAGAAGAACACACGTGTGTGGGTGTCCAAGCGCCTCGGTTCCCGATACCACAGCTCACCGGACTGCCCGCTGGTCATCAAACCGAAGGAAATGACGCGGCAGGAAGCCGAGGACGAAGGCTATACGTCCTGCGATTGGTGCTGGTGAATACACGAAGAAAGTAAAACGGCGTCCCGCCGAAACGCGGGACGCCGTTTTTGCCGGACGAAGCCTGCCGGAGCAGAAAACAAAAACACGCCCCGAAGGGCGTGTCGGCTGCGAATTATTTACGGAAGCAATCGCTGCAGTAGACCGGACGGTCTGTACGGGGCTGGAACGGAACTTTGCAGGAACGGCCGCAGGAAGCGCATACAGCGTCAAACATCTGGCGCTCGCCGCCCTGGCGGTTGTTGGAAGCACCTTTGCGGGCATCGCGGCAGGGTTTGCAGCGCTGCGGCTCATTGGTGAAGCCCTTTTCAGCAAAAAACTCCTGCTCGTTGGCGGTGAAGGTGAATTCCTGTCCGCAATCTTTGCAGACGATCGTTTTGTCTTGGAACATGTGGTACCTCTTTAATTTAGTTCGCACTTCGGCGATTAGTTAAGTATACGCTATAAAAGAGGGAATGTCAATCAAAACTTTAAAAAAGTTAGAGACGGCGGGAGAAAATAAAAAGGCCCGTCATAAAGCCGGGCTCCCAACGGGCGCGCAGTTCATTTCAGATGAAAAAAGATACCATGCAGACGCTGAAACACAGGTGCCATTGGACTCCGCGAAAGCTTGCGCCGCAAAATTTTGTGGGCGGATGGGGAAAGGAGGCGGAAGCATGAGAAAAGCCCCGCCGAAGCGGGGCTTTTTGAATGGCGCGCAGTCCATTCCGAAGTGGTGAACGATTTCCACTCAAAAACGAACTTTTTACCTCTTGCAGAGATACCAGTTTATCTCCGTCTTTGTAATTGAAGTTGATGACCAGACGGTCATCGAAGATGTAGACGGAATTGACAAAACAATCTATGATTTTTTGCTGATATGCCGGATCACTCGGATCGCCCTGCCGGAACCGCTCAAACCAGAACAGGATTTGTTCCCGTGTAAGAAGCGGTTTGGCAATCTGCTCTTGCAGGATACTGGCTTCCAATTCCTTGCGCTGCTCCTCCAATTCATCCAGCCGCTGCTTGGTTGCTGGTGTAAAGATTCCCTGCTCGATTGCAGAAACAATATTGTTAATACGCTTAGAAATATCCTTCAATCCTGCCTGTAATACAGGCAGGCGGGTGTTTTCCTTATTTTGATATTCCAACAGTTTCTGAGCCAGCAATTCGAGAGTATCTGTTTTCAACACTTTTTCAATTGCCACTTTCACTACAAACCGTTCCAGTGGTTCTTTTCGGACGGCTTTCAAATCACATACCGAGCGCCCATGGCGCTTGTGGTTCCCACATTTGTAATAATAATGCCATGCGCCTGTATGGCTTTTTCCGCTTTCACCTGCCATCATCGCGCCGCATTTTCCGCAAAACAGTTTTGTTGTCAACATGTAATTGACATCTGTTTTCGTATGGGCTGGAGCCTTTTTGTTTTGTTCACAGCGTCTCTGTACCTTTTCGAAAACTTCCGGAGTGATAATGGCAGGAATTGCATCTGGAATTACGGTATCCTTGTACCTGTACTCTCCTAGGTAACGCCGGTTTTTCAAAATTGCCTGAAAGCTGTTTATGGAAAACGGAGCGCCGCGCGAAGTGCGCAGGCCGCGTGCATTAAAGGACTCTACAATCTTCCGCACACATTCTCCGTCCGCATAACGTTCAAATGTTTCTAAGACCAACGGTGCAGTAGCCGGATCAATTTGATAATGCTGGTTTTCATCAATGCGGTATCCCAGTGGAATCGTCCCGCCGTTGAACTTTGCCTTCAGCGCGTTTTCCTTGTGTCCACGGGAAACCTTTTCGGATAGCTCGGCGGAATAATATTCTGCCATCCCCTCCAACAGGCTTTCCAGCATGATTCCCTCCGGCGTGTTTGAAATCGGCTCTGTTGCGGAAACAACACGGACATGGTTCTGCGCCAGTTTTCTTTTGTAGTTTGCCGAATCGTAGCGGTTGCGGGAGAAACGGTCCAGCTTCCACACCAGTACGGCCTCAAATTTATGTGTGTTGCTGTCCCGTATCATTTGCTGAAACTGGGGACGGTCATCTGTTTTGGCGGATAATGCGCGGTCGATATATGTAGCGACTACATTCATTCCGTTGCGCTCGGCGTATTCCTTGCATTCGCGCAGCTGCCCCTCAATCGATTCTTCCCGCTGGTTATCACTGCTGTATCTGGCGTAGATTACTGCATTCATTGTCTATCCCTCCTTGACGCCATGCGAATGTTCTTCCGCCATGTTCAGCACCATCTGCTTGAGTTTGCGGTTCAGTTCACTTCCTGGCTCGAAACAAGCTTCCACGAACTCACTCCAATCCGGTTTGCGCCGTACATATTCTTCCGCGCCTTCTGGTGAAACGGTAACGATCCTCCCACGTTTGTCATCACAAAGGCCAAAAATGTAGTCCATGGATACATCGAAATACTGCGCATACCATATCAACATGCGATAGGGCACTGCAGCCCGGTCTGTTTCATAACGATTGATTGCGGATTGATTGCTTCCCGCCAGCTTTCCCAATTCCACTTGTGATAGGCCCGCGTCCTTGCGGATAATGCGCAGCCTTGTTCCTACCGTGACCATAGCACACCTCCAAATTTTAATTATACTTATTTTCAGCTTATAATCAAGAGGCGTTTGCGATAAAATATTGAGATAAAATAGTGCCGTCACCAAACGAAGTTTTACAATTTCGTGCGGCAACAGCACTTGGATAGCAACTGATTTGTTACTTGAAAGAAAACTTTTTTTCAGCAAAGGATATTCTTTTTATATGAAATCAAATATGTCAGGATAAAAGGAGCATACGGTCAAAATCGGATCGGGAAGCCCTTTTCCTGTAACAGTCACGCCGAGCGTTGCCTCTGGCAAAGCTTCTGGCGTTTGGCTGTTTTTTATATTGAGCCATGCCTCACTTGTTTGCTCCCAAACATCCGAATTTTCAAAACCGTAATCAATAACCGCATAAATTGCCGAATATCCTTTGTACTCACAAAGCTTCAACACTATATTCGCTTCTATTTTTTCTTTTCCTCTACAGACGAACACTTCCTTTTGGGCTGTATACCTCCATAGTTTAGCTTCTTCGTAAAAGTCTTCTTCCATAAGTGCAGCATCTTCAGGAGAACAAATTGTTTCAATTGCTTGGTATGCGTCAATTCCAGGCGTTTCTGAAAGCTGCTCATATTGGTATTCTTCACCCGGTACATTTTTGAACGCCGTACATCCTACTAAAAATATCAATAAAAAATATTCCAAGCAAAAGATAATGTTTTTATTAATCATCCTTTATTCCTTAAGCGTACAGCTTATATGTCCAAATCAGGCTCATTGTATCACTGGAGTAAGTGTCTGTATATGCAGTTGAGCCGGTCAAATTAAACCCGTTAATATTTACTGAGCCGCCTCCGGAATGCGTTCTGGATTCAGTAAAATATCCACTTCCAACAAAATCGACAGAAAGAGAAGGGAATGAAGCGTTGTAGTTATTGTACAACTGCACCCAAGAAGCGGTGGATGTTCCGGTCTGTATCCTTGTGGCACTTCCTACTACGCCTTGAATTTGAAAATAGGAGCCTTTTCCTCTAAGCCACAATGTTGCTTCGGACGTTGCACTATAAGTACTATTTTTTGAATAAGTAAAGGTTTTTGAAACCACCTGATAATGATCGACCAGATCAGCATAAGGTGCTATACCATCACTTTGGGAATTTTTACGAATTCCTTCAAAAAGCTGTACGGCTTCTTCCTCACTAATTCCATTCAATTCTGCAGTTTTTTTGATAAACTCTTCGTAGGTAAGATCAATCACGGTGGTGTCACCTTCACTCCATTGCGGAGGTTCCGCTGCAAATGCGGGCACGGCTATTGCGGCTACCATAATAATACAAAGTGCAAATGTGAACAGCTTTTTCTTCATAATTCTTCAACTCCTATCATTGTGTGATTGGTATTCTTTTATTACACGGATATTTCGCGCGCTGATGCCCATCTATCTAAATTGACGTTGGTATCCTAGTTACAGAATATATAAAAAATATATATTTGTCAATAATAAATATGTTGAAAATATTAATATTATGTTGTATAGTATTGATGAACATAGGAGATAACACCATGGAGCAATCATCCAAAAAACGTAGTGGCACCGTGGCGGGCATGAAAGACGGCCTGAAAAAAGCTACGACCGATATGCTGGTTCTTTTTCTTTTGAGGCAAAAGCCAATGTATGCTTACGAAATGCTTCAGGAAATGGCCCGGCTTAGTGATGGTGTGCTTCAATTTAACACACTATATATTGCTATCTATCGGCTACAAGAGCACGGTTACATTTCACCGTCAGAAACCGTTGTTACGGAGAGTAATCGAACCAGAGTATATTTTTCGATTACCGAACAAGGCAGCGGATATCTCGATGATATCATTGCAGAATATCGGCGAGTGACGCAGACTATTGATAGCCTCTTATCGAAAGACGGTGTGCTCTATGAGGGGGACTCGGTATGAATGAGCGTAGGTGGAAACAGTATTTCCGTCAGGCCGGGAAGTATTTATACTGTGACACATCTCAAAAAGATATATTTGAGAAGCAAATCCGCGCAGCAATAGCGGACCTTCAAAATGAAAATCCTATGATTTCATACGAGGAATGTATTGCAATCATCGGGACCCCTCAAGATGCGGCCGGAAGCTTTTTGGATACTCTCCCCGAAAATTTTGTCGCGATTTGTCATCGCAAAAAAAGGCGTAGAACCTGGTTGCTGCGGATTGGCGGCGCTGTGCTAATAGGTATTTTAGCCTTTTCTGTTTTCTATATGTGGAAAAGCAAAAAATTCCGTGTGGTAGAAGTGAATACTACTATTGTTGATTTTGGGAATGTTGATACAAGTAACTCAGATTGGGATGAATTCCCGAATCTTTTAGAATAAATTATTTTTAAGGAGGCTTTCTGTGTGAAAAAACTTGTTTCTTTAGCAATAGCTGCGATTCTAGTATTTGTGTTAGCTGTTCCTGCATTTGCTCTTGAACCTGAAACGCAGGTTATTGACTTGGGAACCGTCGACCTCGGAAATGGTGTGTCATACCATACGGTATTGACCATCGAAAACTCAGCTTTACGCGCATCAGTGAAAAAAGGCAGTATTACACGAGACTTTTCCTATTATGGCGCGGCAATCGGAAGTGTTCAGCTTAATGGGATTTTTTCATATGATGGTCATACGGCTACTGCAACATCTGCAAGCGTTTACCATACCGTTTCAAATGGATGGAGTTATGGTGGTGAATCTTCTTGGTGCAGCGGCAATACTGCGAATATGTCTGCTACATTTTCAAAAGGGAGCGCTTCTGTGCCTGTATCAGCAACGCTGTCTTGTTCGCCCACTGGTGCTTTAAGTTGATCTCAACTGGTGTTTAAAGCAAAACAAACGAAGCACAAGGCCGAGGAATGGGAATTTCTGCCCGTTCCTCGGCCTTGTCATTTATTGCTTTTTAGAAGATTAATTCTTGTTCCTTTTTTTCCATTCCTGAAACGCCCGTTGTCCTTCTTCCGTTTCGTAAAACGCCTGGATTTTCGGAAGTAAGAACCTTGCAAACTGTTCCAGATCCTCCACCGGCACGCCCTGACGTGCCGTATTTTCTTTCCGCCTGTTACTCTCCTGTTCCGCCATGTACCTGCTTTTCTTTAACCCATCCGGTCTCCTTTCCGCCGGGCCGTCCCCGGCGCCTGCTCATTCCATCTGCTCACAACTGTATTTCCCAATCCCGGCTCCGCTGCTACGCCCGGCTCTGCCGTGTCACTGATTGCTCCCGGCGGTGCTCCCGCAGAACCCCCGAAAGAAATTCGTTGACACGCCGCGGCGCGATTTTTACCGCCTCGCGGTAAGAGCGCGTATCCATCCAAAGCTGATGCAGACGCTCCTCCGTATCTTCCGCCTCACGGCGCAGCCGCCACAGCATCGTGCCGCTGTTCTGCAGCTCCTGCGCCAGATGGCGGTTTTCCACCTGCAATCCTGCCGCCGATTCCGCCAGCTTCAGCAGCCTCGCATAATCATCCTCGGGCAGCTCGATCCGCTTTGTCAAGGCCTTCCGTCTGCTGCGCCCGTGCATCTGCCGTACATCGCCTATGTCGGCCTGTACAGCCTGTAAATCGCCTGCTGCGGCTGTAACCTCGCCGCGCAGTTCATCCCGCTGTTTTCGGGCTTCTTCCGCCTGTGTACCCAGGTCTCCAATTTCCTGCCGAAGTTCCTGCACAGCCTGCCTGTCCTGTCTGACCTTGTATTCCAGCACATCCAGATGCTCCGCCGTACTTCCCTCGATACCGCGTTCAAAATCCGTGAAACCCGCCGCTTTCATGTGTTCGTAAAAAGCGGTTTGCAGCAGGCTGTAAGAACTGATAAGCCTCGGCCTGCCGTCTTTTTTCAGCACTGGCCTGCCAGTTTCATCTGTCGCCGGGACCATCGGCCACTTTTTACTATGGCTTACCTGCATGACCGTTTCCCGAACGGTCCCACGCAGTGTGGGGTCCCTGCAGCGCTTTGACCACCGGATCTCCTTTTCCACCACCGGAAGATAAATAACATGCATATGGTAATGGAACACATCTTTTCCCAGCCTGTCACTGGCTTCCCGGTTCCTCTCGTCCGCGTGCATCACCGCCGATATCACATATTGTTCTCCGCCTGCGATCTGTTTGGCCAGTTCATACGCTTCGGCATAGAACTTTTTTGCATACTCATATCCGCCGTGCCGCTCGAAATATTCCGTATTTACATCAAATACCATTTCATCGAATACATAGGCGTCCGGCTTTAAGCCACGGGTGCTTACGGCTCCCTCCGCAACCATCCTGTCGAATTGCTGTGCATATGTTGGTGCACCGCATGTTTTGAAAACAACATTTTGGCCGCTGTACTCCAGTAAAACATCCGGATTCGAGTACGCTTCATTTTTCCGCTCGTTATGCCTTTCCCGTACTCCGATTGCGTTTTTGCGGTAACGCTCATTGCGCACCACCGTCCTGCTCGTTTTCCTTATCGGCTCCTCCTTTCTCCTTGTACCGGCCTGTGCATCCGCCGTCCTGCGGGGCGCGCAGACGCTTTTGAAAGCGTCTGACCCACTAGGACACTTTCCGGCTAGGGCCGGCAAAGTGTCCGTGGGCCCGCTGCGGCGGGAGGGAAGTGGCGGCGGCTGTGCTGCTCTGTTTGGCCTTTGTTCTGCCGCCGCCCATCTCCACGCTGTCCTGCCGTTGACGCCCGTGGCGGAACGGTTTCGCTCTGAAACATTCCGCCGCTTTCGTGTCTGTGATATATGTCAGCATACATCCCGACACATTAAGCGTATCACTGCTTGTTTTCAATGACAAGATGTGTTACTATGATTTCGTGTAGGATAAAAGAACACGCTTTGTGAGCCGCTGTGAAACACAGGCAAATTCACACAGGATAGGATGGGGAACAGGATGCGCGGTAAAACCTATGTCTATTTTAACGGCAAGACCGAATACATCGGTACAGGCGGAGAAGAACAAACCGCCTATCCGCTGGGTTCGCTCGTTTTCGGGACACTCGACGTTGATTGGGAACCGTATCTGGAACAGGCACGCGCGCTGCGCCGCGCCTATACAGGCGTGGATTTCGGCGAAACCTACACGATGCCGCAGCGGCTGTCCGAGCCGGAGACCTGTGTGTATTATCAGGTCGCGGAGTTCTATCACAATATGTCCCTGAGTGTCAAGACTGTTTCTCCGGCATTCTTTGACCTGCTGGAGGGATACTGCCTGGCAGTATGGCGTGCCTACGACCAGGAAAGTGAGCCGTATCTTGAGGCCCTGGCCTCCGGCGTGAATGATACAGGCTTGTCCCGATCCGAGGGGCACCAGAGGCTCATCCACCTGGGAAACCAGGCGATTACCGGAAACATTATGGAAGGCTACTGCCGGAGCTTTCCGGCATATACCGAGCAGATGAAGTATTACATCGAATGGGAGACCGAGGACCGTTCTCTGTGTGAAACGGCACTGCTGGTGCTGGACTATTTTATCAACTTCCTGAAGAAGATCAGCGCCTTCCAAAAGGACCTGCGGGTTCTTATCGGTGTAACACTTTGCGGTAAGGACGGCCAGCCGCTTTCTGCTCCGTCCGCACGGCTGTTAAAGCTGGCGGAGAATAATGGAGAGCTCTATGGCAGATGCAGCAGAATGCTGGATGATGTACACATCAAGCTGCAGCAGTACATACCGGAGGGCATAAAGAAGGGCGGCATTGCTGCCGCCACATTTTACGCAAGTGATAACCTGCCTGCGCTTGTATTTCTGGAATTTCAGCAGATGTGCGCGCTTGATCTGCGTGTCGCACGCTGTGAAAACTGCGGCAGGCTGTTCCTGCCATTTTCGAGCCGCACCAAATACTGCGACCGCGTGTGCGATGAAGACATTGGAGCATCCTGCAAGGAGGTCGCGGCACGGGAGAAATACGCCGCACAGGTGAAAGCGGACAAGGCGCGGCAGCTCTATCAGCAGCTGCGGAACAAATACCAGATGCGCTGCGCCCGCGCACAGGGGAACGCCAAAATGCGCGAGGACTACAACAAATGGCGTGATACCGCGCAGAAGGCAATGGTCAAATACCAGGTAGGGGAGATGTCTTTCGAGCAGTTTGCGGAAAGTATTCAGATTCCATAGAAAGCAAACAGGCCGCGCAGAAGATATCTCTCCTGTGCGGCCTGCTTGCTCTACTTTAAAATCATGTTCAGACAAAAAACAAACCCGAACCCGCTCTCATACAAGAGCAAGTTCGAGTTTGCTGGTAATGGTGAGCCATCGGGGATTCGAACCCCGAAAGAATGGCTTTATACTGCGCTTTGTGGGGTACACTGTGTATTTTCTGTGTTTTCTGGCGTTAAATAGCTGTTGAGAGTAGCGGCGGCACCCGTCAATCTTTTCTGTCGGATATGGGTGTATATTTCAAGCGTGGTGGAAAGGTCGGCATGCCCCAGCAGTTCCTGCGCGACCTTCGCGTCAATGCCCGCATCGTACAGTATGGTAGCATATTCGTGCCGCAGCGTGTGGCGGTCTATGTCGCAGGCCCACACAGTACGCCCCGCTTTGCTGCTCCTTTCCTCGTTCTTGTGGGCCAGCCCATGCGCCCGGCAGAACCCTTCCCAGCGTTTATACAAAGCGGATTTGCTGATAGGGGCAGCGCCGCCTATGAGATAATCTCCGGGAAGATGCGGGCCGCGCTGTGCAAGGATTTTGCGGAATGGCACCAAAAGTGGTACGATGCGCACGCCTTTCTCTGTTTTCGTGGGAGATACTACGGGCCGATTCGAATAATAAACAACAGCTTTTGTTATAGAGATTGTGCCCGCGTTAAAGTCGATATCCTGCCATTGGAGGGCCAAGGCTTCACCGCAGCGCATGCCGGTATATAGAATCAGAGTCGGCAGCAGAAAATCATCCGGCGTTGTGCCTTTTATAATTTCTACGGCATCCGGCGGGGCAAGTTCTCTGGAACTATGGGAAAGCCCTTGCGGGATCCTTACGCCCTCCGTTGGCAGCGTTTTGATGTGGCGCGTCATAAGGGCATAAAGGAATATTTGCCGCACAACGGTAAGCTGGTTTTTCACCGTCTTTTGTGCATAACCCCGCTTTGCCGTGTACAAAAGAAATGCGTTTATGTCTGCGGCTTCGATTTGTTTTACCGGGTCGCTCCCAAAGTATTCAACAGCCCGGCCCATTGCTGCCTTGTAGCCGTGAACAGTGCCGTGACGGATAAGCGGCTCGTGCTGCTCCCACCATTCCCCGGCCATTTCCTCAAACGTGGGGCCGCGCTCTTCCCGCTCCCTGAAATCCGCTATTTTCTGCATGATTTCATTTTCAGAATGTCCCCGGAATACATGCCGCCGCCCGCCGATGGTTACACTTTTTTCCCGCAGGCCGTCAGGACGGGTATAACGTTTTCTTCTAGCCAATTAAAAAAACTCCTTATGATGCACTTTGACAAGCCCACACAAAGAGGTGTATAATCATGCTGTCGGGCAGGTTGTACACTTCACTGTGTAAGCTGTTCTATATAAGCCGTCGGTGTTGGTAGCGCCGGCGGTTTATTTTGTTCTTGCGCTTTCTGTTATTGTTTGATACACTGATGATAGGCTCCCCTCTGCCCGTTCTGGTGGGGGTGGTAAAGCCTCAAAGGGAATGAACCTCCGCTATTGGTGGGGGCGTCCCCTTGAAAAGAGCTGCTCGCCCGCTATTTTTGGTGGGTGTGGCGGCTCTTTTTCTTTGCGCCCTGGGCTTCGGCTCGGGGCGCTTTTCTTTTTAGGGTGTCGGAAATGTCGGCTTTCTTTTAGGGCCTCCGAAATCTCCGAATTGCAAAGCGGTTTTGCTTCGTCGTGTGGGCCTCTCTGGCGCGATTTCAGCCGCTTTGCGGGTGGGGTGGTATCTTTTATCGCCTTGAGGGGAAACGCGCTTGTCCGGGCGCTGGCGCGTGGGTAGAGTTACTTTGTTTGTTCGTGTTCATCCAATATAGCGATAACTTCTTTTTTTTTCTCAACCGTTGCTGTACTCGCCCATTTTTTTAGCATTTTGAAAAAAGTGTCCGAATCAAAGCCGTTTATATAATTCATCGCAATATTTTGTATTTCAGCATCATTCAACTTTGCATTAGTATCATCTGCAAGTATTTTTGTTACCTTACAAATACTTTGTTCCATTACCCTACTTTTCTTGTGGTAGCGTTCGGCTTCTTTATTTAGTCTTTCTACTTCTGCTTCTAAATCCATCCTCTTACGAAATAGCGCAACATATTCCACTTGTTTTTTTTCAATTTCACTTGAAGAGTTTTCACAAGAAAGAGATTGTTTTGTATCCCTACCCACAAGAAAATCAACACTTACACCAAAAAAATTAGCTATCTGAATTAGTGTTTCGGAGTTTGGTTCACGTGCTCCTTTTTCATAGTTTACATATGTTGTATAGGGCATCTTTAAACGCATGGCACATTCTTTCATTGTCATGCCTCTATCTTCCCGGAGACTTTTTAAACGATTCATTTTATCACCTACTTTATCTTTATATTACACGAAACGGGTAATTAGTCAAGAGGGAATACACGATTTGGGTAATTTTCACAATTTTACAATATCCGTTTTGGGTAGTATTTATCTTTACAAAATACTCATATTGAGTATATACTATCAAAGTACCCAATTCGAGTATTTGGAGGTGAAAAAATGACAAGGTATCCTAACATCAACGCAGAGCGTGCGAGAAGAGGCTTGTCGACTGCCCAGCTTGCTAAAATGCTGGGAGTAACAAGAAAAACTGTATACAACTGGATATCTAAAGGTGATATCCCACAGAGTAAACTGGAAAAAATGGCTTCATTTTTTGATTGCTCCATTGATTATCTTTTAGGACGGAAATAGTGTAAGGAGGCCCACAAAGATGAATGAATCAAAAGACACTGAGCACACTTTTGCGCGCAGTACAGACCTTGTACTTATTAAGCCCATCGGCTCCCGGATGGAGCCGTACACGACCACGGACAAGATTGCCGAGTTTGCGGAAGTGTCGCGCAAAGCGGTAAATCAGCTTTTACGGCGGCACCTGAAAGACCTTGAGCAGTTCGGAAAGGTGGAATTTGAAATGGAGCCTTTACGCGGAAGTCGAACAGGCCAGCGCGTCAAAAATGCCCACCTAAACGAACAGCAGGCCACACTTTTTATCACCTATCTGCAAAACACGCCGCCAGTGCGCCGATTCAAAAAACGGTTAGTGCATGACTTCTTTGCCATGCGTGAGGAATTGACAAAGCGGCGAACACTCCGCGAAGTAGGCAAACCCGTGCAGCGGGAGCTTACGGACGCAATCCGGGACAGCGGAGAGGCGGAACGGATGCACGGGCATGCGTTCAATACCTACACGAATTTGATTTACCGCGCTGCCTTGGGACAGACGGCTCCACAGGTAAAGAAAGCCCGTGGCGCTGCCAAGGATGCGCGCGCTGTGGATTTTCTCACATCTGATGAACTGCGCACAGTGGAGAAGAAAAAGCGTCTTGTTACCGACCTGCTTGACGACGGGTATTCATACGAGGCCATAAGAGAGATTTTACAGGGAGGTGTAACGCATGCCAAGGGAGCGCAAAGGCTTTAGAGACCAGCTTGAAAACATCATAGCGGCACACCCACAGGGGGAGCAGATGAGCGTGAAAGAAGTCGCGAAATACTGCGGGCGGGATGAGCGAACCGTTGCAAAGCAATTCCCGTTTGTCGGTAAGGGCAGGATGGCCTTTATCACACGCACGACCCTTGCCCGGGAAATGGTGGCCGCTGATGTGTGAGGACATAAGAAAAGCCGCCCTGATGCTGGAACATCAAAGCGGCGCAAAGGTGAAGCGGATTTGCAAGGCCGTTTCACCTGCATTTTAACAGAAAAATGGAGGTTTTGCAATGATTACTTATCTCGGAGCCGTAGCCCTGGGCTTTGTGCTGGGCGCTGTATTCTCTGCTGTGGGCCTGCTGTCCGACCGAAAGGGGGCGCGGCGGTGATGATGACGCGCGAACAGTTAAGAAAGGCATGGATAAATGCGCAGGAAATCAATTACAACGGCAGCAAACTTCTTGTTCTACAAGGGTTCGATATAGAAGGGTATGCGCTTTTCGGGTATGAAAAAACCTTTGTTTTATTCATCGGGCGCTATGAAAATGTACATAAAACAGTAAGTACGGCAAAGCAGGCCATTTCCGGAAATCTTATGCACAGATATAGCGGGCCGGACCCTTGCGCTATACAACGCGCCATGAAAAAACTGAACGCCGCTTTGTTGAAAAATGAGCGGGCGCAGGCGTAAAGGATAAATATAAGCAGTTTTCCCGCCCGTGGCGGCA
>ERZ857984.591-NODE-591-length-40871-cov-4.086363_pt1 | contig 40871 bp, 64 predicted proteins | sample MGYA00519914_ERZ857984 | MGnify/ENA primary metagenome ERZ857984 (study PRJEB31778, sample SAMEA3449417) | human gut metagenome | biome: human gut; feature: human-associated habitat; material: faeces | place: United Kingdom | collected 2010/2012 ... | reverse complement strand
CAATTTTTCATCCGTGCTTCAGCAGGCATTGATGGCACAAATTCAATAACCCGTCCAAAAGCGCCCGCGCGGGCGCTTTTGCTTTTACCGGGGAAGGCGCGCCAGGCGCTGTCCGTTCGGTGCTGCGGTGGGTGCTTGTTGTGATGTGCTTTGCTGCCTTCCGCCATCAATGGCAGGGGCACGGCGCGATGCCTTCGCGCAGGCGTACAGCGCCATGACGGCACGGGGGCTGCTGTCCCAGAAGTCCGCTGCACTCATGCCGCAATCAAGGGCACGAAAATACAGCCACGCCCATGGAAAGCCGTCCCCGTTGGCGCTCGTTAAGGGTTTTCGGCTTCGTCTTTCGCCTCATCCGCCTTGGGCAGGGAGTCCACAACCCCTTTGAGGATGATGTCGCGGATGCCGTCAATGCTGTCCAGTTTGAACGCGGCGTCAAATTCATCCCAGCTCATGGACGTGCCGCCCGCGATCAGCGCGCCGTAAAGCATCGCCATGACGGCTTTATACTTGAATTTGGTCAACGCGGCCAGAATGTCCGCATAGCCCACGTCCTGGCCATACTGCTGCTCATAGACGTCTTCGGCGACACGGGCTGCCATGTTGGTAAACGCCAGCTTGTACCGCGTTCCATTCAGGGTGATGTGGGTGATGGGCGCGCTCACGTCCCGCCCCCGCTGGTTGTTCATCGTCTCCATGCCTGTCCTCCGTTTTTATGGCCGTTTTCGTTTTGGAATCAGTTGGGTTCAGGGGAATGGCGCGAGCCATTCCCCTGAACCGATTTACGGTCCACCAACCGCAGGGGTTTCCTCATAAACGGTTGTGAACCAGCCAGTTTCGACGCCCTCGCCGATGTCTTCGGATGCGGTTTCTACCGTGGCAGCCAGTGCGTCGTCGTTCATTCTCCGAACGAATACGCCTTCAATCGTCGGGGTCTGGTATTCGATGGCGTTGGACTCGGTCTTGGCGCTCTTGGTGATCTCGCTGAAAGTGCCCTTGTACAGCCACCACAGCTCTTTGCTACCGTCGTCCAGCGTACAGGCAAAGCCCAGAGCCACGTTGGGCGGAATGTTGCCGCCCTTGATGATCTGCACGCCGTTGCCGTCCACCTTGCGCCCAAGCAGTTCGCTTTTTACCGCATAGGGAACCTTGTCCACGTGCAGGCTTACGGTATAGGTGTCAATGCGCTTCTGGTTGCGCACGGTGGCGTTGCTGGCTTGCAGTTTTCCCTCGCGGTAGGTCGGGGTGATCGTCACTTCAATGGACTTGGCCAGCACCTTGGGATCGTCGTAAACCGGGGCGGCGCTGCTGGTATCCTCGGTGGTCATCGGGGCATAGTACAGGTCGAGAATACCGGTAAAATAACCTTCCATGTTGATTCCTCCTATTCTGTGAAGGGCTGCGCCCATTCGCAGGTTGCTGTGATATGGTGATAGCGGGTTTCATCTTCGTACAGGTCAGGGCCGCAGCTGTACACCCGCACGCCAGCGGCGCGCAGCAGCTGAATGGCCTGCCGGATGATGGCTTTGCATGTGCCGTCTTCGCACATGGAAAACGCATGTACCTGCACTGTGTGCAGTATGCGCTGTGGGGTATTGCTGGCATGCTGGGTATAGCTCTCCAGCACCTCGTTGAATGTCACGTAGGTTTCGTGATTGCCGCCAGCGGGGGACTTGCTTACCGGGCAGGGCAGGGCAGATAGCGCGCCTTGAAAAACCTCGTCGTATTCCATGCGGCTAATCTCCTATCCGTTTGTCGATTTCTCGCTGCATGGCTTCCAGCGCCTTGCCTTCGTTGGCCCGCACCGTCGGGTGGAACCATCCAAGGCCGGGCTTTTGCTTGTCGCCATAGCTGCGACCGTATTCCAGCACGTTGCCGATCTTCGCCAGCGGCTCCCCTGTATCCGGGTGATTTCCCACAGGCTTGACCTCACAAGAATAGCCGTCAGCCGCGCTGTATTTGACTGTGCCCGGCTTGATGCTGTCCCGCAGCGCGCCGGTGTTAACCGGGGCTTTTTCTTTCAGCGCCTCCGCAATCACCTTCCCGCCTGCTTTCACGGCACTTTTAACTGCGGCTTCGCTGGTTGCGGCGGCTCGTTGGAATTTGGCTATGGTAGCCTCCACGCCTTTCACTTCAAAGGGCATGCATCATACCCCCTCGCCGCGTATTTCGCGGGCCTTGACGTGCAAAAAATCCCGCTTGTAGCCAAGATGGTTGATTTGCTCGATGTGATAGACCCGGCCATCGTGTATGATTCGGCATTCTTTGTCGATGCTGTCAAGCCATCGGACGCCGAAGGTCACAACATCCTGCGCCTGGTAAGCCTGTGCGGCGAAGAAGTCGCGTCCGCTCACATCGGTAATCTTGGCCATGCAGGTTATAACGGGCAGCCATTTGGTGCGCCGGTTGCCGCTTTTATCCGTGCTGTACTTCGGGCGTTCAATGGTGATTTGATGTTTCAGGTCGCCAGCTTTCATGTGCCGCCCGTCGCCTCCGATCTCTTGGGCCGCAGCTGATGCACGCTGTGGACGATGTACGGCGGCACATTTGCTTCGGCACCGCCTGCCCCGCGGTTGTCGTACATCCATGCGGCCAGGTTGCACACCCAAAAATCATACAGGTCGTCATTCTCGCGCGGGGGGACCTTTGCACGCTCATACCATTGCACGGCAGCATTCAGGCACAGACTTAACACCTGTTCATCGGTTTCCGGCGGAACGCCAGCAAAGCGCCGCACCATGTCCATGCTTGGCATGTTGCGTGCCTCCTTACTTGCTCGCCATCAACGCCACCGGAACGCCCTGCTCGGCAGCTCTCGACAGCTGTTCGATGATGAACTGTACCACGGCTTCGCCTACTTCGGACCGGTTGGCGTCGGTGATTGCCGTGGCATCCAGCGTGTCCACGTTGATGCTCAACCCTTTTTCGGGACGGATATGGCAGGATGCGCTCACGACCTGCACGCGCTGGCCATCCTCACGGGTCACGCTGATGTTGGCCATGGTTTGCTGGCTGTCGTTTCTGATGATTGCCATGGGTTTCACCTCTTTCTACGGGTAGCGGGGGCAGCCGGTGGACCGCCCCCGCATGTCATCAGGTTGTGGCGGTGAAGATTTCACGGAACACAGCAGCGGCGGTATCAAACACGCTCACGCACATTCTGCTGATACCGCGCACTTCAATGCTGTTAGTGCGGAACGCTTCGCCGCCCACGTCGGTAGACGTGACCTCCAGATACTGCCGCTGGAACAGCGTCGCATACTGTGTGAAATCACCCACATAGATGGGGAAATAATCGCCCTTGGTCGCTCCGCTGGTAGAGTCGGTACGGCTGGGCAGCAAGCTGTTGGCTACCATCTTCACGCGGCGGCCTTTGAACAGCATCGCGGTGGCGCTGGTGGGATCGGGCTGGAGCATGGGCCTGCCGTGCTCATCCTTCTGCTGATCGAGGAAGTCAAAGCCGTCCTGATTGGTCAAAATAACCGCGTTCAGGCTGATGTCGGGGTCGAGTCCCTTATTCAGCACAGCTTTGATGGCTGCGATGGGATCAGCGGTAGATGCGATGTTCACGGGGGTCAAGGCATCCATCTTGGCCTTCAAGAGCTTGTTTTCCGTGAGCACCTGCTTTTTGGCGAACCAACGCCCCAGATAGCTGAACAGGTTAGCTACTTCGTCGTTGGCCAATTCGTTGGAGACGGGTACGATCAGGCCATAGGTGGTCATGGAAAAGGTTACTTTGGTAAATGCCGGCTTGTCATTCATCGCAATGCCGCCCGCGGGGACCTCGCTGGTCAATGCCGTCATACCCTCCGTCGGGGCGTTATCCATTACGCGCCAACCACTGTTGGCGCTGGTAGTCTCCACATTGAACAAGTCGGCCAGGGGGGACATGGCGCGCCGACGTTCGAGGATGGTATTATCGATGTCCTCCGGTACCAGGAAGCCGCCGTCTTCACCTGCGGGATCGCCGCCCGCAATGGTCATGGCGTCATAAAGCACCTTGTGCTTTTCACTTTGCATGGGACGGCCCGGACGCGCGCCGCTGCGGACTGCGTCTGCAAAGGCGCGGGCGTATTCGTTGCTTTTCAGCATCGGGCGTAGGCTGCTGTCCTGGTCATGTGTACCGCTCTGGCCGTTCATGGACAGGCCGCTTGCCTCGCCGTCATGCTGCGCGTTGTAGGCGCTCTGCAAGGCGGCCATGCGCGCGTTCATGTCGTTAAGCGCGTCGCGCTGCTGGGTCAGGGTGGCGGTGGGCGTTTTGGGGTCGGCGGCAGCGGCAGCAAGGGTCGCTGCCGCTGCGCGAATCTGGCCGCCCAGCTCGCGGATGTTGTTCTGCATCTCGGTCAAGGTCATGGTGTTGTGCCTCCTTTTTTATTAGGTTTCAGGGTAGAGTGTCATAAAAAAAGCAGCTCGCTGCGCTATTTCGCCGCGCAGGGCTGCATCGGTATCCGGGGGCTTCCCAGCGGGCGGGATGGCATGGGCGCGTATCTGGTTAAGCACGGCGCGCGGGCCGTAGCTCTTGCCCTGCATCATGTGGCTTTCCAGCGCCTTGGCCGCGTCAGGCGGCGCGGCTTGCTCGTAGAGGATGCCGTCCGCAAACCCTTCATCAACGCAGCGTTGTGCGTTCATGTAGGTTTCCGCTTCCAGCATGGCGGCAATCTCGTCCCGGCCTTTGCCGGTCTTTGCTGTATAGGCCGCGATGAGGCCCTCGCCGATCTCGCGCAGCACGTCGGCCTGGTGCTCAAATTCACGGGCGTTTCCCGCGGCGTAGGTCCACGGGTCGTGAATCATCATGTAGGCCACGGGCGACATGAGCACCTCGTCGCCCGCCATGGCAACCACGCTCGCCGCACTGGCAGCAATGCCCGTAACCTTCACGGTGATTTTGCCCTTATGTTCGCGCAGTGCGGTGTACATTTCCGCACCTGCGAACACATCGCCGCCCGGCGAGTTGATGTAGACCGTTACGTCCCCGCATTGTGCAAGACGCTGACGGAATCGCCTGGCTACGACCTGCCCGCTCGGCCCAAACCAGTCTACGTCGGACACAATCTCGCCGTCGATATGCAGTTCGTCCGCTCCGCTCTGTTCATTTCTGATGAAATTATAAAAGCTCATTCGCTGTCCGTTCCTTTCTCTGCTGTCTTGCCGGACAGCAGCAATTCAGGGGTTTTGATGGCGATGCGCAGCGGCAGCAGATCGCGGCTGGCCATCAGCTCTCCGCCGTTGTCATCGGGCGGCAGGCCCTCGCGCTCGCGTACTTCGTTGGGCTGCATCCAGCCACCGCGGATAGCCTTTTGGTATTTATCGGCCATAGTGGCAGTATCTGCGCGGGCCAGTGCATCCACATCAAAGCGAAAACGATAGCCAGCAGCGTAGTCGGCGAGCGTTAGCAGCTTGCGGTTTAATTCCTGTTCCCACTGCGCCACTATCGGCATGATGGTCAGCTGCAAAAATTCCTGCATCTGCTGCTCTGCCGTTGAAAAGCTGGTATCGGAGTAGTCGCCCAGCAGATGGGGAGGAATGTTGTACACCGTTGCCACACGGTTGCGCATGATGCGTTCCACGTCAAGCACCTGCGCGCTGATGGGGCTTTGACTGAATGGCGTGGCCGTCAGCCCGCCTTCGAGAATGACTATGCGCTGGCCGCTGCGCTCGTAGGCGTCCAGAAAGTCGTCAATGACTTCAGCCTTGGCGGCGTCGTCAAGGCCGGTATTGGGCACCGTAAGAAAAACGCCCTGATTCACGCCTTCCAGCTGCGTTAGACTAAACTCTTTCACCTGCTTATCATAGTCCAGCGTGCCCGCCAGCACGTCAATGGGGCGGATGCCAAGCTCTCCGTTGGCGCTCATGTGCCGCACATTGATGATCTGGCAGCCGGGTACGGGATATGGCTTGCCATCATCCAGCTGCACCACATACCAGACTTCGCGGGTTTCCGGATGCCGCTGTGGCCTAACGCGCGACGGGTCGAGGATGTCCAGTCGCTTAACCGCACCCAGCCGGTCCGGCACGATCAGGGCGTAGGCATTACCCTCGGTATTGCGGAAAGCCTCCATCGTCTGCAAAAATCCGAACGGCGTAAAGTTATCATTGGGAGCGAAAGCCACCAGCCGTTCAAGCGGGTGGCCGATCTGCCGTTCATAGCCTTTATACAGGTGCAGCGGCATGCTGGCTACCGTGTTGGCAATGCGGCTGACAGCAGCATAGATGGCTTCATTTCCGCGCATCGTGTTGTCGGCCCGCACACGGTGGACAGAAAGCCAGCGTCCGCTTGCCCTCGGTTTATCGGGCTTGTCTCGCGCCCTCACCTGATTCCTGGGCTTCTTTTTGAATGGCCACATAGGACGAATCCTCCTTCCAGTATCAACGCCTTCGGCTGCTAAGGCTGACAACGCGTACTGCGGGCGCGCGGCGAATCTCGCCAGCCGGGTTTTTCTCCATGTTGATGGCATGGGCGTCCAGCCAGGCCATGAAGCCGTCAATCTTGCGGAATTTATTGCGCTTGCTGGGCATCCAGTTCTGCTTATCGGCGTGTCTGCGTTCGCCGCTGATACGCACGTTGTCTGTGTACCATCTTAGCATCGGGTCGCTGTTGCTCACCACGCGCCCGCCTAGCAGCAGCTCTTTGATGTCCTTCATTGGGTCATTGAGCGTCAAAGGGCCTTGCCTTACGATCTGGCAGGCAAAGCCCTTGTTTTCAAGCATCTGGCGCAGGCGGGTGGCGTTGGCCGGGTCGTAGCCGATGGTCACAATCTCATATTTTTTGGCCTGTTCGCAGAACCAGCTGTAGACGTCCTCCTGCTGGATATATTCACCGTCCACTATGGTCAAATAGCCTTTCATAGCCAGGCCATAGTAGTCAATCTTCTCTTGGTCAAGCTCCACCTTCCGGCGCGGCACCCAGCTGTGCAGAAGGACGAACACACGCCCGTCGTCAAGCGGAAATTCCAGCGCCGCCGCAGTGAAATCCTCGCGGCTGGACAGGTCAAAGCCGCCGTAGCAGCGGCGACCCAGCAGGGCTTCTTCTTCCATGGTATCATCATTGCGGCCCAGCACCTCCGGCTGCACAAATGCCATATCGTCGGTGTTCACCGTAACATTTAGCTGCTTGCAAATGAAGTCGGCACGCTGCGCAGGTATGTGCTTGTCTCTCTCCCATGTTTCGCGCAGGTCTTCAATTTTCAGCAGAACACCCAGCGACGGATTGGCCTTAATCCATGTGCTATCGTCTTCGGGGTCATCATGTTCATCTAGCTCTGCAATAAACGCAAACATGCGGTCGGCTACTTCATCGGCTAGTTTGCCGCTCATGGCGTCGGTGAAAAGGTCGTAGAAATAGGCCAGCGGGCCGTCAATGACGTTGCCCATGGTCGTGATATAGATCACGAGGGGCTGCGTGCGCTTGACGATTTTGCGCTTGATGATGTTGATGAGCTTAAAATCCCGGTATTCGTGGATTTCGTCAAAAATCGCCATGTGTGGGTTCAGACCGTCCAGTCTGTGGCTATCACTCGACCTGTGCTTGATGCTCGCGCTCATGGCGTCATAATAAACGCCATCGCGCAGCGTGCGAAAACGCGGTGCAAGGAATCGGCTGGCTTTGATCTGGCTGTAGCACTCATTGAATACGATGCCCGCCTGTTCTTTGCTGTTTGCCAGCAGGTAGATGTCCGCACCGCGTTCGCCGTCTTTGCAGGCACCGTAGGTGGCATTGCCTGCCAGCATGGTACTCTTTCCGTTGCCGGTGCCCACTACAATCAGGCCCTCACGAAAGCGGCGCAGGCCGGTTTCTTTGCTCACCCATCCGTACAAGTTGCACTCGACAAAGCATTGCCACGGCACGAGCGTCATTTTATCATAATCGCCCTTGGTGGGCGTAAGAAAACGCTCGATGAAGTCCACGGGCCGGGCGGCCTTTTGTTCATCGAAGCGCCAAGGATATGCGGGGTCTTTTGCTCTCTCTAAATCGCGCAGGAAGCGGCGGCAGGCCAGCTTCACCTTTTTACACGCTACTGTGCGCCCGGCGTCAACGTCGTGGGCGTATTCGTAGCATCTGGATACGGGGGAAGGGGTGGGAGATTTAGAAGGTGGCAAACTCATCGTCAACCATGACGGGTGCGGCCTTTCTGCTGTTCGGCGTCAAACGCAATTCGGAGAGGTGCTTTCGCTGCTGCTCGGCGTAGGCCCGCACCTGCGCCACGCTCTTGTTCTCCTGCCAGTATTTCTGGCGGCCATTGCTGCGCTCGCTGCCGATGCCGCGTTCGTTGACGTCGGCAATAAGGGCTTGCTTGATCTGTTCGGCGCGGGCGATATCAGCCACCAACATCTGATCGGGGTCGGTCATGCCGCCCTCGCGCATTTCGCAGGCTTCACAAAGGGCGTCGTAAATCTTCACGGCGTTTTCTTCCGTGATGGTCTGCATGTGCATCGCTTTCAAGGCTTCATTCATGTATTTCCATCCTTTCAGACTTTAATGATGCGCATTTTTGTATGCCTTGGTTTAGCCTGCCGCCTGCCCTTTTCCGGGTGCCTTTTATTATGGCAGTCTTCACATAGGCTGCGAAGATTTTCCAAAGAAAGTGCAAGGTCTGGCCGTTCCTCAATGGACTGTAAATGGTGCACGATTGTGGCCCGGTTAGGCTTATTCCCATATCCAGCGCGGAATCTATCCATACAGTCGCAACACATGCCCGCGTCGCGCTCTAAGGCGGCAGCGCGCACCCTTTTCCATTCGCTACTATGGTAAAAGGGCTTGCTTTCCTTGAAACGGACCACGGCTGTGCCTCCATTCAAAAGCGCCTGCGCGGGCGCTTTTCGGGGTATAACAAAGGGACGGCCCGCTTTTGCGTCCGTCCCTTACTTGACAGCATGAATGATATCATACTTTTTGCGCTTCTGATACTATCCTCTGCGCTCCTACCCCTATCATTTGCGCTCCTACCCCTATCATATCCCTATCCTACCCCTATCATTGCCGCTCCTTGTACCATGCGGGCAGGGCGGCAGCAACACTACTTTCCGGCAGGTTGCACAGCGTTCGCTCACCCTCTGCTTTGATCTTTCGGGTATAGCTTTCGGAGTACCCCAGGCGCTTGGCGATGGCTGGTACTTTGCCACCTTTCACATAGTATTGATGCAGCACTGCGCTTTCGTTTTCCGGCAGTACATCCAGCAGGACACAAGCTGCCGCTATCTCCACGCTTTGGGCCTGCTCGCGCAGCTTTAGGCGCTGTTCCAGTTCGGTCACAGCGGCCACGAAAGCGCCGATCTTGTCCTGCTCTGCGGTGCTTCGACCGCCGCCGTTGGCATCCATGCGGGGCGAGATGCAGGTTATAGCCTCGCGCCGCCGCTCGATCTGCTGCCGGATGCGCCTTTTGTCTGTTTCGGCGCTGCGGCACCTGGCTAAGATGGTCAATGCGTTCATCCTGTGTCCTCCCTGCAAAAGCGCTTGCGCTGACGCTTTTACCTAAATTCTTCCGGCAGGTCATCGCCCGCCGGAGAGGTGCCACCAGTGTCCTGTCCGGTGCGCGCGCTTAAAAACTCCACTTCGTCGGCGGTCAGCTCCAATGTGGCCCGCACGATGCCGTCGCTGCCCGTGTAGGCACGCGCAGCCACGGGGCCGGTTACGCATACCTTGCGCCCCTTTGCCAAATACTTGGCACAGTTTTCACCCAGCGTGCGCCACGCTGTCACGCGGAAATAGTCGGCCTCCGGCTGTCCGCTTGCACGGGTGCGCCGGTTTACAGCTACGGTAAAATTACAGACAGGCGTGCCGTCCTGCGTCGTGCGCAGCTCCGGATCGCGGGTAAGATTGCCGATGATGATGTTTTTGTTCATAAGGTATCAGCCCTCCCTAAAATGTATTCATTGGTTCCATTTACCGTAGCCCCTTAGCTTTGATAGCACGCATAGTCTTGTAGTCATCCCACATTTGCACCTGATCCATAGCAACGCTGTACTCACAGCGGGGGAGTTCGCGCACACTGTTGGTGCCGGTGGTCAGGCGCACCGCGCGCCGGATCGCGTTGGCCGCTGCCTTTTCGCATCCCTGTGCCCGGTAGGTTTCGCACAGCTCGGCGGCGCGTTGCCGGATGGCGTTGTTGATGGCGTTGGCCTGCGCAGGCGTCACCTTGGTCAGCAGCTTTACTTCGCGTTCCAGAGAGGCCATGCGCTCATTGGTGGCGCGCAGCATGTTGGCCATGCTGCGCATGATGTCGCCCATCTGCGCGAGGGTCGCCTGCACCTCTGCGGGCAGGGTCGAGGGGGTGCCGGGGTCAATCTGCATCAGCTCTCTGTTTTCCATGGTCATGCCTCCCCGCTGATGATGACCGTGGCCAGCGTGCGGCGCGCGCCTGCCACCCAAGCATCCACCATATCGACGTACTGGCGCATTTGAGCTCGCTCGCTCTCACTGATCTGCGCAATACCCGGCCCAAGATGCGGCAGCACACCGGCGGCGCACACAAAAGACTGCACGGCTGCCGCAAGCTCCGCGGGGCCAAAGCTGGCAGCCTGCGTGCTCTCGCCGCGCGCGGCCTGCGCCCGCTGGTTGAGCAGTTCCTGCTGGGCTTGCTGCCGTAGCTCGGCTTGATGTTCTGCATAGTCCTCGGCTTCGGCCAGCTCGTTGGTCAAGCGGTCAATTTCGGCCTGCGCCTCCTGGCTGATGCCGGTGACCGGGGCAGCCTGGGCGCGGGCTTGTTCCAGCTGTTCGCGTAAGGCGTCTATTTCCTCGGCAGCCTTTTCGACGTATTCCTCTGCAAGATTTTCCGCCAGCTTGGGAATATCTGCTTTCAGATTGCCCAATTCGCGCTCGGCTGCTGTTGCACGAGCGATGCTCTTGGCCTTTTCGGCGGCCAGTTGATCGGCGCGCTGCTTTTCTCGCTTCACGGCCTCTTGCAGTTCGCGCAGGCTCATGTCCTCGGTAACGGCTCTTTCGGCCATGGGTTCGCGTTCGGGTTCCGGTAGACTCAAGATGGTGGTGATTTTGCTGATGGGCAGGCGGGCAAGGCTGCTGCCACTGCTCACACTTCTGGCTGTCTGCATCAGCTTTTGCGCTGATCGCTCACTCATGCCGGTGTTTTTCCTCACCCATTCCTCCCATTGACCATGGGGCACCAGCCCGGCGTCTTTCGCTTCACACAGACAGCGGCCCACCTCGATAATGTTTTCATAAGCTCCCTGCATATGGGAGGCGATTCGGTACTCAATGACGGCCAGCGTGGCCAGCCCTTGCTGGCCGTGTTCGATGCAGGTTACTTTCATTTCTTCGTTTTGCATGTTCCAGGCTCTCCCTTCATCGTAGTGTAATGTTTGCACAGCTTAAACAGGCCGCAGCAGTAGCGCCTGTAATGCTCATTCCGGGGATCGCTGCCTGGGTATTCGTGTTTCGCACCGCTACACACGATATAGCTGCGGCCTCGGTAGCTGCTGCGATGCATGAAGTGCGGGCAGACGGCTCGCAGGCCATCCCGTGTACCGCTACGCACTAGCTGACGGCAGTTGCATGTTTCTCCGATTTCCAGCGGTCTGCCACAATAGTTACAGCACCTCATTTCGTTAGCAAATCGCTTCATGGTCTGACCTCCCTTCAAAAGCGCCCGGCGCAGGCGCTTTATCTAAATTCGTCGGGTAAATCTGCATCGTCAACGGGCACACAGTCGTCCACTGGCGAGTAGTCCATGCGCAGCTGTTCCTGTGCTACTTTTGGGCCATCAATCAGGCGGCGCGGAATCCATAGCAGCCGTTGACTTTTCCCGTCTATGCATTTTGGTCGGGTGGCGCTGGTGGCTGTCATGGTTTCCGGCGTCAGCACGCCATCCTCCCTCATTTGCTTATAAAGCATTTTCAACGTCAGCGGAAAAGCCTGCCCCTGATCGTTGCACAGTTTGGCCACCGCTCTGTAGGCTACCTGCGGCATTAAATAGTAAAAATCAGCGTCCATATATCCAATCATGTCTTTGGGTGTGGCGCTGCCGCCCTCTCCCGGCGCTAACGTCAGATCGCGCACCGCTGCGCCCTTGCTTACCAGCAGCTCTCCGATATTGGCAAGAAAGATTTTGCTGGGCCGATCTTCTTTCATATCCTCCGACTGCCTGCGGCTATTGTCGGTAACGACCTGCCAGGCGTGGGCGCTCATTCTGATGCAATCGTCGGTCGTGATCGCCCCTACATCCCGAAGATAGCGAAGCATGCTGTCATATCCCAGCATCATGTGGGCGATAGCTTCCGCTGTGCGTCCGTGTTGGCCCTTTGTTTTCTCAATGGCGATAGCGCGGTTTCTTAAAAAATCTTCGTGTAGCAGGCTGGGCATTTCATCTATCTGTTTCAGCAGCCACATGATATAGCCCCTCATGCTTTTTTGCAGGTATCCTATGCGGGCTACTTCTTGCATCGAAGTCAGGGCTTCCGTGGCTGGCACGTCGTCGCGGCTCACGTTTACCACATAGAAGCGCGCCATACCGCTTTCACCGACGCCTGGCGTATCTTCTCCGCTGATGATCGCAACACCACGCGGTGGCATGCTCTCCTGCAAAGTCAAATCACTTTTCATTCGTCCTCGTTCTGCGCCGTCGCCAAAGGCACGGGCAAGGCTCTGCGCGGTGGCCTCCATCTTCTTCCGTTCCTGCAAGCTGGTCACGGGGTGGTAGTCGTCCACCACGATGGGCGCGTCTTTCAACAGAAAAGCCTTCTTTCGGATGAAGTTTGCTGTATCGTTGAAGGAAGCGGGCAGGCTTTTGCCCGTAAAGTTACCAAAGTGTGAAAGCGCAAGCGCTGCCGCCGTGCTCTTTCGGCTGCCCGTTCCGCCCAGCAGGAATAGGGCATAGGCCGGGGCGATGCCCGTTTCGCTCAAAAACTCACGCAACGGCGCAAGAAAGATTGTGCCAAGTAGCGGAATACATACATGTTCTGCGATTACGTTACTTATGTCCAGCGTCATCATAGCGCCATCCTGAAAACTGATGGATTTGAAGCGCTCGTCACCATTTCCATCCAGCCGGTACATGTCAAGTCCGCTGCCCAGCGATACCGTCACGCCCTCCGCGCCCACAGCCCCGCCCTCGTACAGATAGGCCCACTTTCCGCCGATCTTGCGCCAGCCAGTATGCGTGTATTGGGTGATGCGCTCGCAGGTTTCCCGCCCCACCTCGCTGATCGCGTAGCGCAGCCGGTCCTTCACAGTGTTGCCGGGTGCAATGTTGGCGCGAAAGTCCCAGTTTTTTGTGACCCATCCCATGCTGTCAAATTGATCTGTTTTGACGTTCACGCGGGGCAGGGGAGCGCCGTCCATCGTCCAGCCATCAAGGATGGTTTCCTGTGATATGTTCACGCCGTCGTCGCGCGTTACCACCGCACGGGGAAGCACCACGAAGTTGGCCAGAGGCTTGGGGCCGTCCTGCGTCTCCTGGCAGATGCGCCCGTTGTCCACGCAGTAGCCATATACTCGATTGTAATACTCGGCAGCAGAATCTCGTTGCGCCAGGGCGTCCCCGGTGAAGGGCTCGGCGGCCTGCATGGCCTGTTTGAGTGCTGCGTCGCCAGCCTTGCGGCCCAGCAGCTTGTACATATCCGTGACGTCGCCTTTGGGCGGCAGCTCGCTGCATACCTTCGCAAGCTCCACCATGCGCACGCTCTTGGCCAGCTTGTAGGTACTCTGCGCCACCTGCTTGGCATGGTTGCGGCCCACGTCGTCATTGTCGGGGATGATGTACAGGTCTGCGCCGGTCAGACTGTTGCTGTAATCGCCCGCCAGCCACTTACCTGCGCCCATGGGATTGGTCGTGGCCGTGTAACCCATCAGCTCCATGTTGTCGCAGTCTTTTTCGCCCTCGACAACAAAGACCGGCCTGCCCGCCTGGATCGCGGCCAGCACCTGCGGCAGCTTGTAGAGCACAAGCCGCGCGCCTTCCTTCGTGTATTTGTAGCCGTCTGGCCTGCTGGGGTCTGGCTGGCGCAGGCTGAACGTTTTGCTGCCGTCCTCGCGCTGATAGCGGCAGGCTTCAAATAGCACCTTGCCGCTTTCATCTGTGTAGCTGTATGCGCAGACGAATTTGCCGCGAGGCTTCTTGCCTCCGCCTTTCTTGGCGGGCGGATCGGACGCAGGCTGCGGCTCTTTTCCCACCGATGCGCTGGCCTCGCGGAAAAGGTCGCGCATTTTAAGCCCCATGGCCGTGACCACGGCCTCTGTGTCACAGCCCGCCTGGCATTTCAGTACAATGCCTTTTTCACCGTCCCGCACGCAAAGGCTGGCGGTTTTGTCGTCATGTGCCGGGCACCGGCACATATACTCACCGCTGCCGTTCGGCCCCGCCTCAACATGAAGGCGGGACAGGAAATCGCGGATATCCATGCGCCCGCCTCCTTTATCTTGGCTTTGTTTGTGACTTCATGCGCGCTTCGATGGCTGCGCGCACTTCTTCCATGTTAAATAGAAAGGCTTTCCCGGTTTTGTCGCAGGGAATCCATCCCTCGCGAACGGCCCTTCGGATAGCCGAAACGCTTAGCCCGGTTTCGTTGCTCACGGTCGTGATGTTCACACCTTCCGGCCTTGCCAGAAGCGTTGCCACGGTGTCGATGTCCACTACTGTGCGCGTCCCCAGCATCATGTATGGGATTTCGCCGCTTTTCACGGCCCGGCGTAGCCTTGCTTCGCTGATATTTAACGATTCGGCTGCTTCCCGAATGGTCGCAAATTTCAAGGCCAGCCCTCCTTTTTAGATTTCAGCCACTGCTTTGTCGATGGCAGTAATGGTTTCTTCCATCACGCGGCGCAGTTCCACGGCCTTGTTGCGGATGGCTTCGGCGGCAGGCAGCTCGTCGGCGCTGATGCGCCCGTCACGGGCGACGGCAGCAAACCGCAGGGCGATTTGCTGTGCGCTCTCGAAGGCCACAGCCCACCCAAGTGCGGCACGGGCCAGCTCGCTGCTCTCTGCGCTTCCGAAGTCCGGCAGCAGCGGGCAGCAGGCGCGGATGTGCGCCCCCTTTAAGTCAGGGCCGCCGTATGCCTCCACCATCTTCTGTACCACGTCGCACGGGGGAATGGTTCGGCCTGTTTCATAGTCTCCCAACGCCTCCGCGCTTACAAAGATTTCGCAGGCAGTTCTCTCCCGGCTGGCGTAAAGCGGATCACGCTGTGCCGCCTGCATCCGGGCACGGTAGTAAATGTTATCGGATTTCATTCGCGTCCCTCCCAATCCTCACAACAAGTCGACTTGCCGTCCAAGTTGCGCAGGCAGTCGCCATACTTACGGCAGTTGTCGCAGCTGATGCGTCTCTGCTGGGCTTCATGGCGCGGTATGATCTGCACCGTGCAGCCGTCATCGCGCACCACACCCACAAGGCCAGGCACGCGGTGGATGGTTACATAGCGCGGGGCGATATAATTGCCCTTGATGGCGTCGCGCACGGCAGCGGAGCACACGTCGGCGGTCAGGCCGCTGTGGGCCTTGTGGTCGATCTCATCATAGAGGGCGTAAAAATAAACGTTCAAAAAATCGGTGTTTTCCATTCCCAGCCTCTCTTTCTGCCTTTATTGGCTGATTTGATGAAAGAGCAATGCCTTTCAATCCCTTTCGATTCGCTTGAAGATTTGATAATCTTAGCGTATTGGTATGATACAATGAAAATATTGTAATGTCAATAGAAAATAACAAGAATACGAGAAAAGAGGAATAATAAACAAAGATAATTAACATCATGTTAAGATAAAACAAATAAAGAAAGGAATGATAAAGTGTTACCAGTAGGAGATAGATTACGTTACTTGCGTACTAGAATGGACATCAACCAAGCAGAAGCGGCTCAACGTCTAGGGATGCCTACTGCCACATACAGTAGCTATGAAAATGGTGTCAGCCCTAAACTCGAAACATTGGTCACACTCTCAACTTTTTATGGTGTATCCTCTGATTATCTGCTTGGCCTATCTAACGAAACAAAGACTGCAAGTGGAGAATTAGGTATCTACATTGCCCAGCTTATGGAAGCAGCAGGGGAAAGTGCTCCTACTTCATCCGAACTTGCAGCACTAATGAAAGAAGCAATACGTTACTATCGGCGAGGCGCGCCGTGTGGGGACATCCCCATGAAATCCCTGCGTGGATTCGTGGAGGGTCTGCGTTCCGCTCTTTGCGCCGCTACCGCCGGAGAAACCCCGGCCCTGATCGACAATGCCAACGCCGCCGTTGTATCGGCGCTGGAAATAACAAAAATGCCCGCGGCATTTTTGAATCAGAAAAAGGGGGAATGAGAAGATGAAAAAGCTGCTTGCCTTGTGTGCGCTCATTGCGCTACTGCTTCCCGTTGTCGCCCTAGCGGACGTGCTTACCAGCGAATGGCAGGAGGCCACTCTGGAGGAGCTGTTACAGGCTCAACAGGAGATTTCAAATCGCATCAGTGAATTGCGCGCGGCGGCCGCATCTGATGTCGAGCGCGTCGAATTGTCTGGCTCCGGCACCTCTATCCTGTCGGATGTGGTGATTCCCTTTGCGCCCTCTCGCGTTATTGTTGAATGCGAAGGGGAAACGAGTGTAAAGTTTACTGGCGGGGCCTATGACTACACATTTGACGCAAAAACGCACGAGGAATCCTTCTTTGACCAGACCGGCACCTTTGGCCTGCTCGTGGAATCGCCCAGCGCGTGGTCGATTGTGGTTGAGCCGATCACCGCTGGCGGTGTGTTACCCCTTAGCGGTAGCGGGCCGTTCGTATCGGATTTTTTTGAGCTGCCCGCGCCCATGATTGTGAGTATTACAGCAAATGCCTCCGACATGGATGCGTTGCTTTCCAACCTTATCGTGAAGCTCCATCATCAGTACGAGAACATTGACAGCTGGAAAGGGGATAGCCTTACAAACGAGTTGCTTTCCTCTGGTAATGAATCCTTTGCCGCTGATATGATCTTGCAGCCAGTAAATGGACGTGACCAATACTGTATTTCTGTTACTTGTGAGCCCGGCGTTGTGTGGTCGGTTTCACCGAAAGAATGATTATTTATGCTTAGAAAAAAAGATCGGCTCACCATTCGAGACCCAAAAACAAAAACAGCGGACCTGCTGTATAAAGATGAATCCATTCCATGTAGGAGAGTCTGGTTCTGTCCAAACGAGGGACCGTGTACAGGAAAGCCCTGCGATCTTTCAATAGTCATTGAGAAGCTCGCAGCCTATGAAGATACACGCATGACACCAGAAGAGGTCATCGCCATGAAGGAAAGGGAAAAAAGGCGTAGAAATAAGAATAATGGAAAGCTATTAAAACAACGATGAGAGGTGTTCCCTTACATTTTCCGGCGTGCCTTCTTACAGAACAGCCTCCTGTATTACATGTGTCAGCAACACGAAAAACCCTTGCAAAACAAGGGTTTTTCGCGCGTCTTGGCACAAATTACACCTTTACAGCAAAAAAACAACATACCCCCACTAGATTTATCTTTGGAGGCGCTGAAACATGGGAACGATTGAAAAGCGCGGGCGCAATTCGTGGCGTGTCGGTGTGCAGGTGCTCACGGATACCGGATGGCAGTGGATACGCGAAACAATCAAAATGCCGCCAGGCATGACGGAAGCCCGCCAGCGTAAAGAAGCAGAGAAAGCCCTTGCGCAGCTCACCGCTGATGCGAATGCCGGACGCATAAAACCCAGCCAAAGCCCGCATACCGTCCGCAGCTTCGCGGCCATGTGGATGGAGCAGCACATCCGGCCAAACTGCAAGCCCACCACCTGCAAGGATTATCAATTCTTCCTTGATTCACGTATATTGCCACTGATCGGAGACATCCAGCTCAAGAAGCTAACCCCTCTGATACTCACCAAGTGGATCAATGATGTACGCGCCAGCGGGCGCAAGCTCACGCGCCTGCCGGATGAACAGCTCAAAACGCCGCGCCGCCCCAGCGACATGGCGAAGATGGCCAGCCCGGAAAAGCAGGCAAAGCCACTTTCAGCCCGGACTGTGCAGCACTACTATGACACGCTGGACGCCATGCTCGACAAAGCGGTGCAGTGGGATATTTTGGCCCATAATCCCATGGACAAGGTGGACAGGCCGAAGGCCAAGAAGGCAAAAGCACACTATCTATCAGAGGAACGCGCTGTAGAGCTGCTGCGCTGTCTGCGCCATGAGGAAAACATGTGCTACCGGGCGGCGTTGCTGCTGGCTCTGCTCTGCGGCCTGCGCCTGGGCGAGGTGGGCGAGCTGCGGCTATCCGACGTGGACTGGAAGAACAACACCATTGACATATCCCGCGCGCTGATCTACACGCCACAGACCGGCAGCTATGCTGGTGGGACTAAAACAGAAGCGGGGGAACGGCTAATCTCGCTGCCGCCCGGCATGATGGCCGTGCTTCATGAAACACGGGAATATCAAAAAGAGGTACAGACATGGGCCGGTGATCTCTGGAAAGGGGAAGGGTGGATCGTTCACGGCTGGAACGGTGCGAGGCTTCACCATGACACGCCATCCAAATGGTTCCGGCGCTTTGCCGATGCCAACGGATTTGAGGGTGTCCGCTTTCATGATCTACGGCACACCCACGCCACCATCCTGCTGGCCAACAGCATCGACGTCGTGGCCGTGGCCACGCGCCTGGGCCACTCTGACGCCAGCACCACGCTGAAAGTGTACGCCCATGCTCTGCGCCGCCGCGATGAAGATGCAGCCCGCGCCGTTCAAGGTCTGCTTGATCGTGCTGGGGATGATCTGGCCGAAGACAAAACAGAGTAATAAACAAAAAAGGGGCAGACGCCGCACACGTCTGTCCCTAAATTACACCCATGCGTCCCCCTGTTTCCCCCAATTCTTCCCCCAAGTCGGGTCAGGGTAGCGCGCTCTGTGCCGTTTTCTGTGGTGTTTAGACAAAAAGAAAAGGCAGATTCTTTTGAATCTGCCTTAAAATCTGGTCGAGGTGACAGGATTTGAACCTGCGACCTTTTGGTCCCGAAGTAATCTACCACAGGTGCATTTTATTCATCTTGTCCTCGGAAACACAGCATAAACGTCGTATTTTGTGGTCAAGATCATGTATTTTATTCAACTTGATCTGAGGCTGACCACATTTTGACCACCTGACGCGAAAACTAAGGCGTTTGGTGGTCTTTTTTTGTGTCCTCAACCGTGACAGAATTGTCGAGCCAGCCGTCGAGAAAATCGACGATCTGACTGCGGGAGGTTTTCTCTCGCTCCTGCGACAGATGCGTGTAGAGGTCGAGGGTCATCCGCACATCGGCGTGACCGAGATAGTATTGCGCGGCTTTCACCGGCACGTCTGCATCGTACAGAGCGGTAGCAAAGGTGTGCCGCAGGTCGTGGGCGAGTGTATCGAAGATGATGTACTGCCGCCCTTCCTTCTCGGCTTTGGCGATCTTGGTTTCGAGAGTTTCGCGGCGACCTTGCTGAACCACAGGCTCGCCGTTGAGGATGCGCTGCATGGCGAGGTTGAACCCATCCCATCCTCGGTCGAAAGCGCTGCCGCTGATCTGTTCTCCCTTGGCAGATACGCAGACGAGGCCAGTGCGCTTCTCAGGCGGCACGGTATTCAAAGCCTCCCACAACGGTCCGCAGATCGGAAGGATGCGAAGGCCGGAGATCGACTTGGCGCGTTCTTCGATCTTGGACTTATTGGATGCGATCACGGCAACCTCGCGGACGCGGAGCTGTTTCTTCTCCATGTCGATGTTCTCCCATCGGAGAGCCATCATTTCCCCGCGCCGCAGACCGCACAGCAGCATGAGCATAGCCCACAGACCGCAGCGGTGCTGGTTCCAGTTCTTCAGGATGCAGTCTGTTTCCCAGCGCTCAAGCGCACGATGGGTGCCTTTGGTGCCTTCCGGCAGATCAAGGCCTTCTGCGGGATTGATGAAGATCAGGCGGTTCGTCCGCGCCTTCTCGAACACCCTGAAGAAAGCCTGATAGTATTTCTTGATGTTCGAGCTGGATGTGCCGTCGAGCTTGTTTATCAGGGCTTGCAGGTCCGCTTCGCGGACTTCGGCAACCTGTTTCTTGCCAAGAGCTGCCTTCAGCCGGTTGTAGGGGACGGCATCGCCTTTGGCATACGCAGGGTTGACGTTCGTGCGGTAGAGCCGCAGGCAGGTATCTACCCAATCAGCAACGGAGATTTTGCTGTCGATGATGCCGATTGCCATCTTCGCTTTGTATTCGTCGCGCTTGCGGTTGGCTTCGGTGCGCGTCTTGCCGTAGAAGCTCTTCCTCTCAGGGCTACCATCGGGCTTTACTCCAATGGTCAAAGTGACCTGTATGCGGCGGTCTTTCCGTTCGCCCTTCTTCTTGCGGGTCTTTACTTGCTGCTGATCGTCCATTCTGGATGCTCCATGCAGAGGGAAAGCGCCTGCCGCAGCATCGTCCACTCTGTATCGTCGATGATGACGGCGATCTTGCCGTCACCTGTGCTTACGGCAGTATATTCCCCGGCAGCAGCCTCACGGACGAGGCGTTCCGGCTCTGCCAAGAACTGCTCCAAAGTGACCTTGTTCATGCTGTCCTCCGTATCATTTGAAATCATCTGCTATCAGGTGCATGCGGTTACTTGCAATAGTCCCCGTAATCCAATCCAATCCGAATCCAATACAAATACGAATCCAAGTTTATGCACGGAGCGATCTTCGATCACTCCATGCCGGATGATGACCGTTCAAAGGTGTTAAGGATGGCTGTCGCCAGACCTGTATACCCTGTTGCAGTAAAAGGCAAGCGTTTCTTCAATGCGGATAAAGATATTGTTTTTTGATCTCCGGCTATGACGTTAAGGTCGGAAGTTGCCACGACGTAGAAGTCCCACTTCGAGAGGTCGAGCAGACTGTCGCCGGGGTCATCGTTGTTTACGACACAAAACACATAAACGTCTGAGTGCCGGATTGCATCAGGGATATCGCCATCCCAATCCACCTTGCATCCGATGTCAAAGATCAAAGCTGATGGTTTGGACTGGCTCCACGATTGTCTGTGCGCGGAGGTCTTGACTTCGATTTTACATCCATAATCGGTGAGCAGATCATACACACGCCACCCGGCACGTTGGCGGTCTGTGCATTGGTCGCCAACGGCTGATGCGACGATGTATTCGCCGAGCGCCGCGCGGAGGATGTTATCGTTCAATTCCGAGGACGACCAACGCCAGAAGTCTATAACCTTGCGCCCGGTTGCGCTCCCGGAAAGAGTGAAATCCTCATTCCCTGTCAGAGGCATCGTTTGAACACCTGCGCTTTTCTTGGTACGCCGCCCCCAGTACCACGGTGCGGCCTTCACGGTCGAGTGTGTCGTAAATGCGCATAAGCTCGCAAGCGTCCTCGCTCGGAGCTGGGTAGCGGTCATCGCGCCCGACGAGATAATCCAAGGACACGCCGAAGTAGTCGGCGATCCGCTCCAACTTCTCCACGCTGGGAGAAGATCTACCGCTTTGCCAGTCGCTGACGTTTCCATAGGACACGCCAACAGCGGCGGCGAAAGCGGTTTTCTTTATGCCGCGAGCTGTCATCAAAGCCTGTATGCGTTCAAAGGCCATAGTTATCGGTTCCTCCATTTCGGGTGATCGACAAGGTAGACGATGTTAGCCGATCTTCGTATTGCCCGTTCCCTTTTCCGCAGCCAACCGCCTGTGTTCGGCGAGGACAGCACCCCTTACAGCCACTACGCCGTCGGTGTCAAGTTCTCTAAATTTAGAGAGAAGCCATTTTTCATCAACGCTCAATTCCTGTGCTTCGCCCTTTGAGATCTCGTCTGTTCTACCGAGAAGATAATCCACAGAGCAGCCGAGCTGGTCTGCTATCTTGGCGAGAGTATCGCATTTTGGCATGGATGTCTTGAAATTTGCCATCGTGTTACTGCCTAATCCGGCATCGCGCAAAAGGGTTCCGAGTGTCATACCGCGAGACTTTGCAAGGTTTTTCACCCGCTCGGCTACTTCGCTTGATATATACATGGCTCTACCTCTTAAAAATTTTCGCTAATTTCAGAGAAAACCTATTGACTTTCGCTAAGTTTAGAGTTATAATATTACTATCAACAAAGACATTTTACCACAAGTCAGCGTTGAAATCAAGGTGAAGGAGGTGCCCTGATATGTGTGCTGGCAGACGAGAAGAGCTGATTCTGCAACGAAAGCGGGCGCTCAAATCGCAACACGCGGTAGCAGCGGAGATCGGCATTTCTCAGGCTGGCTACTCGCTGATCGAGAACGGTTATCGGAACCCTACCCCGGAGGACGCTGAGAAGCTGATCGGGATGTTCGGTCTGCCTGATGATTACTTCGGTGATCTCGATGCAGAGAAGGAGGCGCAGTAAATGGTCCCCAACAGAATCCGTGATATGCGCGTCCAAGCTGGCCTGTCCCAAGAGGATGTGGCAGACAGCCTACCCAACGAAGTAACCCGCGTGATCGTCAGCTTCCTCGAAGGCGGGAAGGTTCTTCCGACCGTTGAGAGCATGAAAGGGTTGTGCGACCTGTTCATCTGCTCCCCGACAGATCTGTACGACCCCGGCGAGCTTGATTTGGCGCTGGCTGAGACGTACCCCGACGTGGTTGCCAGACCGCCTGCAAAGAAGGGTGGCGGTCGTGGTGCCGGACATGAGGGCATGACCGAGTTCAGAGTTTGGGTCAAGCCGGAAGAGAAGGCGGCGCTTGAAAGCGCGGTAGCCAAGCTGGGGTATCGGAACACAACGGAATGGTTCAGGGAAGTGTTCAGAGGTGCGCTCGAACGATGCACCATGATGGGCCTGTCTGAGAGCGGCAGCAACATCGTCATCCTCCATTCCCGTAATCAAACCATCTGAGGTTATTGTAAGCCGGATTGGAGTGAAAGAAAATGGCGGTATTCGCCCCATCAGACCTTAAAAAGTGGCGTGAGACGCTTGGTATAAGCGCCGCTGATCTCGCGGAGGTGGTCAACTGCGACACCAGCACCATCCACCGCTATGAAGCCGGGAAGATCAAAATGAACCCGGACGTGATGTACCAGATCTGCGAAGCCCTTGGCAACATCGACCGCTGGTGTGACTGGATGCGTACCGAGTACCCTATCAGCTATGCCCGCGTTCATCCTGACACCCCAAAGCTCGACTTGCAGGGTGCGCTGATGGCCGTTTACGCAGAACTGGAAGATGTCCACGATCTCAGGCGCGAAGCTCTGAGGGATGGTGCAGACGGAAAGATCGACGACCCGGAAATCGCTGCAAGGCTCAAGAAGGAGCTGACGGAGCTTTTGAGCAGATCACAGCTTCTTCTCAACATTCTCGAAAGCCAGAAGAGGTGACGAACCAATGCCCGCACCGAAGATTTTTCTCACAAGCGCTGATATAGCGGCGGCTACGGGCATCAGCATCCGGCAGGCTCAGTACACGCTGAATATGTTCGAGCAGCGCGGTCAGGTGGTCCGAAACGGGCGCGTGAAGATGGTTGACATCAATATCTTCAGCCGATACCTGTGTGAGCAGGACGGAACTGACCCGAAGCAGCGCAAGCATGATATTCAGGAGTTCCTCAGAGAGCAGAGAACGGGGGTTGTGAAATGACTGTAACGGCATTGCAGATCGACCGCGCCGAGGACATCGCTTCCCGCTTGGAAGAAGCCCTCTACCACATGCACAGCGCAGTTGAGGAGCTTGAGGGCGCGGCTGACAGCCTTTGCCCCGATCTGGTATCTACGCTGCGCGAGCTGATCTTCTCCGCAGAATCCGAGAAGCAGAGCTGCGATGAAGTGCTTGCTGAAGCCGACCGGCAAGAACTTGCGGCAATGAACCGCGAGTACGAAAGGAGCGTTCTTTGAATGATCGTATTGCCCGACAGCCAGCTTGAGTTCGACGAAGAGCAGCATCTCTACACTTTGCGCGGGATGAAGCTCCCCTCGGTTACTCAGATCATGGAGCCTATGAGCCTGATGCTCTACAATGGCATCCCGCAGGAAACGCTTTTCGGAGCTGCGGACAGAGGCACACGGGCGCATGAGCAGGTCAGCAACTACGTTCTCTACGGCATTGAAGAAGAGGACGAGGACACACGGCCTTACCTCGAAGCCTTCCACGCCTTCGAGGAGGCATACAAGCCGGTTTGGATTGGGAGCGAATACCGAACGTACCACAAGGCACTTCGGTACGCCGGAACGATTGACCTGATTGGTTACATCGAGCCGGACGACGGCACGGGTGTTGATGTAGTTGACATCAAATGCACCGCAGTCTATCACCCGGTCATGCTGGCAACCCAAGTCTCAGCATACTGCGAAGCCCTCAAGAGCCAAGGCATCCCGGTCAGACGGCGATATGGCTTGCAGTTGCAGAAGAGCGGAAAACCACGGTTCGAGCAGGTCGAGGATGGCTATAAGACCTTCCTCCATTGCTTGGCAATACACAATGCTATGGCGGTCGAAAGGAAGCCGTAGCAGAAAAACAAGGAGGGAAAGTCATGGTAGAAAATCAGGTTGCCGTAGTCAAGCCTGAAAAGGACAAGACGCTCGAACAGCAGCTTGAAACCTCTGGTCAGCTCACGATCAAGGAGGCTATGAGCCTGAACATCGAGAGCCAGAAGGACTACGAGCAGGCAGGAAAGTTCCTCGTTGAGATCAAGACCCGTGCAAAACAGGTCAAGGACTATTGGGCGCAGCCCAAGACGGCGGCGAAGAACGCTCACCAGACCATCGTTGACCGCGAGAAGGCTATGCTGGCTCCCTTGATGGAAGCTGAGAAGATGGTCAAGAACAGCATGGTCAACTATCAGGCGGCAGTCGAACGTGCAAGACGACAGGCCGAAGAAGAATCCCGCAAGCGCCAGCAGGAAGAGGCCGACCGCCTGCTTCAGCAGGCGCTGGATGCTCAGGATTCCGGCAACGATCAGGATGCAGCGATCAACCTCGCTATGGCCGAAATGGTCGATCAGATGCCCGCTCAGTCGCCGATTGAAGCCCCGAAGGCTGTCGGTACCAGCGTCAGCAAGACGTGGAAGGCCCGCGTGGTCGATGAAAAAGCTGTTCCTGCGTACATCAACGGCATGATGCTTCGCAAGGTCGATATGTCGGCTCTGAACAACATTGCCAAGATGACCAAGGGAACGGCTGAGATCCCCGGCGTTGAGTTCTATCAGGATATGACCATCAGCGCAAGAAGCTGATAGAAAGGAGCAGTCATGGAGTACAACGCAGTCGGCGGCGACGAGATCATCGTCACCAATCCCTATGCGGTAGGTCCTGCGCAGGGCCTGTCAATGGAAGAAACGAACCGCCACGATTCCGGCAATGCGCTTGCCGCGAACGCAGAAGCCCGTGCAGTTGCAGAGGTAAAGGCTCAGGTCATCATGGCCCGCCAGTTCCCGCGCAACCCGAAGTATTCGATGGAAAACATCCTGCGTGAGTGCAAGCGCCCGACGCTTGCGGATTCTGCGGTCTACACCTTCCCTCGCGGAAAGGAAACCGTAACCGGCCCGTCCATTCGTCTGGCTGAGATGATGGCCCGAAATTGGGGCAACGTCACCTTTGGTTACGAGGTGCTTGAGCGCAAGAAGGATGAACGCGGCGTTGGTTTCAGCGTCATCCGCACCTTTGCATGGGACCTTGAAACGAACACCTACATCAGCCGCCAGTTTGAGCTGAAGCATTGGCGTTCGACCAAGACGGGCGGTTATCCCATCACGGACGACCGCGATATCTACGAGCTTGAGGCAAACATGGCATCCCGCCGCATGAGAGCTTGCATCTTGCAGGCTATCCCCGGCGACGTTACGCAGGCGGCAGTGGATGCTTGCCGCTATACTTCCTCTTCCGGCCTTGCTGAGAAGATGAAGGACAAGAACGAACGTGCCAAGCTGATCTCCGGCACAGTCCGCGTCTACGAGAAGATGGGCATCAGCCTCGCGGACCTTGAGGAATACCTCGGCGCGAAGCAGGCTGATTGGAACGCCGATAACATGCTGAAGCTCAAGGAACTGAAGAACAGTATCGACGACGGTGTTCTCCCCATCGGCGAAGTATTCCCGCATCTGGCAGGCAACGACAAGAACGCCACCATCACCAAGGAGCAGACCAAGGCTCTTATGGAGGCGGCGAAGGCTACCGGGCGGCAGGGCGAGATCAGCGACGCTCTCAAGAAGCTCGGCATTGCCAAGTTTGCTGATACCCCCGCCGTCAGATACGACGAGGTTATGCAGTTGATTAACAGCTTTGCTCCTGCACAGCAGCCCGAAGCACTTCCGGCAGCACCCCAACAGGAGGAACAGACTGAGAAGGAGGAGGCTCAGTAAAGCATGGCAAGGGAAAGACCCATCAAGGCCCTTAGTGACCTGATGGACGGCAGCGTTGAAGAACGCTTCAATGCGGAGCTTGATAAGGTCTGGCAGAATGTCTACGACCCGAACACAGACCCGAAGAAAGCCCGCACCCTCACCCTCAAGGTGAAGATCGTTCCCAACGAGCGGCGTGATTCCTGCGATTTCCGCGTGAACGTCACGTCCTCTCTCGCTCCCTATGCTGATCTGACGCAGACGGTCATGTTGGCGGTCGGCGCAGACGGCACGATCAAGGCCACCGAACGCACCGATCAGGTGCCGGGGCAGATCAACATGGAAGGCGAAGAAGCGCCGATGCCGCAGACGATTGAGTTCGGCAAACTGCGCGAAGTCAAGTAACGAAAGGAGAAATTCATCATGGCAGCATCTACCCCGGAAATCAATGTCGCGGGCTTCTTTGGCGGCGCGACCGAACTGGCGAGGTTCCTCGTAGATCAGGGCGCAGCCTCTGAGCGCAACTCTATGGAGAATCTTCAGAAAACCCTTGACATTGACGGACAGAAGTACGTGTGGAACCGCAACAACTACTGCTGGGTTCCTGTCAAGCCGGTCAACTTTATCCCGGACGACCCGGTTGTCCCGGAAGCGTATGAGTTCTTTACCCTTGATGGCCTGATCGACTACATCCGTGAGAACACGGAAGGTCTGATTCCCGATGACCCGGCCAAGCGCCTTATTCTTCAGGTGGTCGATCACAAGCATGTTCGCCTGATGTCCCACCCGTCTGAGCATCACAAGAAGCGCCATGTCATCGCTGAATGTACTGCTCACACCCCGCGCATTGTGTTCGACAGCTACCTCGACACCGAGCGCTTCAATACCATGCTGCTGTCCAACTTCATCGAGACGGATAGCCGCGAGACGCTGTTCAAGGTTGTCTCTGCGATGACCAAGGAGCAGAGCTGCAACACCACGGACGATGGCGTTTCTCAGGTCATCACTGTCAAGCAGGGCGTTTCGATGGCAGCGAATGTCACCTTCAAGAACCCTGTACCTCTCAAACCTATCCGTACCTTCGCCGAAGTTGACCAGCCCGAAAGCAACTTCACCCTGCGCGTGAACGACAGCGCGGATGTTGCTCTCTTTGAGGCTGACGGCGGCGTATGGATGAACACGGCGGTTGCTCTGATTAGGGATTACCTCAAGAACAACCTGCTCGGCTGCAATGTCGCTGTGATCGCATAACCCCCAACGGCAGGGTGGGCGTTCTGCCTGCCCTGCCGATCTCAAAGGAAGGAGGTGGATGGGATGCCAAACAGGATTCTCAAGGAGAGTATCTGCACGAATGACCAGATTGACGAATTGAAGCTGTTTGAGGAGGTTTTCTTCTATCGGCTGATTGTTAATGTGGATGACTATGGCAGGTACGATGGTCGCGTTTCCGTGCTGAAAGCCAGACTGTTTCCACTTCGCGGCGAAAAGGTCAAGGATGACGACATCGAAAAGGCGCTTGTGGCGCTTGTACGAACAGGTTTGCTGGAAAGGTACAAGGTCAAAGGCAGGCCGTATGTGCGGCTTACTGGCTGGGAACGGAATCAGCAGATCAGAGCGAAGAAAAGCAAACACCCTGCGCCGGAAGAAGCAGACCCCGAAGAGATACCTGCAAGCGAAGGCAATGGCAATCATCTGCCATCAAATGATGGGGGCTGCGGAGAAGAACCTGCGCCTGAAATCACGCCCGCGCAAACGCCAGCGGAGCCAGCGGTGATCTCGCTTCCTCTGAACGATGGGACGCTTCATGGGGTGACGGCATCGGAAGTCAAGAAGTACAGAGAATTGTACCCGGCAGTCGATGTCATGCAGGAGCTTCGTAACATGGTCGGCTGGCTCGACGGCAACCCGTCGAAGAGAAAGACCAAAGCTGGCGTTCGCAGATTCATCAATGGTTGGTTGTCAAGAGAGCAGGACCGTGGCAGACCCGGACAGCCTCAGCAGCCGCAATCACGACCCGCACAGCCCGCAAGCACGGGCGGCAATCCATTCAAAAGGGGGTAAGAAGCTATGGCACAGGAGAAGGACATGACGGCGTTTGCAACCGCCATGATGGAAGGTCTCTCGAAAATGCTCGGCTGCGATTGTCCGGGCGAGCGCCCCGGCGACTACCGGGACAGCGAGGGCTTGTTGGTCTGCGGTGTCTGCGGTCAGCGCAAGGAAGTTCGCCGGGATATCCCCCATATTGGCATCCGTGTCCACCCCCGAAACTGCGAGTGTGAGGAACGTCGCTTGCGTGAAGAGGAAGAGGCCAAGAAAATTGCCAAGGAGCGCGAGATTGTCAAGGAGCTGTTCAAGTACAGCCTGATCGACAACCGTTTCAAGGAGAGCCGGTTTGAGAACTTCATCCAGAACGAACACAATACCCGTCAGCTCAAGATCGCACAACGGTACGTTGACCGATTTGACGAGATGTTCCGCAGAAACAAGGGACTGCTGTTCTACGGAGAACCGAGCACCGGCAAGACCTATCTCGCATCCTGCATCGCAAACGCCCTGTTGGATAAGCGCATCCCGATCATTGTAACCTCGCTGATTAAGCTGACATCCTCTGCTGGTCCGTTCTCGAAGGACGAGGACAAGCGCCGCATCTTGCTTGAGAAGATGAACGCCGCAAGGGTGCTGTTCATCGACGATCTTGGTACAGAACGAGACACCCCCTACAAAATGGAGCAGGTGTTTGAAGTCATCGACAGCCGCTATGGTTCCAAGAAGCCGATGATCGTCACCACCAACCTGTCTCTTCAGCAGATGCAGAACGAACCAAACATACGTCAGCGCCGCGTGTACGAGCGAATCTTCGAGGTTTGCCACCCGGTTGAGTTCAACGGTCCGTCTTGGCGCTGGAAGGCAGCGGAAAATGACTACGACGAGATCGAAAAGCTGTTGCTCGGCGAGTAAGGAGAACCCATGAAACTATTTGCAATCGACCCCGGCAATGCTCAGTCGGCCTTTGTGGTGGTTGATGAAAACTACACCATCTACTACAAGGAGAAGAACGAGAATCAGGCTGTGCTGGAATGGATGCAGGGTTTTCACCCTGATAAGGTCGTCATTGAGAAGATTGCCTCCTACGGAATGGCAGTCGGACGCGAGGTGTTCGATACCTGCATCTGGATTGGCCGATTTACTCAGGCAGCAATCGCCCTCGGCATCCCGGTTGAGTACATCTTCCGTCACGAGGAGAAGTTGGCGATCTGCCACAGTCCTAACGCCGGTGACACAAACATCAGGCGGGCGCTGATCGACCGATTTGCGAAGCGCGATCTCAAGAACGGCAAGGGTACGAAGAAGAACCCCGATTTTTTCTACGGATTCAAGGCTGACATTTGGGCGGCATTTGCAGTCGCTGTCACGTTCTTGGACAAGACGAATACAGAAAGGTGAATGAACTATGTTGCAGCTCGTTGTTGGCTATCTCGCAGGAAGTGCGACCGTAATCATCGCAGTCCGCATTATGAATCAGAAGTTGAGCAGCCAGAAGCGCCATTACGACAGCCTGCTTGGGGACAGCACCCGCAAGGTGAACGACCTCTCCAACAGGGATGCTTTCCGTCAGGGACGGGAGTTTGAGGCGAATGAGCAGCGCCGATACCGTATGCAGCTCCGCGAAGAGAACGAAGCTCTGCGGGCAGACAACAATGACCTCCGGCACCAGCTCGGCCTTGAATGTGTCTTTGACCACAAGCTCAAAACGCTGGGTCAGGCGACCATTCAGGTGCGTTGAGAGGTGTGCTGCTATGTACAATCACTACACCCTTTGGGCGCTGGCCCGCTTCGGCAGGCGGTTTGTGGCATACATCATCCTCCTGCCGGTGTTGTTGGTCATCTCCCCGATTATGGTCCTTGGCGATGCGTTCGGAAGAGCGTTCTATCACCTCAAGGATTGGTAAATCCATCATCAAAACGAACCGAGTAAAGGAGAATCACAATGCTGTACACCTGTGAACAGGTTTCAAACGGCCACCCGGATAAGCTGTGCGACCAGATCAGCGACGCTATCCTCACCGACTGTCTGGTGCATGACCCCATGACCCGCGCTGGCATTGAGTGTCTGATTAAGAACGACCAGATCGTCATTGCTGGCGAAATTACCTCCAAGCACGACCCTGACTACGAGCTGATCGCCAAGATGGTTCTTGATGGCGTTGGCGTTGACGACCCGTACAAGTACAAGGTCACTACCCTTGTCACCAAGCAGAGCGGCGACATTGCTATGGGTGTCGATAAGTTCGGTGCTGGCGATCAGGGCATGATGTTCGGCTATGCCTGCGACGAGACCCCGGAAATGCTTCCTCTCCCGTATGTCATTGCCACGGACGCGCTGAAGATCCTGCGCAAGAAGAATCACCCCTTCCTCAAGCCGGATGCGAAAAGTCAGGTGTCGTTCGACTACGATAAGCACCGCATCGACACGTTCCTTATCAGCACTCAGCATACCGAGGAGGCTACCGACAAGCAGGTGCGCGAGGCTGTTTGGGAGGCCATGATCGAAGCCGCCAAGAAGCACGGCATGAACACCGACTACAAGGTGCTGGTCAACCCGACCGGGCGTTTCGTTCTCGGTGGTTCCTTCGCTGATGCTGGCTTGACCGGGCGCAAGATCATCGCCGACACCTATGGCGGCGTTTGCAGGCACGGCGGCGGCGCTTTCTCTGGCAAGGACCCGACCAAGGTAGACCGCAGCGCGGCGTACATGGCCCGCAAGATCGCCAAGGACATCATCCGTGCTGGCTGGGCGCATCGCTGTGAAGTTCAGCTTGCTTATGCCATCGGCATTGCCGAACCGGTTTCTATCCGCGTCGATACCTTCAACACGGGCGTGAATGACGCACATCTGGTTGAGGAAATCCGCAAGAAGTACGATCTGACCCCGCAGAGCATCATCACGGAGCTTGATCTCCGCAATGTGGACTACAACCGCGTGTCCGCATACGGTCACTTCACCGATCAGACCCTGCCTTGGGAGGTGTAAGCCCGTGAAGCCCACTCCCGAAGAGAAGAATTGCGACAACTGCTCCAAGTGCGAGAACATCGGTGATGGCTGCTATGCCTGCGTTGCAAGCGACCCGATCATCGTCAAGGAAAACGATCTGCCTGGCAGAAACTACAATGCCTGCGGCGGCATGAGATGGGAGGCGAAGTAAGTGGGTTACAAAACCAAGATTGATTGGTGTGACAGCTCTTGGAACCCTGTTACCGGCTGTCAGCACGACTGCGAGTATTGCTACGCTCGCTCCCTTGCGAATCGTTACGGTGGTTTCGATCACGACGAGGACAAGAACCCGGTAGGCAATCAGTTCGTGATTGGCGTTCAGGAGTTGGACAAGCCCAAGCACATCATGCGCAAAAACGGCTTGCACAAGGCTCCGTACCCGTGGTTCTTCCTCCCGACCCTGCACCGCTACCGCCTCGACCAGCCGAGCAAGTGGTCTGAGCCGCGCACGATCTTTGTTTGTTCGATGGCCGATCTCTTCGGGAAGTGGGTGCCGGACGAATGGATTGAGGCAGTTATCAACGCTTGCCTTGCCGCTCCGCAGCACCGCTACCTGTTTTTGACCAAGAACCCGGCGCGGTATATGCACCTGATCGCCAATGGCATCATCCCGGAGAATCAGCCGAATTTCTGGTTCGGCAGCACCGCAACCATCCCGGAAATGGAGTTCTTCTGGTGCGACGAGGTAAACACCTTTGTCAGCATCGAGCCAATTCTTGCCCCGTTTGAGGATTTGACCGATGAAGGTGTTGACCCGGCGAGCAAGACCAACTGGATTATCGTCGGTGCCGAAACGGGAAACCGCAAGAACAAGGTTATTCCTCAGAAGTCGTGGATTGACGAGATCGTCAGCGCGGCAAAGAAGGCCGGAACCCCGGTCTTTATGAAAGAATCGCTCCGCGAGATCATGGGAGATGATTTCATCCAGCAGTTCCCATGGGAGAGGAAAGAGTGATTGAGAGGTTTTGTTGGATATGTTTGCTGTTCTGCACATTTTCTTTTACGTCCTCGTGAGTTTTGTTTGGCGAGACATCGAGATCAATTTGTATGGCACAAGCCAACCCAGCATAGTTGATGCCTGCGCAGCACTCTATGTTGCGTACCGAATTGCTTGCTGGGTGACAGAAGAGGTGACTGACCAATGACGATTAAACCCATATTGTTCAACACAGATATGGTACGGGCAATCGTTGAAGGAAGAAAGACGCAGACACGCCGGGTTATCAAGCCGCAACCCACAAAACCAAGGTGGAATAATGTTGGACGGCTCGGTTGGGATGATGGACACGGCTACCGCATGAAGCCTCCTTGCGAGGTCGGCGATGTCTTGTGGGTGCGGGAAACATTTACAAAGGAGTGCGAGCGATACTACTTTAGGGCGGATTTTGAGAGCGACTGGCTTGATGCTTGTGAAACGCTTTCTGGCGGTTATCCCCACGAGTGCGCCTATCATCCAGGATGCGAGGGTTGTAGTCGCAGCGCGGAGCGAATTCAGTGGAGACCGTCCATACACATGCCCAAAGAGGCTGCGAGAATTTTCCTTCACGTTACGGGCATTCACGCGGAGCGGATCAGTAGCATGACAGAAGAGGACGCCATAGCAGAAGGGTTCCCAGATATGCCCGCGGGTGAGTTGTCGCCGATGGAGCAATTCGCGAATATATGGGACAAGACTATCAAACGCGACGATCTACGCGAGTTTGGCTACTATGCAGATCCATGGGTTTGGACGATTGAATTTGAACGATGCGAAAAGCCGGAAGGGTGGTTGCAATAGTGTCAAAGATGCGAGTGAATGCTGCGGACTTGAGTGACAGAATCGAAGCCTACCGCTACCTTGATGAACGAGCGAAGTATTGCGCAGATCGTGACGTAGGGAGTGGCTCTTGGGTGCTTATCAAATGCCACATTCCCGTGGAAGAGGCGAAGCGCCCGATGACCTATGGCATCTATTGGGCCACGCCGATTGAGGATTCGTTTGGCAGACAGAAGGTGTGCGTTTACACGCCGAGTGAGGTCTGTTTGCTGAACCACGAATACTCCATCATCACCGAAGAGCGGCTGGAAGAGTATAAGGAATTGGGCTATTTCCTCAAGGAGACGGGAGCTGTTCAATGCAGCGGGCCTATGAATATTGCCCTTATCGAAAAGGGGCGCAGTCTTTGTGAAGAGGAGCGAGAAGTCATTTGGGCGCTGCAACTGGACGGGCTTTCCGAGATGCAGGCTTGCGAGGAGTATTTCTTGTCTCATCACATCGACGGAAGCTATAACGGTATCTGCTATTTGCCGACAAAGGAAATTCTCGCCGAGATAGTCAGCGTATTTGGAGAAAGGGGGATTCCGGGATGAAGCTCCCTGTCCATTGTGAACATTGCGGAGAACTCATCGCCACCTTCGATACCACCGAAGATACGTCGGCTGAATGGCTCGAAGCTCCCTGCGGCGAAAAGGTCTGCGAAGCGTGTTGCGAGGACTGCGCAAGGAACCATGACCCCTACCATGCCTGCATGTTCAGAAGGGAGGCGGGTCTATGAGCCGTATCGGAAACTCTGAATGGGGAAAGCGCTCTATCATCGATGATGATTACAGCAGCGAAGAAGACGAATCCTCTCCGCTCGACGACGACTATATCCCGGAGGAATACCGCGATGAAGAATGGTGACGAGAAATATATCCTTACGCTGACCCGCGAACAGGCGCAGGTCGCGCAGAACGCCTTGGAGCTTTACGCCCGGTTGAAAATCGGGCAGTTCGACCGCATCACGGAGCTGATGCTGGACGTGCGGAGCGTGGATGAATACTGCCAGCGCCGCGACCTTGCCAACGACCTTCTCAAGATCGTCGCCTGTATCATCTTTGGCCGGAACGATTACGGCCAACCCAAATGCGAGAAGGACGCGCTGCATCACCGGGCGTGGAACATCTATACTGCCCTGCGGTATCAGATGGCATGGCGCGATCACCCGGAAGGTGGATGGGGCGTACACTTCGACAAGCCTTATCCTTGGGGCGGCGAACCCGTCCCAGAGTGCAGAATCGAAAGGAGCAAACCCGATGAAAAGCCTCGCGGAACTCAAAAAACGCCCCGACTGCTGATACTTCGGGAGGGGCCTGACGGCGGGGGGGCAGAAGCCCACCTCGCCAGCAGCAAGAAAAACGCTCCGGCAGTTGTCGTGTTCTCATGGGAAGGTGGATGGGATCACGTTTCCGTCAGCTTCCGCAACAGAACACCCACTTGGGAGGAAATGTGCGAGATCAAAAAGATGTTCTTCCACCCGGAGGAAGCCTGCGTCCAGTACCACCCGGCAGAAAGTGAATATGTGAACAACCACGCTTACTGCCTCCATATCTGGCGCTCACAGCGGGAAGCGATGCCTTTGCCGCCGTCATGGATGGTAGGCAGCAAGCAGGGCCAGTCGCTTGCACAAGCGATCAAGCAAGGCCTCGACGAACTCACGGCGATGGAGGCGGGCCAGCTCGCCAGCGACCCCGGAGCGGCAGCAGCCTCTCAAGAGAAACGCGAAAGGCTGCTGGAATATGGAGCATGAGAAAGACGCGCTCGGCTTCCCGATACACGAGGCACAATGTTGCTACTGCCGGAAGAAGTTCGTAGCTCACCACATCGTCGACGGTAAGGCTGGATGCCCGCATTGTGGAGAGGAATACCTCGTTATGCTCCACGTTTGCCCAGAGTGCTTCGGCGTTCTGCGAGGCAAAGACCCACGTCCGCAGTCGCCTCAGCCCTTCAGATGCCCCGTCTGCAATGGACGCGGCTTGATAGATAACCAACCATGCCACCCATGCGGCGGCAAAGGGATTGTCTGGTACAAGGAAGGAGAATGACCATGACCCGTTTGGAAAAGCTCAGATCTGATGCTGCCAGCCTCCGTTATTCCAAGATCATCCTTGGAATCAGGATGCCGGACGGCAGTAAAGAAATCATCATCAATGACAACGTCGCTGCGAAGGTTGAGTACATCAGCCAGAAGTACGACGACGATCTGCGCATGAAGGGTGCTCCTATCGTCATCGAAGAGTACCTTCTCATTGCGGCATAATCCACGGAGGTGCCTATGAAAGTTACCTTGATCTACAAGCCTGAAGAACGCGAATTGCTGCTGTTCAAGCATTGCATTTGGGTTACTATGGGCAGGAAAGAGGCTCCGAAGAAGCCTCCGTCCTCGAAACTCCTGCGCGATGTACTCCATGCGCGGCACAGCCCCGTCCGCGTTCTGAATTTTGCGTTCCTGATCGAAGATATTCCGAGCAACATCGCCACCCACCTTGCCCGACACGTCCACGCAGTCCCGTTTGTGTCCAGCCTGCGCAACGACCGGCAGGAACGGATGGATGGCGACAATGCCCCCCGGAATACACCGGTGGATATGATCTTCTACTGCAACGCCGAGGAGCTGATGACGGTTCAGAACAAGCGGCTCTGTGGCAGAGCAGCCAAGAAAACTCAGGAAGTCGCTCAGATGATGCGCGAAGAAGTCATCAAAGCTATGCCGGAGATCGAATGGGAGTGCGTCCCGATGTGTGTTTACCACGGCGGCGTATGCCACGAACTCCAAAGTTGTGGGAGGTGTGTGCGTGGCTGATTCCGACCGCGATTACCGCGTTCCGTATCGTAATGCAGAGGGCTACCCGGACCCTACCACACATGGCGCTCTCAGCAACGTCATGCGTGAGTACGCTGCCAAGGAAGAAGCCGATGCCCGCTGCACTCAGCTCATAAAGACGCTGAAATCCACGATCGACCTTGCGGGATTTGACCTGATCGCTCGAATTGAGGTCAGAGATCGCAACACAGGGAGGACGTACCGATGAGCCTATGTGTTATCTGCGGAGAGAGAATCCCCGAAGGCTACGGTCAGGTTTGCCTGAAATGCCGCGCCCGCTTCGGCCCGGAAGTTGGTTTGTCTGTGAACGAAGAATCGAGCCGCCTTCTGGCTGCTCTGCTTCAGATCGAACGCAGACAGCACATGGAAACCCGCCGCAGGCTCGCCAAGGCTGAACACGACCGAGACCGCTACCATCGCCGGTTGATTGCCACGATGGACGGAATCAAAGGCGTTATCAGAAAAGCTGAAAGACTGCGCCGCCCCCCCTGTGATCGTGAAAGGCAGGTGCGGATATGAACCGTGCCGACCGAAGAGCGCAGGCCCGTGCCGATGCCAAGCAGAAGAAAGCAGCCCTCAAGGACGCTGCTGTTCAGTACCAGCGCGACATGAAGCATGGCGGCGTAAATGCACGCACCGCCCTCAGCAATCCGGCGTATCTGGCCCAGCACATAGCCGCCGAGAAGAAGCGGCGTGAGGCTTGGGAGAAGAACGGCATCACCAAGGAAGATCTGAAAACTGAGTACGAGCGTGGACGTTCTGATGCTCAAAAGGATTTGACGAGGTTCACAATGCGGTTCTTCTACTCAGCCGCCGCGATTGCTTCCCACCGCCTCTTTGGGTTCGGTGAAACCCGGATTTGCCGCCTGCTGGATGACATCCAGCTCATAATGACTGAGGAGATCACTACCTGCGACATCATCCAGCGCTGTAAGGATGAAACGGGTATTGACATCTTCGAGAATGACTACGACAGCTAATTGGAGGTAGGTAGCCTATGAAAACAAAGGTAGTCGAAGGCAAGCTCGGCACCCCTGAGATGCAGGCTATGCTTGCAGACCAGAGTGTCAGCGTCATCGTGACAGATTTCCATGGCGTGAACTGGCACGAGAAATGCAAGGTTTTCCCTTGCTTCGTGGTGTACAGAAGGCCGAAGGACTTCAAACGCTACAACTTCGTGGTGCGTATCTTTGATGGAGATCGTCCGCTTCGCCTGCTGACCGTTGGCGACACGTTGGAGGATGTGAGAAAAACCATCCCCAAGGGCTTCCTCCGTGTGTCGCCTACTAAGACCGACGACCCCATCATCGTTGAGACATGGGTGTAAGGAGAATGACAGATGAATCTGAATAAATTTGCCAAGGAAGTCCACCAGAACGCCGTAGATCACGGCTTCTGGGAGGACGAGCGCGACATCACCGAAACCATCGCTCTTATTCACTCCGAGTTCTCGGAGGCTCTGGAAGAGTATCGTGCCAACAGGCCGATGATCTGGTTCGGGTGCAAGGAGATTGAACACTCCACCCCGAAGGTTTGCGCACCGAAGGACGAGTACGATTGCCTTGTGTTCGACCAGAAGGACACCTGCCCGCATCGCGGCAAGAAGCCCGAAGGTATTGCGGTTGAGCTGATCGACGGCTGCATCCGCATCCTTGACCTGTTCGGCAAGAATGGCCGCGTGTGCAGTTCTTCCACCATCGCAGAACTGATAAACCGCATCCGCGCCAACAATCCGAAGCTGAACAAGGACACGCCTCTGCCCACTCTGGTGTGTGCCTTACACAGTCTGACCGCAAGGGCTGGCGATAGGTGCTACGCCGTGACCAACAAGGCCGCTGCTCTCGCCCCGCTCGAAGCTGCTCTCGGTCTGGTTTTCTTCTGGACTTCGGAGAATGGCGTTGACCCGGAGGCTTTGATGGTTCAGAAGCACGAGTTCAACAAGAGCAGACCGTACAAGCACGGCAAGAAGTGTTGAATACACTTGCAAGCATCTGCTATCAAATGATTTCAAGTGAAAGCGAGAGATTCCATGAACACATGTATCTTCATCGGCAACCTGACCCGTGAGCCTGAGCTGCGCGTATCGCGGGCTGGAACGTCCGTCTGCACCTTCACCATCGCCGTCAACCGCCCGAAGGACCAGAACGGCGAATCGAAGGCTGACTTCATCCCAGTAAAGTGTTTCAAGAATCGCGCTGATAGCTGCCAGAGGTATCTGCACAAGGGTAGCAAGGTGTCTGTCAAGGGTACGTTGCAGACCTACACCTATCAGGCGCAGGATGGCAGCAGGCGCAACGGCTTCGAGATTGTCGTCGGCAACGATGGCGAGATCTCTTTCCTCCCGTCTGCACAGCGCAGCGATGGCGGCGGCTATTCTGCTCCGGCGCAGAGTTCATCTGGCGGCGGCTATCCGGCCAGCGATAGCGGCTTCACTCAGGTAGATGACGATGAACTGCCGTTCTGACGCTGAAGAACATCGACAACGCAGAGGCGGCTGCTTCCGCAGGAAGTCGCCCATTTTGAGCAAATCGTAAAGCGGGGTGTATTGGTAATGCAGAAAGAAAGCGTAGATGCAATGCTCTCCAACTACCGCGAGCATCTTGCGCGGTGTGAGTATTTGGAGTGTGAAATCCCGGAGCTGGAACGCCTCGCGGCGAGTATGCGCGAAACGATGGTTGAGGACACCGTTTCCTGTACGCAGGTAATCTCCGATATGCCCCGTGGTACGTCGATCAGTGACCCGACCGGGCGGCTGGCGATGATGTTCGCCTCTGGCGGCGTGACGGAACACGTCCGGCAGATCGAAGAAGAGATCACCGAGAAGAAGCGCGAGCTGGCGCAGAAGCGCGTCACCGTCATCTTCGTGGGCGCGTGGCTCAAGGCTCTCAACGAGAAGGAACGCTTCGTCGTGGAGAAGCAGGTCATCGACAAGCTCTTCTGGCGGGATGTTGTGCGGATGTACGACCGCGCCTTCGGTGAGGCGTACTCAAAGCACGGGCTAAAAGCTATCCGTGACGCCGCATTGCAGAAAATATATCGCATCGCCTCATAGTGCGGCAATATGGGCCGGGGCTCTCTTTCGAGGGGGTTCCGGCTCTACGTATATATATTATATATAGAGTATAGTGTATGTGTATAGTATGGGCATATATTATATAAACGTATTATAGGAAAAAAACGGGCACAATTATCGTCTTTCCCATTGACAATAATAAGATAACAGTGTATAATATAATTGTAAGACAAGCAAGCAAACAAGAACCGACCAAACAAGGAGGACGATAACCTATGAAACTCATGACTAAGGCAATCGAGAAAAAGCTCCTGAACGTACCGCCCCACAGCACAGGTGGAAACATGGAAGCCGAGGTCATCGTGAAGTATTTCAATCCATGCGGAGCAGGAACATGGTTGATTACCGAGGGAGAGAAGGACGAAAACGGAGATTGGATTCTCTACGGATATGGACACATCCACGAATGGGAATGGGGAACTGTCAGACTGTCCGAACTAGAAAGGCAGGTTTTCAAACCGTTTGGTCTTAAAGTCGAACGTGATCTCTGGTGCGAAGGGATGAAGGTACGCGAACTCGCCGCATGATTTCAGAAATTGGTCGGAAATTGTATGGCTTCGCATCTTGCGAACAGAAAAAGAGGCGGCTATAATTATCATCAGGCGTTGGTGGTAATGTCAGCCCGAAAAAACCGTAAGGGAGGCACACACTCAATGCTCTACGTCAGCAGGTTTTCCAACCCGGAATTGAAGTCCGGGATATACACGCCGGTGCGAATCAGCCTTGGCGCTCCGAAGTGGCCGCTCGGCTACACCATCGCCGGAGAGATCAAGGACCTGATGCCGTTCGGTCTGCTTCAGATCAATGACCGAGCCCTGTATGAGAAGAAGTACAGGGAACGCCTTGATCGAATCGGGGTTGACCGTATCCAAGCGGCGCTCGATTCCTTCGGCGTTGACAAGCCGGTCGTCCTGCTCTGTTACGAGGATGTTCGCGATCCGTCGCAATGGTGTCATAGAACGATCTTTGCTCAATGGTGGCTTGAGAACACCGGCGAGATCGCCGACGAGCTGACCGACCCGTCCAACGTCCGGCTGAAGAATCCTCAGCCCGCGCAGACGGCGAAGGCCGCTGCCCATGCCCCCGCCCCCAGCCACTCCGCAGCGGCGAAGCAGATGAAGGAGCGGATGAAGGCGCGGGAAGCCGACGAGATGCAGATGCGCATGTTTTGACCTCAGCCCGATAGGGGGCCTCAACAGCCCCCTTCGCTATATCCGGGAGTGGTCGTGAAAGACGCCGCACATTCCCGTGCGGAAACAGCGGTAGCCAAGCCGTTCTCTCGGTCCAACTCAGCCAGTCCGATGTGGTGTCGGGCTGGTTTTTTCTTTCGGACAGATCGCGCCGCGCCTCTGGGTCTTGCTCATGCGCAACACGGCGCGACTTTTTATATCAATCCAAACGAGAGGTGACTGGCTATGATGTTCATGAATCCGGGCGACATGTTTCTCGGTTGCCTCGGTAGTACGGAACAGAAGTTCCTGTACAGTCTGTTCAAGACGGCGCGAAAAGCAGGGTACACGCGCTTCGTTGAGCCGTGCGCTGGCACGTTCGCTATGGCGAATCTGGCGGTCGATACAGGCTACAAGCCGGAGCAGATCGAAACCAGCGACGTGTCGATGATGCCCACGATTCTTGGCTACGCCGTATGCGGAAAGCCGCTTGACGAGCTTGAGATCAGAGCGAAGGGCTTTGCCGACGAAGAACTGCTCGACCCGGCAACTGCCCTGTATGCGCAGCTCTACCTGCGCACGGTTAAGAAGGCAGGAATGGAATACTTCCACAACCTGCTGGCAGATCTCGGTTACAACCGTGAGAAGTACATCTCTCAGATCAGGGAGAGCATCGAGAAGAACAAGCAGAGGCTTGGCGGCATGAACTACCGCCCGATGTGCATGTTCGACCACC
>ERZ857984.587-NODE-587-length-40948-cov-5.673025_pt1 | contig 40948 bp, 37 predicted proteins | sample MGYA00519914_ERZ857984 | MGnify/ENA primary metagenome ERZ857984 (study PRJEB31778, sample SAMEA3449417) | human gut metagenome | biome: human gut; feature: human-associated habitat; material: faeces | place: United Kingdom | collected 2010/2012 ... | reverse complement strand
TGGTAAAAACCACGCCCCGCCGCTCTTTTAAATAAAGCAATGCATTTGGCTCCGCTTATTCGGTTTCTTTTGGTCTGTCTCCTCCGCACCGCTCCCGGATCACATATTGAGGGGCCGCGCTGATGCTCACATAGATCCGTCCGATATACTCCCCAAGCAATCCCAGCATAGCCAGGATCAATCCGCCCAGCACCAACAGCAGGCACATCAGGCTGGACCACCCCGCATCAATGGCGTCGCCCAGCCGCAGCTTTTGTACCAGCACGATCATAGCGCTCAAAAAGCCAAGGATCATCAAAACCGTCCCCGCAAGGGTTCCCACGCGCAGCGGCTTCACAGAAAAAGCTGTAAAGCCGTTCAGCCACAGGCTCAGCAATTTGGAAAAGGTGTACCCGCTCTCCCCGCTCTCCCTGGCCCTGTGCTCCACCGGCACATTGATCACCCGGCTGGTTGCGCGCAGCACCAGCCCTTCCACATAGGAATACGGGTTGTGGTACTGCACAATCTGCTCCACCACCAAAGGCCGCATGGCAAAATAGCTGGTAATGTGCAGGTTTTTTGGTTTTCCCAGCAGCCAGACCGCCATCTTTTCATTCATATAAGTGCCAAAGTTGCGAAACGGGGAATGCTTTTTGCTGGGGTAACGCGCATATACCACATCCACGTCTTCTTTCAATGCCTCCACCAGCCGGAACAGCTGATCCGCGGGTGTCTGGCCGTCGTCATCCAGGCTTATAACAATATCGCCCTGCACTTCCCGGTAACCGGCCATCAACGCGGCATGCTGCCCAAAGTTCCGGCTCATGCATATGCCTTTGATATTCCGGTCTTCCCGCGCCAGCCTGCGGATCACCTCGTAGGTGTCGTCCGGCGGGTTGTCGTTTACCAAAATGATCTCATAGCCGTACCGGCCGTCCCGTTCCACTGTAGCTTTGATCTCGCTCACCACCTCCGGCAGGGTAGCCGCGCTGTGATAGCAGGGGATCACAAATGAAAGCAGCAATTTTTATTCCTCCAAAAAGGCAGCCAGCCGTTCGGCCGTCCCACCTTTCAATATGTAATACCCAAACCGTGCCGCGCTGTCGGTCACCTCGTGGTCAAAGGGCTGTAAGGGGCTGCAAAAGTATACAAGCTCCGGCGCCTGCCTTTTCAGCTGCTCCAGCCGCTCCAAATCGCGCGGCCCGCAGATAAAGCGCACCGCGGCTGCTCCCCCATGGTCTTTTTGCGCAAGGTCCGGCTCTTCCCCCAGCGCAATCTGTACCGCGCAGCGCACCAGATCCACTCCGGTGGAAATCCGCACGAGATCCGAGCCGATGCAGTCGCCCCCCATCCGCCCGCCAATCTCGATCAGCTTGATTTCGCCGCCCTCCAGTTTCACCTCGGAGTGAGAAACCCCGTTCTCCAGCTTCAGGGTATCCAGCGCGTGAAACACCACCTGCCTGATACGGCAGACTTCGCTCTCCGGCAGCAGCGCCGGCTCCAAATGTGCCGTCTCAACAAAGTGGGGGGCGCCTGTGGTATATTTTTGGGTGACTGCAAGGAAGTGATGCTTCCCTTTCCAGGACACACACTCCACACTGTATTCCTTTCCGCCCACAAACTCTTCCACCACCACTTTTTTCTCAAAGCTTGCAGTCCGCGCCTCTTCAAACGCCCGCCTCAATTCTCCGGGCTGCTTTATCAACGTAACGCCGCGGCTGCCCGATCGGTCGGTGGGCTTTACGATCAGCGGATACGCAAGCTCAAGCAATTCCAGTTCTTCCGCGCGCTCCACAAGGCAGCTTTTGGGCGATGGGTCTCCGGCGCGCCAAAAGGCGGCCCGCATCGCGCTCTTATTTGTGGAAAGGTAGGTTGCCTCCAACGAATTGCCCACCAGCCCCATCTTCTGCGCCACATAATTCACGGTAAGCATCGCAAGATCCGAGGCGATCGAGCAGATCCCCTCCACACCAATGCGCCGGCACTGCTGCAAAATCTCCTCTTTTTCCACAATGCTGACAGGATAAAAAAAGTCGGCGCTCTTTTCGCCCACATCCCCCACCTGCCACGCAAAAACATGGGTTTCGCAGCCCATTGCTTTCGCCGTCTGAATCAGCGGTTCCTGCAAGTACGATGCTCCTATGATCGCAATCTTTCGCCTCATAGCTTCTGCCTTCCTCTCTTTTACCCGAACAGGCTGTACACCAATATCCCACCGATAATCAGTGCCAGGGCCGCCACCTTTTTTACCCCCAGCTTCTCCTTAAAAATCACCACGCCAAAAAAGGTGACATACACATAGCTGGTGGCCTCCAGCACCGGGCCCAGGCTCAAAGGGATCCCTTTGTAGGCCACAATGCTCAAAAGGGTACAGCCCACAAAAATGCCGTAACCCAAAATAACACGCCAGTCGGTGTACTCCTCAATCAGATTCTTATGAGGGCGCTGCGCCGCCTTTTTTAGCAGCACCTGGCTCACAGCCGCCAAAAACACCCCCACGAGATAGACAAACAGATAAACGGGAACGATCTCATTCTTCAAGTCTGTTTTCCTCCCCGTCAGCTTTTACAAACAGCACCACGCCTCCAATGATAAGGGCCGCCCCCGCCAGCTTGCCCGGCGTAATCGCCTCACCGAAGAACAGCGCCCCCCACACAATGCCCCACACCACCGTTACCGCCTTGTTGGCAAAAGCAGTGGTAAGCGGCAGCCGTTTAATGATTTGCTGCCACCCCAGCGCGTAGACCGCCAAAATCACCAGAGTGCCGCCATAAAGCAAAATGAATTTCAGGCTGAGGAAAGGCTGGCCTGCGGCAGTTTTGCTGAAGCAGCCGCTGAACGAATAAACCAGCAGCAGCAAGTGCAGCGCAAGCAAAGTGAGTGCACGTTTGTTTTTTCTCATTCTTTCTCCTCCCGCCTATCATTTTTTGTATAGGTGGGCAGTTGGTTACGATACAACATTTCCCGTTCTGCGCGGCCCTTTACACTGGCTGCCTTATATAATTGTCCTGTCAGTTTATCCAAGGTATAATAATTCCGACCGGTGATATAACAACGCGCCACATACGGCTTCGCTCCCACTTTATGGCTCACTGCATCACCATCGTTGTAATAGAGCATGCTCTCCGTGACTTCAGCTCCCTCTATTTTCATCGCAAATGCTTGCCGCATCGCAGAAACGTCTTCTATTTCACCCTCGTAACCATGAAAATACAAACCCGCACTTCGTCCCTTCAGCCAGGGATCATGTTCCTCCACGCGCCGGCACATGGCCTTTTCGTCGTACACATAATCCAAAAGCAATTCTTCAATGCACAGCCCGCCGGCGTAATGCAGCAATTCATGCTCATATCCAAAAAACCGGCCCGCCACTTCACACACCTGAAGCCCTTTTTCAGGACTATAAAAAAACTGCATCGACAACGGTCCGGTCTCGATTTCCGTAAAGTTTGCCACCTTCTGTATAATTTGCCTGGCCGGTTCATACACCTCACGCATCATACGGCTTGGATACACGATACGCGACACATGCGGTACTGCGCCCTCAATTTCTTGTGATTTTTCGCGGTCGGCAATACTGAGAACATGCGCTTGCCCGTTTAGGATCCAACTCATCATGTTAAACTCGTATCCTGCGTTATACGGCTCGGCCAAAACCGATCCAAAACTGGAATACGAGCAGGTTTCGGTAAAATGTTCCCGCACCTCTGCCTCATTTTGTGCCACTAATACTCCGCGTGAACCGTATCCGTTCAATGGCTTGATTACACAAGGAAACCCAATCGTGTCCAATGTTCCAGCCAAAAAGTCCGGGGCCAGTTCTATGCTTGGCGGCGTTGGGATATTCAGTTGGTCAAACATTTCTTTCATTTTAGTTTTGTTGCGCAGATAGGCCATTTTTTTCGGCGTACAATAACATTTCAGCTTTGTCCGAGAAGCGATATCCACAAGGCATTCTGCCAGGAGGTCGGAAAAAGAAGCAATGATGCCGTCAACTTTTTCCTGCTGGCACAGCGTCGCAATCTCCTGTGTTGCGCGCACATCTAAATGGATCGCCTTATCTGCCAGCTTTTTCGCCGGTCCATTTTTATAACCATCGCACACAATGGTATAGATTCCCTTTTTGTGGGCCAATTGCACCAAGGCTGTAAATTCTTCCATAGACCCCAATATCATCAACCGATGCTGCATAGCTCCGTCCTTACTCTTTATCGCTCTCACAATTATACTGCGTTCGCACCACATACTGCGGCTGTTTGTTCGCCATCATAAACATGCGTCCAACATACTCTCCCACCAGCCCCAGGCAGATGAGATTGATGCCCGCTGCCAGCAGAATCACCACCATCAGCGAACTCCAGCCTGTAAGCACCTGTGGGTGCAGTATCTTTTTCACCGCCACAACAATGGCGCCGATTACCCCCGCAAGGCCAAACCCTGCCCCGCACAGCAGCGAAAGGCGTAAGGGAAGCACCGAAAAATTGGTCGAGGTACTCCACAGGCGGATAAGCCCTTTCAGGGTATATCCCGACTGCCCTGTCGCCCGGTCAAAATGCTCCAGTTCCACATTGGCCACGTTGCCCGTAACCCGCAAAAACAGTCCCGAGGCGTGGGGATAAGGGCCGGTGTAATGCACCGCTTCTCTGCACACAAAAGCTCTCGCCACCCAAAAACTGCTGGTGTGCAGCCATTTTGGCCGCCCGGTAAGCACCCGCATCGTCCACCGCTCAAAGCTGGAGCCCAGGTTTCGAAACCAGTTGTGGTGTTTATGGGGATACCAGCCATAAACCACATCATAGCCCTCGTCCAGCTTTTCAAACAGCTTGGGGAATTGCGACGGATGTGTCTGAAGGTCATCGTCCATGCCCAGCACCAATTCCCCCGTCGCCTGCCCCAAGCCCGCCATAATCGCGCTGTGCTGGCCAAAATTGCGGCTGAAATCGATTCCCTTCACCGCCGGGTCTGCGCGGCACAGCTCCGAGATCCTTTGAAACGTTTCATCCTTCGAGCCGTCGTTTACCAAAATGAACTCGTATTCATATCCCAACTTGCGCAGCTGTTCCTTTGCCAAAGCCACCGCTTTTCCAATGGTCTGTTCGGAATTGTAACAGGGAATCACCACGGAAACTTTCAAGCTAACGCCCCTTTTCCATTCAATATTTCCTGCCTGCAGCTCAGCGTGAAAAATAACTTCCCTGGGTCAGGTTGGTGATCAAAAAAATTACTCCGCATATCACGTGCCAGCCCAGCAGTCCCCAGCAGCAGCACACCCACACCTTGCCCCAGGCATTCCTGTTCCACTGATCGGCCATTTGGCGCAGCAGTTCCTCAAAGCTCACCACAAACAGCAAAAACGCCATCACGCATACTCCCCAGTCCCAATTCCCGTGGGTCATCCGGGGACCTGTTTCAATCAGGAACAGATACTGCAGGTATGCAAACCCTGTTGCGATCCATGCCAAACAATAGCTGTCCAGGCGTTTCAGCGCCCTCCAGCAAACCGCCAATACAGCAAGCGGAAAAGCCATCGATTGCAAAATGGACATTACCGGGTTTTCCGCAAACAGAGTAATACTGTACCCAAACAGGATTCCTATTCCGCTCTCCTGCACAGAGCTTTCGCCGTAGGTCAGCAAATATTGCCAAAGCAGTATTCCCATGCTGGGAAGCACGGTAGCCGCAAAAGCCGCCAGCCGCCAGAACGCACGACCTCCCGTTTGCTTGAGCCAAATCAGCAGCAGCACTGCCAGGGCGGGGTAGATGCACAGTATTAAGTTCGGCTTGATCCAGGTGGCGATCAAACCTGCAAACGCAAAACAGGCCAACAGCTTCCCCGGCGCCTGCCGCGCGATCTGGGGGCTGATCCGGGCAAAAAGCCATAACAAAACGACTCCCAGCAGCTTGATTCCTAAAAGCGTGGGGTTATGCCACAGGCCGCCCGCCTGGAGCCCCATTGCTCTGTAAGGGTTGAACATGGGCAAAAAGATCGGGTCGGCGCAATAAAGGCCCAGGCCAAACAGCGCCGTCAGCGCTGGGTTTTTGCAAAAAGAAAAGTTGTGGATATATCGGCCGGTAACCAAGCATCCCGCCAACACGATCCCCAATTCAAAGAGAACAAAGATCCAATCGTTGGGCCATATCCAGTTTAAGAAGCGAAAAACATATTTGTACAGGCTGTAAACCGGCACATAGCTCCCCACGCTCCCCGGCGGGCCGATCGCCACCTGAACCTGCGCATTCAGATCTCCTTCCAGAATGCCTTTGATCTCAAAATAGAAAAGGCGGGTGCACAGGGCAAGTACTCCGGTATAGCACAGGATCGCGATCGCGTACTCCCACCAAAAAGAGCGCCGCCGTGTAAAAAGCCGCTGCAAATATTGCATTTTTATCCCTCTTCAAAAAAACGCTTTACTGTATCTATTACCTTCCCGCGGTCCTGTGGGGTAAGCCCATAATAAAGCGGCAGCCGCACCAGCCGCTCACTTTCCTTCGTGGTATACTTGTCCACACCCTCAAACCTGCCGAACCGCATCCCCGCGGGTGCCGAATGCAGCGGTATGTAGTGGAACACCGCCATCACTCCCTTTTCCCTCAAAAATCCAATGAATCGGGTCCTCTCCTCCAGATCCCTGCATTTCACCCAGAACATGTGGGCGTTGTGCACGCATTCATCGGGGATCGCCGGCAATTCTATCAGGCCCCGCTGGCCCAGCGGGGCCTGGAACGCCTCATAGTAGGCGTTCCAGCTCGCCAGCCGGTCGTTGTTGATCCGGTCCGCCGCCTCCAGCTGTCCCCACAGGTACGCGGCGTTCAGCTCGCTGGGCAGGTAGCTGGAGCCATAGTCCACCCAGGTGTACTTGTCCACCTGGCCCCGAAAAAACTTGGCCCGGTCGGTGCCCTTCTCCCGCAGGATCTCCGCTTTTTCATTGTAAGCCGCATCGCGGATCAGCAGCGCGCCGCCCTCGCCCATGGAATAATTCTTGGTTTCATGGAACGAATAGCATCCAAAATCGCCAATGGTCCCCAGGGCCCGGCCTTTGTAGGTGCTCATCACCCCTTGGGCCGCGTCCTCCACCACCTTCAGCCCATGGCGGGAGGCAATGTCCATGATCGTGTCCATCTCACAGGCCACGCCCGCGTAGTGCATCACGCAGATGGCCCTGGTCTTGCCGGTAATGGCAGCCTCGATCTTGGTCTCATCAATGTTCATGGTGTCCGGCCGCACGTCCACGAACACCAGCTTTGCGCCAGCCAGCACAAAAGCCGTGGCGGTGGAAGAAAATGTGAAGCTGGGCAGGATCACCTCATCGCCCGGCTCAATTCCGCACAGCAGCGCCGCCATTTCCAACGCTGTGGTCCCGCTGGTGGTCAGCAGCACCTTCTGCACATCAAACCGCTCTTCAAGCCAGGCATTGCATTTTTTCGTAAAAGGCCCGTCACCGCAGATTTTGTGGTTTTCCACCGCCTGTTTCACATAATTCAATTCGCTCCCCACACAGGGTGGAACATTAAAATCGATCATACTCTGTCCCTCACTTTTTATCCGCGCTCTCGTAGATCCTGCCGTCCTTCTGCCACATTAAAGTATACTGAAAATCCTCTTCAGGGTTTGTCCAGTCAAAATACATGCCCGCTAAAAACTTGCCGCCGCCCTGCTCTGCCAGGCGGTAACAGCGGCTTCCGCCTCCGGGGCTCTGCACCCGCAGCCAAATCGCCTGTGCCTGCTCCAGTCCCTCGGCGCTTCCCGCAAGCGTATACCAATTGGGCGCCAAGGCGTCCTCCGCTGCGGTCAGGCCTCCCAACTCCCATTCCACCGGCATAACTTCCTGCGCTTTTAACGGCGAAGTGAATTTCAGTGCCCACACATTCTCTCCCAGCTGTCTGCCAACCGACAGGGCTGCCTGCGGCTCATAATGCTCCTGTATAAACAGCAGCACCTTATCCGGGCAGCGGTCATTTACCATATATACATTTTCTTTTTCCGCCAACGCCCGCATGGGATTTTCCATCCCCAGCTTCTTCCGCAGCTGCGCAAGCGCCGGCGAGCCTTCAGTCCATCCCCCCAGCCATCCGTTGTGCTCCAAAAACTCTTTTGCGGGCAAGTGCACATTGCCGTAGGCATTTTTCCAAGCCGTTCCCCCCGCCAGTACATCCCAGAGATAGTAGCTGTCGTCCTCCATCGTGGCCAGGGCAGCAGGGTCGCTGGGCTCGTATTCCGCCAAAAGCAAACCGTTCGGGGCCGTCAAAGGCAGCATTCGCCAGCCCGTCACCGCCAGCAGCAGTGCACCTCCGGCGCCGCAGGCTGCCGCTGCCACTCTCTTGCCCCGGCGGCGCAAAGGCCGGATCTGGGTCGCTGCCACACAGATCGCCCCCAGCCAGATCACTGCTTCCACCCGGTCGATCAGCCTCCCCTGCCAAAGAAAATACAGCGAAATGGCATAGCTGCCGCCGGCAGCACACAAAATCGTGAGCCATTGCCAAAGCCCGCCTGTAAAGGCCACCAAAAGCGCCGCCAGCACAAACGCTGCACACGCGCGTATCTTCAGGGGGGAACGCAGTATATATTGCAGCGTCTGCCCTCCAAAGCCTTCCGCACGGTCCACAGTCACTTTTTGCTCGCCGATCGCCTCCATCGTCTGCAGATCAAAGGCCTCCGTATCCGCAATTATCCAATTCTGCGCGCACCAGTAATCGTTTTTCGTCACCCCCAAAGGCTCCAGTTCCTTTTTGGCTTCCTCCCAAGGTGCCAGCGTAAAATCCACCGCTGCGCTGCGGGCGTCGTCAAACCGCAGATATTCGTTCCAACCAGGCTGTGTCCAAAACCATTCTCCATAGGCGGCAGCTGCTGCCATGCATACCGTCACAGCCGCCGCACAGGCCAGCAGCCGCTTCCAAAAGCGCTTGCCCGCAGTGAGCGCCGCGCTTCGTCTGTGCTGCATCCAGTGCGCCGCCATCAAAAGGCAGGCGTAGGGCAGCAGCAGGATCGCTGTTTCCCACCGCCAGGCAAATCCCACCAGCCACAGCAGTGCGCCGCAAACGCCCGCCGCCGCATGCATTTTTTCAGTCGCATAGCAGCAGAGCAGCAGCGCTCCCGCCGCCGCACACAGGCCCGCAGTAAAGGTAAAATTATAGGTCAGCATCGTGTCTTTCCAATAAACAAACACGAGCAGTGCGCTCATCGCAAACGCACAGGGCGGCTGCAGTATGCGGAACAGGCAAAGGCAAAGGGCGGCAAAGGCAGCCATCACCAGTGTGACCCGAAACACTTCATACACATTTATCCAAGGCAGCACTCTGGAAATGGCTTTCAGGACCCCCACCAGGGCGGGATTCATGTAATGGTTGGTCCCCAGGGGGCCCATCCTCCCCGCAATCAGGTAGGAGTAGGTCCAGTCGTCGTCCGGTTCGCTGTGCGGGTCACAAAAAAAGCTGAGCGCAAAAAAGGTGAGCAGCCCCGCCCCACACAGCGCCTTCCACCATTTATCCTGAACGCGTGTTTCCATCTCTTTCCTCTCTGTCCCCGTCGATCTCCGGCCCCGCAGATATTTTTATGGAATGCGGTAAACCGTGCCGCTTGCAGTTTCGGTGCGCACCGTTCCCACCTGCAAAAGCAGGTCTTTTACATAGCCCTCCGGCAGGCTTTCCGCGCTGGTGTCGGCACGGTTGAACACCCCTGTTTCCTCCTGCGCCACCAGCACATATTCCGGGATAAGCCTGGGGTTGCGTTTATAAAACAGCCGAAGCTGCTCATCTCCCACATCGTTGATCCAGGGCGAGGGGGAGCAGGGGGTATATTCTCCCAGTAAATAGGCATAGGGCAGGTTGTCCAGCACCAAAAGCTTGGCCCCCCCAGGCACATTCGCAGATACGTCCCGCAGCACGCCCTCATACGCCTGCGCCTTCTCGGGCTCCACATGCAAGCCTTTCATCGGCCCCTCGGCCAGCCGCACGGTCGCTCTGGCGGGGTTTCCGAACGAGTCGTAGCAAAAGCGCATGTAGCAAAGCTGGACCGGCAGCAGTATCACCAAAACAGCCAGCGCCGCACCGCGGGCAAAGGCCATTCGTTTTGTGCTCGGCACAGCTTGCGCAAGCCATAACAGTTCGCCCGCTGTGCAAAAGTAAAAGGCGTAGCTGGCGTTCACAATGCCCAGGTCCGTGCCGATCAGAACCCCCACCGCATAGCACATGCCCACAAGGCAAAGCATCAATCCCGGGGCCTTTTTTTCCGGCCAGGCTGCAAACAGCACCGCGGGCCACAAAAGGCCGGGGATAAACCACTTCATATTGCTGTAATACATGTATCCCTGTGGCCGCAGCAGCAGCCCCCAGGCAGCCACTGCCAAAAGAGCCGCCCACACCACTGGCCACACCCAGGCGGCCAGCCTTCTGCCCCTGCAGGCCCTCCGGCGCAGAAAGCCGGTCAAAAGCCACAGCGCCCCCACCGCCAGAATAGGGGCGCTGCCATACCAGTAGCGGCAGCTGGCAAGCCATGCCACCAGGGTGGAAACTAGGCCGCCGTGGCCCTGGTGCACGCTGTCCCGGATAAACAGCGCATCCAAATTTTCAAGATAAACCGAAAAGGGCGCCCGCAGCCGCAGCACCACCAGAAAAAGCAAAAGCACCGCCGCGCCGCCGCCGCAAAAAGCACCGAAGGCCCGCGCCCTTTTCCCCTTTGCGTAGCAGATCAGCAGCATCAGGCACACCGGCGCCAGCACAATCATGGGGGGATACGCCTGCACCGTCAGCGCAAAAAAAGCGCCGCTCAGCACAGCGGGCGCGATCCGCCCCTCTTTCGCCCCCCACAGCGCCAGCAGCACAAACAGCATGGCAAAATGCATGGCCATGGAATTATACGAAAAGGTGTTCAGGTTGAGCGGCGTAAAAGCAAAGCCCAGCAGCGCGATCAGCCCCGCCCAAGCCGGCGCGGCAAAACGCCGCAGCAGCAGATAGCTCACCGCACTCACTCCCGCGGTAAACAGGATATAGCAGCAGCGCAAGAACAAAAACACACCCGTATACCCGCCGGTCACCGCATGGAAAGCAGCCGCCAGCGGCATAAAGATCAGCGCGCTGAAATAGGTCCCGCCCCACATCTCCTGAATGGGCGCCAGCCCTTTCAGGTATGCGTTGGCCTCAGCCAAAAAATACGACTCCTCTTCCCCGGCGGTGCAGTAGCGCACCCGCACCAGCAGCGCCGCGGCCAGGGCCAGCCAGAGAAGCCAGAATCCATATTTTTTCATCGCATCACGCAGCGTGTCCATCTCTGTTCTTTCCCTTCCCCTCAGCGCATAAAAATTCAGTGTAAGTATAGCACATGGCACCCGGGTTGTAAACCGCCGCGCCTTCCGTTCTCCCGCAGAAAAACGGCGTTTGTAACATTCTTTTCACCGGCCGCGGTATTGCATTTACAGCCAGTTTCAGGTATACTATTTGTAATCTTATTTTTGCAAGGGGGGTTGCCATATGTCTGATCCTACCGCGGTATTTTCCATCTATGACGAACGGGATCAGGAGATCCGCTCGATCGTGCAGGAAGTGTACGACGCCTTGAAGGAAAAGGGCTATAACCCCATCAACCAATTGGTGGGCTACATCCTGTCCGAAGACCCCACCTACATCACCACCTATAAAAATGCCCGCTCCCTGATCCGCAAGGTTGATCGGGATGATCTCCTTCAGGCGCTGGTGCGCAATTACGTGGATCTTTAAAGTACCGTTCGCGCGGCCCCGCTGTTTCAGCGGGGCCGTTTTTTGCCGTCCTGCCCAAAAAGTCCTGGCCGGCTTTCCCGCCCTTTGCCAGGCAGGCCGCGCACGGCCAACCACCTGTTTTCTCCGCCTGCACTTCTTCCGCGCGCGTTCATTGCAAAGCCCTCCCGTGTTTGGTATACTATACATTGTTCTTTCGCAGCAAAAAGCTTCTTGGAAAAGCATCCGGCGCTCACCGCGCCGGCGGCCGCAGGTCTTCCTCCGGGGGCCTGTGCCGCTCGCTTTTCTGCGGCTGTTTTCCATATTATTATCTTCGCATCCTGTGCTGAAAGGGGGCAGCTTATGGCGCCCATCCGCGTTTTACAGTGCGTGGCCGGGCTGGATCATGGCGGCTACGAAAGCCTTCTCATGAACCTGTACCGTCATACGGACACCACGCTGGTCCAATTCGATTTTCTCAGCTCCTTTCCCGGCGTATACGAGGCCGAGATCCTCGCCCGCGGCGGCGTCATCCATCGGATCCCCTTCATCACACAAAAGGGTCCTTTCACCTATACCCATGCGCTCAATAAGGTTCTCGCCGCCCATCCGGAGTACCGCATCGTCCACAGCCATATGGACAAATTCAGCGGTCTGGTCATGCGGCAGGCGCGCCGCGCCGGCATTCCGGTGCGCATCGCCCACAGCCATAACACCCAAAACGAGGGGGGCCTTGCTTTCCAACTGGTAAAAGACTACTATGGCCGCATGGTGCTTCCCAACGCCACCCACCTCTTTGCCTGCAGCTGGGCGGCGGCGGGCTGGATGTTCGGCCCCAAAGCCCCCGATGCCCATATCCTGCCCAACGGCGTCGATCCCGCGCGCTTCGCACCAAATCCCGCCGCGCGGGGGGCTGTCCGGGCAGAGCTGGGCCTCGCGCCCCAGGCGCCCGTCTTCGGCCACGTGGGCCGGTTCACCCCTCAAAAGAACCATGAACAGCTGCTGGATATTTTCGCCGCCATCGCCGCCCGGCAGCCGGAAGCCATCCTTTTGCTGGCCGGCACCGGCCCTTTGCAGGGCGAAATGCGCCGCAAAACCGACGCCCTCGGCCTCCAAAGCAATGTACGTTTTCTCGGCGCGCGGCAGGATGTTCCCCAGCTTTTGCAAGCCATGGACTGCTTTCTGTTCCCTTCCCTGCACGAGGGCCTGCCCGTGACCCTGGTGGAGGCCCAGGCCGCCGGCCTGCCGGTGCTGGCCAGCGCCGCGATCACACGCGAGGTGTGCATCACGCCGCTGGTGCAGCTGCACAGCCTCAGCGATCCCCCCGAAGCCTGGGCGGCGGCCGCTCTCAATGCCGCCGGGCAAAGCAGGCGCAGCCGCACCAGCCCGCTGGAAGCCATTGCCGCCGCCGGGTATGACATCCGGGCCGCCGCCGCCTGGCTGCAGCGCTTTTATCTGGAGCATTGGCAGCCCCGCCTGCCTTAACGCGGGCCCGGCGCCGCTTCTTCTCAAAAAAGGAGGCCTCTATGGAACAGCCCCTCGTCACGGCGGTGGTCCTGGCATACAACGCCGGTCCCTATCTTTTTCCCTGCCTCCAAAGCGTGACCGCCCAGACCTGGCCCGCCCTGGAAGCAGTGGTGGTCAACAACGGCAGCACCGACGGCTCCGGCGCGGTGTGCGGCGCCTTTGCCGCAAAAGACCCGCGTTTTTCGGTGCTGCACGGCACGAATCTGGGCAGCACAGGCGGGCGGGCGAAGGGGCTCGCCGCCGCAAAGGGCGACTATGTGTTTTTTGTGGATGGCGACGACCTCCTTCACCCGCATTTTGTCCAGACCCTTGTGGAAGCCTGCCTCTCCGCCTCCCTGCCTGCCGCGGCCTGCCGGGTCTTGCCCTTTTCCGGGCAGCCGCCCGTACCCGCCAGCGAAGCCGGCCCCCTTCAAACTCTTCCGGCTCCCGCCCACCTCAACGCGCTTTTGCACAACAAACAGGTGGAATACAGCCTGTGCAACAAGCTCTACCACCGCTCGCTTTTCGCCGGCGTGCCCTTCTCCTGCCCGGTCAAATACAACGAGGATCTCTATCTCAACTGGCTGCTGCTGAAAAATGCGGCAGGCCTTGCCCTCAGCGGGCTGGGCGGCTATTTTTATCGCCAGCATCCCGCCAGCATCACCCATCGGCCCTTGGAGGCCGCTTTTCTCACCGAGCAGCAGTGGGTGGCCTCCTTTATCCGGCAGGATGCGCTGGGGACCGCGCTGGAACGCTCCGCGGAGGCCTTTTACTACGAAAAGCTGCTCTATCTCGACAGCATGATCCTTCGCCAACCCGACCGGCATCCTTTCGCCGCCCTGCACAAAGACCTGCAAAAAGAGCTGCGCTCCGGCCTTCGCTCCGCGCTGGGCGCGCCCGGGCTCTCCCTGCCGCTCAAGCTCACCGCGCTGGTGGCTTGCGGGTGCGCCCCCGCTTATGCCCTTTTGTGCCGCGCTCTGCTCACCGACCGGCGCTGACCGCGCCTTTTAGAGGAACACAATGAAGCTTTTGTTGATTCTGGACAGTGTGGAATATCCCCTCGCCCCCAACCCCGTCTTGGCGCGGCGGGTGGCTGCCTGCCTGGTGCAGAGGGGGCACGCGGTGGATCTTCTGGAACTTTGGGACGGTGAGACCCCGCCCCCCTCGGTGCCGGGGTGCCGGCAGTTTCGTCTCGCCTTTGCCGATGAGCGCCGGATGAACCGCGCGCTGGAATTCGGTCAGAACGGAGTCACACCTGTGCCCCTGCGCCTGGCGCGCCTGTGTCTCCACCCCTCCGCTGCCATGGCCGCCGTGCGGCAGTTTGCCTTCAAGTGCCCCCGCCGGGTTTCGGCGGCCCGCAGCGAAATCGAACGGCTGGATAATCTGCACCGCTATGATGCAGTTATGGCGGTAGCAGCTCCCTATGCGGGCAGCTTCGCTCTTGCGGAGGCCCAGATTTCTGCATGCAAGGCAGATTGGCAGATGGACCCCTATGCGGCCAACCGCGATTATAAAGCTCCTGGTGCCTGGCAACGGGAACTGGAGTTGGGTCGTTCTATGGCGCTGCTTTTTGTTCCCCCCACCGCCGCTGGAGATTTTGCTTCCGGAATGCCCTTGCGGGAACTGGCGGATCGTATGCAAGTCTTGGATTTCCCTACCTTGGCACCTCCCCCTGTCCTGCCTTCTCTCTCCGCACTGGCAGGGCAGCTGCGCTGTGTCTTTGTTGGAAATCTGTATCGTGAGCTGCGCACCCCTCATTTTGCTCTTGAACTTTTTCAGGCGCTCGACGAGCCTGGAACAAGCTTGACCTTCGTGGGCGGCGGATGGCAGCAATATCCCGCCACCCTCCTGGACCCCTACCGAAAAGTGCTTGGGGATCGGCTCATTGTGACCGGTCCGGTCCCTTCCGAACAGGCGGCCGCCGCCCTCGCGGGCGCGGATGTCCTGCTCAGCCTGGGCAATGGGGTCGACAATCAGGTCCCCAGCAAGCTGTTTGAGTACCTCGCCGCCGGCAAGCCCATCCTGCACCTGGCAAAGCTCCAAACCGATCCCTGCCTTCCTTACCTGGAAAAATGGCCCCTGGCCTGTATTGTACAGGAATCAGAAGGCGTCACTCCCCAGGTTCTGGCCCGGGTGTGTGCCTTTCTGCGCGAAAAAGGGCGCCTGCGTCTGCCTTTCGCCGAGGCGGCGCGGCTCTATCCGGAAAACACGCCAGAATATGCCGCCTCTTTGCTCGAACACGCATTTCCCGTACTCTGATCCATGTCACAATCACTCTGGAAAGGGGGAGTCGCTCTTGGCTAAAACACTGCACCGGGTCTTCCTCGTGGGGTTTTCCCTTCTATGGGGCTGGCTGTTTTTGAACAGCGTGCTGCGCTGGCGGCACAACGGGGCTGCCGCGCTGGCGGCAGGGCTGGGGCTGGCCGCCTTGTTTTTTCTCCTCGCAAAATTTGCCGCGCCCCGCCTGGACCGCCTAAGCCCCAAAGCCTTCCGGCTGGGCTTCGGCTTGGCGTTTGCACTCTATGCCGCCCTGTTCTGTTGGCTTGCCTGGCTTCTGGCCGAAGTCCCTATCATGGATCTGGAAGTGGTCCTCCGCACCCTGCCGGAATTGTTGGCAGACGGCCACTTTACCCTTTGGAACGGTTATTATATCGTCTGCAACAACAACCTCGGCCTGGCGCTGGTCCTGGGCGGCTGGTATAAGCTTGCGGGTATTTTCGGTTTTGTTCCCGGCGCGGACCTTGCCGGGGTGGCTCCCGGCATTGCCCTAAATACTCTGGCCATTCTCGCCTCGGTGGCACTGGTCTGCCTGCTGGCCCGGCGGCTGTTCCGCTCCAACGGCGCGGTGGCCCTGGCCTTTGTGCTCTGTGCAGGCTTCGCCCCCTTTGTGCTCTATGCGCCCACTTTCTATTCCGACACCCTCTCGCTGCCCTTTGCCCTGCTGGCCCTGCTGGCCTGGACTTACTATCGCACCGAGCCGCAGCCCGGCCGCCGTTTGGCCCTGCTGGCCTGCATGGCGGCGGCCGCCTTTTTCGGCTACGCGGTTAAGGGGAGCGTGGTGGTTGTGCTGGCCGCCCTCATCCTCCAGCTGTTTCTGGAAAAGGGGGGCAAGCAGGCCGCCAAGGCGGCCCTCGCGCTGGTGCTTTGCTTTGGCCTTCTCTTCGGGAGCTATCGCGCCTGGCAGCGGCTCAGCTTTATCGACTGGGCTGAGGAGGATGCTCTCGCCCTGCCCCTCACCCTGTGGTTTTGCTACGGCAGCCACGACGAGGGCAATTACTCCCAGGCAGATTTTGACGCCGCCATGAGTGTTGACACTCTGGCGGAGCGCAAGGCTTTGCTGAACGCACGGCTTGTCCAAACTTACCGCTCCTATTCTCCGGTCCAACTGGCTGAATTCATGACTCAAAAAGCCGCCATCACCTGGGGCGACGGGCTCTACGATTGGCCACGCCCCAGCGCGCCAATTGGACCCACCGCTTCATTTTGGAGGGGCAGCCGGGCTATATGCCTCTTGTGTATTACTGTCAGGCCTATCTCTATATGTTGCAGCTGCTCATACTCGCCGGCGCAGTGCTGGCGGCAGTGAAAAACATTTCTCCAAATCCCCTCACCCTTACCCGTCTGTGCCTGGTGGGTCTCGTGCTTTTTTTAAGCTTCTGGGAAACCAAATCCCGCTATGCTTTCAATTTCACACCTTTGTTGCTGTTGTTGGCGCTGGAATTTCTCCTGTGTTTATCCCATAAAAAAGCGGTGGATGTATAGGCATTTCCCATGAGAAATAAAGGAGGTGCAGTTATGCCCATACCCGCTGTATCCATCTTCACTCCCACATACAATCGTTCTCACGTATTGGGCCGCGCTTATCAAAGCCTCTGCCGCCAGACCTGTCTGGACTTTGAGTGGGTGGTGGCCGACGACGGCAGCACTGATGGCACAGAGGCCCTGGTGTGCAGCTGGATACCGGCTGCTCCCTTTCCCATTCGTTACCTGCGTTTCCCACATCGCGGTAAGCCCTATGCCATGCGGGACGGGTTCGCTGAGTGCCGCGGCGAATACCTTTATGAACTTGACTCCGATGATGAACTGGCGCCGACGGCCGTGGAGCGTGGTCTTTCCATCTGGGCTTCTTTGGACTGTCCTGAGCAGTACCACGACGTAAACGGCTGGGGCTGGGTACCCGAAACCGGCAGGCCCACCGGCCTGCCTTTTCCTGAAAACATGAATTGCTTTTCCAAGCGTCGGCAGCGTCATCTTTGCTTCAAGCTGGGCAAAGGTGCGGGTCTGTGCGGCGAACAGCGCAGTTTTCGCCGCACAGCTCACTGCCAAAGCTATCCTTTCCCTATTCCGGACGGTCTCACATTTATTCCAGAAAACGTGCTGTGGAACCGTATTTACTGTGATTACAAGCGCTTTTATACCAATGATCGCTTTATGATATACCATCAGGCGGAACAAGCCGACTCTCTGCTGGCTAACACCCGCCGCGACGCCCGCCCTGCCTACCACTATTATATCTACCATTTCAACGAGATCTTTCCGCACGACAAAAGCTTCCATGGTAAAGAATATTTATTGGCCGCGGCCGGTCTGTGCTACGCCGCGGCCCGGTGCGGATATTCCGTATCGCATCTTTTGCGCGATGTACGCCCCTGGCCCGCCAAAGCGCTTTGTACTTTGGGTTGGCCAGTAATGGCACTCTACCATATCTTCAGGCCTTAAATTCCCCCGCCCCTGCCGGTATCTTCCGGCGGGGGCGTATTTTGTTTTTGTGCCGCAGCGCCAGCCTCTTCTCCCGGCTTTATTGCAAACAGGCATCCATTTTGGTATAGTATATCTGTATTGTTCTGCGGATCTGTTCCCCCGTCCCCTTTTGGGCAAAGCTCTGTTTTGCAGGCGGAAAGGACAAGCCTATGAAGCTTTTTTGGATGCTGAACTTTTTGCCCCCGGAACTGTCCAAAGCCCTGGGCCTGCCCCCGCAGGCCAGCGGCAGCTGGGTCCAGGCCCTGCGCGAGGAACTGGCCGTTCTTCCCGGCGCGCCGCAGCTGGTGCTCTGCGGCTATACTCCCCAAGTGCGCGCGCCCCAGCGGCAGGTGCTCAGCGGCACGGCCTGTCTGGCCCTGCCCGCCGCCGGGGGCAAGCAAGCCCTGGCCCGGGCGCTGGCCGAAGAGCGGCCGGACCTGGTGCTGCTTTTCGGCACCGAGAGCGAACACGCCCTCTGGGTCCTGGAATGCTTCGACCCGGCGCGCATCCTGGTCTATATCCAGGGCCTCGCAGGCCCGTGCGGCCAGCATATGGCCGACGGCCTGCCGCCCCGCTTTCTGCGCCGCCAGCCTTTCAAGGAGGCTTTGGCCGGCCGCACCGGCGGGGCCACCGTGCGCCAGCTGGCCGCGCGGCTCACCGCCCGGGGCGAGCGGGAAAAGCAGGTGCTGGCTCTCGCCCGTCACGTGCTGGGCCGCACCGGGTGGGACAAAGCCTACTGTGAACAGCACGCCCCGGCCGCGCAGTATTACCCCTTGGGCGAGATCCTGCGCCAGCCCTTTTACGCGGGCGGCTGGCGGCGGCAGGGGTGCATCCCCCACCGCATTTTCGTCAGCCAGGGCAACCTTCCGCTCAAGGGGCTGCACCGGGCCATCGAGGCCCTGCCCGCACTTTTGCGGGTTTTCCCCGACGCCGCCCTCTTTGTAGCGGGCTGGCCCCCGCCCGACAAAGGCCCCCTGCTTCGCCCGGCCATGCGCTGGCTGGCCGAATATCCGGGTTATCTCGCCGCCCTCGCCGGGCGGCTCGGGGTGGCGGACCGGGTGCACTACACCGGCGTTTTGGATGCCGATGCCATGCGGAAAGAGTTTCTCAAAAGCGAAACCTATCTGCTGTGCAGCAGCATCGAAAACAGCCCCAATTCCCTGGGCGAGGCCATGCTGCTGGGCATGCCATGTGCCGCGGGCGCGGTGGGCGGCGTGCCCAGCCTACTGACCCACGGTGCCGAGGGCGTCCTGTTTGATCCCGAAGCGCCCGGGGCCCTGGCCGCCGCGATGGCCGGGCTCTGGTCCGATCCTGCCCGGGCGGACGCGCTGGGGGCCGCCGCGCGCTCCCGCGCCCTGGCCGACCACAACGGCCCGGCCATCGCGGCGCAGCTGCTGGCCATCTGCCGCCAGGTGCTCGCCGGGCTCTGATCCAACCTGAAACGAGGTGACCCGCCATGGGCCAAACGCCGCTGGTGACCGTGCTGGTCACCACCTACAACCAGGAAAAATACATCGCAAACGCGCTGGACAGCGTCCTGGCCCAGCGCACCGATTTCCCCTTTGAAATCTATGTCAGCGAGGACTGCGGCTCCGACGGTACCCGCGCCATCCTGGAAGGGTACGCAGCCCGTTACCCGGAGCGGATCCGCCTGCGCCTGCGCAGCAGGAACGTGGGCATCAGCCGCAACTGGTACGAGGGCCTCTCCGCCGCCCGGGGGCAGTATGTCTGCACCCTCGAGGGCGACGACTGGTGGCTCGACGACCACAAGCTTCAAAAGCAGGTGGACTTTCTGCGCGCCCATCCGCAGTACGCGGCGGTCAGCCACACCCTTCTCCTCACCGACGACGCGGGCAGCACCTACGGCACCCTGCCGGCCGACCCGCGTATCCTGGGCAAGAACGCCTCGCTGCCGCTTTTTCTGCGGGGCGTCACCTACTCCTGCACCGCCTGCCTCGCCAAAAACATCTTCCGCATCCCCGACCCAAAGCGCGAGGCTTACGTCACCGCCAACCGCAGCATCGCGGACTTTGCCCTGTGCATGCTGTATCTGGACGCCGGGCCGGTGTTCGTGCTGCCCCAGGCCATGGCGGCCTACCGGGTGGCCGGCTCGGATCCCAGCCACCAAAACTACAACGGCCGCCAAAGCGGCGCGCAAAAATACGCCGATTTTCTCGACACGGTCCTGGCCAGCCGCGCCTACTGGGCGGGCAAATACCATTTCGGCCGGTGCCTTTTGGCGGGCAGCTTCTATCCCTTCATCGACCGGGTGAAGTACGGCGGCCTGGGCCCGTTTCTTCACCAGATGCGGCGCCTGCCGCTGGGCGTAAAGCTGGCCTTCCCATTCTATTTTGCGGGCCGGTGCCTGGGGCTTGTGTGGAACAGGCTGGCAAGGGGGGCAAAGCATGGGTGAGCTTCTTCTCAGCGTCATCGTCCCGGTCTACAACGCGGCGGCCACCCTGAACGCGTGCGCAGCCAGCATCCTGGACCAGCTGCCCCAGGATTCCGAGCTTCTCCTGGTGGACGACGGCAGCGCCGACGGCTGCGCCGCCCTCTGCGACGCGCTGGCCGCCGCGGACGCCCGGGTGCGGGCGCTGCATCAGCCAAACGGGGGGGCCTCGGCCGCCCGCAACGCGGGCCTCGCCGCTGCCCGCGGCCGGTATCTCCAATTCGTGGACGCCGACGATCAGCTTATGCCCGGCCTCTACGCCGCCGCCCTGCCCCACCTCGCCGGTGCCGACCTCTTTTTCTTCGGCATTGCCGGGCCGGGCGGCCTGCCGCGGGACCGCCTGCCCGCCGGGCCTGTTCCTGGCCTTGCCTCGCTGCGGGCGGATTTTCCCTATTACCTCGTGGAGACCGGCCTCTTCGCCGCCCTTTACAACAAGATCTACCGTGCCTGCCTGCTGCGGGGCCTCTGCTTTGACCCGGCGCTTCGGATCAACGAGGATCTTCAGTTCAACATGCAGGCGCTGGCAAGGTGCGGGGCGGTCTTTTTCGACCCCACCCCCTACTACCTCTACAACGACACGGCAGACGGCAGCCTCTCCCGCCGCCTGCGCACCGACCTTTTAGACGCGGAGGTCTATACCCGCCCCGCCGTGCTGGGCTTTTTGTCCGCCTGCGGCCTGAACGGCGAAGAAGCAGCCGCCCTCCTGCGCCGGCGGCAGGGCAACGTGGCCGCCGCCCAGTGCGCCCTGCTGCTGGGCCGGCCCGGCAAGCTCACATTTTCCCAGTACCGGGCGCTCTTTTCCCGGGCCCTCGGCCCCGCTCACTGCCGGGCCGCCGTGCTGGCCTGGGTCAAACAGAACTACAGCGCCGCGCCGCGCGCGTTTTACAGCGCCTGCGTGCGGCTCCGCCTGGCGGGCGGCCTTGCCGCCCTGTGCCGCCTGCGCGGCCGCCGCTGCCCCTAAAGGAGGCCTTTTATGCCCACCATCAGCATCATCACCACCGTATACGATGCAAAAGAATATCTGCCCGCCACCGTGGCCAGCATTTTGGCCCAGACCTTTGCGGATTTCGAGCTCATCCTGGTGGACGACGGCAGCCCCAACGGCTGCGGCGCTCTGTGCGACGCCCTGGCCGCGCAGGACGGGCGCATCCGGGTGCTCCACAAGCCCAACGGGGGCCCCGCCAGCGCGTCCAACGCGGGGCTCGATGCCGCCCGCGGCCAATACATCAGCTATGTGGACTCGGACGATCTGCTCCGCCCCGACTTTTTGCAGACCCTGTACGGCATGCTTCAGCGCAGCGGCTGCCCTCTTGCGGCCTGCGGCGCGGCCTGCATCGATGAAAACGGCCTCCCCATCGACCGCACCGTGGCCCTCGCGCCGGATCTGCTGGGCAAGCAGGACGCCCTGCGCCAGTTCTACGATGTGTTTCGGGACGGCGGCATGTACTCCATGGTCACCTGGAACAAGCTCTACGACACGCGCCTGTTCCAGGGCGTGCGCCACGACGAGAGCATGTTCTACGGCGACGACGCCAACATCATGCCCCGCATCTACGCCGGCCATCAAATTGTTTGCTCCAACGAGCCCCTCTACCTCTACCGGGTCCGGGCCGGCAGCATGACGGCGGGGGCCTTTTCCCCCAAAAAGCTCGACGACCTGCGCCTGTACGGCGATTGGGTTGACTTTTTCGCCCGCAGGCCCGGCTATGGGGATCTCGCCGCCTGGTCGGTGGCCCGGTACTGGCAGGTGTTTTACCTGTTTTACGTGCACGCGCGGCAGGCGGGGCCGCTCTCGCCCGCGCTGGCAGCAGGCTTTTCCGCCCACAAAAAAAAGCTGAACGCGCTGCTGGGGCGCATCCTGCGCTGCCCCCATGTGCCCGGCTTTGAAAAGTTGCGGGCGGTGCTCTTCACGGCCAGCCCCGCGCTGTGCTACAAACTCGCCGCCGCCCGCGGCGCCCTGGCCGCAGAAAAAGGAGGCACGCCATGACCCAGCCAAAGGGCTCTGCCCCCCTCGTCAGCGTGATCGTGCCGGTCTACGAGGTCGAGGCCTATCTTCCCGCCTGCCTCGCCAGCCTTTTTGCCCAAACTCTCACGGAGTTTGAGCTGATCCTGGTGGACGACGGCAGCCCGGACGGCTGCGGCGCCCTCTGCGACGCGGCAGCGGCCGGGGATCCCCGGGTGCGGGTGATCCACCGGCCAAACGGCGGCCTCTCGGCCGCCCGCAACAGCGGTCTTGCCATTGCCCGGGGCAGTTACCTGGCTTTTGTCGACTCGGACGACACGGTCCATCCGGACTATTTAAAAGCCCTTTACACGGCCTGTGCCGAAACAGGGGCCGACATGGCCCTGTGCGCGGTGGAGGACGTGACTGAAGAGGGCATGCCTCTGCCCCAGCCCGCCCTCACCCGCCCCGGGGCGGCGGGCGTCTTTCCCGGCAAAGAGCTCCTGGCCCGTTTTTTCGGTCCAAACTCCACCTGCTATACCGTGGCCTGGAACAAGCTCTACAAAGCCGAGCTGTGGCGCACCCTGCGCTACCCCGAGGGTGTCCTGCACGAGGACGACGCGGTGGCTCACCTTCTCTTCTGGTCGGCCAAAACGGTGGCCTGCGTGGACGAGCCCCTCTATTTCTACCGGCTGCGCCAGGGCAGCATCTGCCGCACAGAGCTGCGCCCCGCCCATTTCGACGGGGTCAGCGCCCACGCCGCCTGGTGCCGTTTTTTTGCCGAAAAGGAGCTGGGCGCCCCGCTTGTCCGCCAAGCCCTGGCGGGCTGCTGGCGGCGGTACCTGGCGCTGTGCGCCCAGGCTCTGGCAGCGCCCCTTACCTGGCCTCTTGCGGCCCGGTGGCACACTGTGCAGGCCGAAATGCGGCAGCTGCTGCCCCTGCTCCGGCGCTTCGGCGGCCTTTCCCTCCCCGAAACCCTCAGCGCCCGGCGCTGGGCGCTGCGCGCGCTTCCTCTGCCCCCTAAAACCGAACAGCCCCGGGTCGCGCTGCTGCTGCCCCCCGGCCTGCCGGTGCCCGCCGTGCAGGGGGGCGCAGTGGAGACCCTGGCCCAGCAACTGGCCCGGCAAAACCAGATCTCGCAGGGGCTGGAGCTGGCGGTGGTCTGCCAGTGGGATGCTGCGGCCGCCGCACAGGCCGCAGCCCTGTCCCACACCCTCTTTTTCTACCAGGCCCCGCCCCGGCGCAGCCTTTTTCACAGCCTGTGCTTCCGGCTCTCCGGGCTGTGCGGCAGGCCGATCCACTGGGACCGCTGGTACGCCGCGCCGCTCGCCTTTTTAAAGCGCCTGAGCGCCGATTTTTACATCGGCGAGGGGGGCGATCTCACCGGCTGGCAGCAGGCGAGCCGAAAACTCGGCCGTGAAAAATTCATCGCCCACCTGCACGGGGTCACCCCCGGCGGCCCTGTGCTCGATTCCATCTACTCCAAATCCCTCGCCATCAGCGAATATGTGCGCGGGGCCTGGCTCTCCACCAGCGCCGCCTCCCCCCAAAACGCGGTGCTGGTGCCCAACTGCGTCGATACCGGCCTTTTCCGCCCTCTGCCCAACCCCCAGGCCGAAGCCGAGCGCCGCGCCCTGCGGTCTGAGCTCAGCCTTGCCGAAACGGATTTTGTCCTGCTCTTCTGCGGGCGCACCTGCCCGGAAAAGGGCATTCACCAGCTGGTGGCCGCCCTGGAGCGGATCCCGGACCCCTCGGTCAAGCTGCTGGTGGTGGGCAGCCCCTTTTTCGGGGCCGAGGCCGCCTCCCCCTTTTTGGAGCAGCTTGGGCGGCAGGCCGCCGCGCTGGGCGGCCGGGTCCAATTCACCGGTTTTGTACCCAACGACCGGCTGCCCGCCTATTACCGCATGGCGGACGCCGCCTGTTTCCCCGCCTTGTGGGAGGAACCGGCGGGCATCACCGCCATCGAGGCCATGGCCTGCGGCTGCCCGGTCATCGCCGCCCGCTCGGGCGGCATGCCGGAATATCTGGCGGGCAGCGGGGCGATCCTTGTGGATCGCAGCGAGATTTATCAGGAGGGGCAGCTCTTCCCTCAGCCCGGGGTGCCCCCCCTTGCCCAGACCCTGGCCCGGGCCATCCTGGACCTGCAGGCCGATCCCGCCCGCCGCCGGCGCATGTCCCTGGCAGGCCAGGCCGCGGCCGCCCCTTTCAGCGCGGCGCAATATTACCAAAACATCCAGGCAGCCCTGGCGGCCTGGAAGAAAGGATGACTCCCATGGCCGCTGACCGCCCTTTTTTCACGGTCGTGACGCCGGTCTATCAAGGCCTTGCTTTTCTCGAGGGCTGCGTCAAAAGCCTCCTGGCCCAAACCTTCGGCAGCTACGAGCACCTTTTGATAGACGATGGCAGCCCGGACGCCAGCGGAAAGCTGTGCGACGCCCTGGCCCTGGCGGATGGGCGCATCCGGGTGATCCACACCTTCAACGGCGGGGTCACCAGCGCCCGGAACTTCGGCATCCGCGAGGCCCGGGGCCGCTGGCTGCTCTTCCTCGACCAGGACGACCGGCTCAGCCCCTATGCCCTGGAAACGATCCGGGCCGCCCTGCCCTCCGCCGGCTGCGACCTTGTCAGCTGGAAGTTCCACAACGTCTGGGCCGAAATGGCTCCCGGCCCCTGCGGGCCGCACCGGCGCTATGCCCGGCAGGAGATGGGCCTTTTTTACCGCACCGACACGATGCACTATGTCTGGACCAAGGCGTTCAACACGGACTTTCTGCACGCGCAGGGCCTCCTGTTTGATGAATCCATCCAGGACGGCACCGACGATCTCCCCTTTGTGAACGCCTATTGCCGCGCCTGGTTCACCCTGCATCCGGGGGCGGGGGTGTGGTATCTGGAACAGCCTCTTTATTATTACGAAACCGGCAACGAGGCCAGCGTCAGCAACCGCCGCCAGCCCTTTCTGGAAAGCCATCTCACCATGTTCACCGACCTTATGCAGGACATGGACCGGCTCTACGGCGCGCCCGAGGCCGAGCAGGCCCCCCTTTACCGCCGCTGTCTGCACACCCTGGCCTACGGGGTCCTCTCCACCCCAAAGCCCCGCCGCAAAGCCCTTCGCCAAACCGTGCTCCGCCGGCCCGAGGTGGCGGCGCTGCTCGACCGCATGAAGCGGCATAAGGTATACTCGCCCTTTTATCTGCCCTACCGCCTGGGCAGCACCAGCCTTGTGTGCTTTTTGTTCCGCTCGTTCGAGGGCAGCAAATGGTGGTACTGGAAATTTTATTGGCTCGGCTATTACCTGTTGGGCGGCGACTGGCAGCGGGACTGAGCGGTCCCTGAATCACAAAAGAAAGCAGGTGGCACCATGCCTGAAGTAAGCATCATCGTTCCCATCTACAAGGTCGAGGCCTTTCTGCCCCAGTGCCTCGCCAGCATCACCGCGCAAACCTTCCAGGACTTCGAGTGCATCCTGGTGGACGACGGCTCCCCCGACGGCTCGGGCGCCCTCTGCGACCAGCAGGCCCGCCTTGATCCTCGCTTTCGGGTGATCCACAAACAAAACGGCGGCCTTTCCGCTGCACGCAACAGCGGCATGGAAATCGCCTCAGGCCGCTTTTTCCTTTTCTGCGACGGCGACGATGCGCTCCATCCCCGCCTTTTAGAGCTTGCCCTGGCAGCGCACAAGCTTTACCCAGAGCATCTGGTGACCTGGCGCTTCACCAGCGACCAGGCCGATTGGGCTGCGGAATTCCCCACATCCGGCTCTCTTCCCATCACCCTTTTTCCCCAGGCCAAGCTGCTGCGCTATTTTTCCGACCGGCAGCTCTTCAATTCTGCCTGCAACAAGCTGTATCCCCGCGCCTTTCTTCAAAAGCACGGGATCCAGTTCGACATCCAGGCCCACGGCATTGAGGATTATGTGTTTTTCAATGCCTTCCGTCCCCCTTACTTTGCGGAATCCCCTCAAGCGGGCATTTGCCAAATCGATCTGCCTCTCTATTACTACAATCAGTCAAACAGCGTCAGCATTACCCACACCACCGGCGCCACCTACCAGCGGGATTTCAGCGATTACTGCCGGCTCCAGCTGCGGCTCTATGCCGATACCAAATCGGTGTTTGAGCCCTTTTTCCACTACCCGGCTCCAGACATCGCCCTGGTCATGAGCGCCACCCTGCAAAGCATCGCCTACGGGCTGTGCCAGCTGCCGCAGCCACGGCAGGAGATCGCGCGCCTGTGGCAGGCCCCCGAGCTTCAGGAAATCTGGCGGTGGCACCGCCAGCAGCGGGTCCACAATCTGTTTCTGACCTTTCTGCGCCTGCGCTGGGCGGGCGGTATAAAGTGGTGGTTCCATATCTGTGAAACGCGTCCCGCCCTCTACGCGAATGTCTATTGGACCGGCTACCGCAGCCTGCGAAAAAACGAATCGTAAGGAGATGACCCCCATGCCTCAGGTGAGCGTTGTCGTTCCCATCTATCAGGTCGAGGCCTGGCTGCCGCGCTGTCTGGAGAGCATCGCCGCCCAGACCTTCCGCGATTTTGAGTGTATTCTGGTGGACGACGGCAGCCCGGACGGCTGCGGCGCCCTCTGCGACGAGTGGTCCTCGCGCGACGCGCGCTTTTCCGTAATCCACAAGCAGAACGGCGGGCTTTCCAGCGCCCGCAACGCGGGGCTCGCCGCGGCAGCGTCCGAGTGGGTGGTCTTCTGCGACAGCGACGACGCCCTGCATCCCCAGCTGTTGGAGCTTGCTCTCGCTATCCAAAAAGCGGCCCCTCCCCACACTTTGGTGTGCTGGCAGTACGGCCCTCCCGGCACGTCTTCCTCCCCGCTGCAGGCGCAGGCAGAACCTCAAACCGCCGGCCAGCTTTTCGAGAGCGGGAATTTCCCCTCGGCCTGCTCCAAGCTGTGGAACCGCGCGCTGCTTGCCTCCCTGGGCCTGCAGTTCAACGAAGCCGTGCGCTGGGCCGAGGATTTGGATTTCACCACCCGCTACCTTCTGGCCCTGCTTTCCAAAACCGGCAAAGCAGAATTTCTTTTGATCCCCCATGTGCTGTATTTTTACCAGCAGCGCTCCGGCAACCTCACCACCAGCTATTTCCCCGAAAAGCTGGAGTGTGAATTTGCCGCCCTTCCCCCTCTGCTGGAGCTGTTTCAAACGCTCTGCGGCACCGACCCAGTTCTTTTGGCCCCTTTCTGCCGCCATGAACTCTTCGTGCTGCTCGGCCGCCTTTCCGATTGTGTGCGCTTTGAAACCGAGCTTTCTCCCCGGGCACGCCGCAAAAAGGCCCGCGCCTGCCTGGCGCTGCCCTGTATGCAAAATTTTCTTGTACTCTGTCAAAGCTGCCGGGTGTGGCCTGCCATGACATTTTGCGCGCGGCACGGTTTTGTGCGCTTGTGCGTATTTTTCAGCACAAACTGTTACAAGCGTTGGTATACCAAAACCATCCGCGGCTGGCTTTGGGTCAAACACAAATTCTATTGGGGCTGGCAGGCAGTCAAGGGCCTGTTTGCCCGCGGAAAGGGTTGAAGCCGGATGTCCTCCCCCCTCGTGTCGATCATTGTTCCCGTCTATAATGTGGAAGCCTATTTGTCCCGCTGCCTTGAGAGCATTGCCGCACAAACCTTCCGTGATTTTGAGTGCATCCTGGTGGACGACGGTTCCACCGATTCCTCGCCCGCGCTTTGTGACGAGTGGGCACAGCGCGATCCGCGTTTCCGGGTCCTGCATCAAAAAAACGGCGGCATTTCCGCCGCCCGCAACAGCGGTATGGATGCTGCGCAGGGGCAGTATCTGGTGTTCAGTGACGACGACGATACCCTTCATCCACAGCTCCTGTCGTCGGCGCTGGCTGCACAGGCCGAATCCCCGCCTCCCGCCCTTGTATGCTGGAAGTACGGTCCCGAATTTCCTGTTTCCCTGCCGCTTCAGCTGCGTCCGGTGCCCCAGTCGGTGGACGGACTTTTCCTGGGCAGCGATTTTGCGAACGTGTGGGGCAAGCTGTGGAGCCGGGAACTGGTGAATGGCTTTTCCATCCGTTTTGACGAATCCCTCCGCTGGTGCGAAGACCTCGATTTTGTGACCCGCTACCTTCTCGCGCTGTATCAGCAGAACGGGGCCCTTACTTTCCTGCTGATCCCCCACGTGCTGTATCGCTATGAACAGCAGCGCCCCGGCAACGTGACCAGCCGATATTCGCCGGACAAACTCATCTATGAACAAAAAACCCTGCCCGAAGTCCTGGACCTCTTCGAAACGCAGCTGCAGCAGGATGCCGGCCGCTGGGGCCCCTTTTGCCAGGCGCAGCTCTTTGCGTTGATCGGCCGCCTCACGGATCTTTACCGCTTCGAAACAAGCCTCTCCCCCGCCCGGCGCCGCCGGGCGATCCGGGGCTATCTCGCCTCGCCCGCCACCCGGCGGCTCCTGGCCCTCTGCGGGCAATATCGCGTCTGGCCCTCCATGCGTTTTTGTGCGGAGCACGGTCTTGTGCGCGCTGTGTTCTTTCTGGCGCGCAATTGCTACAAGCCCTGGTACAAAGCCCTCGTCCGCATCCAGCTTTGGATCAAAAACAAATTCTATTGGGGCTTCCGGGCGCTCCGGCGCCTGCCGCCTCAAGGAAAGGAGGAACCGTAACATGCCCACCCCTCTTGTCACCATTGCGGTGCCCATCTACAACGTAAAAGAGTGCCTTCCGGCACTGTTCGCCTCCCTCGAGGCGCAAAGCTTTTCCAATTTCGAATGTATCCTGGTGGATGACGGCTCCTCAGACGGCTCAGGAGCCGTCTGCGACGAACAGGTTCGTCGCGATGCCCGGTTTTCGGTGATCCACCAAAAAAACGCGGGGGTATGCAGCGCCCGCAACGCGGGCATCCGGGCCGCAAAAGGCCGGTTCGTCGTGCTGTGCGACCAGGACGACCAACTGGCCCCGCGCACCCTTGAATGGGCGCTGGCCGAACAGCAGGCCCATCCCGATCAGCTGATCGTGTGGCCCTTTACCCGCAGTCCCGAAGCGTTCGCCGCCCAGCCCGCCTCCTACTCCACCACCTGCTTTGGCCGCGGCGAAACGCTGCGCTATTTCGCCAGCGATCTGTTCATCTATGTATGGAACAAGCTTCTGCCCACCGAGGTGCTGCGCGCCATGCCCGCCCTGTTCACCGAGGGCATGGTGGGCGGCGGCGAGGATTTCGACTTTATGGCCCGCTTTCTTCCCGCCTTTTTTGCCCTGCATCCGGGCGGCGGCGTGCGCCAGATCGAAGCCCCGCTGTATTACTGGAACCTGGAAAACGAGAAAAGCGTTTCCAAATGGCAGGGCAACCACGCACACTACTGTCAAAAGCAATTTGCTTTTTTCAACCGGGTAAAATCGGCTTTCGCCCCTTTCTACGAACAGGAGCCCCGCCAGATCGCCCAATGCATGAACCGCATCCTGCGGCCGGTGGTGTTCGGCCTCACTCTGGCAAAGCAGAACGGCGAGCCCGCCTCGGAATGCTGGCAGTCCCCCGAGCTGGCTGAAATGCTGGATTGGCTCCGCCAAAATCGCTGGTACACCGATTTTTACCTGCCCCTGCGGCTGCGCTGCGCTCCCCTGGCCCGGGCGATGCTGCGCTGGCAGGAGCAGCGCCCCGCCCTTTACTGGAAGTGCTATTGGCTGGGGTATTACCTGCTGGCCCGGGGCTGGCAGCGCCTGTGATCTCAACTCTTTGAAAGGAGCGCGCGCGGATGGAAACACCCTCTTCCCCCACAGTGAGCGTGGTGGTGCCGGTCTATAAAGCCGAAGCCTGGCTGCCCCGCTGCGTGGAAAGCCTGCTGGCGCAGACCTTCCCGGATTTTGAGCTTCTTCTGATCGACGACGGCAGCCCCGACGGCTGCGGCGCCCTGTGCGACGGCTTTGCCTGCCGCGACGGCCGGGTGCGCGCGCTGCACCAAACAAACGGCGGCGCCTCCAGCGCCCGCAACGCGGGCATCCGGGCGGCCCGGGGCCGCTATCTCACTTTTGTGGATTCCGACGATCTCGTTTCGCCCCATCTTCTGCAGGCCGCCGCCGAAGCTGCGGGGGCCTTTCCAGGCGATTTTGTATTCTGGGCCTATGCAGACGAACGCTCCCTTCTGCACACCGGTCCGGTTACCAGTCCCCCCATCCCCTTTGCGCCCAGCGAGATCGGCCGGCTCTACATCAGCGCAAAGCTGGGCGCCGTTTGGGCCATGCTGTTCGACACGGCCCTTCTGCAGCAGGGCATCTTTTTTGATGAGAGCCTGGAGATGGGCGAGGATCTGGAATTTGTCTTCCGCTACGCCCGGGCGCTCTTCTCCGCCCGGCCCGGCAGCTGTTTTCGCTATCTGCCCGACCCGCTCTATTTCTACGACAACGACGGCAAGGCGGGCAGTCTGTCCCGCCGCTTCCCGCCGGACTTCTGCGTTTGCTGGAGCCGGGTATTCGAGGCTCTTTTAGCGCAAAACCGCGAATTCTTCCACATGTCGGAGCAGGATGAATACGCGATCCTGCACAATTATATGCGCACGGTGGGCGTGGGCCTTTATGCCCTGCTCACCCAGCCGGGCGTTCCCAACGCCCAGCGCCGCGCCGCGGCAAGGGGGGTTCTCCAAAGCCCCCCCATCACCCGGCTCACCGCCCTCTTTTTTGAGCGGCGCTACTATTCGCCCTACGCCTGGCCCTTCCGGCTCAAATGGCTGTGGGCCATCCGCCGCATCGGCGCCTGGCAGGAGCGCGAGGGCATCAACGGCTACTATCGGCGCTATTGGGTGGGCTACGCGATCCACCGCAGGCTGCACCCCGGCAGCCCCGCCCCCGTATAGCGGGCCGTCCGGGGCTTTGCGGCGCGCCTCTCTGGGCCGCCGCACCTATTTTGTCATTTCGCGCGTTATGTGCTATAATAAGATGTTAAAAAACGCGGGCGCCGCCGCGCCTAAAGGAGTGTCCCCATGGGCAAAACAAGGCAATCCACCGAATGGACTACCGTCATCCGCCCCCGCAGCGGTTGGTTTGATATCGACTTCAGGGATCTGTGGCATTATCGCGACCTGGTGCTTCTGTTTGTCAAGCGCAATTTCACCGTGATGTACAAGCAGACCATCTTGGGGCCGCTGTGGATCCTGCTCAATCCGCTCATCACCACAATTTTATTCAATGTGATCTTCGGCACCATCGCCGGCCTGCCCACCGAGGGCGCGCCCAGCTTTTTGTTCATCATGGCGGGCAACACCCTCTGGGGCATGTTCGCCTCCTGCATCAACAACACGGCCAACACCTTTGTGGCCAACGCCGGCATGTTCGGCAAGGTCTATTTTCCACGGCTGGTCACTCCCCTGTCGCAGGTGCTGTCGGCGCTGGTGAACTTTTTCATCCAGTTTGCCATGTTCCTGTGCTTCTGGCTGTACTTTTTCTTCCTGGATCCCGGCGCCGGCCGCATTGCCATGACTCCCTGGGCTCTTTACCTGCCCCTCCTGCTGGTGCAGGTCATGATGCTGGGCCTCGGCGTCGGCATCATTGTTTCCAGCCTCACCACCAAATACCGGGATCTCGCCATTGCGGTGGGCTTCGGCGTGCAGCTGTGGATGTACGCCACCCCCGTGGTCTATTCCATGGACAGCCTGTTCAACCAGCCCACCCTGCGCTTGATTGTGAACATCAATCCCATGACCGCGCCCGTGCAGGTGTTCCGCAAGGCCCTGCTGGGCTGCGGCACGGTAAACGTGGGCAGCCTGTGGTGGAGCCTGGGGCTCACCGTCCTGCTGCTGCTGGTGGGGGTCATCCTGTTCAGCCGCATTGAAAAAACCTTTATGGACACGGTATAAACCGGGAGGGTACAAAAATATGGCATTACAAAATACCACCCGGGAGCCTGTCATCCAGGTGACCGGCCTGAAAAAGCAGTATCGCCTCGGCCAGATCGGCGGCGGCACCCTCACCGCAGACCTGCAAAGCTGGTGGGCCCGCAAGCGCGGCAAAGAGGATCCCAACGTCAAGATCGGCACCGACACCCGCCTGTTCGGCCAAACCTTCATGGCCCTCAACGGCGTGGACCTGACCGTTTACAAGGGCGAGGCCCTGGGCATCATCGGCCGCAACGGGGCGGGCAAATCCACCCTTTTAAAGCTGCTCAGCCGCATCACCGCCCCCACTGAGGGTGAAATCCGGCTCAAGGGCCGCATTGCCAGCATGCTGGAGGTGGGCACCGGCTTCAACAACGAGATGACCGGCCGCGAAAACATCTATATGAACGGCACCATCCTGGGCATGACCCGGGCCGAGGTGGATGCCAAGCTGGATCAGATCATTGAATTCTCCGAATGCGGCGATTTCATCGACACTCCGGTCAAGCGCTATTCCAGCGGCATGTTCGTCAAGCTGGCCTTCGCGGTGGCCGCCCATCTCGACTCCGAGATCATGGTCATGGACGAGGTTCTCGCGGTGGGCGACATGAAATTCCAGCAAAAGTGCTTGGGCAAAATGAGCGACGTGGCCGGCCAGGAGGGCCGCACGGTGCTCTATGTCAGCCACAACATGAGCACCATCCGCCAGCTGTGCACCCGCTGCATCGTGCTGAACCAGGGCAAGGTCATCTACGACGGCAACGTGGAGGACGCCATTGCCATTTACATGGATACCACCGATGTGAATGTGACCCATTACGACCTGCGGGACTCGGGGCGCCTCACCCAGAACTCCGGGGTGCGCTTTTTCCTGGAAGAACTGAACTTCCCCGGCAAGGAGAGCAGCGTGTTCCGCACCACCGAGCCCGTCCGGGTGGAACTGAAATGGCATGTGAGCGAGCCCTTCTCGGGGGTCAACCTGAAGTTCAACCTGCACTTCCGCGACAGCAGCCCGGTGGGCATCACCCATCCGGTGGATCTCGGCCCCTGCGAGCCCGGCCGCACCTACACCACCACTGTCACTTTTGACCCGGCCCTCCTGGGCGAGGGGCAGTACCATTTTTTTGTGGACGTCTTCGAAAAAACCCTGGCCAGCTCGGTCTGTCTGGATAAACCCAATCAGGAATTCGCCTTCGAGGTGGTAAACACCGACCTCACCATTCCCGAGTGGTCGGCGGGCTGGGGCCGCATCCATTTCCCCCCCCTCACCATCGAGAGCCGGCAGGAGTCCTGAAGATGGGGCGCGAATTGTATCTCTGCCATACCCCTTATCAGGTGCTGGTGGAACTGTGCCGCGCCATGCACGCCGCACAAAAGCCCGATCTGATCCTGAGCTGTTCGGTGCCCGGCGCCCAGGCCCTGGCCGAACGGCTCTCCGCCGCCGGCCTGTTTGGCTCGGTGCGCTGCTTCGACGAGGAAAAATGCGGCAGCGCTCTCCAGCGTGGCGCCCTGCGCACCCTGCTTTTGCAGCGCTTTCTCGGCCGCCGCAACGTGGAAAAGCATTACGGCTTTTCCATCGATCCCGCGCTCTACAACAAGGTCTATATCCACAACGACTGGAGCGTACTGGGGCGCTATCTCCAGGATAAGCACATCCCCTACATCCTCTGCGAGGATACCTTCGCCAGCACCTGCCGGCCCTCCCATCCTCTCATTGACCAGCAGCGGGCGGCGCCCTGGTTCCGCCTGCGGCAGGCGATCGGCTATGGATACCTCTACTGGGGCGACTGGAAAGGCGTCGCCGCCGTAGAAACCGAGTGCGCCCGCCGCACCCCCCTGTTTGCGGAAAAGCTGGCCGAACACTCCAAGGCGGCTCTCTTCCACTCCCTCACCGGCCCGCAGAAAGCGCTGATCCGCCAGGTGTTCCTCACCCAGCCCCTGCCCGAAACAGCCGAGGGCGCGGTGCTGTTTTTGCCCCGGGATTTCGCGGCCGAAGGCCTTCTGGACGCCGACACCCAAAAGCGCATGTTCCTGGCTGTGGCCGGGGAATACTGCAAGGGTGGGCCCCTCTTTGTCAAGGCCCACCCCCGCGACGCCACCGATTATGGGGCCCTGTTTCCCGGCGCCGTCATCCTGGAGCGCACCATGCCCAGCGAGGTGCTCAATTTTGCGCTTCCCTTCCGCTTTGCCCGCGCCGTCACGGTGGAGTCCACCGTGCTCAAAAGCCTGGAAGTGGCGGACGAAGCCCTGGAACTCACCCTCAGCCAGGCCCTGGCCCTCTTAACCTGAATTTTCTCCTTTTTTCTGTCTTTTTTGAAAAATCCCACGCCGCCGCCCCGTTGTATGGGCAGCGGGGCAAGGAGGCCCTTTATGAAGATTCTCGGCGTGATCCCCGCCCGCTATCAGTCCAGCCGGCTGCCGGGCAAGCCTCTGGCGGACATTCTCGGCAAGCCCATGCTCTGGTGGGTCTACCGGGCCGCCAGCCGCTGTGCGCGCCTCGACGGCCTGGTCGTCGCCACCGACGACGAGCGCATTTTAAACGTGTGCGCCGGGCTCGGCCTGCAGGCGGTCATGACCAGCCCCGACCACGATACCCCCACCGCCCGCATCCACGAGGTCAGCACCCGCCTGGATGCCGATCTCTATCTGCAGATCATGGGGGACGAGCCTCTCATCGACCCGCGGGCGCTCGATCTGATCCTGCCGTCCGAACTGCCCGCCGATCCTTTTTATGTGGCGGGCGTGACCAACCGCATGGACCACCCGGCGGATGTGATCGACTTCTCCAACCAAAAAGTGGCCTGCAACGCCCGGCGCGAGATCCTGATGATCAGCCGCAGCCCCATCCCCTACCCCAAGGGCACGCTGGATTTCGAATACGAAAAGATCACCGGCATCCAGCTGTTCTCCAGGCAGGCCCTGGCCTTTTACGCCGCCACCCCCAAAAGCGCGCTGGAAAAGGCCGAGGAAAACGACCTGATGCGCTTTATCGAAAACGGTCACACGGTGCACGCGGTGCTCTCGCCCTACAAGACCGTCTCGGTAGACACCCCCAAGGACCTGGATGTGGTGTGCAACATTTTGAAAGAACGCGGGGCGGTGTGACCCCGCTTTCCCCTTTTGCGGTATAACCCTTCCCGGCGGCGCTGCGGGCCGCCCCCTTGCCATTCGGCAGAAAGGACAACGCTATGCAAAACATCCGTTTGCTGGACTGCACCCTGCGGGACGGCGGCTATATCAACGACTGGAACTTCGGCTTTGAAAACATCCGCGACATCGTATCCAGCCTCACCCGCGCCGGGGTGGACATCGTAGAAGTGGGCTTTCTGCGCAGCGTGGACTACGATCCCGACCGCACCCGCTGGAATACCGTCAAGGAGCTCAAAAGCATCCTGCCCGCCGACCGGCGCAATGTGCTCTTCAGCGGCATGGCCCTGCACAACTTTTACAACATCGACAAGCTCGAACCCTGGGACGGCACCGGCATCGACCTGATCCGGGTCACCTTCCACGACTACGACATCACCGAGGGCCTCGAGTTCTGCCGCAAGGCCCAGGAAAAGGGCTATAAGATCAGCTGCAACCCCATCAACATCATGGGCTATTCAGACGAGGGCGTGCTCTGGCTGGTGGAGCAGGTGAACAAGCTCCACCCCTTTGCCTTTTCCATCGTCGATACCTTCGGCAGCATGCACCAGCAGGACCTGGACCGCATCGTCAGCCTGGTGGACAACAACCTCGCCAAGGACATTTCCCTCGGCCTGCACCTGCACGAGAACATGGCCCAGAGCTTCAGCCTGGCCCAGAGCTTTTTAAACAAGCACCTGGTGGGCCGGGACGTCACGGTGGACGCCAGCCTTCTGGGCATGGGCCGCACCCCCGGCAACCTGTGCATCGAGCTCATGGCCGATTATCTGAACCTGAACTTCGGCAAGCAATACGACATCGACTGTATGCTGGACGCCATCCAGGACCACATCCTGCCCATCCGGGAAAAAGAACCCTGGGGCTACTCGCCTCCCTATTTTCTGTCGGCCCGTTACAACCTGCACCGGAATTACGCCGAGCACTTCCTCTCCAAGGGCGATCTCTCCAACCGGGACATCAACCATCTGCTCAGCCGCATCGCGCCCGAAAAAAAGACCGCGTTCGATGCCTCCTATGCAGACGAGCTGTACGCGGCCTACAAGGACCACCGGATCAACGACGCTGCTGCCCGCGCCTCTCTGCAAAAAAAGCTGGCGGGCCGCACCGTGCTCTGCCTTGCTCCCGGCGCCTCGCTCAGCACCCACAAAGCCCAGATCGAGGCCTACATCGCCGCCGAGCGGCCGCTGGTGATCGCGGCCAACTTTATCCCCGCGGATTTTTCCGCCGACTATGCCTTTTTCACCAGCGGCAAGCGGTTTGAAAAGCTCACCGCCCGGCCCTGCCCGGTGCTCGCCACCTCCAACATCGCCGGCAAGGCGGACTATGTTCTCGACTATAACAGCCTGGCGGGCGCTTTCCAGCTCGGCAGCAACAGCCTGGTCATGCTGCTGCACCTTCTGGCGGATCTCGGCGTCCGGGAGGCGGCCCTCGCGGGCGCCGACGGCTACGGTCCCGACGGCGAAAACTATGCCGACAAGCGCATGAAGAACCACACTCCCCGCGGGTCCGAGTACAACGCCGCCATGGCAAAGGCCATCCGCGCGCAGGGCCTCACCGTGCGCTTTGTCACCCCCAGCCATTACGAAAAGGAGTGAGCCGGATGCTGCCCATCAAGCTGCTGGTGCTGGACGTGGACGGCACCCTGACCGACGGCGGGCTGTACCTGGATTCCACCGGGAACGAAATGAAAAAGTTCTCGGTGCGGGACGGCGCCGGCCTTATGCTGGCGCGCGCCGCAGGCATCCGGGTCATGATCCTCACCGGCCGCGAGAGCGAGCCGGTGCGCCGCCGGGCCGCCGAGCTGCACCTGGATTGGTGCGTGCAGAACTGCAAGGATAAGCGCGCCTATCTGGCGGCCTTTCTGGCAGAGCAGGGCCTCTCCAAAGAGCAGGCCGCCTATGTGGGCGACGACTGGAACGACCTGGCCGCCATGCAGCTGTGCGGCTTTGTGGCCTGCCCGGCCAACGCCGCCCCCGAAGTGGCGGCCCTGGCCGATTACGTGTGCCCCCAAAAGGGGGGCGATGGCGCGGTGCGGGGCGCGGTGGAATATCTGCTGCGGGGCGCCGGCCTGTTCGAAACCACTTTAAAAGCCGCCTTCGGCGCGGAGGTACCCTCCCATGTATGAAGCTCTGAAACAGGCCGTGTTCGAGGCGAACCTCGCGCTGCCCAAAGCAAACCTCTGCCTGGCCACCTGGGGCAATGCCAGCCAGGCGGACCGCGAAGCCGGGGTGTTCGCCATCAAGCCCTCAGGGGTGGATTATCAGGCCCTCACCCCCGCCGATCTGGTGGTCCTGCGCCTTGCGGACGGCGCAGTGGTGGAAGGCACGCTGCGCCCCTCGTCCGACACCGCCACCCATCTGGAGCTCTACCGCGCCTTTCCCGAGGCGTGCGGCGTGGTGCACACCCACAGCCGGTGGGCCACCATCTTTGCGCAGGCCGGGCGCAGCATCCCGGCTCTCGGCACCACCCACGCCGATACCTTTTACGGCCCGGTGCCCTGCGTCCGCCCCCTCACAAAAGAGGAGGTCGAAGCCGGGTACGAGCGCAATACCGGCCTTGTGCTGGCGGCCGGCTGCCCGGCGCACGCCGCGATCCCCGCCGGCCTTGTAAAAGGGCACGGCCCTTTCACCTGGGGCAAAAGCGCAGCGGCGGCGGTTCAGCATGCGATCATTCTCGAGGAGGTTGCCATGATGGCATACCACACCCTCGCGCTGGGCGGCGCCCCGGTGGACCAATATCTGCTGGATAAGCACTACCTCCGCAAGCACGGTCCCGGCGCGTATTACGGCCAGGGCTGAACCTCCCCCGTTTTGGAAAATCATTTTGCGCGAAAACAAAACTGCGGAAAGGTTTTTATACACTTTATGAAACAGTTTATCGCACAGCTCAAACAGCACCGGCGCATCCTTCTGTGCGTTCTCGCCTGCCTCGCGGCGTTTTCCGTGTTTGCCCTCATCTGGCTCACCAACATCCGGGGCCAGGGCGAGAAGAGCTCGGGCTGGGCCATCAACGATCAGTTCCACAGCTATGTGCCGGTGGAACAGCAGCTGGTGCAGGAGTTCACCTGTGACCGCGATCTGTATGCCCTCAGCTTTGTGCTCGCCGCCCAGGATGTGCAAACGCCCCCCGAGGGCGCCCTGGACCTTGTGCTGGAAGACATGGACACCGGCGAGGTGCTGGCCCGCTCCCAGGGTGAGCTGCGCTACATCTACAACGGCTGGGACGCCTATTACACCACCCTTGGGCTCGACGCCCCGGTGGAACTGCCCAGCGCCGGGCAGCGGCATTACCGGGTCACCCTCATCCCCCATTACACCGGCGAGGGCCGCCTTGTGGCCGGCTATGAAGAGGGGGGGGCGCCGGCCGGCATCTCCCTCACGGCGGACGGCAAACCGGTAAACGGCACCCTGGCCCTCAAGGGCACGCAGGCGCGGGTGGGCGGTTTTCTCACCACCTTTTACTGGTTCATCGCCCTGGGCTGCATCGCCCTTCTCGGCGCCGCCACCTGGTTCGTTGCGGGCAAAAAGCTGCCGCTGCACCGGCTGGTGTTCCTGCTCATCCTGGGGCTGGGGCTTCTCTACAACCTGGTTCTTCCTCCCTATGCCGCGCCGGACGAGATGTTTCACATCAACCAGAGCTTCAGCCTGGCAAGCTCTGCCTACAACCCCTATCTGCCGGTGGGCAAGGTCCCCCTGCACGAATCCCTGCACCGCCCCTCGGACCAGGATCCCCTTCTGCAGGACGGCTATACCACCGTGTTCACCTGGCAGCGCATGGCAAAGCTTGCGGGCGAGCGCAACACCGACGCCTGGGGCGTGACCCCCAACCGCAATTCCCCCCAGGCCGACAACAGCTACACCCTGTATCTTGTCAGTTCCGCGGCGGTGCTGCTCTGCTTTTACCTGCGGGTCGGGTTTGTGGGGGCCCTCTTCGCCGGGCGGCTGGCAAATCTGTTGTTTTTTGCTTTTCTTGCTGCCTGGGCGGTCAAGCGAACGCCGGTGGCAAAACCCGTGTTCGCCCTCTCCGCCCTTCTGCCCATGACCCTGCATCTGGCGGCCTCCTTCAGCCGGGATTCCAACCTTTTGGCCCTGTGCTTTCTGTTTTCCGCGGTCATGCTGGATCTGGCCTTCGGCCCGCGCGAGCGCCTGGGCTGGAAGCAGCTGCTCCTCCCGGCCGTGCTGGGCGTGGTCATCGCCCCCAGCAAGCTCGTGTATCTGCCGCTCATCGCGCTGGTGTTCCTCATCCCCGCCGCGCGGCTGGGGCGGTACTCCAGGCTGCTCAAGGCCGGCTTCGTGGTGCTGTGCCTCGCGGCATTTTTGTCCGGGCGCGGGGTCGGGCTCACCTTGGGCGGCTTCACCCAAGGCAGCGGTCAGGCCGCTGAAGGCGCGGTGAGCAGCCAGGCGGCAGAGGGCCTGGCCGGCAGCCAACCTGCCAGCCAGGCACAGCAGGCTGAGCCATCGGAGCCCTTTCCCTCTGGGGCCTCCGGCGGCGAGGCCGCCCCCTCCCTTCCCGAGCAGGATCTGGTGTGTTATACCCTCCCCTATATTCTCTCCCACCCGCTGGACACTTTGCAGCTGTGTGTCCGTTCCCTTGTCGAGCTGGGTGACCATTACGTCAAAACTCTGGTGGGGGGCACCCTGAGCTACTTCAACACCAGCAAAGATTTAAACATTGCCTGGACCTTCGTGGCGGCACTGTACCTCCTTCTGGCTCTCGCGTGGCTCTCTCCTGGCCAGATCGTTCTGCCCGGGCGCGCCAAAGCCCTCTGCCTTTTCTCTGCGCTTGTCTGCTGCGGCCTTGCCGTGGTGGGCTGCATTTCCTGGACTCCCACCTATTACACCGTTATCTATGGCTTCCAGGGCCGTTATCTCCTTCCGGTGCTGCCCCTGCTGCTCTCGGTGCGGCCAAAGCGCCTCACCCTCACGGCAGACTGCAGCTACGGCCTCGTGTATGCCGCGGTCCTGGTGGGCCTCGGCGCGCTGCTCAACGCATTTCTGGCCGTCGTAGCCCGCTAACAGAAAGGGATTTTTGTCCATGCAAGATTACAAACAAGTGCCGCTCATCATCCCCAGCCTCGAGCCGGACGAAAAGCTGCCCCGCCTGCTGGAGCAGCTCAAGGCCGCGGGCATCCAAAACATCGTCCTGGTGGACGACGGCAGCGGCCCCGAATATGCCCCTTTTTTTGCAGACGCCGCCAGCCGTCACGGCTGCGTGGTGCTGCGCCACGCGGTCAACCTGGGCAAGGGGCGCGCGCTCAAGACCGCCTTCAATTACTGCCTCAACACCTGGCCAAACGCAGTGGGCTGCGTCACCGCCGACTCGGACGGCCAGCACACCCCCGCCTGCATCCTGCGGGTCATGGAGGCTTTGTGCCAGCACCCGGGCTCCCTTGTTCTGGGCGTGCGGGATTTTTCCGGCAAGGACGTGCCCGCCCGCTCCAGCTTCGGCAACCGGATCACCTGCGGGGTCTTCCGCTTCCTGGTGGGCCTGACCATCAGCGACACCCAGACCGGCCTGCGGGCCGTGCCCGCGGGCTATATGCGCGCGCTGCTTCAAAGCAGGGGCGAGCGCTTTGAGTTCGAGAGCAACATGCTCATCGACACCAAGGAAAACGAGGTTCCCATTCTGGAAGTCCCCATCGAAACCGTCTACATCGAGGAAAACCGCACC